>Ga0209467_1000168_pt1 | contig 121026 bp, 110 predicted proteins | sample Higcelwee11metaG_FD_187175 | JGI IMG/M metagenome (GOLD analysis project Ga0209467, IMG submission 187175) | Freshwater pond sediment microbial communities from the University of Edinburgh, under environmental carbon perturbations - High... | ecosystem: Environmental > Aquatic > Freshwater >...
ATCCCGCAGAGTCGCCAGTCAACCAGACCGGTCAGTCCCTGGGGCGGCCGCTGATCATCGAAAACGGCAAGCGCAAAGGTGTCCACGGCCAACCGGTCGATCTGGTGCAGATCGGGCTTGACCATCTGGACCTTCATCAGGCCTGCTCCTGTGCTTCCACAACGCCGGACGCGGCCTGGACTTCGCCCGCCTGGACTTCGCCCGCCTGGCCTTCCTCGCCGGCGCCGTTGCGCGCGCCGGGACGCAGCATCGTCCCGATGCGGTCCAGCACGCCGTTCACGAAAGCGCTCGAGTCTTCGGAACCGAACCGCTTGGACAGTTCGATCGCCTCGTTCAGGACGACCTTCAGCGGCGTTTCGGCGATATTTTCAAGTTCCCACGTCGCGAGCCGCAGGATGTTCCGGTCCACGTTGGCCATGCGATCAAGGCGCCAGTTGGTGGAGGCATCCCTGATAAGCTTGTCCACGTGTTCCAGGTTCTGCGTCACGCCCTCGATCAGCCTTTCCGCAAAGACCCTGGTCGCCTTTTCTTCCTGCGGAAGCTCGAACCAGAACGCGCTGGTGTCAAACCTGCCTTCCTTCTGGTATTCCCACATGTACATGAGCTGGAGCGCGCATTCACGCCCGCGACGTCTGGTGCCCATCTGTCCCCCGGATTCCGGAAATCACATCTGCTTGAGAAGGTTGGCCATTTCGATCGCCGACATGGCGGCGCTCCAGCCCTTGTTGCCGCCCTTGGTGCCGGCACGTTCAATCGCCTGTTCCAGGGTATCGGTCGTCAGCACCCCGAAAATGACGGGGACACCGGATTCCATGCCGGCCATCGCGATGCCCTTCGCCGCCTCGGACGCGACGTAATCAAAATGCGGCGTCGACCCCCGGACCACGGCGCCCAGGCAGATGACGGCGTCATACTTACCCGACTTCGCGGCCCTGGAGGCCACCATCGGCAGCTCGAACGCGCCTGGAACGCGGATCACGTCGATGTCCTGTTCATCCGCTTCGTGCCTGGCCAGGGCGTCCTTCGCGCCTTCTTCCAGCCGATCCGTTATGAAGTGGTTGAAACGGCTGCAAACCAGGGCGACCTTCATCCCCTTCGCGGTCAACTTGCCTTCAATGATTCGACCCATCGCAGAACCTCCCGGCGATCCACATATAAATGCCGACAGAAATTTACTCCATGACGCCGATTAGCACAAGGCAGGCATCCTCTAATGGGTCCACTCGCGGGAGCAGTTTCAGGGACAGGGGCAGGGTCAGGGGCTGGCACAGGGAAGCATTCCAGAAATACCGTCAGCGGTGGCGGGCACGGCGGACGGATTTCCCGACCCGCCGAAGCCGTGGCGAAGACGGCTAATCCGCCGGTGCAGGCGAAGGAGGCACGTCACGGCCGGGCGAGCCGCCAGCAGACGGCGCGGACCTGGTCGATCTGTCCCAGAAGGCTGACCGCCCGTTCAACAGACAGTGCGCCATACGCCGCAAGAAGCCGCATGGCTGTGCCGGCTTCGCCGGCAGAACCGTACGCGACGCTGTAGTGAAACGCCTTGTCACGTCCCGCACGTCCGGCCCCTTCGGCGAGATTCAGGGCGACGGATTCGATCGCGCGGGTGAGTTGGTTGACAAGATCCCGATGGCCGCGAATGCCAAGTACCGCCAACCGGGTTTCCCGCGCAAGATCGACCGCAGTATCGACCACGCGTAGGCCGGTGCGTCCGCGGGTGGTTTCGATCGTCCAAGTCGTCTGTGTCGTGTTCATGGTCCCTCCCGTGAGGCCGTCAGAGACGACTGAACCCGGCACGCGGGCGGCTGCCGTCAAGGGTCGCAACGCGACCACCGAAGGCGGCAGGCCCTTGACGGCAAAGACGGCCGCGGGCCATCAACCGGTCGGTGACGGCCTCGCGGGAGGGACTCACGCACGGATGGCAGATGTGGCGGAGGATGGCCGCAAGGCGCAGTGTACGTCCCTCCGGGGCGTCGGGCCTTGGGGAAAGGGGACGTCTCATCCCCGGGGCTTTCGGCGCTTCGCGCCTGCAGCCCCGGTCTTACGGTGAGCGGTCCTCGCAGGGCTCGGACCTCAGGGAGAGCGAATGTAATTCGCCCCTACGAGCCCCCGATCCTGTCCCTGAAGCTGACCCTGTTCCTGTCCCTGACCCTGTTCCTGTCCCTGACCCTGTTCCTGTCCCTGACCCTGTTCCTGTCCCTGAACCGACCCACTGGATGGACGACCCCCGCTTAAGGTCGGGGGCCGGAGGATGAAACATTTACGAAGGTGAAGGTTTCAGTCGGCGGACCAGGGCTTTGCGATGTCGGGACTTTCGACGCGGAGCATGTCGAGGCGGCGGACGAATTCCTTCATGTATTCGACCGGTCCGATCGTAATACGGACATAACCGTCGAAACCCTTGATGGTGCTGCGGTCACGGACGAACACGCCGACCGATTCGAGCTTGTGGCAGAACTGGGCCGGCTCCTTCACCCTGACGAGGATGAAGTTGCCCGCTGACGTGTGCACGTCGATTCCGCGTTCGGCCAGGGCCTGGACCAGCCAGGTACGCCCGGCGCGGCAATCCGTGACGTAATTCGAAATGAATTCGAAGTCGAGCAGGGCCGCAGCAGCGCCGACCTGGCCGAGCACGTTGACGCTCTTCGGGTTGTAGAGGCGGCGGAGATTCTTCATTACCTCGCCCGACGCCATCAGGTATCCGACCCGGAGACCGGCCATGCTGAGACACTTCGAGAAGGTCCTGGTCACGACCAGGTTCGGGACTTTCGTAACCAGCCGGGCGGAGGTGATGCCGCAGAATTCGAAGTACGCCTCGTCGACAAGGAACAGCGTCGACGGGAACTCCGAACACAGTTCCAGGACATTGTCGGGCGGGACAACGACGCCGGTCGGGTTGTTCGGGCTGGCGATGTATGCCAGCTTGGTGTCGGCGTGCAGCGTCTTCATCAGCGTCGATGTCGGGTTGTCGAAAGGATCTTCCGGCATCGCGAGGCGTGGTTCGACCCCGCGGCCGCGGCAGTACACGACGAAGTGACCGTAAGTCGGCCACACGAGAACGACATCGTCGCCCGGGTCAACGTAGGAATTGACCACCAGGGTCAGCGCGTCGTCGGATCCGTTGGTGACGATTATGTCGTCAGCCGGGACGCCCGTGTATGCGACCAGCGTCTTGCGCAGCTTCGCGGCGCCGAGGTCCGGGTACCAGTTTATATGGTGCGAGTTCTTCAAAAACTTTGTTATTTCATCGATCACGCGCGGCGACGGAGGGACAACGCTTTCATTCCAGTCGAGCTTGAGCGGGCTCAGCCCTGCCGGAAGCTGCGAAATGGAGTCCAACGAAGAAACGGCATCGTATGGACTCAACGTCGAAATGAACTTCGAAGGCGCAGGCATCGGCCTGCCGTTGAAAGCCACGATCTCAGGTTCGTTTTTTGTCTTCAGCAATTCCGCCACCGCAATTCAATTACAGAAACCCCGGACACGCGGGGTCGAGAATTCTAAGTGCAAAAAGCGAGCCAGGCGATAGAAATTTATTTATGTATTAATTCCGGACACTTAACCAGACATGTACCGTACCCGCATACCACGACTGGATAATCCTTACTCCACATGTGCGGTGTCAATCACCCCCGGCAGGGAAGACAGGCCGCCCGGGATTCCGGACCCGGCCACCACCCAAACCAGTCCTGCCAACGGATTCCATAAATATTTGATGCCGTTTCTTTGCTGGTTTTGAAGAAGTCGACTTACGATTCCAAAGGAACTATTTGCCTTCCTGGATGGAGGTCGCGATGCAACGCGCGAAACTTTTCGGGCTGCTGTCAGCCTTGGTGTTCCTGTTGAATTCGGGCACTTCCCTGGCCGCCCCGGAAGATCTGAACAAGATCTCCGGCATCACGGTCACCGAAGAAGCGGATGAGACAGTGATATTGATTTCTGCCGCCCACACGCCGACTTTCAGCGTCTTCAAGCTCGACGAGCCTGTAAGACTGTTTGTCGACGTTTCGCAGGCCGATGCCAGCATGGTTTCCGACCCGGTCGTCGTGGACAACGGCGTCCTCGACCAGGTCGTTGGCATGCAGATCAAAAGCAACGGCACGCCTGTCGGCAGGATAATCATCGGGCTCAGGCAGAACGCCGCATACGACGTGAAGGCGACGGGCCAGGGTATCGTCGTGCGTGTAGACGGAGCCGGCCGCCGTGCCGCCGCCCCGAATGCCGCCGATACCGCGAAGCTGAACGCCGAGGTCGCGCAGATCAAGGCGGAACTCGCGCGTGAAAAGGATCTGCTGGAAAAAATCCGCCAGAACCGCGAACGCGAGGCGAGCCTGAGGCTGTCGGAAGAACAGAGCCGGCTGGAGGCCGAAAGACTCCGGGCCAGGGCCGAGGATCTGAAACTTTCGGCCGAAGGCGAGGCTCGTGAAGCAGCCAGGCTTGCCCAGGAAGAAAAGAACCGGCTTGAAGAAACGAGAAAGGCCCGCGTGGCCGAAGAAAAGAGCGTTGCCCAGCTCAATAGCCTGAAGGCCGAGGAATCGAAGAAGCTCGACGAAGCCAGGAAGGCCAGGGAACGTGAAGACAAGCTGAATAGCGACCTCGCGGCCGCGCAGAAGAACAAGCAGGACGCCAGGGTTGCCTCCATCGAGACCGAAATCGAAAAGGCCAGGACACAGAAAGCCGCCGCCGAAAAGGAAATCGCTGACCTCGGCGCGAAGATCGATGCCGCGAAGGCCGAAACCGCGAAGACCGCTGACCTCGCCAGACAGGCCGAACGGCTTGAAGCGAAGGTGAGGCAGGAAAAGGCGGAACTGGCGCGGGTGACGAAGGAACGCGAAGAGGCCTCGAAGGCATGGAGCCAGACCGTAGCGAAGCTCGAAACCGAGGAAAAGAGGCTTGATGCCATCGCCCGCAGCCGCGATCTGGCTGAACGTGAAGTGGCCGGACTCCGGGCCGAAGTCGACAACCTCAAGAACAACCGCAAGGCAGTCGAAACCGACGAAGCCCGCAAGCTGCGCGAAGAGATCGAGTCCCGTGAAACTGAACTGAAGCAGCTCCGTGCACGCGTGGATGCCGCCGGCGAAGCCGCCCAGACCGCGCAGATCCGGCTTAGCGCGAAGGAAAAGGAACTGGGCGACCTCAAGGTCGGACTTGAAAAGGAACGCGCGACGCACGAGGCGAAGCTGGCTGCCGAAAAGAAGGCTGCCCAGACGGAAATCGCCGCCCGCGAAAAGGAAATCGCGCAGTTGAAGGCTGAAACGGACAGGGCCCGGACGGAGTCGGCGAAAGCGGACGGCCGCATGACCCAGTCCCAGAAGGACGCGCTGGCCAGGGTTGACGCGAAGGAAAAGGAACTGACGGCCGCGCGCGAAGAAGCAAAGAAGATTGAAGCCAGGGCCGAGGCCAGGATCGCCAGTGAAAAGGCCGAAACCGAAGCCAGGCTTGCCGACCGGGAAAGGGAAATCGCCGCACTGAGGGCCGACATGGAAGCGGCCCGCGCCGCGGCGGAACAGGAAGGTCGCAGCAAGGCGCTGGCCGAACAGGAAAAGGCAGTTGCCGGCCTGCGGGCGAAATACGAAGAAACCCTGGCGGACGTCAAGGAAGTCAATCGCCGTCAGGAACAGACGATCAAGGATCTGTCGGAACAGGTCGAAACAGCCCAGGACGACGCCACAAAGGCACGCGATGACGCACAGAAGGCGCTGGACGACGCGCAGACGGCCCGTGGTGACGCGCAGAAGGCGCTGGACGACGCGCAGGCGGCCCGTGGTGACGCGCAGAAGGCGCTGGACGACGCGCAGGTGGCCCGTAACGAAGTGGCCGCGCGCGAACAGCGCATCGCCGAACTCCAGACCGAACTCGACACCATACAGAACAACGTGTCCGCCGCTGAATCGAAGGAAGTGGCAAGGCTCCAGAAGCTGGTTGACCAGAAGGAAGCCGAGGTCCGCAGGCTCGCGAAGGCTTCGACGGACAACTCCAGGCTTGACGAGGCGCGCGCCGAACTGGCCGCCTACCAGGCTGACATGGCCGCCGCAAGCCAGCGCGAACAGGATGCCCTCGCCCGCGAACGCGCGGCGGCGGAAAGGATCGCGGAACTGACTGCCCAGGCACGAGCGACGGATGAAAGGCTGGGCGAAAAGCAGAATGAAGTTGAACGCCTGAAGGCCGAACTCGCGGTCGCGAAGGAATCCGGCAAGGCCGCCGACAAGAAGGCCCGCGCCGAAGCCAACGACGAAATCGCCAGACTTTCAAAGGAACTTGAAGCCGCCAGGACTGCCGAAAAGGAAGCCGCGAAGGCGACCAATGCTGCTGCCCAGGCCGAAATCGACCGTCTGAAGGGCGAACTTGAAGCCGCGCGGAAGGTTTCACCGAAGGCCGCGCCGAAGGGCGTTGCCCAGGTTCGCGCGATCGATTTCAAGAACACCGGCAGCGGTCCGACGATTATCCTGACCATGGATGGCGATGCCGATTACTCGGTCACGTCACGCGACGGCTCGTACATACTGACCCTCGACGGCGCGAAGCTTCCGAAGGAATTGGCCAGGCGCCTTGACGTCACGGCGTTCGGTACCGCGGTCGGGATGGTCAGTTCGTTCATGCTTGAAAGCGGAAAGATCCAGGTTGTCGCCTCCCTCGACAAGCCTGTCGGGCAGAATCTCGCACGTCAGGGCGGCAAGCTTGTCTGGACCTTCTCGGGTCCCGCCTCCAGCGAACTGATGGCGGGCGCGGTTCCGACGCCGCGCGTCGGTCCGGTGGTCGCCCAGACAGCCCCGGCAGCGCAGACGGCCCCCGCGGCGCGCGGTGCGACGCCTGAGATGGCTGAAGACCCGAAGACGGCGGAACAGGGTGGCTACCTTAAGCCGTCGATGGTTCCGAAAAAGAAGAAGTACCAGGGTCGCCGCATCAACCTGACGGTCAAGGATGCCGACATCCAGAACGTCCTTACGTTCCTGGCACGCGAAGGCCGCGTCAACATCGTCACCTCCGAAGAGGTCAAGGGCAAGGTTACCTTCCACCTGGAAGATGTTCCGTGGGACCTCGCGCTGGACACCGTACTTAAGGCCAAGGGTCTGGACTATGTTGTCGAACAGGGAATCTACCGTGTCGCCAGCAGCCAGTCGATCCAGAAGGAATACGAAGACAAGGTCGAAAAGGCCAAGAAGCAGCGCGAACTGAAGCCGATCGTCGTCAGGCTGGTCCCGGTCAACTACGGCAAGGGCTCGGAAATGGCGTCGCGCGTCAAGGACGTGCTTTCCGACAAGGGCAGCGTCTCCGTTGACGAAAGGACCAACACCCTGGTCATCAAGGATACCGAGGACTACCTGGCCGCGGCCGAGGAACTGGTCACGCGCCTGGATCAGCAGACCCCGCAGATCCTTATCGAAGCCCGTATCGTCGAGGCCCGCACCACGTTCTCCGAAGATATCGGCATTCAGTGGGGCGGCAATTTCTCGATGTCGTCCGCGTTCGGCAATGAAACCGGGACGACCTTCCCGTCAAGCATTGGCCTGGCCGGCGGTAACGGTGAATCCGACCCGAGCGGCGGCATTTCCCTCGACAACCCGAACTGGGCCGTCAACCTTCCCGCCGCAGTCGGCACCGGGTCCGGCGGCGCCATCGGCATCCAGCTCGGATCGATCGGCGGCATCGGCAACCTCACCCTGCGCCTGTCCGCGGCCGAAGAAAACGGCGACGTGAAGATCATTTCATCACCGCGTATCAGCACGCTGGACAACCGCAAGGCCTCGATTTCCCAGGGCGTCCAGATCCCGATCAGCGTCGTTTCCGCTGCCGGCGTCAACACCCAGTTCTTCGCCGCCGACCTGCGCCTGGACGTCGAACCGCACGTCACCCGCGACGGCCACATCAACCTGAAGCTCGACATCACCAAGAACGAGCCGGACTTCGGTAACCTGGCGGCCAACGGCAACCCGACCATCCAGAAGAAGGAAGCGCACACGGAACTGCTGATCCGCGACGGCGACACGACCGTCATCGGCGGTATCTACACGCGAAGCACCGGTAAATCGTTCAAGAAGATCCCGTTCCTGGGCGACATCCCGGTTCTCGGATGGCTGTTCAAATCGCGCAACAGGTCCGACGATCGTTCGGAACTGCTGATCTTCATCACGCCCAAGGTCGTGAACAGAGAGGTGTCGTTATGAAAAACAAGGCATTCATCGCCCGGGTCGCGGCAATGGCCGTGCTGATCGGCAGCGTTTCGACGCTGGTGACCTGTGAGGTTGAAAACCCGCGGGCCCTGTTCGTGTACGACGTCATGGCGGTCACGCCAAGGCAGGACTGCATCATCCAGCCCGGCCAGCGCGCACAGGCGGTTCTTTCGCTGGGCGTAATGGACGTCATGGTCACGAATTCGTACATGATGTACCCGCGCTTCAAGAACATGATGCTGAAGAGCCTCACGCTGATCGGCGAAAGCACTACTTCGCTGCAGACCGAGGTCAACTACATTTCGATCGTCGGCGCCAAGACCTGGCTTGATCTGGGCGAAGCGAACGCCGATCTTCCCGCCGACCTGTACCAAAAGTGGGTCGTCGACGGCGTCCAGCACACGGTTTCCGCCGGCGTCGAACCCGAGCAGGAAGGCGCGGTCGGCATCGAAGTCATCAAGGCTGAAATCGGCAACCTCCTCGGCGCCAAGCTGAACGCGGTCAAGGACCAGAAGATGGGCCTCGACATCAACGTTTACGTGATGCTCCAGGCGCAGAACCAGGCGGGCGAGGTCATTTACTCGAACGAACTGCCGTTCCCGATCAAGGTCTGCTACAACTGCCTGGTCTCGGTTTCATCAGCCAAGGAAGTCAACGACATGCCATGCTTCCCTGGACAGGATTACCCGTTCCCGTGGGTCATGTGCGCCGGCATCGCGAACTATCCGGAAGACTGCCCCAATTTCTGGTGACCTGAAAACAGGCACCGTCGCCCTGCCACGATGATATCCTTCACAAGTCGTCAATGACGGACCGTGATGATTTCAATTCTTAGAACCCGCCTGCCGGACTTTGCGGCCATCGTGATTCTGATCGCAGCGGCTGTCTTCAGGATCGCTTTCGTGCAGGACGCGAGGCTCGCCGGCGACGAGGCGTCGCAATACGCAACGGCTAAACACGTCGCTGAATTCAAGCTTTTCCCGGTAACGGGCGTGAACATGACCGGCGACGCGGCCATGACCCCGGGAGGCCTGTATCACCTGATCATGTCGATACCCTATTTCTTTTCAGATGACCCGGTCGCCGGCGGTGTTTTCATCGTTGTCCTCAACATCCTCGGGCTGGGACTTGGATACCTGCTCTTCAGGCGTGAATACGGGCGTGTTGCCGCCCTGGGTGTCCTTGTACTGTCTGCGTTCAACCCGTTTTCAGTGTTCTTTTCAGACAGGCAGTGGAACCCGAACCTGCTGGTTCCACTCGGTTTCCTGTGGTTGTGGCTGCTGCTGGGCGCTTTCCGGGGCGAAGGCCGGTTCCGGTGGGGCTGGCTTGCTGCGTTACTGGTCGTGTCCCCGCAGATACACATGTCCTGCCCGCAGTTAACGTTGATGACGCTGGTGCTGCTGGTCTGCTGGCGTCCGAAAATCCGCTGGGGCCAGGCGGCAGCCGGGATTGGAATCGGCATGGCCACCTATGTGCCGTACTTCGTTGTGGACGCGCTTGACGGATGGTCAAACACGGCCCGCATCGCCAACCAGATATCGGAGGCGGCGTCGCCATGGTACGAAGCTTTCCGGGCCGGTTACTACCAGGTGCTTTACGCAGCGGGCGACTTCACCTACTTCCTTGGAAAGGGGTTCTGGTTCCCGATGACGGAATGGGGATTCCTGAAAGCCGGCGGGACGGAAAAGTACGCGGCGCTGACCGGGGCGCCGGGCGTCTGGGGCTCATTATCGCTGGGACTGGTGGCCGTCGCCCTGCTTCTTGCGATCGCCGGCCATGGATACGCGCTGGGGCGCGCTGTACACGGCTGGATTCGGGGGTTCACGACTTCAGTCCGCCAGGATCCGCTGGTGACGCTCGCCGTGCTGAACATCCCGGTCCTGATCCTGCTTCTGTTGAAAACGGGTAAGGCTTTCTACCCGCATTACTCGATGGTCCTGTTCCCGCTGGCGATGGTGCCCGTGGCGGCGCTGCTTTCAAAGCTGAAGGCCCGGGTGCCGGCCGTGGCAGCCATCGCCGTTATTTCAATCCTGGCCGCGAACCAGGCCGTGCTGACGGCAAGGTACTACCGCACGGAAGAATCGAAGGCCTCCGTGTTTCTGATGAAGGAGGCTTCGCGCCAGATCCTGAAAGACGCGGGGGTATCGTCGTTCAGGGTCGTGGTCGACATGCCCGGCACCAGGATGGGCAGCTACCCGATGTCGGTCCTGGCACGCGAGTTCCACGATTCGCCATGGCGCGAAACGAAGGACAGCCGCCTGACATACGTTCTGGCGCCCGCCGGTTCACGGCACGAAAAGGGCGCCCTCCGCATCTGGGACATCGACGGCCGCAGGCTTATCCGCAAATAAGACAATTTGGATTTCGTGGTGTGCAAGGTCGACGACATCCCACGGCCGTTGGCCATGGGCTCACCGTGTCGAACGGCCCTCGCTGATATGGATTTCGTGGTGTGCAAGGTCGACGACATCCCACGGCCGTTGGCCATGGGCTCACCGTGTCGAACGGCCCTCGCTGCGCTCGGGCCTACTGTTCTATTTCTTGGGGATTTTGTTGCAGGTCTGGACGTCGGCCATCGTTTCGGCCTTCCACGCGCAGATGGCGAATTCGAGGTCGCCTTCGTCGCAACGGCTCATGCAGCTGTTCCTGATGTATCCCTGCATGCTGGCCGGACTGACCGCCTGGATGAACTTATCGCAGACCTTGTCGCACTGGGGCTTCTTGGCACCCTGTGGCTGCGCCGGGGATGCGGCGACCGGGGCTGGCTTCGGTTCCGGCTGCGGCTTGGCCACCGGTGCGGGCGCCGGCGCGGGTTCAGCCCTGACGACCGGAGCTGGTTCAGGCGCGGGCGCAGGTGCCGGGGCCGGGGCCGGTGCGGGCGCCACGGCTTCGCGTTCTTCCTTCGGCGACGGTGGCGTTGTCGGGCGCACGTCACGCACCTTCGGCGCACATGTGTCTTCGCCCAGGACGAACATGCCGTCGACTTCGACCATTATCATCAGCGGGCCCTTGCAGCCCTTTGCCTCGACGGCAACTTCACGGGCACCGGCCTTGACGTCGGCCACGGTCAGCGGGGTCATGCCGACGAACTCGCCGTCAATCATGACCTTCGAACCGAACGGCCGGGCCAGCACGGACACCGACCCGCCCATCACTTCCATCTTCACGCGAACCTTGCGGACAACCCTTTCGTTCAGTTCGATGTAACCCTCGAACGTCCGGTAGCCAGGTGCCGACACCTTCACCGACACGTACCTGGCAGCGGCAGATTCGTGAAACGCCGACCCGCGGCCGATGGTCTCCGCGTCCCCGATCGAAATCGATGCGTCGTTCGGCACGGTTTCCACGTACAGCCAGCCGGGCGATGCCAGCGTGGCTTTCTGCCTTTTGCCCAGAGCCTTGAAGGCATCCGGCGCCATGAACGCATCGACGCACTCGAATTCGTCACCATCCGCGGCTTCGCGGGCGGACAGGTCACCGGGCGCCGCGACAAGAACGGTCACGGCAAGGATGGCGGCAAGGGCCGGCACGGAAAAGAGCCTCATAAAACCTCCTGTGTCGCAGGATCAGGCGGCAATTGCACCCTGAAAATCCTGGCGAATGACTAACAGTCCGGAATTCTTGCAGACACATCGGAGCGTGTCAACGAGCGCGGCCCCAAAAAAAGGCTACAATAACGGCGTTGGTGAAAAACCCCCGGGGGATGCCGGATGAACCGACTGTTCCTGACACTTATCGCCGCGGTTTTCCTGGCTTCAGCCTGCGGACTGCCCCCGGAAAAGGACGACGTCATCGCAGGGGACGCAATCACGCCCGACGATGATGGCGTGCCCGGCGATCACGGCGCGGACACGGGCGATACGGGGGAAACCCCGGACATCAGGGACACTGCCGATCCCGACGTACCCGACCTCGACGGGCAGTATATCGACACGGTGGACGCGGAAGACCTCCAGATCGTCGACGTGCCGGACCCCGACGACAACGCTGCCGCCGACAACGGTGATGCACCCGATACGAACGACCCCTGCGGCCATTGTGACAACGGTCTCTGCGACCCGGAAACCTCCGAATGTCTGGAATGCCTGCTGGATATGCACTGCGGTCTTTCGGCATGGTGCGACAACCATGTGTGCAGGGAGCACCTGTGCAACCCGGGCGCGAACTTCTGTGCCGGAACCACCCTCCTGAAGTGCTCGGAAAACGGCGGAGGTTTCACGATTATCCGTGAATGCGCCGACACGGATCCGTGCACGGACGGCGACGGGTGCTTTGAGGGCCGCTGCGAAGAGGGCGTGCGACGCGTCTGCCTGGACGACAACCCGTGCACGGTCGATTACTGCGGGGCTGGCGGCGTCTGCGAATACTACGCCGCCGAAGGGATCGTGTGTGATGACGGTAATCCCTGCACCAGGGGCGACCACTGCACCGGCGGCGAGTGCGTTCCGGCGGGCGCCGCCGACTGCTCCGACCAGAATCCATGCACCCTCGATTACTGCATTTCGGCATCCGGCTGCATCCACGAGGCCATGGCCGGCCACTGCGGGGACTCGAACGGATGCACGACAGGGGACCGGTGCATTGAAGGCCGGTGTTCCGGCGACCAGTTTGACTGCGACGACCACGACCCGTGCACCTCGGACTTCTGCAACGGGGGATACTGCCTGCACCAGCGTATCGCCGGGTGCGCTCCCTGCCTGGCTGACGCAGACTGCGAAGACGGCGACGAATGCACACTGGACACCTGCGACACCGATTCCGGTGTGTGCCACGGCGAAATCATCCGGACCGGCGGCTGCTGCCTTGACATGACGGACTGCCCGCCGGTGCCACAGTGCAGGAAACCCGTCTGCAGCGATGAGCACCGCTGCCTTGAAGGCGCTCTTCTCCAGCCTGCATGCTGCACACCGGACGTCGCGTCAGAATCTTTTGACGAAGGGGTCCCTGAAGGTTGGCTTGTTGAAAACGCCGACGAGACGGTCGGCTGGCGGGTCGGCCTCGCCGCGACACCGGTCCCGGGCATCGAAGCCCCGGCCGCATACTTCGGAAATGTCGATGAAACCTCATACGACAATTCAATGGCCGTTTCGGGCAGCCTCACCACCCACGCGATCACACTGCCCGCCGGGTCAGCCGTGCGCCTGTCTTTCACGCTCTGGCAGGACGTCGAGCCGCTGGGTGGATATGACAGGCTCACCGTTTCGGTGATTGCCGATACCCGGACCGGCACCGTGAAAACCCTGGCGTGGGACCGTCCATGGAACTTCCCTGCGATGACGGCCCAGACCGTCTCCATTGACCTGTCGGGCTTCTCGGGTCGGACGATAAGGCTGGAATTCAACTTCGATTCGATTGACGCCGTGTCGAATTCCGGACGCGGCGTATATGTCGACGACATCGCCGTCGAGGCCACATGCAGTCCGCTTGCCTGCCTGCGTGACTACCACTGCAAATCTTCGGGCATCAACGGTTTCTGCAGGGACCACAAGTGCGATTTCCAGACCTCCTGGATGGAGGTCGACAGCTTCGGAAGTCCAGGAAGCGGGGCGGGCACATTCCTGGCGCCGACCGACGTGGCCGCCATGCCGGGTCCCGAAGGCATCGGCAACCAGATCCTGGTCACGGACAGCAAGACCCATTACGTACAGGTGTTCGGCGACGACGGTACCTTCGTGCGCATGTTCGGCGGATACGGTGTCACCACCGGTCGCTTCCTGACCCCACGCGGACTGCAGGACTCCGAAGAACGGGTCTTCATAACCGACTCCTCCGGAGGGCGGGTGCAGGCCATGACACCTGCTGGCGTCTTCCTTTACAGTTTCGGTTCCGCTGGAATCGACCCCGGCCAGTTCGACACACCGCGCGACGTTGGCGTTTCGCCCGACGGAAACATGGTGTATGTGGCCGACACCGGAAACCACCGTATCTCCGTGTTCAGCAGGCTCGGCGTGTACAAGTTTTCTTTTGGCGCCTGGGGCAGGACTGACGGACGGTTCAGGACGCCATCGGCCCTTGCCGTGGCGCCAGACGGGAAGATATGGGTCTGCGACACACAGAACAACAGGTTGCAGGTTTTTCACGATGACGGGGTTCTTGCCATGGTTGTCGCGCCCGGGGGCGACTTCGCGCTGAACAACCCTTCAGGCATCGCAATCATGAAGGACGGCCACGTGGTGGTCGCCGACACCTACAACCATCGCCTGGTTATTCTTGATGCGAACGGTCTGCCGCAGGACGTCCTTGGAACCTTCGGCGACGGCACCAGCCAGTTCAATTACCCTTCGGACGTGGACGTGATGTGGACAGGCTCCGATGAACAGCTGATCGTGGCGGACGCCGGAAACTTCAGGATAACCGTCTGGGCCGTGGAACTGTGGTGATCGCCGGACACTTTTTCTAGTTGCAGTCGTATGTGCATTCGGTCCTGACGTCGCCCCAGTCGTACTTACAGCAGGTCCTCACGCCCTCGATGAAGCAGTTGCTGTCTTCACCGTAACAGCGGCATTCACCCCTCAGTTCGTGGTAGCAACCGGAACTGGCCTTGCAGAGGTCAGTCGTGCATTCAATCCCGTCGCCGCAATTGACCCCAGCCCCGCCGCCGCAGATGCCCGAAGTGCATTTCTCGCCGGTCGTGCAGAGGTTGTTGTCACTGCAATCGCTGTTGTCCGGCAACATCGCGAACGTACAGCCGAAGCCCTCGATGCACAGACCCGACAGGCAGGTATTGGCCGAGGTGCACGCGACCGGCGCGCCGGAACATTCACCGGCCACGTCGCAGGTATCATTCTCGGTGCAGTCAAGGCCGTCGTCACACGCGTCCAGATGGGGTTCATTGACGCAGCCGACGCCTTCAAGACAGTAGTCTTTCGTGCATTGATCGAGGTCGGCCGGGCACTGCACCGGCTTTCCGGAACATTCGCCGGAACCGCAGACGTCGTTGTCCGTGCAGACGAAGCCGTCGTCGCAATTGTCCGTGTTGTTGACGTTCACGCACCCGTTCTTCGGGTCGCAGTAGTCGGTCGTGCAGGGGTTGCCATCTTCACAATCCACGGTCGGCGCACCGACGCATTCACCGCGCACGCACTTGTCGCCGGAGGTGCAGATGCTGCCGTCGTTGCAGCCCTGGCCTTCCTGCGAAGGCTCATACTGGCATCCCACCGCACTGTCGCACCAGACTGAATTGCACGATTTGGGCGGACAACTGAGGGTTCCCGAGGGAAGGCAGTCGCCGTTTTTGCATGTGTCGCCGACCGTGCATGCGTCACCGTCGCTGCAGTTTCCGGAAATCGGAGTGTTCACGCACCCGGAAGACGGGTTGCACGAATCGTCGGTGCACGGCCTGTCGTCGTTGCAGTTGACGGCCGAGGTGACGCATTCACCCGTCAGAGGATCGCACATTCCGAACAGGCATTTGTCCTGCACCGCGCAGTCCTTCAGTGTGTTGGAACATTCTCCGGTTTCCAGGTCAAGCTTGTCCGTGGTACAGGGATCGTCGTCGTCACATCTGATTTCAACCTGGTAACAGTCACCTGTCTGCGGATCGCACATCGGGTGATATCCCGGGTCGTGAGGACAGGCTTTTTCGTCGTAAACGCAGCCTGTTCCGGGCTCACATGAATCGGCGGTGCAAAGGCTGTCGTCCTGACACGTGATCGGATCATGGGTCACCGTCCCGGTCACCGTGTCACATTCGTCCCACGTGCATTTGTTGTCGTCGTCGACTTCGACCGGCGAATTTACACACCCTTTCCCGGGGTCGCACGAATCCGCCGTGCACGCATTCCGGTCATTGCAGTCAACGTCGAGGTACTGACAGCCCACGCCGGCCTTGCACTTGTCGATGGTGCACAGGTTGCCGTCGTTGCAGCCGCCGCTGCCGGCCACGCAGGCCCCAAGTACGCAGTGGTCGTTTGACGTGCACGGATCGCCGTCGTCGCAGGCCAGGTCCTCGACCGGGTTGTAACAGCCGGTAACCGGGTCGCAGTAATTACCTGTGCACTGGTCGCCATCGTCACAGTCGGCCGAACCGGTGCCGCCCTGGCACACGCCTTCCACGCAGATGTCCTGGATGGTGCAGATGTCTTCGTCGTCGCAGGACACACTGTTGTTTTCGAATACGCACCCGCCGACCGCCGTGCAGTAGTCATCGGTGCAGATGTTGCCGTCGTCGCACACGACACGCCGATGCCGGCACTTGCCCTCGGCGCAGTAGTCATCCGTGCACGCGGACCCGTCGTCGCATTCCCCGTCCGGCCCGCAGGAAACACAATCAAGCATGGGCTCGTTGATGCAGACGCCGTCGGCCCCGCAGAAATCGACCGTGCAGTCATCGCCGTCGTCACAGTCGGCCATCTGCCCGGGCGCGCACGCGCCATAAATACATTTATCATCGCGCGTGCAGGGATTCCCGTCGCTGCAGTCCCCGGTCGAAGTAACATGGACGCAATAAAAGACTTCCGTGTTGCAGCCGTCCAGCGTGCATTCGTTGCCGTCGTCGCATTCGGCGTCGGTCGAGCAGCGTTTGCATTGCGGTATATCGAAATGGTCACAGCATCCCGCTTCAGTACAGGAATCCGTCGTGCAGTCGTCATCGTCATCGCAATCCGGTCCCGCGTCGCAGAATCCCATGGTGGCGGCGTTGACGCATCCGACGTCCGGGTCGCAACTGTCGGCCGTGCAGTCCAGCAGATCGTCGCAGGATGGCAGCGAATAGACGCATGCGCCGCGATCCATGTCGCACTGATCGATCGTGCACGCATTGTTGTCCCCGCAATCGGGGTCGCCGGTGCAGGCGCACACGTTCGGATGGATGCAGCCGTATCCCGGAATGCAGGAATCGGCGGTGCAAAGCTCGCCGTCGGTGCAGTCCACGCCGGCATAGATGCAGACGCCGTTATCGACATCGCAGAAATCGATCGTGCATTCGGAGCCATCGCCGCAGTCCGTGTCGGACGCGCAACGACCGCACCCCGGAATCCTGTCATTGCGGCACGACCCGGTCTGCATGTTGCACCAGTCGGTCGTGCAGGGATCTTCGTCGTCGCAGATGAGATCGGCAACCTCGCACGCTGACGAGACGCATTCGCCCGAACCTGAATCGATGCGACAGTTCCCGACCTTGCAGATACCGGGATTACAGTCGGCATCTTCATGACATTCGGCGGTGCAGACGCACGTGTACTGGCATTCGCCGTTGTCGCCGCACCAATCGGTGGTGCAGATATTTCCATCGTCACATTCTTCATCCGAACCGCAGACGACAACGATGTCCATGCCCTGGTCGGGCACGACCGTGTCGACGACGACGGTATCGGGCAGAACATCCCCACCGGCCGTGTCCTCCGGATTCGTCACGTCCTGCCTGGCGTCCGGGCCAGCAGCATCGACGTCAGCCGCGATGACGTTGTCCGTGAAGGAGCCTTCATCGGTCGGAGGCAGCACATCCATGACCGGTGTTTCCCCACCGCCGCACGAAATAATCAGCACGGAAAATGACGTAAGCAGCAGCAATCGACGCGACATGAGACACCCCCGGATTCATCCTGGACAGAACAGCCCGGGACGGAAAACCCGCGCCCGCGCAAGATTCTGTGTATCTGGACAATGCTAGAAACAAGAAGGCAAAAGATCAATCCGGAAATCAAACGGTTATGCGAGTTTGAAGAGCCTCGCGGCATTGTCCGAAGTTACACGGGCGACGTGTTCGACGGACACTCCGCGGATGCGTGCCACGGCCGCCGCCGTGTGGGTCACGAAAGCAGGTTCGTTCGTCTTTCCCCTCATGGGGACGGGCGCGAGGTATGGCGAGTCGGTTTCAATCAGGATGCGATCATCGGGGATGAACCTTACCGCCGCGGCCATCGCGTCGGTGTTCCTGAAAGTGACTACACCGGGAATGGAGACCATGAAACCGAGATCCAGCCACTCCCGTACCTCGTCAATGCCGCCGGTGAAACAATGGACCTGTCCCGGCATCGCGGGGCGCGACCACGACGAAACCACGTCGATCGATTCACGAAACGCTTCACGGGAATGGATGACCACCGGCAGTCCCAGCCCGGAGGCCAGGTTGAGCTGCCTGGAAAAAGCTTCCATCTGGCCGTGGCGCGAAGAAAGGCCGTAGTGAAAATCGAGCCCGGTCTCGCCAATTGCCCTTACGCGATGACTTGACGCCAGGCCGGCAATTTCGTCCAGCAGCGCGTCGTTGACGGCATCGGCCTCGTGGGGATGAACGCCGATTGCGGCCACTACATCCGGATTCGAAACAGCCACGTCAATTGCATCCCGGACGATCGCCAGATCGGCGCTGCTTCCCACGGTCACAACCCAGTCAACACCGGCCTTCCGGAACCTTTCAATCACGCCCGGCAGGCCGTCGCCAAAGAAGTGCCTGTCGATGTGTGCATGCGCGTCGATATACATTTTCGGGTGAGCCTACTGCTGATTCGTATCGTCGTTGCCGCCGCGTTCGCCATGGTTACCCTGCCGGCCCTGCGCGTCGCGGTTACCTTTCTGATGTCCCGGGGCCTGTGGCCCCGGTCTTACGGTGGACGGTCCTCGCGTGGCTCGGACCTGTTCCTGTCCCTGTCCCTGTCCCCGTTCCTGACCCTGTCCCTGCTGACGATCCTGTTGTCCCTGCGGACGTCCCTGTCCCCGTTCCTGTCCCCGTTCCTGTCCCTGTCCCCGTCCCTGGCCCTGTCCCCGTTCCTGTCCCTGTCCCCGTCCCTGGCCCTGTCCCCGTCCCTGGCCCTGACCCTGTCCCCGCCCCTGCGAACGACCTCGCTGCTGCTGACCTTCACCGGCGCCGTGTTCCTGACGGCCGGACGACTGTTCCCGCGGCATGTCGCCGGAAACGTCCTGCGCCGAGCCCTCGGCTCCCACTTCGCCGGTCCCCGTGTCTTCGCCAACAGCCGGGGCAAGCCCGAGTTGACTGAACGTGAATTCCTCGACCACGCCCGGACCGAGCGCGACCTTGATCACGTTCCGCATAACCAGGACTTCCTTGACACGTCCCTCGCCCTTCGGCGTCTGTATCTGCGACCCGTTCCTGGGCAGATCCTTGAGCATGTCGGTGTAAACGCCGTGCTCGTATGCCAGGCAGCACATCAAGCGTCCACACAGGCCCGAAACCTTCTGTGGATTCGGCACCAGGCCCTGCACCTTGGCCATCCTGATCGTGACCGTGGTGAATTCGCGAAGGAACGTGGAACAACACAGGGGCAGTCCGCACGGACCCAGTCCGCCGGTGCACCTCGCCTCGTCCCTGACACCGATCTGCCGCAACTCGATCCGGGATTTCAGCGCTCCGGCCAGTTCGCGGACCAGCGCCCTGAAATCGACACGCCCGGGCGACGTGAAGTTGAAAACGACCCTCGCATCCCCGTGCGTGATTTCCACTTCGGACAGATGCATGTCAAGGCCGTGCTTCCTTACCAGTTCAACGAAAACCCGTCGCGCTTCCTGCTCGCGCAGCGAGTCCTTCTGCAGGGCTTCCTCCCCTTTCGTCTTTGAAAGCACCTGGACGACCTCGAAGAATTCGGAAGGGATGTGAACCTTCCGTTCGGACCCTGTCATCGCCCTGGCGTGGATGTCGCCGCGGTCGGTCCTGACCAGCAGCAGATCGCCGGCATTGAAGGCGACATCGGCCGACCCGGCAATTGCCTGCTTCCCTGTCCGGGGAAACCTGATCCAGCCGACCTCGGCCACGACACCACCCGAACCATTCAAGGTAGCCAGCTCCGGGGCCTGCCCGCCGGAAACCGGCGCCACCGCATTTTCCCTGTCTTCCATATGTTTGCTTCCCGAACGGGCCGCCGCGTGGCGCCCGCTTTCGCATCGTCATTGCCCCGGCTCAACGATGGCCGGTGCGACCGAGGCCGCTTCAGGGAGGACAATTTCCGGCAGATGCAGGTTGAAACGCCTGACCGACGACCTGTCCTTTCCCTCGACAGCATAAAGCGCAAGCGGGTTACGCCCGCCCCGCAGACTCACTTCCGCATCCACCTGAATCACCGGATTGCCCAGAGGCCCCTTCCGCGTCCAGAAATAGACCTTGTCCTTGTCCCGGAATATCAGGACCTTGCGCCTGACATCAGTCCGGGCGTCCATGAAAGTTACCGTGCCGCTGACGCGAACCTTGTCGCCTGAATCACCGATGCGATCGAACCGGACGTCCACCACCGGAGCCTCGTTGGTCAGAAGGACCGGGGGCAGCAACGCCGACGGACCCGCGCCCCTCAATTCGATTGCCTGCGTGCCCGGAATGAATCCCCAGAGTCCGTTTTCCATTTCCACCCGGTACCAGCCGGGGAAAAAGCCGGCGGACTTCAGGACGGTTCCATCGGGAACTGATGCCAGCACCATGGAATCGGCGGACGCGGCGGCGCGGATGGACACTGCCGGCGTTCCCGAAGCCTGGATGAGTCCGGGGGCAGGAACGAAGGGAGCCCCTGAATCAATCGATGAAAGGATTTCGATTTCTTCCGAAAGGTATTCGCGGATCGCGAGATCCAGCATCGAAAATTCAACCTTCATCGCGGACGCGTCGGTATCGCGACGCCGCTCGACGCCAAAACGGACCACCCTGGATTCACCCGCGGGGATGCCTTCCGTCAGCGTTTCGCGACCGGAATGGAGGTAAAGCCGATCACCGCTCGTGTTGCGCAGCGAAACCATCAGCTTGGGCGAATCTCCCATTCCCCCGTTTCCCGCCAGGACAACCAGGTCTGCCTTCTCGCCCGGATTCAGAATTCCGTCGCCATTTCCGCCCGCATCCACCAGCTGATACGTGAAACCGAACCTGGGATGAGCCACCGGCACGAAGTCGACATAGGCGTCCTGCCCACCGGGGATCGGGTCCAGGACGTTCTGATAAAGGGAAAGCTCCACCCGGTCACGCCTCTGCCAGGTTTCACGCGGCACCTTGAACCGAACCGTCCTCGTGACGGTGGCGCCGGGATCTATCCGCCCGAAAAGGAATTCCCTGGCGTCAAGCTGCTGATTATCCGACTTGGAAGCACACCTGACGCGGAAAAGCGGCTTGTCACCGCGGTTTGTCACGGACATAGTGAGTGTGGCTGAAGCCCCGGCGGTCAGCGGCCCAGGAGATGGCGAGGCTGGCGATTCAACAACGGCTTCCCCGGCCATGACATCTTCGTCGGCCTGGAAGATGGCCGACACGACAGGCTGCTCCACCGAGGGGCCTCCAGTCCAGTCAACCCCGCGCCCGGCCAGCGCCGATGTTATTCCCGCATCGTTTTCGGCCCGCCACGTCGCGACGGCGGGACGCGCCCGCTCCAGCAACGCGGTCCGCTTCGCGACACCGGGGCCGGCGACGAGGATCCTTGCCGCCAGTTCCATGGCCTCGTCCCGTTCGAAAACCTCGTCTTCGACCGGCGGTTCCTTCAGCTCGTCGCTTTCATCGTCGATATCTTCCGTCGTCTTCGCGAGGTACGGAACTATTTCGACCGGGATGTCGTCGGCGATGCTGCCGAATGCGTCAAGACGGCGGTCCGGGTCCATCCAGCGCTTGTAGTCGGGCAGGCCGGTCAGGATGTTGTTCCTGCCGATATGGGTCGGGACGATTTCGATGTCCGGAACAACCCCGACGCCCTGGATCGAAAGGTCACCCGGGATAAGGTACTGGGCGACGGTCAGCTTCAGGGCGCCGTCCCCCACCTCATGCATCACCTGCACGGTTCCCTTTCCGAAGGTGGTCATCCCCAGCAGGATCGCCCGATCGTTGTACTTCAACGCGCCCGCGACAATCTCGGCCGCGCTGGCGCTTCCGCCATCGACGAGGGCCACGATGGGGAGCGACTCGAACACGTCCCCCGGTTCGGCCTCGAACTCCTGCCTCATCCGGTTGCCCTCGCCCTGCGTCACGACAAGCGTTCCGGAACGAAGGAAGAGATCACCCACCTCGACCGCCTGGTCGAGGAGTCCACCGGGATTTTCACGCAGATCAAGCACCAGGCCCTTGAGCGCGCCTTTCCGCCGCAATTCGGCTACCTGGAATTTCAGATCCTCGGCCGTGTCCTCCTGGAAATGCAGGATACGCGCGTAGCCGATACCTTCACCCAGATCCTCGGTCTTGACGCTGCGGACCTTGATTTCGGCACGCTCGAGGGTCACCGACTTGGGCTCGGTCCATCCCTTCCGGTTCAAGACGATCGACACCTTCGACCCGGGATCCCCGCGCAGGTGCGAAACAGCGTCGGTCAGCGGCATGTTCATGGTCGATTCGGCGTCGATCTCGATTATCTGGTCGCCACTTTTCAGGCCACCCGCCTTCGCGGGTGTGTCGTCCATCACCGACACGATGGTCACATATCCGGAACGGCTGGAAATGACGATGCCAAGCCCGCCGAACCGCCCCTGGGTATCGAGCTGCATCTGCTCGTACGCCTCCGGGGGAAGGAACATCGAGTGTTCGTCAAGCGGTTCCAGCAGACCGTTGATGGCGGCGTATTCGACGTCCTCCGGCTTGACGTCGGGTGGCAGGTTTTTCGAAATGAATTCAAAGATGTCCTGCAGGCGCCAGTTGACCTGGTAAAGATCGCTCATGCGCTCGAGCTGGAAGACCCTGATCACGTCGCCGACCCGAACCTCGACCGACGTCGCCTTTTCCGGGGACGGGTCGTCAAACGTCACCATCAGATCGGGAACCATTCCTTCCGCGGCCTTGAGGGCGCCGACCATCATCGACATGGGCCTGACCCTCTCGGGCACCACATATCCGGCCCTGATGTAACCGATGCACCTGGAAAGCAGCCGGAGCCGACCCAGTTCTTCCGCGTCGTAACCGGCGGCACTCGCCGTCGGGGCGCCGACAAGCTCGAACACGTTGACCCGTGGAGCGATCCCCGAAAACAACGCAATCCAGGCGATAAGAAGCACGCCCGCTGCCGCGGCGGAGATTCGAATGATGCGGCCGGTCGAAAATCTGGTTTGATTTTTCACGCTGAAATATTACTCCTGCGGGCCACGCACGTCGACCGTTGAACCATCGATTCCACAGTTCTTGGTCCAGATAATCCTCAGGCCTTCAAGCGTCAGGTCGCCATCGATTTCGTCGATGAAACTACACGAATTGCAGATCAGGGATGACATTCCTCCGGTCGCGATGACCTTGACCGGGCCGTCGAACTCGGCCTTCATCCGCACGATCAGGCCTTCCACCATGGCAACGACGCCCCAGAAGGCGCCCGACTGAATGCTGGCCACCGTGTTGCGGCCGATCACATGTTCGGTGCGGCCGAAGCCGACCCTGGGGAGCCTGGCCGTACGGGCGGACAACGCGTCCAGTCCCATGGTTATACCCGGCACAATCACCCCCCCGAGATACTGGCCCGAGGCGGTGACGGCGTCAAAGGTCGTCGCCGTGCCGAAATCAATCACAATCACGTGTTCCCTGTATCTTGCGTGGGCCGCGACCGCATTTACTACCCGATCAGGCCCGACGTCGTTCGGCGTCTCGTAACTTATCAATATCCCGGTCCTGATCCCCGGACCGACGACAAGCGGCCCGACCCCGAAAAGCCGGACGGCCATTTCCTCGAAAAGGCCCCCTAGCGAAGGCACGACGCTCGCGATGCAGACCGCGCCGATTGAAGAGGGCTCAAGCCTGTTCAGACGCAGAAGGCCGTCGACGGTCAGCACCAGTTCATCGAGCGTGATGTCCCGCCGCGACGACACCCTGAAGGAAACCTTCAGAACGCTTCCGTCGTACACCCCGAACACGGCGTTGGTATTGCCAACGTCAATGACTGCCAGCATCATGAACCTCCCCGAAAGAAACCTGACGGATCCGGCCGTCCGGCTGGCGCAGGACCAGACTGCCGTCGCCATCCACGCCGACAACCATGCCGTGCGCCCCGCCCGCCGCCTGGACCGGTCCGCGCGTCCAGAGCATCATACCAATCGTGTCAACATCAAGCGGCTCACCGACGCGTGCCGATTCAAACGCGGCCATGATCGCCATGACGACGTCAGTGCACACGACCGCCGGATCATCGTCGCAGAATTCGCGAAGACTGGCGGCCGGGTAACCGCCCGGCAGGCCGGCGACCGCGGCCAGTTCCGGGTCCGCCACGACATTCATCCCCACCCCGACGATCACTGTCTTGTCACGCGGGAACGACTCGACCAGGATTCCACACATCTTCCGCCCTTCAACCAGGCAGTCGTTCGGCCATTTGAGCGCGGCGCCGGAAACCCCGTGGCCGCGCAGGGTGGAGACGACGGCCGCTCCGACCCGGACCGTCAGCCCCGGCGCAGGTTCGCCATCAGGCCTGAACAGGATGCTTGCATACATTCCGCCGCCGGGCGAAAGCCACTTCCGCCCCATTCTTCCGCGCCCGGACGCCTGGGAACGCGCGACAACGACCAGCGGGGCCCGCCCGCCGGACATGCCGAGCCTGGCTGCCTCGTCCTGGGTGCTGCCGACAGATTCCATCGCGAACGCGCTGACGCCGGCCCGAATCAACATCTGACACAGGTCGTCAGCCAGCATTTTGAGCTCCGCCCTCGAGATCCAGATACATTGAGAAGTCGAGCCAGCCGGCACCGTACGTCACAACGCCCGCCGACACGAAATCGACACCGCAATCCGCGTACGAAGCGGCCTTGTCCGGCGTCATGTTGCCTGAAACCTCCAGGAGGATCGAGCCACCGACACGATCACGCACCTCGCGGGCCATCGACGGCGTCATGTGATCCAGCAGAAGCATGTCGGCCCCTGCCTGCGCTGCCTCCACGGCCTCATCCAGCGTGCGCACCTCGATCTCTATCTTCAGCGTCACCGGCGACTTCGCACTGGCCGCGAGAACAGCCGCACGAACGCCCCCGCACACCGCGATGTGGTTGTTCTTGATGAGGACGCCGCCCGCCAGATTCATCCTGTGGTTGAACGCGCCACCGGCCTGGACGGCATATTTTTCAAGCACACGGTTACCGGGGGTGGTCTTGCGCGTGTCGAGCAGCCTTGCCCCGGTTCCTTCAAGCCGCGCGGCGAAAGCCCTGGCGCCGGTCGCGATACCGGACATGTGCATCAGGAAATTCAAAGCCGCGCGCTCGCCCGTCAGCAGCGGCGCCGCCGGCCCTTCAAGTTCCGCCACCACCTGGCCGGGCTGGACCGCCTGTCCGTCCTCGACCAGGTTCCGGAACGTAATGGCCGGGTCCAGCTCCGCAAACACCATGCGGACGACGGGCAGGCCGGCGACTACCCCGGCCTGCTTCGCGACGATGCGTCCGGAAGCGCGCATTCCGGCGGGCACGACGAACGCCGTCGTCACGTCGCCCGTGCCTATGTCTTCCGACAGGGCCAGCCTGACGATATCCCTGACATGACCATTCCCAGCAAATATTCCCGTCTTTTCCACAGGCGGCCTCCGGCCCGAATCCGCCCAATTATAATGCAGGTTTGCGCCAGTCCGGACATTGCCGGTGACCGATTCAGGAACCCCTTATGATTATTGACCTCGCGGGCTTCATCATGTAGTGTTGCGCCGGTTTGAAGGAACAGGAGGAACTGTGTTCCGTCAACATCGCCTTCCTTGTATTTTCCTGGCGTCGGCGCTGCTCCTGTCGTTTGCGACGGCGTGCGGTGGGTCTGACGATACTGCCGGCCTGGCCGAAGTCGTTCCGGTGATCGGCGACCCGGAGACCAGCCCACCGGAGACCTTCGGCGGTTCCGCGTTCGCCATGTACAAGACGTTGAACGCCGCGCATTCCGTGCTGAGGGCGCGCGAAAAGGATCTGGTCGACGATCAGGACACCTGGTCGAAGCTGCTCAATGAAGTGTTCGATTCCATCTCCTGGGATCCGGTGTTTACGGGCACCGCGGATGGCACCCGGCTTAACGAGGTACTCGTTGCCGTTGAAGAACTTCCGGCGCACGGATTGAAAAACGATTCCTATCCGCTGGCCGATCTGAAAACGGCTGTCCAGGATTATTCGGCCGGTGCGAACGCTGAAGCGGCGACCCTCGCCGAACTTGATGGAATTCCCGGCTGGGTCGAGACGCGGCCCTTCCTGGACCGGATGGAAAAACCGACCGCGACGGAACTGAATACACTGCCGGCCGCGGTGCTCCTCCTGGACCGGGAAAACCTGGACCGGATGGCCGCAGCCGTAACGAAGCTGGCCGGGGAACGCAGGGAAACAGCCGCCAGGCGCGCGAAGATCGAGGTCCTGGCAACCCTGTGCTTCCTGCGTTATTCAATGGACATGCGGTACAGGATCGTGGCCTCGCCTTTCAGGGCGCAGCGCAACGCCTCCACCGTTCACAACTCCTTCTCGAAGGAGCTGATGGCACAGTTCGCCTCCTTCATCGCCGACCCGACCGGCACCATCTCGAAGATGCCACCCGCCCATCCTTCATACCGCAGGACCATGCAGGCCCTGGCCGCCTACCGCGCGATTGCCGCCGAAGGGCCGTTGCCTGACGTGAACGTCCCCGTGAAGTACCGGGCCGGCATGAAGACTGACAACATCATCAAGATCAAGCAGCGCCTGGCCCGCGAGGGATACTTCCAGGGCGCGCTGGATCCGGTGTACGACGAGGCACTGGTCGAAGCTGTCAAGACCTACCAGACGAACCACGGATTCGAATCTACGGGGCTTCTGGAACCGCGCCACACCAAATCACTGAACGTCCCGCTCCAGACCAGAATCGAACAGCTCGAGCTTTCGCTGCAGAGGTGGCGGGAAAGCGAGGCGCGCGACGGCGGCACGCTTTACGTGCGCGTGAACATCCCGGAATTCATGATGGAAGTCTGGAAGGGCGAAGAGCGTGCCTTCCACAACCGGGTTGTCGTTGGCAACAACAACTGGGACGTCGATCCGGTCAACAAGACCGAGGGACGGATCAACAGGACCAAGATATTCTCGGCGTCGATTGAAAACATCGTGATCAACCCGCGCTGGAACGTCCCGATGCGGGTGCGACAGGTCGAGCTGGATTACGACCTTCTTTCGCAGCCGGACTTCCTCCTGAAAAACAACTACGTTGTCGAAATGCTTCCCGACGGTCGCGAAATCGTTTACCAGAAATCCGGCGAAGGCAACGCGCTGGGCAAGATCAAGTTCAACTTCCCGAACAAGTACGGGATCTTCATGCACGACACAAACATGAAGCAGTTCTTCAGGAAGGAAATCCGCGCCTATTCGCACGGCTGTGTCCGCCTTGACGATCCCGTGCCGATCGCGAAATTCATCCTGGCGGAAACAACAACGGTCGACCCGGACTCAATCGACGCCGACATGAGGATCCGGGAACCGGATCCGCGTTCGATCAAGCTGGACGTGCCGGTTCCGATATACATCGAATACAACTCGGTCGGTATCGCCGACGACGGCATGGCGATGTTCTTCTCAGACGTGTACAACTACGATCGCGACTACTTCAGCGGCAAGATACCTTACTCGACCGAAGAACTGGCGCTGCTCAAGCGCAAGATCACACAGGCCGACTGACACCTGGAGGTGGCCCGGTGGACATCAGCCCGCTTTACCGTGAATCCGGAAGCCTGTTCATGCTCGACCAGCGGCTGCTGCCGTCGCGGGAGGTGTGGCTTGAATACCGCGACGCGGCCGGCGTGGCGGCGGGCATACGGGACATGGTTGTCCGCGGTGCTCCGGCGATCGGGATTGCCGCCGCGTACGGGATCGCGATCGAGGCGATGAACGGCCCGGATGCTGGAATCGGCGAACGGCTTGAGCTGGCGGGTCGTGTCCTTGTGGCGGCGCGGCCGACCGCGGTCAACCTGGCCTGGGCAGTTGGACGGATGCTTGCTGTTGCCCGTTCGACGTCGACGTCCGGCGCTGCAGCCGTTCGCGAAGCCCTTGTGGCCGAGGCGGATCTGATACTGCGCGAAGACGTCGAGATGAACCGCATGATGGGCCGTCACGGCGCCACACTGATCCCGCCCGGCGCAACGGTTATGACCCACTGCAACGCCGGCGCTCTGGCGACCGGCGGATGGGGCACCGCGCTGGGTGTCATCAGAGCCGCGCGCGAAGCCGGCCTGGATCCCAGGGTCGTCGCCTGCGAAACAAGGCCCTATCTGCAAGGGGCGAGGCTCACCGCCTGGGAACTGGTTCGCGACGGGTTCGACGTGACCTTGATCACGGACAATTCTGCGGGGTGGCAGATGTCGCGGGGCTTGATTGACTGCGTGATAGTCGGGGCCGACAGGATTGCCGCCAACGGCGACACCGCCAACAAGATCGGCACATTCACCCATGCGGTCATGGCGGCGCGGTTCGGCATCCCGTTCTACGTGGCGGCCCCGCGCAGCACACTGGACCCGGCGACGCCGGACGGGTCGCGCATCAGGATCGAGGAACGCGATCCTTGCGAGGTTTTAAGCTTTGCAGGTGTGCGGGTCGCGGCGGAAGGCGTCAAGGTGCTGAACCCGTCCTTCGACGTGACGCCATGGCAGCTCATCACCGCGATAGTCACCGAATCGGGCATTCACCGACCCGGCCCCGACGGGTTCCACTTCACTGAATGTAACTGAAAATTAAGGACGGACTGGTGGCCCATACGGGATTCGAACCCGTTCTTCAGGCTTGAGAGGCCTGCGTCCTAACCGATTAGACGAATGGGCCGGATGTGGCCCGGAAGCCGGCGAACGCCGGCGATTCTGGCTCGGGAACAGGGATTCGAACCCCGACGGGCAGCTCCAGAGGCTGCTGTCCTACCGTTAGACGATTCCCGAATCTAAAAAGAGCTGGCGAACGGGGTCCCGTTGACCAGGCAGGCGGGAGTTTACATCACACCCGCCTGCCGTTGCAACCTATTTTTCAGCAGCCGGAGCAGCACTGGCGGGCTCGACGCCGTCGTTGATGATCTCGACGAGGGTCATCGGCGCGCCGTCACCCTGGCGCTGACGAATCTTCACGGACCTGGTAAAACCGGAAATCCGGTTCGGGAATGCCTTGCCCCAGTAATCGAACAGGCGCTGCACGGCGTAGGCGCCGAACAGTTCGCCGGCGGCCAGGCGACGCTGATGCAGACCACCCTTGCGGGCGACGCCGATCAGTATGTCGGCGCGACGCTTGAGCTCTTTCGCCTTCGCGTCTGTGGTCGTCAGACTGCCGTGCTCGAACAGGGACGAAAGCATGTTACGGAACATCGCCCTGCGGTGAGCCGCGGTCATGCCAAGCTTGGCTTTCTTGTTGTTATGTCGCATCTGTAAATTCCTCGAATCAGCCGACCCGGAGGCCGGCAGCCACACCATCACCGATGATAAGCCTCTATCCCTTCCTGTCGGGGTCGAACCCATCGAGTCTCATGCCGAGGCTGAGGTCGAGGTCCGCCAGCACGTCCTTGATTTCCTTGAGGGATTTACGGCCAAAATTCCTGGTCTTGAGCATTTCCTGCTCGGTCTTCTGAACCAGTTCGCCAACGTACTTGATTCCAGCGTTCTGCAGGCAGTTCTGCGCACGGACAGAGAGGTCCAGTTCTTCGACCAGCCTGTACAGCACTTCCTGGGCCTGCGGGGAATCGCTTCCCGCGACCGCGGCTTCGTCGGCACCGATGATTGACACGACGGTCGTGTCTTCATCGCGGTCTTCGAAGTTGATGAAGACCTTGACCTGTTCCTTGACGATCTTGGCCGCGATAGCGATGGCGTCCACGGGGAGCACCGCGCCGTTCGTCCAGACTTCAAGGGTGAGGCGGTCGTAGTCGGTCATCTGGCCGACGCGGGCGTTGGAAACCCTGTAGTTCACACGCCGGATCGGGGTGAAGATCGAATCGATCGGAATCGTACCGATCGGGGCGCCCTGATCCTTGTTGCGTTCGGCGCGGGCGTACCCGAAACCGTGCTTCACGGTCAGTTCGATGTCCAGCGTCGCGCCCGGACCCATCGTGCATACCACGTGGGACGGATTGGTCGAAACGACGTCGTTACCGTTGAAAAGATCGCCGGCGGTGACGACTTGTTCGCCTTCAAACCGCATGTGCACGATCTTCGGTTCCTCGCCGTCCATCTTCAGATCGATGCCCTTAAGGTTCAGGCAGATCTCGGACACGTCTTCCACGACCTCGGGGATCGTCGAAAATTCGTGCAGGACGCCGTCAATCTTGACCGCGGTAACCGCCGCGCCCCTGATGGACGACAGCAGGACCCGGCGAAGGGAGTTGCCGACGGTGGTGCCGAAACCGCGTTCAAACGGCTCCGCCACAAACTTGCCGTACCTGTCGGTCAGCGACGATTCGTCGACGACGACGGCACGGGGCCTGATCAGCTCACGCCAGTTTCTTTGCATATTGAGCGCCCTCCGGAAGTTCGGGATTTCCCCGACCGACCATTACTTCGAATAGAGTTCGACAATCAGCTCTTCGCGAATCGCCTTTCCGTCGAACCTCTTTTCCTCATCGCGGCCGCCCTTGCTGTCGGACTCCCTGACGACTTCCGGAAGAATCGACCGGAAATCGGAGGCGTCGGGCAGTTCCGAAACAGTGGCCCTGAACTTGCCGCGTTCGACATCGAGCCACCTGGTGGCCGGACGACGTTCCGCGACGGCCATGGCGTTAACGATGCGCTTCATTTCACGGGCGCCCTGGGCAACCTCGATCACATCGCCCGCCTTCACGACGTACGACGGAATGGAAACGCGGCGACCGTTCACGTTGATGTGACCGTGACGTACGATCTGCCTCGCATCGTTCCTGTTGACCGAGAACCCGGCCCTGGCGACGACGCTGTCAAGCCTGGTTTCAAGCATGCGCAGCAGGTTGTCACCGGTGATGCCGCGTTGATTTTCAGCGCGCTCGAAAAACAGATGGAACTGCTTTTCCAGCATGCCGTAAAGACAGCGGACCTTCTGCTTTTCGCGAAGCTGGGTGCAGTACGGCGTCGGCTTGCGACGGTTCTGGCCGTGCTGACCGGGTCCGTACGACCTGCCGTGCTCGAAGGCACACTTTTCAGAGTAGCAGCGCTCGCCCTTGAGGAAGAGCTTGGCTCCCTCGCGGCGGCAGACCTTGCAAAGACTTTCCCTGTACCGTGCCACGGGTATTCCTCCTGATCAGACGCGCCGACGCTTCGGCGGCCGGCAACCGTTATGCGGAACCGGCGTGATGTCACGGATGTACGAAATGCGCAGACCGGCAGCCGCAATGGCCCTGACTGCCGATTCACGTCCCCCGCCCGGTCCGTTGACAAGGATGTGTACCGAGCGCATGCCCGATTCCACGGCTCTCCTGGCGGCGTCTTCGGCCGCTGTCTGGGCGGCGAACGGCGTCGACTTGCGGGAGCCCTTGAAGCCCCTGCGGCCGGCCGAGCACCACGAAATCACGTTCCCGTTCGGGTCCGTGATGGAGATGATGGTGTTGTTGAACGTCGCCGCGATAAAAACTATCCCGGTCGGCACGTCCCTGCGAACCTTCTTTTTTGCACCCTTAGCCTTGGCCATCTGGGGGCTCCTCCTACTTCAGCTTCTTTATGGTCGCGCCCTTTCTGCCCTTACGCGTACGCGCATTGGTATGGGTGCGCTGGCCGCGGACCGGCAATCCCCTGCGGTGACGAAGGCCGCGGTAGCAGCCCATGTCCATCAGGACCTTGACGTTCGCGGAAATCTCACGACGGAGATCGCCTTCCACCTTGAATTCCCCGGAATCGAGGACTTCGCGGATGCGGGCCACTTCGCCCTCGGTCAGATCATCGGTCTTTGTCGCCGGATCAACACCGGCCTTCGCGAGCACCTTCGCCGACAGAACCGGTCCCAGTCCGTAGATGTAACGGAGCGCTATACCGACCTGCTTCTTCCTGGGAAGGTCAACACCTGCTATACGAGCCATGACGCCTCCAAATTATCCCTGCCGCTGCTTGTGCCGCGGGTTTTCACAAATCACGCGGACAATTCCCTGCCGTTTCACGATCTTGCATTTTTCGCAGATCTTCTTTACCGAAGCCTTGACCTTCATGGTCGCCTCCTATCGAACTCTGAAAACGATCCGTCCCCGAGTCAGGTCGTACGGGGAAAGCTCGACCTTCACCTTGTCACCCGGCAGGATTCTGATGAAGTGCATCCTCATCTTGCCGCACACATGCCCAAGTATCACCACGCCATTTTCAAGTTCGACCCTGAACATGGCATTGGGAAGCGCTTCAACAACGGTTCCCTGTACTTCGATGGCCTCTTCCTTCGCCATCATCCCTCCGTTCGGTTGGCGGTCAGGATTCTTTCAATCCGGACGAACACTTCGTCCGGAGTTCCCGCACCGTCGACCGGCCTCAACAGGCCGCGTTCCGAGTAGTACCCGATCAGCGGCTCCGTCGTCGCGCGATATTCCCGGAGCCTTCGCCTGACCGTGGTCTCGCTGTCGTCACTGCGAACGACAAGCTCGATCCCCGGACACGCATCACAATGAACCCCGTCCGCCGACGGACCGGTCTTCACGTTGTAAATCCTGCCACATGCCGGGCAGGTTCTGCGGCCGGTGATCCGGGTGACCAGCAGTTCCTCGTCGACCTCCAGGAGGACAACGTGATCCACACCGACCCCGGCCCTCGAGAGGGCTTCGGCCTGCGCAATGGATCTTGGAAAGCCGTCAAGCAGGAATCCCCTGCCGCAATCATCCCCGGAAAGGCGGTCCATAACCATGTCGACAACCACCTGATCCGGGACGAGCAATCCTTTTTCAATGAACCCCGCAGCCAGCCTGCCGAGGTCGGTCCCCTGGCTGATCTGCGTCCTCAGCATATCTCCGGTGGATATGTGAGGAATTCCGTACCGTTTTTCAATCAGGACGGCCTCGCTGCCCTTCCCCGCGCCCGGCGGGCCGAGGAGTATAACACCAAGCCGGGGCGCCGTCATCCAATACTGCTCCGCCTGCCGCGCATGCGGGGACCGCCGGCGCCGGCAAAACCGTCATAGCTCCTGCTGATCAGGTGCGCCTCAATCTGGGAGGCCGTATCCATCGCGACGCCCACGACGATCAGCAGCGATGTGCCGCCGAAGTAGAACGGCACGCCGAAGTTGCTCTGCAGCAGACCAGGAAGGACACACACCGTGGAGATGTAGAGCGCGCCACCGAAAGTGATGCGGGACAACACCTTGTCAATGTAGTCGGCCGTGGCCTTGCCAGCCCGGATCCCGGGCACGAACCCGCCGTTCTTCTTCAAGTTATCCGCCACGTCGACCGGGTTGAACGTAACCGCGGTGTAGAAGTAGCAGAAGAAGACGATGAAGGCGACGTATATGAAGTTGTACAGCATGCCGCCGGGCATCAGGGCGCTCTGCATCGTCTGGACCCATCCGGCGTTCGGGAAGAAGTTCCCGATCGTGGCGGGGAACATCAGGATGGAGGACGCGAAGATCGGCGGAATGACGCCGGACATGTTGACCTTCAAGGGAAGGAACGTGGTCTGGCCGCCGTACAGCTTACGACCGACGACCTTCTTGGCGTACTGGACAGGTATCCGGCGCTGCGCCCTTTCGAAGAACACGATGAACCCGATGGTCAGGCCGATCATCAGAAGGATCAGGATCAGTGTCAGCGGGGCAAGACTGCCGCCCTTGAACGTGGACAACTGGAATGTCTGTCCGACGGCCGCAGGCAGGCGGGCCACGATACCGGCGAAGATGATCAGTGAGATACCGTTGCCGATGCCGCGATCCGTGATCTGTTCACCCATCCACATCAGCAGAAGGGTTCCGGTCGTCAGGGAAATGACCGTCAGGAACCTGAACAGGTAACCACTGATGACCCCGTCGCGGATCAGGCTGCCGGTTTCGGCCTGGCCGGAGATTGATTCGAGCCAGACGGCGATGCTGATGCCCTGGACGATCGCCAGCGCGACCGTGGCGTAGCGGGTGTACTGGTTGATCTTCCGCCTTCCGGCGTCGCCTTCCTTCTGGAGCCGCTCGAGCGCGGGCACGATGACGGCCAGGAGCTGGAAGATGATCGACGCGGTGATGTAAGGCATCACGCCGAGGGCGAAGATCGACATCTGCGAAACGGCGCCGCCGCTGAACAGGTCGAACATGCCAAGCAACCCGGACTGTCCGTGATTGATGTATCGCTGCATCACTTCACTGTCAACGCCGGGCACAGTTACAAAAATCCCGATGCGATACACAAGCAGCATGCCGAGCGTGTACAGCAACCGCTTGCGAAGCTCCGGAACCTTTCCGAGTCCTTCAAGGCTATTGGCCACGGGTCATTCCTCCACCGGTTCAGATACCGGCGTCTTCCGTAACGAGCCTGACGGTTCCACCGGCCTTTTCGATAGCGGCTTTGGCGGCGGCCGAGAAGGCGTGAACCACGACGTTAACCTTCTTGTTCAGTTCGCCCTTGGCGAGAATCTTCACGCCGTGGCCGACCTTGCGGACCAGTCCGGCGGCGATCAGCGCGGCCGTGTCGACCGAGGCCCCATCGTCGAACAGGTTCAGGTCACCAAGGTTGACGATCGCGAATTCCTTGTGATCCATCGGGCGGAAACCACGCTTGGGCAGGCGCCTCTGCAGGGGCATCTGGCCGCCTTCGAAATAGGCCGGCTGGCCCTTGCCCGTACGGGATCCCTGGCCCTTGTTGCCGCGACCCGACGTTTTGCCGAGTCCCGAACCGGTGCCGCGGCCGACGCGCTTCCGCGCATGTGTCGAACCGGGAATCGGCTTGAGGTTTGAAAGTTCATTAGCCATTACGCGATCTCCTTGACTTCGAGGCCCCTCTTCGCGAAGGCGTCCTCTGGAGACGTGAGGTTCTGCAGCGCATCGATGGTGGCCCGGACAACGTTGTGCGGGTTGCGGGACCCGAGCACCTTTGTCAGGACGTCCCTGACGCCGGCCGCTTCCAGGACCGCGCGGACCGCGCCGCCGGCGATGACGCCGGTACCGGGCGCCGCCGGACGGATCAGGACCCTGCCGGCCCCGAAGTGTCCGATGATGTCATGCGGGACCGTTCCGTCGATGATTGGAACGGAAATCATGGTCTTGCGGGCGCGTTCGGAACCCTTGCGGATGGCTTCAGGAACTTCCTGCGCCTTCCCGAGTCCGTAACCCACGAGGCCGTTGCCGTCACCGATAACCACGAGCGCCGCGAAGGAGAACCTTCTGCCGCCCTTGACGACCTTGGCGACACGGCCAAGGTGAACGATGTGTTCCGGCAAATCGATTCTCTGCTGGTTCTTCGATTCGTTGCTCAAGACGTCACCTCCGATCAGAATTTCAGGCCGCCCTCTCTGGCGCCTTCGGCCAGAGCAGCAACGCGTCCGTGATACAGAAAACCGTTACGGTCGAAGACAACGCTTTCGATGCCCTGCGACTTGCAACGATCCGCGATGAGCAGCCCGACCTTCTTGGCCTGTTCTTTCTTGGCCATGGGCTGGACTTCTTCGCGAATTTCCTTTGAAAGGGTGGACGCCGCAGCAAGGGTATGTCCCCTGGAGTCGTCGATCACCTGGCAATCGATGTGCCTGCCGCTCCGGAAAACAACGAGACGCGGGCATGCCGCGGTACCGCTGATCTTCCTGCGGATCCGGACCTTCCGAGCCAGCCGGGCGGCCTTCCTGAATTGTGCGGTACGAACTTCCACGTTAAGCCTCCACCACTTACTTGGCGCCTGCCTTACCAGCCTTGCGCCTTACAACTTCACCCTCGTAGGCCACGCCCTTGCCCTTGTAGGGCTCGATCGGCCTGACCGCACGGATCTTCGCGGTCGTGTCGCCCAGCACTTCCTTATCAATGCTGGTCAGCGTGACCTTGAGGTTCTTTTCCGCGACGGTCGCCTTCACGAGGGCCGGCAGCTCGAAGTCAACGACGTTCGAGTAACCGAGACTCAGGAGCAGGCCGCGTCCGCCGGCTTCGGCCTTATAGCCGGTACCGGTGATGACAAGCGTCTTCGAGAAACCCTTGCTGACGCCGTCAACCATGTTGGCGATCAGGGTCCTCGACAAGCCGTGCATGGCCTCGCCGTTCACCAGGGCGTCATCGCGAAGGACGTTGATCGTTTCGCCCTCGAGCTGAACGATCGCGCCCGGGATTTCCCTGGACAGCGCACCGAGCGGCCCCTTAACCGAAACGACCTTGCCGGCCAGCTTCACTTCCACCCCTTTCGGGACCGGGATGGGCTTTTTACCGATTCTGGACATTGTCGTCCTCCGAATTACCGGCCGGTGCGGTCACCGGCCCTGAACAGACCCGGACCAACCGGGCCGTCAAAACATCACCACACGGTCAGCAGCACTTCGCCGCCGAGGCCACGCTTCCTGGCCTCATCCCCGATCATCAGCCCCTGCGGGGTCGACATGACCGTCACGCCCAGGCCCTTACGAATGCTGGGGATGTCGTCCTTGCCGACGTAAACCCGACGTCCCGGCTTGCTTTCGCGGCGGATACCGGAGATCACGCTTTCGCGAGCCCCGGCCCTGCCAGCGCGCTGCACGCCGGACACGGCGTCCACGCCGTAATTCCTGAACTTCAGGTAGATTTTCAGTATGCCCTGCAGCTTGTCATCGATGACCGAGTAGTCGTCGATGTAGCCCTGGTCTTTCAGCAGCTTCGCAATGCCGACCTTAAGCTTCGAGGAAGGTATCTCAACCGTTTCGTGTCCGGCGAGGATAGCGTTCCTGATGCGAGTCGCCATGTCCGCAATGGGATCGGTATTCATAATTCGCCTCTCCTACCAGCTCGCCTTGATGACTCCGGGCAGATCCCCGCGAAGGGCTGCATTCCGGAAACAGATACGGCACATGTTGAACTTCCTGATGTACGCATGGGCACGGCCGCAGATCGGGCAACGATTGTATGCCCGGACAGCGAATTTCGGCTTGCGCGCCGCCTTAACTCTCAATGACGTCTTTGCCACGGCTCATCCTCCTATGCGTTAGCCTTGCGGAAGGGCATTCCCAACGCCTTCAGCAGGGCCAAGCCTTCTTCGTCGTTGGCGGCGCTCGTGCAGATCGTGATGTTCATTCCCTTGAACTTTTCGATTTTGTCGTAATCGACTTCAGGGAAAATGATCTGCTCGCGAATGCCGAGCGTGTAGTTTCCATGCCCGTCAAACGCCTTGGTCGAAACGCCCCGGAAGTCCCTGACGCGCGGCAGGGCCACGTTCATCAGGCGATCCAGGAATTCGAACATGCGCTCGCCGCGAAGCGTGACGCAGGCCCCAATTGCATTGCCTTCCCTGACCTTGAACGCCGCGATCGACTTGCGCGACCTGGTTACGACCGGCTTCTGGCCCGTAATGGCCGTCAGTTCAACCACCGACGTCTCGATAACCTTCGGGTTCTTGGTCGCTTCACCCAGGCCCATGTTCACGGTCACCTTCAGGAGCCGCGGCACCTGGAAGGGGTTGCCGAATCCGAACTGCTTCTGCAGCTCGGGAGCAACTTCCTCTTTGTACTTCTTCTCGATGTTCGTCATATCTTCCGCCACCTGCATCAGCAACGGCGCCCCCGGGCGCGCCTAATCCAGGACCTCACCGGTTCTTGCAGCAACGCGAACCTTGCTGACCTTACCGGCGGTCTCGCGGGTCTCAAAATGGACCCGCACGGGCTTCCCGTCCTTCTTGCTCAGCACTGCCAGCGCGCTCATCGGAATCGGGGCGGCCTTGTCAACGATGCCGCCGGTCGGATTCTTCGTCGTCTTCTTGCTGTGCTTCTTGACCATGTTGAGGTTCTCAACAACGGCCCTGTCCGTTTCGGCATGGACTTCCAGGACCTTGCCCTTGCGGCCACGGTCTTTTCCGCGCAGAACCTGGACCTGATCACCTTTACGAATCTTCCTCATTACAGCACCTCCGGCGCGAGCGACACGATCTTCATGAAGCGTTTCGCCCTCAGCTCCCTGGCGACCGGCCCGAAAATACGTGTCCCGACCGGTTCGCCCGCGGGGTTGATAACAACCGCGGCGTTCTGATCGAAGCGGATGTATGTACCGTCCGCCCTTCCGATTTCCTTGGCGGTGCGCACGACCACGCACTTCACGACGTCACCCTTCTTGACCTTGGCGCGCGGAATCGCTTCCTTCACGGCGGCCACGACGATATCGCCGACCGACGCGTAACGACGACCGGTACCGCCCAGGATGTGGATGACCTTCATGCGCTTCGCGCCTGAGTTGTCAGCCGAAATAAGGCTTGTCTCTTTCTGGATCATGGTCTACCTCGACCTGAAAACATCGGCCAGGGGGCCGAACCCTTCCACATCACTTCGCAGCCGCGTCGCCCTTCGTGACCACACGCCAGCGCTTCCGGGCCGACATCGGCCGGCATTCCTCGATCACGACCGCGTCCCCGGCCTTGCAGACGTTATGTTCGTCGTGCGCCATGTACCGGGCGGAGGTCGTTATGAACTTGTGGTACGTCCGGTGCTTGAAGCGCCGTTCGACGACTACAACCACTGACTTCAGGCCGGCGATGCTGGCCACCGTACCGGTGAACTGCCGCTTCTGCCTGTTGTGTACTGCGTTTTCCATCACACCCCTCACTTACCGGCACGCCGGTTCATCTCGGTAAGAACACGGGCCAGGTTACGCCGGGTGGCCTTCACGTCCGCCACGTGCGACATCTGACCGGTCGCGAGCTTCATGCGCATCTTGAACATCGTTTCGCGGTACTGCGTTTCCCGGCGAACCAGTTCTTCCGTCGTCAGCGCGCGGATTTCTTCACTCTTCAGCGATTTCATCTGATCTCTCCACGCTTCAGGACCTTGGTGCTGATCGGGAGCTTGTGGCCGGCGAGGCGCATGGCCTCCAGAGCTACGGCCTCATCGACACCCTCGATTTCGTAAAGAATCCTTCCGGGACGGATGACGGCCACCCATTCTTCCGGGGATCCCTTGCCGCGTCCCATACGGGTTTCAAGCGGCTTCTTGCTGATCGGCTTGTCCGGGAAAACCCGGATCCAGACCTGTCCGCCACGCTTCACGTGACGGGTCATCGCGATACGACCGGCTTCAATCTGGCGGGCAGTGAGCCAGCCACATTCAGTCGCCTGAAGACCGTAATCACCAAAGGACACGTCCGCGCCACGGTATGAGATCCCGCGCATCTTGCCCTTGGCCTGCTTCCGGTGTTTGACTCTCGACGGAGAAAGCATCTCCCAACCTCCCGGGGACATCCGGCGGACATCCCTCGAAATTCACGGAACCGACTACTTCTTCAGGACCTCGCCCTTGTACACCCAGACCTTGACGCCGATCTGACCGAACGTGGTGCTCGCTTCCGAGAATCCGTAGTCAATGTCGGCACGCAGCGTGTGCAGGGGAACCTGACCTTCGCGATACCAGAGCACCTTGGCGATTTCAGCACCGCCCAGGCGACCTGAACAACGTATCTTGATACCCTTGGCGCCGCCCTTGATCGCCAGGCCGACGGCGCGCTTAGTGGCGCGACGGAAGCTGATGCGGCGTTCAAGCTGCTGGGCCACCGACTCGGAGACGAGCTGCGCATCCAGTTCAGCCTTGCGGACTTCCTGGATGTACGGCACGACTTCCTGGGTCGTCAACTTCGCGAGGGCAAGCTTCAGGGTCTCGATGTTCTTGCCCTTCGGACCGATCGCGACGCCGGGACGCGCCGTGTAGATGTATACCTTCACCTTGCTGGCGGTGCGCTCGATCTGCACGGAGGAGATCCCCGCCGCGCCCATCATCTGCTTCACCGTCTTACGGATCTGGATATCCTCGAACGCCCACTGACCGTAATTCTTGTCAGCGTACCAGCGGGAGTTCCAGTTCTTGATATACGGAATACGGAATCCGATTGGATGCGTCTTCTGCCCCACGGCGTCCTCCTACTCTTTCTCGCCAACGACCACGGTCACGTGGCTCATGAACTTGTTGATCCGGTACACCATGCCGCGGGAACGATGCCTGCCGCGCTTCACCACGGGACCCTTGTCCACGTAGATTTCCTTGATGTACAGGCTGTCCAGGTCGAAGTTGCCCGCCTGCTTCGCGGACGCCACGGCCGAATTGATAACCTTGTACAGCGGCTCAGCAGCTGCTCTCTGGGCAAAACCCAGAATCGCGTTCGCCTCGTCCACCGTCTTTCCCCTGACCGCGTTCGCAACCGTGCGGACCTTGCGGGGAGCCATCCGGATGTAACGGGCGACAGATTTGACGACGTGCTCTTCCATCGTGCCCTTCCTCACTTCTTCGCCGGCGCCGAGGCTGCCTTGCCCTTCTTATCCGCGCCAGAGTGGCCGTGGAAAGTGCGGGTCGGGGCGAACTCGCCAAGCTTATGACCAACCATGTTTTCAGTTACGAAAACGGGAATGAACTTCTTGCCGTTGTGGACGGCGAAGTTGAGGCCAACCATTTCCGGAAGAATCACGGAACGTCTGGACCACGTCTTCACAGTCCGCTTCTTGCCTGAGCGAATCTGGTCTTCGATCTTTTCGACCAGATGCTTGTCAATGAACGGTCCCTTCTTTACTGACCTGGGCATATCCTGCTCCGTTCTACTTCGCGTTAGACCGCTTCACGATAAGACGATCGGACTTAGTGTTCTTCCGAGTCTTATAGCCCTTTGTCGGCTTACCCCACGGGGTGCACGGGTGACGGCCACCGGACGTCTTACCTTCACCACCGCCCATCGGATGATCAACCGGGTTCATGACGACGCCGCGGCTCTGCGGCCTGACGCCCATCCACCTGGCCCGGCCGGCCTTCCCGATCGACATGTTTTCGTGTTCGCGGTTCGAGACCTCGCCCAGCGTGGCCCTGCATTCCGCAAGAACCTTCCGCAGTTCGCCCGAGGGCATGCGGAGGAGGACGTGGCCGGACTCGAACGCCATCACCTGGGCTGAACCACCGGCCGAACGGACAAGCTGTCCGCCGTGACCCGGCTTCAGTTCAACGTTGTGAACCTGCGAGCCCTGGGGAATCGCCTTCAGCGGAAGACAATTTCCGGGCTTGATCTCGGCGTGAATCGAAGAAACCAGCATGTCGCCGACCTTCACACCCGCCGGGCACAGGATGTACTTCTTTTCACCGTCGACGTAGTTCAACAGGGCGATGCGGGCCGACCTGTTCGGGTCGTACTCGATCTCGGCCACCCTGGCGGGCACGCCTTCCTTGTTGCGCTTGAAATCGATCAGGCGGAACAGCTTCTTGTGGCCACCGCCCCGGTGTCTGGAGGTGATGCGGCCGTAGTTATTCCTGCCGGCCTTGTCGCTCGCGCCGGTCGTCAGCTTCTTTTCGGGCTTGGAGCGGGTGATGTCGGCGAAATCATCGCCTTCCATTCCGCGTCTGCCTGCTGAAGTCGGCTTGTACTTTATAAGTCCCATCTTTCAGCTCCCAGTCGGCCATTCGGCCCCGTGAAGATCAAACACCCTCAAACAGGTCGATGTGGTCGCCCTCGCGGAGGGTAACAATCGCCTTTTTCCAGTCCGGGCGGCGACCAACATGCTTGCCAACCCGCTTAGCCTTGCCGCGGACAATCGCTGTTCTAACGGCTTCGACCTTCACCTGGAAAACGGCCTCGACGGCTTCCCTGATCTCCTGCCGGCCGACCTTGAGCGGCACTTCGAAGTGGTAGGAGTTCCGGCGATCCTTGTCGATATTCGCCTTCTCGGTGATGATCGGGCGCCGAATCACGTCAAACGGACTCTTCATGATTTCAACGCTCCTTCTATGGCCGCAACCGCGTCCTTCGTGACGACCATGTTCGCGTACTTAAGGACGTCAAACAGGTTCAAGCCACTGCTGGACAGGTACTTGGCGGTCGGCAGGTTCCTGCACGACAGCGACAGTTCCTTGTTGCTCACGTCGACGAACAGCACGCTGTTCATCTTGAACGTGTCCATCAGGCCGGCGATCCTCTTCGTCCTGATTGCGCCGAGCTGCGCTGCGTCGATGACGGTGACGCCACCCTCGCGAACGCGATCGGACAGGGCGGAGATGAGGGCGGCCCTCTTCACCTTCTTCGGCATCTTCACATCCCATTCCCTGGGCTGCGGACCGAAGACGGCACCACCACGCCTGTACAGCGGCGAACGGCTGTCGCCCTTACGTGCGCGGCCGGTTCCCTTCTGCCGGAAGACCTTGCGCGTCGAGCCTGCGACTTCACCGCGCTTCTTGGTCTTGACCGTTCCCTGTCGTTTGGACAGAAGCTGGGCACGAATGACCGCGTGATACAGGTACGCGCGGGATTCGGCACCGAAAACTTCTTCCGACAGCTCGATTTCCCCAACCTTCTTACGGTTGAGATCGAATACATCCATCGTCGGCATAACTACCTCGCCACCTTCGAAGGCCTAAGCCTTGATCTCCACGTCAACACCCGGACTCAGATCCAGCTTGGTCAGCGCATCGAGCGTCTGCTGGGTCGGATCAAGAATGTCGATGAGCCGCTTGTGGGTCCTGATCTCAAACTGCTCACGGCTTTTCTTGTCCGTGTGCGGAGACCGGAGAACCGTGTACCGACTGATCTTTGTCGGAAGCGGTATCGGGCCTGCCACCCTTGCGTCCGTCTTCCTGACGGTGCTGATGATTTCGCCCACAGACTGATCAAGGATCTTGTGGTCGTAGGCCTTCAGCCGGATGCGAATCCTCTGAGTCGCCATTCTAGGTGCTCCTCCCCGCGTTGATTACGCGCAACTGAACTTCCGCAGGAGCGGGTGCGTAATGCAGGAATTCCATTGTCTGGGTTCCACGTCCCTGAGACAGGGAGCGCAGTTCCGTGACATAACCGAACATTTCCCCGAGTGGAACCTCGGATCCCACCACATGCAGGCTGTCCGACGTATCCACCCTCACAACCCGGGCCCGCCTGCTTGACAGGTTACCCAGGACATCGCCGAGATATTCAGCAGGAACCGTCACCTCAAGAGCCATCACTGGTTCGAGGATGACCGGCTTCCCGCGGGCGACCAAATCCTTGATCGCCATCGAGCCGGCTATTTTGAACGCCATTTCCGAAGAGTCAACTTCATGGAACGAGCCATCGGTGACCCTTACCTTGAAATCGATGACCTGGAACCCGGCAAGGATGCCGGAGGCCGCCGATTCCCTGACGCCTCTTTCGATCGGAGACATGTATTCTTTAGGAATCACGCCGCCGACGGTGGCGTTCTCGAACACGATGCCGCCACCGCGTTCGAGGGGTTCAATTTCCATGACGACATGCGCGTACTGGCCGTGTCCGCCTGTCTGCTTGACGTACCGCACTTCGGCCTCTGCCGGGCGTGTAACCGTTTCGCGATAAGCGACCTGGGGCTCTCCGACGCGCGACTTCACGCTGAACTCGCGACGAAGCCGGTCAACAATGATTTCCAGGTGGAGCTCGCCCATCCCGGAGATGATCGTCTGGCCGGTTTCCTCGTCGACCTTGTATTTGAATGTCGGATCTTCCAGGCCCAGCCTGCGCAGCGCCTCGAAGAGCCTGTCTGAATCGTTCTTGGATTCCGGTTCCAGCGCCACGTTGACGACCGGTTCCGGGAAGTCCATCGTTTCCAGCACGATGGCTTTGGCTTCGCTGCAGAGAGTATCACCGGTGATCGTGCCCTTCAGGCCGACGACGCCGCCGATTTCACCTGCGCGCAGAACCGCGACTTCCTCACGCTTGTTGGCGTGGATGCGTACCAGCCTGTTGGCGCGTTCACGCCTGTCGCTGCTGGCGTTGTACACGGTTTCGCCGGCCTTGAGCACGCCGGAATACACACGCACGAACGTGAGCTGCCCGACGAACGGGTCGTTCATCAGTTTGAACGCGAGGCCGCAGAACGGCTCGGATTCAAGACACTTCCTGGTTTCGGTCTTCGCATCCGCGTCCTTACCGGGCTTGAAGCCGCAGACAGGCGGAAGCTCGGCGGGCGATGGGAGGTAATCCACGACACCATCAAGCAGCGCCTGGACGCCCTTGTTCTTGAACGCCGACCCGCAGAAAACCGGGATGATTTCGCTGCCAACCGTCGCCGCGCGAATCGCCCTGCGGATTTCATCAATCGACAGATGTTCGCCCGCGACGTACTTTTCAAGGACAGCCTCGTCGAATTCGGCGACGGAATCGATCATTTCGATCCGCGCTTCTTCCGCGATGCCGGCCATATCGGTGGGAATCGGGCAGACGGAGAACCTGGAACCGAGGGAATCCTGGTCCCAGATGTACGCCTGCATTTCGACCAGGTCGACAACGCCCTTGAAGCCAGCTTCCGAGCCAATCGGGAGCTGGAGAGGCACGGCCCTGGCCCGAAGCTTCGTGCGGATCTGGCCGACTACCCGACGGAAATCGGCGCCGGTCCGGTCCATCTTGTTGATGAACGCGATGCGCGGAACGCGGTACTTGTCAGCCTGCCGCCAGACCGTTTCGGACTGGGGCTGGACACCGCCGACCGCGCAGAACACGACCACGCCGCCATCAAGCACGCGCAGGGAACGCTCGACTTCAACCGTGAAGTCGACGTGCCCGGGTGTGTCGATGATGTTGATCGAGGCATCGCGCCAGTAACAGGTAGTCGCGGCCGACGTGATCGTTATGCCGCGTTCCTGTTCCTGTTCCATCCAGTCCATCTGGGTATCGCCGGAATCGACGTTGCCAAGACGGTGGGACGCGCCGGTGTAGTACAACACGCGTTCGGTGGTCGTAGTCTTACCTGCATCAATGTGGGCCATGATGCCGATATTACGAACCCGGCTGATGTCGTAAGCTTCCGCCACGTCAGTTCACCCCTTGGACCAGTCCGCCTACCAGCGGTAATGCGCGAAGGCCTTGTTCGCTTCCGCCATGCGGTGCGTGTCATCGCGCTTCTTGATCGAGTTGCCACGGCCATTGAACGCGTCAATGATTTCGGCCGACAGCTTCTGGACCATGCCCTTCTCCGACCGGGCCCTGGAATAACCGAGCAGCCAGCGAATCGCCAGCGCAGTCTTCCTTTCCGGCCTGATTTCGACCGGGACCTGGTAGGTCGCGCCACCGACGCGACGGGACTTGACCTCGACCTGCGGCTTGATCGTTTCGACAGCCCGCTTGAAGATCTTCAGCGGATCTTCATTGGTCTTCTGCGCGATCACGTCCATCGATTCATAGAAGAGTGCTTCGGCGACGCTCTTCTTGCCACGCTCCATGAGGTGGTTGATGAACTTCGCGACCAGCCAGTCCCCGTAACGCGCGTCCGGGAACACTTCTCTTTTCTCACTTCTTCTGCGCCTGGGCATTTAAGCCTCCGTTCTACTTGACGCTCTTGGCCTTCTTGGTGCCGTACTTGGAACGACTCCGCTGGCGACCGTCGACACCCTTCGCATCCATGGTTCCACGGACGATGTGGTAGCGAACGCCGGGGAGGTCCTTCACACGCCCGCCGCGAACCAGAACCTGCGAGTGTTCGCTGAGGTTGTGTCCTTCGCCGGGAATGTAAGCAATGACTTCAAACCCGTTCGTCAGACGCACCTTGGCAACCTTCCGCATGGCGGAGTTCGGCTTCTTGGGCGTGGTTGTGTAGACCCTCGTGCAGACCGCTCGCTTCTGCGGGCAGGACTGCAGGGCGGGCGAACTCGTCTTCTTCGACTTGTCCGAACGTCCCTTCCTGATCAGCTGGTTAATTGTCGGCATCACCGTCTCCGTTTAGACCCGACCCAAATCCCCGCGATAACGCCGGGGCAGGCTCCACATCGACTGGCCCGGACCCGGTATCGAACGCCGGGAACGAACAAAGTCGCCCAACAAAGGGCACACTATTTTAGGCCAGAACGTTCCCGTGTCAAGCGCAATTTCACGCCGGATAAATACTTTGAACAGGTGTCCGGACCGTCTGGTAGACTTCGCGCCATGAAACCGACCGGAAATACACCTTCGTCCCGCGACCGCGACCCCCTGCCCGGACGGTCGGCGTTGCTCTTCGCTCCCGTCGCGGGCCTCGTAATCACAGCCTTTTTTGCGGGGGCGACCAGCGCTTCCGCGCAGTCAATCCCGCTGGACTATGAATCTCACGAAAGGATGAAGGCAGACCTGGCAGGACGGGTTGTGTTGATCGAAGTGCTTCCGCGGGCGGGGGCATTCGAGGTTCCGTCCCTGGTTCCACGGCGTTTTGGCGAAGGCGTCGTGCTTGTGCGCGACGGGCGCGCGGTGATCGTCACATCCTGGTTCCTGGTCACGGAGGCGGCTTCACTGACGATAGTTTCGCCGGACGGCGGGGTCCGGGCCGACACAACCGTTGAAAAGGAATTGCCCGAGTCCGGACTGACGGTTCTTTCGCTGCCGGAGCCAGTCGCGGCCGCCGCGTTGCACCCGCCTGCATCCGCCGGCGTTCTGGGTGCGCCGGACCGGGCAAGGGTATTCTTCTGCGTCAGCCCTGTTTCCCCGGGGACGTTCGTCATGACCGAAACGGCGGTCGTCGATCGCGCCGGCCCGCCGCTCGACGCGCTGATGCTTGTACCGGGGCTGCTTGCGCCCGGAACGGTTCTATTCGACGCGTCCGGAGTCCCTTATGCGGTCGCGGCGCGCGAATCCTATTCAGGGAACGGATTCACCATTATTGCGCCGCTTCAGCCGCCGCCGCCCGCACCCGCGTCACCGCAGGAGGACACAGATGTCCCGCAGCAGTGACCTGCGCGCCAGGTTCATCGAACATTGCGTGGTCCAGGGTATTTTCAGCGACCGGAAATCCGTCCTGGCCGCGGTATCCGGCGGCGCGGACTCCATCGTGCTGCTTCACCTGCTGACGGGATGCGCCCAGGCGCTCGGGATCCGCGTCGCGGCCGCGCACGTGAACCACATGATCAGGCCCGGGGCGGCCGCCGATGCGGAATTCGTGCGCCAGGCGGCCACTGCGGCCGGCGTGACCTTCATGCTGGCACAGGTTGACGTCCCGGCCATGGCCGCGGCGAACGGGGACTCGCTGGAAGCCGCGGGCCGCGCGGCGCGGTATGCGGAGCTGCGGCGGATGGCGGGACAGTGCGGGGCGGACGCGATCGCGACGGGCCACACCATGACCGACCAGGCGGAAACCGTCCTTATGCGGATGATTCGTGGAACCGGCCCGCTTGGCCTTTCCGGGATTGCCGCGACCACCGATGAAGGGCTGGTCCGCCCGATGCTGTGCCTGACAGCGGCCGAGGTCAGGGATTTCGCGGCCGACGAGGGGCTGTCGTTCGTCCGGGACGACTCAAACGACGACCAGTATTTCCTGCGAAACCGCATCAGGGCAGGCATCCTGCCGATACTCCGGGAAATCAACCCGCGAATCGAGTCGCGCCTGTCGGAACTGTCCGACGACAGCGCGGCGCTGGCTGAAATGGTCGCCGACCTGGTCGGACCGTGGGTGAACGCGGTCGCTGACGATCGCTGCCTGGTGCCCAGGAAGACGCCGGCGGCGCTCGTGCCTTACGCGATCCGCCAGGCATTCAGGGCGGTGACGGGCGAACCGCTCGGCCTTTCAAGAACCCACATCGAGGCGCTCTGCCGCGCGCTGCGGCAGGACGTTGCCGTTGCTGAATTCCATCTTCCCAGGAGGGTGGTCGTCCATCTCCGACCGGAAGGCCTGATGTTCACGAGGGACATGGAAGGCCCCCCGCCCGGAAGCGCCAGGAAGGACATGACTGCCTGATCGTGGGATTCTTCGACAGGTGGGAAATACCGGTCCCGGGAAGGGTCAGATAAGCTTCAGGACAAAACTCAGCAGCGTTATCAGCAGGAACAGCGGAATCAGGATCCCGAACGAGTAAAGCATGTAACCGCCGAACGACGGCATCTTCACCTGGGCCTTGCCCTTTGCTTCGGCAATCGCCTTCACCATGAAGTTCGGACCGTTGCCGATGTAGGTGTTGGCGCCCATGAAGACCGCGCCAAGCGAGATAGCCTTCAGTATCGCGACCCCGACACCGTTCGGCACCGCCATCAGCGCGGTGACGTTGTCGACATACAGCGAACCCTTGGCCATGTCCAGGAAGACGAGGTAGGTCGGCGTGTTGTCCAGGAATGACGACAAAGACCCCGCCATCCAGAAATACTGCCATGGCTGATCGATACCCATGGAAGCGCCCTTTTCCTTCAGGATGATCAGCGCCGGGATCATGGTGATGAAGATACCGATGAACAGGACGGCCACCTCGGTGATGGCGCCGAAGTTGAATTCGTTGTCTTCGCGGTACTGCTTCTTCGTCAGGATGATCGACAGGATGCCGAGCGCGACCAGGACGCCGTCACGGATCCAGCCGACCTTGACGTCGAACGCTTCCCTGGCGCCTTCTTCGATGTTCAGGAGGTTACCGACCATGCCGGACAGGGCCACGGCCGCGACTACGCCGAGGATCAGGGCGATATTGATCTTGCCGCTGATGCTGAGCGGCACCTTTTGCGCGGTATCAAGCGCGATCGCCTGCGGCCGTTCCTTGCCATAGGCGCGCTTGTCCCAGATGTAGTACATGACGAGCAGCAGAGTGTTCATCAGCAGCCACTGGGGCCACAGATGCAGCGTCCACTGGAACGGCACGCCCTGCATGAAGCCCATGTACAGGGGCGGATCGCCCAGCGGGGTCAGGCAGCCGCCGATGTTGGACACCACGAAGATGAAGAACACGACGGTATGAACCTTGATTTCACGTTCCTGGTTCGTGCGCAGCAGCGGCCTGATGAGCAGCATCGACGCGCCGGTCGTCCCGAACAGGTTGGCGATGATGGCACCGATGCCCAGAAACGCGGTATTGACGCCCGGTGTCGCCTTCAGATTACCGCGCAGGACGATACCGCCGGAAATCGTATACAGCGACCACAGCAGCACGATGAACGAAAGGTATTCGTGCAGGTGAAAGATAAGCTTGTCAACCTCATTCCTGTACAGAAACAACACCACGATCGGAGCCGAAACCAGCGCGACGACAATCCCTTTGTTCCTGTTGCTTTCCCAGAAATGCGCGAACTTCAGGGGCATGATCGCAATCGACAGCAGCAGCAGCACGAACGGCACGACCGTGTAAACAGGGAGATTGTATAGCTTTCCACCGGCGCCCTCTGAAGCCAGAGCCAGTGCCGGCATTACAAGCACTGCGGCTGCGGCAACAAGGCCGGCCGCCAGCGCCCGCAACCTGCTGTATAACCTTTTGACGTCCACGTTCACCTCCACTTCATTGATGGAAACGTCTGTCACCCGGCCGAGCGCCGGATTCTGCGCGGGATTCTAATCGCCCGGGCGCCGGTTTGGAATACCTGAATTCAATAATTCTGTGCCCACGTACACAGGCCGGCGATCAGTACCTGAAAGACGATTCACCGACGAATTCGCGGATGATTGAAGTGCCCGGGACATCGTCGGTGAACACCGGTATGAAAAACCGCAGGAACTTGAGCAGGCGTTCGGCCTCGACCCAGACCGGGTCGGTGTCCGGCACCTCAACCAGGAATCGTTCAGCAAAGATCTTGAGCACCGCCGGTTCGTACACCAGGGTCGTATTGAAAAACATGTCCGCGCGATCCTGCCACGGGAATATCCATTTCTTTTCACCCGCGCGCACGCGGGGCCACAACCGCAGCGTGTCGGCAGCCGAATATCCACGGAAGTGACGATCGCGCACGATTCGCCGGATCAACCTTATGTCAGTCGTGAACACCCTGTGCTGGTCATCGATGCAGAGCTGCGTGGCCGCCGAACAGAACAACCGGTATTTCTGGTCATCGTGGACCGCGCGCGTCAGTCGGTCGTTCAAGCCGTGAATACCCTCGACAAGAAGGATTTCATCCTTGGCGAGCGACACAGGAGTCGTAACTGCGTTCCTTATTCCGGACTGGAACGAAAACGTTGGCGACTGCACGGTCCTGCCCTGCAACAGCGCGTGAAGGTGTTCGTTCAAGAGATCAAGGTCGATTGCCTCGATGTGCTCGAAGTCCAGTTCGCCGTCCTCGTCTTTCGGGGTATCCGCCCTGTTCTTGTAATAATTGTCCAGCGATATCGCCTTCGGTTTCAGCCCCAGCGCCTTGAGCTGCATGCTCAGACGCCTGACTGTGGTCGTCTTTCCCGATGACGACGGGCCGGCAACGACGACCAGCCTGGTGTCGCGCCTTGCGACCTCGTCCGCGATTTCAGCCAGCTTTCGCTCGTGCAGCGCTTCCGAAACCCTGATCACTTCGCCGATCGACCCGTCCACAATTGCATTGTTCAGGTCCGAAACCGACTCGACACCGACCAGGGAATTCCACTTCCTGGTTTCCCTGAACGATTTGTAAAGACTTGGGGGACAGATTACCGGTTCAGGCTCCGAATCCGGCCTTGAACGGTGCGGGATGTTGACGACCAGGCCGGGACCAAGCGGATCGAGCCTGAATTGCCTGATGTATCCGGCCGTCGGGGTAACCGTGTTCAGGCAGAGATCAAACCGCTTCCCCATGCTGACAAGGGGTACCCACTTGCGGACCAGCACACGCAGCAGGTCGGCAGAATGACGCCGACCCGCCGCCGTGAACATCCTGACCGCCGTCCGGCGGGGCACTCTTTCGACGTGAAGCGCCTCGTTACGCACGACCATCGCACGCATCTCGGTCTCAATGGTGGCCAGTTCTTCGTGCGAAACGCCGCCTTCCTTGATTACGTCATAGTAGTAGGACCTGCCGAACGACTGCCCGATCCGCACCTCGGCTTCCGGGAACAGCCGGGCCACCGCCTCGCCAAGCATTATCGAAAGTGTCGAGCGGTATATGCGTACCCCGTGAGAGTCGTCGTAAGTCACCGGAATCAGCTCGCAGTCGTCGGCAATCGGGGCCTCGATATGGACCAGCCGGTTGTCCAGAATCGCTCCCATGCATCGCGGCTCCTGTTCCGGGAAATACCGCCTGAGAAAGTTCTTGATCCTGGTGCCGCGGCTGGTCGAATATGGCCGACCGTGAACCGTTACGGTTATGTCCGGAGACAGGTCCAGAACGGTTTTTTCCATGTCAGACCTCCGCCACTACGGTCGATGAACTCCTGTTACCGACCGCCAGCACGACCGCGCCCAGCAGCACCACAACGATGCCGACGCCATGCAGCAGGCGCACCGTTTCGCCAAGAATCACTATCGCCGCCACTATCGGCACTGTATTGCCGATGATGGTGCAGACAGAAGCAACAATGCTTGCCCGTCCGTTCGCAAACGCCGTCTGGTAAAACACCGAACCGAGTATGTTGAACAGGATGACGCCGTAAAGAGGCACGCTGGTCAGAAGGCCCGTTGCCATGTCGGGGAATAATGGAACCCCTTTCGGCAGGGCATTCATCTGCAGCGTGACCAGGGCGACCGAGACGTTTGCAAGACCGAATGTCAGGCCTGCCGACAGGGCCAGCGAAAACTCGTTGCTGACACCGATCCTGCCCATCAGGAAGGCGGCGCCGGCCAATCCGATCACGACGGCGAAAAATACCACCGCCACAAACGTGTCCGGAAGGCTGGATTCGCCCCCACCCTTGACGACGCTGACCATCACGACGCCGGCGAACACGGTCGCGATGCCGACCCATTCAAGGATGCTGACCCTTTCCTTCAGCCAGATCACGCCGACCAGCGCAGAAACGACGACCGTCAGGCACAGAATCGGCTGGACGACGGTCAATTCGCCGCCCACGGCGAGCGCCACGACATAGAGACCAGCGCCACACAGCATCATCAGGGTGCCGAGCATCCAGAGCCAGTTTCGAAGCAGCGTCCTGATGATGGTCGGGATCTGGCCGAAGACGCCGCGAAGCGAGATCTTCGGAAAGCTGGTGGTCATTCCCTGCTTCTGGAAAACATTCCCGAAGCCCCAGAGCACCGCGGTCGCGAAAGCGAAAATTATCGGCATTGTTCGAAATACTCCATCAGGCCGGCGATCCGGACGTCGGTTCCGGGGCGGGGACGGTTTCGACCGACGCCGGTGCAGTACCAGCGCTAGTCATGGCGTTGAGCCATCGGGACATTCCCAGGATGACCGTGGCGGATATAAGACAGCAAACCACAAACACTCCCCATACCATCCACAATTCGAAGCGACCCCACATGATCGTTCCGACCACAAGAAGCTGGTTGCCGATGGCGGTCGCGCCGAGCCAGCCACCCTGCATGAGTCCCTGAAAACGCGGCGGAGCAACCTTGGAAACATACGACAGCCCCATCGGGCTCAGGAACAACTCCGCGACGGTGAGAACGAAGTAAGTCAGGATCAGCCAGTACGGCGATGCCCTCACCGGTGACGGGTCACCCCCGAGCGAATCAGGCGAAGGCAGCCCCCTGGATGCAATAACAAGCATTGTGAAACCTGTGGCGGCCAGGATCATGCCGATGCCAATCTTGACCGGTGTGGACGGTTCCTTTCCATGACTGCGGAGCCACGAAAACAACCCGACCACGACTGGCGTCAGGAATACGACAAAGTACGGGTTGAACTGCTGGAAGACCTCGGGCTCGAGTACGTTGGAATCGCCGTAACTGCGGAAAAGTACCCAGAGCAGCGCTGCACCGGCGGCAGAAACGGCGGCCCCGATGATCCGCTGGTACGTCGCGCCCTTCCGGAATGCGAAAATCAGGCCTCCGACAACGGAGGCAATGCAAAGCAGTCCTTTAATGTCAAAAAAGATATTCCCAAGTCTCTCGACCGTTTTCGCCGTGAAATCCCGGGCAAAGAAAGTCATGGTCAGACCGTTCTGGTGGAACGACATCCAGAAGAAGATGACGACCAGGAAAACCAGGCCAAGCGCCATGAGACGCTTCTTTTCAACATCCCATGGCATGGCCGTGGCCTGTGTCGGGACGGTTTCCAATTTCCTTTTGTCGTCATCCTTTTTCTGTACACCACGGTCGGGAAGAACGCGCTTGAAAAGGACGAAGACGAGCAGCGAAACCAGCATGGCCACCGCGGCGATACCGAACGCGAAGTTGTAACCGGTTGAAAAGACGTCCAGATATCTGGCGGCAAAACCGGAGATATCTGTGACTTCCGTCCCGGAAACGGTCTGGGCCAAATCCCGCAACTTGTACACAGGGCCATCATGGCTGGTCAGCAGCGGGGCCATGAAATCCCGCCCGAAAGCATCCAGCCTGGCACCGACGGTTCCGGTGACCGCGTCGGCAAGGCTCTGGACCCAGTTAACGTTGTCGAACGTCGGATGAAGGAATTCGTTGCACATGGCCGGCAGGTCAGCGTCGTACTTCAGGCCGTGAGTGCCGAGATACCAGGTCCTGACGCCCCGTGCCGCGTTTGGCGCGAAAACGGCACCGATGTTGATGCCCATGTAAAACAGTGAATACGCGGAGTCGCGCAGCTTGCTGTACTTAGGGTTGTCATACATCTGGCCGACAACCGCCTGAAGGTTGCCCTTGAACAGGCCGTTTCCCAGGGCGATGGTGAAAAGGCCAAACAGTGCGAACGGAAGGCCCATGCCCGGTATGGCAAGAAGCACATAACCCGTGAACATGATGACTATCCCGGTCAGGATCGTTCGCTTGTAGTTTTTCGTGAAGTCCGCAATAAGACCGCCAACCAGGGCGAGTGCGTATATCAGGAAATAGAAGACACTGTAGATGATGCCGGACTTGCCGGTGTCCAGGCCGTACCTGGCCTGCAGAAACATCACAAGGATGGCCATCATGGTGTAGAAGCCGAACCTTTCCCCCATGTTGGCGAAGAACGCGACGATAAGTCCCCGTGGGTGTTCCTTGAACATTGAATCCTCCGTGTGTCCTGTCCGCGGCAGTTGTTGCGATTGGCTGGACAATCGTGGATTCTGGCAGCAATGACGACACAGTTCAACATCGCACGCGCGGCACCATGTCGCGGCGCTCGACTCCGCCCGACCCCGGACTCCCGATCCACAACCATTGACACACGCCGCCCGTTGTTCAAATATCGCGATGTGATGAAACTCCGCGAGGGATTATGAGCAGCCGTCCGAACGGAATCGCAGCGCAAAAACTGCTTTGCCACGGCCCCGTAATTGCGGTCGCGGCGGCGATGACCATCTCGTGCGGCCCGTTCCCGCCGGAACCGGTTGTGCCTGTTCAACCCGCTGCCGTCCAGGACCAGGCGGCCCCGGAGCCTTCATGCGGCCCCGCACAACCCTCCACGCGCGAATCGCTTGTCCAGTGGGTTTCCATGACCCGGGAATCAATCCCGGAACTGACGGCCGATATTGCCGCATGGATTCAGATGACACAGGATTCCGGCAAACCCGGCCCGGTGCGCGACGGCACGCGACCTGAAAAGGCGGATGTTGAACCATCCGCTGTTTTCGGTATGGCGACGATAGCGATTTTCCCGGTGGTCAGGGATGCCACGACGGAAGACAAGGCCGTCGCATCCGCCGAGGACTTCGAATGCAACGGACTGGTAGTGCACAGCAAGATTAACGGGCGCGTCTTCGTCAAGGCAGATTCAAAGACAACGGAAGCCGGTTTCATCAACCTTGATTCAGGCCCGGATTACCTGGTCATCGATGGTCGCGTGACGCTGAAAACCCGCGTCAAGGTTGACTTCCCGGGCAACGCGTTCTGGGAACCGATGTCGGAGGACTTCATCCTGGGCGACCGTGTCCACCTGGACATGGGGATCAGTAAAGGCGAATCCTGCAATGTCTTCGTGCTCGGTTCGGAAAAGAAGGACGAACTGACGCCCCGCGTTGAACCGGACCGGGGCGTGGTCCCCGAACTGGTAGAGTTGATGCGGTCCGCGCCTTCCCGTTATACACGCGGCCTTGCGGCGATCCACCTCGGGATTATCCGCGACGGCGCGTCCGTACAGGCAATGCTTGACGCGTTCGCGATGGAAAAGAACGAACGGACCAGGGCCGACATCGCGCTGGGCCTTGGGATACTCGGCGACAAATCGGCTCTTGGCCCGATCGAGGAAGCCGCGAAAGCCGTGACCGAGAATGGTGAACTTGCCTGGAAATACCGCGAAGCTGTCAATCGTCTGAAGGGCAGAAGACACTGACCCCCGAAGCAACCGCCCGGATACAAAAAAGGCCCCGATTGGGGCCTGATCTGTGGATTTTGTAGCGGGGACAGGATTTGAACCTGTGGCCTTCGGGTTATGAGCCCGACGAGCTACCGGACTGCTCCACCCCGCAGCAGAAAAGCAGGCGTATAGTGCCGAAGCGGGACGCCTTTGTCAAGCGTGGCCGCCTGTTATTCTTTGCCGTGACAGCAGTTATCCAGCAATTACAGAGGATTAGATACCGGCAGGAAGTTCACCGGGCACGTCGGCCCGCCAGGAACCATCCACCTTGCGGGCGTGGAAAAGGTCGGATTGGCCATCAACGATGTAAAGCACATAAGCGTTGTCCGATGCGGCTTCATCCCTGCGGTCATAAAAGACTTCAAGGATTACGGCCGATTCCGCCCGTTCCGGATCGATGGTCAGGAAACGCGGCACGGCGATTCCCGGCTCGCCCCGGTCCTTGAGCCGCCACCAGACCTTGAACATGTCCTCGTCGGAGAGGACCTTCAGTTCTTCCAGGCTTGACGCACGGCCGGCATCCCGGGCAGCCTCTTCCCACTGCTTCACCGGGACTTCACCCTTCCGCAGTCTTTCGAAATACCTGCCAAACACCGACCAGTATTCTTCAGTCATGGCATTGCGGAATTTTTCAGGCCTGTTCATCGAAACGCTGCGCAGCGACCACTCGATGAGCGCCGACGGGCTGCTGAGAGGCTCGCTGCCCGGCCGGAACCTGGCGCCGGTGAAATTCCCCCAGACAACCCATGCGCCAAAGCCAATCACGCCGGCCAGGGCAATCGCGGCCAGTATCTTCAAAGCTTTCTTAGAAACCGGATTCACGGATAACACCCCGTCAGGGCAACCACGCCGGAATGACAAAGTCTACATGCCCTCTGGCACGTCCTTCGGCACGTCCAGCCGCCAGCGACCTTCATCCTTCGAGAAGTGAAGCAGATCAGCAACTCCATTGACCGTGTAAAGCAGGAAGCCTTCTTCGGCGGTGTCGGCGGGCGCCTTGTCGTAGAAGACCTTGTCGAATACGAAAGACTCTATCTGGCCGCCGACCGGTCGCAGGAAACCAGGAACCCGGAAACCGACGGCCGAACGGTCCGGAAGGTGCCACCAGACCCTGAACATCGACCGATCGTCCAGCTTTGCCAAAGCCTCGGCCGAACGGGCTTCCCCGGAATCCTTTCCGGCCTTGACCCACGCGTCCGTGGCGACTTCGCCCTTCCGTACGCGGTCAAAGTATTCCACGTACTGCTTCCGGTAATTCGAATGCGTCGCGTACCAGACGCGGTCCGGCCTGTCGTCGGCCGCGGCCGCCACGATCTTGTGCGTCAGGATCACCGGGTTCGATTCGTCACCCGAATGAAGCACGTCCTTCAGTCCGCCGATTTCCGGCACAAGCAGGAAGCCCAGCCCGAAAAGCGCCACGGTAACGCCGACCGCCATCAGGACCTTCCACAGAACCGACTTCTTTCCGCCCATGCCGTGCCCCCATCAGTTCGCGGCCCCGGATCGGCCGCAGGCCACAATCTTACAAGGAATCCATGAAATGAAACAGATGCCGCTCCCGTACGGGCGGATGAACCGCCTTCGCCCGGGCTTCGGCGGGTCACGAAATCCGGCCTCTACACCTGGTTGCGCCGTTCACGGCGACCCTTCATGGTGAAGCGGTCCAGCCAGACGTACACGACCGGCACGACCAGCAGGGTCAGGAACGTCGATGAAATGATGCCGCCGATTACGGAAATCGACATCGGGACGCGGAATTCGGCGCCGGCGCCGGTACTGATCGCGGTCGGGAGCATGCCCAGGACCATGGCGGCCGAAGTCATCAGAATGGGGCGCAGCCTGGTCGGGCCGGCCTCCAGGAGGGCTTCGATGATTCCCTTTCCACGGTCGCGGAGCTGGTTGGTGTAATCGACAAGCAGAATGGCGTTCTTTGTGACCAGCCCCATCAGCAGCACCACGCCGATAAGCGCGATGACGTCCAGTGACTTCCCGAACAGGAAAAGCGTCACCAGCGCGCCGACCAGCGCGAGCGGCAGCGAAAGCATGATGGTCAGAGGGTGGATCAGCGATTCGAACTGCGAAGCCAGGACGAAATAGATGAAAAGAACGCCCAGGATCAGGGCCAGCGCCATGTTCCTGAACGTCTCGTCCATCATTTCCGCGTCACCCGCGAATTCGAGCCTGTAACCGTCGGGCTTGTCTATGCTGTCCAGCCTGGGCTGGATGTCCTTGATGACGCTGCCCAGCGACCGGCCGGCCAGATTGGCTGTTATCGTGATGTATCTTTCCCGGTTCTGCCTTTCGATGGTGGCCGGAAGGACCGACTGTTTCACGTTCACGACATCGCGCAGGGCGACCATGCCGTCGCGGTTCGTCGGCACCTTCAGCCCCAGGACCGAATCGACGCCCGCGCGATCTTCGGGACGGAGCTGGACACGCACGTCAATGTCCTTCGAGCCGTCCCTGAACTTGGCCACCGGGGCGCCCGTCAACCCCATGCGCAGGGTCATGGCGGCCTGGGCGAATATCACACCCATGTCGCCGGATCGCGTGCGGTCCACGAAGAGGCTGTGCTCGGGCATGCCGGGCCGCAGCGAAATCGCCGCGTCACGAACGCCGTCGGTCGCCTGGACCATGGCGAAAGCCTCGCCGGCAATCCGGCCAAGTTCATCGTAGTCGGACCCGCGCACCTGCAGTGTGAAAGGCGCCGCCATTACAGCAAATGACTGCCCGAAAATGTCCGCGTCGTCCAGGCGGTACACAAGGCCGGGGATCGCAGCCAGCCTGGGTCGCAGCACCTCCATGATGTCCGTCACAGACCTGTCGCGCTTTTCGCGCGGTGTCGTCAGGACGCTGATGACGGACTTGTTGACCATTTCATCCGGGCCGACTGTGGTCGAAACGGTAACGACCTCGGGCACCGCGCCGATCATGTCCTCGACCTGCTTCGTGACCCTGTCGGTTTCGGCCAGTGCCGTGCCCGCCGGCATTTCCAGGATGACCGTGAACGCGGACTGGTCGCCGCGCGGAATGAACTGCGTTCCCATGAGCTGGACCAGTCCAAGACTGGCCAGGAAAATCCCGATGGCGGAAAAGACGACGGTCTTGCGGTGACCAAGCGCCCAGACCAGCATCCTGCGGTACAGACCATCAAGCGCGTCGTAGCTTCGCAGGAAGATCCCGAAGACCCGGTGCCTGCGGCGTTGCTCGTGATAATCGGGTGGGATGTTCTGCACCAGGCGCGCTGAAAGCATGGGGTCGACCGTCAGCGAAACGACCATCGACACCAGGACCGCCGCGGCCACCGTGATGCCGAATTCCTTCAGGAAGCGCCCGACAAGGCCGCCGGTGAACGCAATCGGCACGAACACGGCGACGATCGTCAACGTTGTCGCCACAACGGCCAGCGCGATTTCAGCGGTGCCGGTCCTGGCCGCCGTGAACGGGTCCTCGCCGCGTTCCAGGTGACGGAAAATGTTTTCCCGGACAACGACCGAGTCGTCGATCAGCATCCCGATCGCCAGCGAAAGCGAAATCATGGAAATCAGGTTCAGGGAAAACCCGAGCTGCCAGATCACGAAGAAAGTCCCGATGACCGAAATCGGCAGCGCGATGGCCGAAATGACGGTCGAACGCCAGTCCAGCATGAACAGGAAGATCACGAATATCGCGAATACTGCGCCAAGGATAAGCGCCATGCGCAGTTCGACGTACGTCGCTTCGGTGAAGGTCGAATTGTCAATGATCTTCTGAACCTTCACGTCCCGCGGGATCTGCCCGGAAACGCTTTCCAGCTCCTTTTCGACCTTCCTGACCACGTCGACGGTGTTGGCGGTCGCCTGCTTGAACACGACGAACGACACGCCGGTCCGGCCGTCAACCCGCGAAATGGTCCGCACTTCCTTGACGCCGTCCACGACGGTCGCCACGTCCTTCACGCGGAGCTGGGCGCCGTTCGGAAGGCCCATCAGCACCACTTCGCCGATGTCTTCGGGACTCTGGAACCTGCCGACCGCCTTCACGCTGATTTCGCCGTCGCCCGAGGTCACGCGCCCGCCCGGCACGTCGATGGCCTCCGCACCCAGCAGTTGCGCGAACTGCGCCATGCTGATCGGGGTCGCGTCGAGCTTCGCCCTGTCGACCTCGACGCGGATCTCGCGCTGGTCGCCGCCGGTCACCATGACATTGCCGACACCCTCGACGCGCTGCAGGGCCGGAACCAGAACATCTTCAACCATCCGGCGGGTCTGGGCGGACGTTCCCACCCCCGACACCATGTATGTCAGGACCGGCGACGAATTCGGGTCGAAGCGCGAAATTATCGGGTCCATGATGTCGCGCGGCAGCGTTGATCGAACCATCGCCATGCGGTCGCGCACGTCGTTCGACGCCTGCTGGGGATCCGCGGACATCTTGAAGGTGACGATTATCTGGGCGACCGAGTCGCGCGAATAGCTGATGACCTGGTCCACGTCGTTGATCCCGTAAAGGATGTCTTCGATCGGACGGGTAACCTGCGATTCGACTTCCTCGGGACTGGCCCCGGGGTAAGGCACGACAACGGCGACGATCGGTATCGATATGTTCGGGAACAGGCCCAGTCCCAGGCGCGAAAATGCAAGCCCGCCCAGGACCAGCACGGCCAGGGCGACCATGCCGGTAAACACCGGCCGCCTGATTGCGATTTCGGACATTCTCATGGGGCGGCCTCCACGGCAGGCACGTCCGCGGCCGCGCTGACCACGTCCCCGGAAGGTTCGTCAACGTCGGGCGCGACGATATCCCGGGACGGTTCGTCCGCAGCCGCTCCGGCGGCATCTGCGGGCGGCACGTCCGCAATCACGCTGACCGCCTCCCCGTCACGTACCCCGGACTGCCCCGACACGATCACGACGTCGCCGACCGCCAGCCCGGATTCCAAGGCCACGAAGCCCTGGTCTTTTGCCCCGAGAACCGGCTGTACCTTGACGGCCCGGCCGTCGCGCACGGCGAAAACGACCGCACCCTCTTCAAGGGTCAGGACCGCCTTTTCCGGGATGGCCGGCACGGCCTCGAGCTTTTCGACCTCGATGACGCCGGTGGCGAACATGTTCGGAAGCAACCGCCCGTCAGGATTGGAAATGGCGATTTCCACCGCGGCGTGCCTGGTCATCGGGTTCAGGCTGGGACTGAGCGTCGCCACCGTTCCCGGGAAAACCACGCCCGGCAGGTCGGCGACCGTGACTTCGACGTCCTGGCCCACCGCCAGCCTGGCGAAATCGGTTGAAGTCGCGTTCGAATCCAGCTTCAGCACCGAAAGATCCTGCACCTGGAACACCGGCATGGTCTGGCCTGCCGGCGACCCGACGTTGACCAGCCGGTGCGTGACCGTCCCTGCAATCGGCGTCGTCACGCTGCTGTTTTCAACCATCTGCGCGGCCAGCGCCGCCGCCGCGCGCGCCGTGGCCACGCCGGCTTCGGCCGCCATCATCGACGCCTTCGCGTCCCGGAGGCCGTATTCAATCTTTTCAAACTCCGACTGCGGAATCGCCCCGTCGTCACGCAGGCCTTCCAGCCTGTTGAATGCCGCGGTCGCCGCGTCCAGGCCGATCCTGGCCCGTTCGAGCTGGGCTTCAGCCACCTGCACGCCCGCATTGGCCTGATCCGACTGCAGTTCGATTTCGCGGTGCTCGATGACGGCCAGGACCTGATCCGCTTCCACCTGGTCACCCACGCCGACCAGGACCTCCGCCACCCTGCCAGGCACCTTCGTGAAGATGGGCGCCTCGCTCTGCGGACGGATCGTGCCGGTCATGGTGACCCTGGCAACGATGTCGCGCGCCGAAACCGTGACAACCGACACCGGCCTGGACGGCACCTCGACGCCGCGCTCAGCGTCTTTCCGGTCGGATACCGCCGCCGCCACACGCCAACCCACGACGCCCATCAAACCGAGGGCCAGGACCACAATCACGACAACCCGAATAATCTTCTTCATCAATGATCCCCGTTCCCATCGGTCGGCACGACCGGGGCAAACATGCCGCGAATCATGCCGAGCGTCTTCTTCCTCATTTCCCGGGCGTCCCTGACGGGATCCTGGAATTCGTGCCAGTGTTCCTGCAGCCATGTGCCGCCGGCTTCGTCAACGGCGGCAAGCATATTGATTACAAGGTCTTCCGGAATGTCGGTGCGGATGGCGCCGATTTCACGCCCCTTCCTGACCATTGCCATGAACCAGCCCCGCCACATGTCGACCACGATACCCAGTCGCCCGTCATCGGCCCGGGAACTGGTCGGCATGTTCCATACCGAAGCCCCGAGTCCCAGCAGCCATGGACGCTCGGCGCACCTGACAAGCAAGGTGCCGTAAAGCTCGTCCATCCATTCCCAGAATCCGTCGACCGTCAGTCCGTCCAGGTTCAGGATGGGTTCGCCGATCATCTGGTTCCAGTAATGTTGCAGCACGGCCAGATACAGGTCGGATTTGTCTTCGAAGTAGTAGTACGCAGCGCCCTTGCTGATCCCGGCCGCCCGCAGCACCTGGTTGAGCGACGCGCCTTCATACCCGTGCGCCGCGAACTCCCTGCCGGCCGCTTCGATAATCATTTCCTGCCGTTCGACCGGCAACGCGCTGAACCTGGAACGCGGCATGCGACCGCCCCCTTAGACCGGGCGGTCCAAAGCTTGAGGCAAGACAACCCCGATGTCAACCGCCGCCCTGCTGCTTGTACGGACGGATGAAAATCCGACCTTTTCGAATCCTGCCCACCATGTAAGTCACCCCTGCACAGACCGGGGCACGCCGCAGGCGGCAGAAGAGAAGATGTATACTGTGCGAATTTGTGCCCAGGGGCGGAATTGAACCACCGACACGCGGATTTTCAGTCCGCTGCTCTACCAGCTGAGCTACCTGGGCGACCCGAAAAGCGGTGCGATTTTTGAACACCGGGCATCAATTGTCAAGCGCAAAACAGCCGGAATCGGGTACGGCACCCCTTAAACGGGGTCGAAACGCCACAAATTGCGTTGAACCGGTTGAAAGGTGCGGGTACAATATCCAGCCCTTGAAGGACCGGGGAGTGGCGCAGTCCGGTAGCGCGCTTGCTTTGGGAGCAAGATGTCGCAGGTTCAAATCCTGTCTCCCCGACCGAATTGACAGGGTCGCTTGACGCGGATTTATACGCGGTCAATAATCGATCCACTGTGCCGAAAATTTTTCTGAATCCGGAGGGGTGATCATGGCAGCACCAACCGCTGACGGGGAACTCAAGAGACTGACCAAGAAGCAGGTCGCCGAACTGAAGAACGAGCTCCTCGCCAAGAGGAAGGCCCTGATCGTTCAGGCGCGCGAAACGATGGCGGTCACCGAAGAACAGGAAATCCGCGAACCTGACGAAGTGGACCAGGCGTCCAGCGAATACGATCAGTCGTTCGAATACCGGATGCGCGACAGGGAAAAGTACCTGATGCGCAAGATCGACAAGGCCCTTCAGCGGCTTGACGAAGGGGAATACGACCTCTGCGAGAGCTGCGGGAACCCGATCGGCTACAAGCGCCTGATGGCCCGTCCGGAGGCGACGATGTGCATCGCCTGCAAGGAAGAGCAGGAACGTCAGGAAAAACAGTTCCAGAAGAAACGCCAGATGCGCGCCACGATCGAATTCTGATCCGCCCTTTCAGGCACCCAGGAAATCCGACGCCGCCGCGATCAAGGCATCGGTGTTTCCAGCCGCCACTTCGACGCCGTTTTCCCTGCGCAGCCAGGTAATCTGACGCTTGGCATAGTTGCGGTGACCCTGGGCGATGTCGATGGCCATCCTGTTGATATCCACCAGGCCGTCAAGGTGCTGGATTACCGGGACGAAGCTGGACGATTTCAACGGACGGCAGTCACGGGCAAAGCCCATACGCAGGACGTTCGCGACCTCGTCGACAAGACCGGCGTCAATCATCGCACGCAGGCGGCGGTTTATCCGGTCGTACAGGAAACGCCTGTCCATGGACAGCTTGAGGCGCAGGACATCGGCGTCGACGGCGGGTACCGGCGCGTTGCGGTGAAAGTCGGAAAGCGCCACGCCGGTGGTCCGGAAGACCTCCAGCGCCCTCGCGATGCGCTGGGAATCACCCGGTACCAGCCTGGAAGCGGTCAAGTGATCGACAGCGGCAAGTTCGCGGTGCAGCGCGATGCTGCCCATGGCGGCAAGATCGGCCGCCACCGATTGCCGCGCGTCGTCCGAAGCCGGCGGAATTGCCGACAGGCCCTCGAACAGCGTCCTTGTCCAGAAGAACGTGCCGCCAACGACTACCGGCACCTTTTCGCGTGCGACGATATCGCGGATTACGGCGGCGGCTTCCCGCGCCCACGCGCCGGCGTCGCATTCATCGTCGGGCTCGCGGTATTCGAAAAGGTGGTGAGGCGCGGCGGCGTACATCTCGGCGGTCGGAGCGGCCGTCCCGATCGGCAGGTAACGGTACACCTGCATCGAGTCAGAGTTGACAATCTCGCCGCCGAAACGCCGGGCGAGGGCCACGGCGGCATCAGACTTGCCGGAAGCGGTCGGCCCCATAACGCACAGTACGCGCGGTTTAGTTTCCAAATGGCTCACCTGTCGAACGATTTCAACACATCGGTCATCCTGTGGACGACCACCGCCTGCCTGCCGTGGGGACAGTACGAAGACAGGGCCACCCCACCCATGCCGGCTATCAGGGCCCGTGCTTCCACGTCCGAAAGACGGTCGCCGGCCCTTACGGAAGCGTGGCAGGCGATGGTGGCCACGATCTTGCGGAGCACCGCGTCGCCGCTGCCCGAAGCCAGTTCCGACACGGCGTGCACCGCCTCGCGGATGATTGTCTCGACCGACCGGCCGTGCACCAGCGCGGGAACGGCGTGGACCGCGACAGAATCACCCGAATAGCGCTCCAGGTCGAAACCGGCCTTTTCCAGGGCGTCGCGTACGGAATCGAACCGCTCCATGTCAATCGCGTCCAGGGTCACAACTTCCGGAAAAAGAAGGCGTTCGGATGCGACGTCACCGACCTCCAGCGCGTCCCAGAGCTTGTTGAAGTTGATCCGTTCGTGCGCCGCGTGCTGGTCGATGAACACGATGGAATCTTCACCTTCGCACACCAGGACCGTGTTTCCGGCCTGTCCCAGGTATCGCAGGACCGCGCCGGCACCGACGGCGTCGGACGCGGGCATGCCGGAAACGGCATCCCGGACACCCTGGCCCGGCGCGAACATGTCGGCACCCATGCCGGACCCATAAGACTGTACCGGCCATGGCCGCGGGGAAAACGCCGACACCCCGCCCGCTTCGGAAGCGGGACCGACCTGGATCCACGGCGTCGAATCCACCACGACGCTCATCGATTCGTACAGCACCGACGCGACTTCACGCTGGTCCCTGAAACGAACCTCGTGCTTACCCGGATGCACGTTCACGTCGACGTCGGCCGGATCGATGCGTATATCGGCCACGGCCACGGGGAACCTGCCGCTTTCAAGAAGCGGTCCGTACGCGGACGCCATCACGCGCCGCAGTTGCGCGTCGATCACGGGACGGCCGTTGACCAGGAGTATCGCCCGGGACGAATCGCCACGCGCGATGGCGGGCGAGCCAAGGACGCCGCTGACCTGAATGCCGGGGCGCGCACCCTCGAACCGGAAAAGATCGCCGGCACAGTCCTGGCCAATCACCATCACGACGCGATCGAACAGGCTCCGGCAGGGGGGATAGTCGGCCAGCGTCCTTGCGCCTGACCGCAGTACGAAATGAACCCCGGGATTCGCCAGCGCCGCCTTCCTGAAGGTCTCGGCGACGGCCATCGACTGTGCCTTTTCGCCCTTCTGGAATTTCAGGCGCGCCGGCACGTTGAAGAACAGGTCGCGCACCTCGACAGATGTCCCGGCCGGACATGCGCAGGGGCCGGTCTCGATCTTCCCGCCGGCCGCCTCGATCACGATCCCCGCGTCATCAGAAGCCCGCCTGGTCTTCATCCGGAAACGGCTGACTGACGCTATCGACGGCAGGGCCTCGCCACGGAATCCCATCGTGCGGATGGACAGCAGGTCCTCGGCGTCCCGAATCTTGCTGGTCGCGTGCCGGCCCATCGCGGTCACGGCGTCGACCGCGGACATCCCGCAGCCGTCGTCAAGGACGCGGATTGCAGCCAGGCCGCCACCCTCGATTTCGACAACAATTCGCCCGGCGCCGGCATCGACTGAATTTTCGACCAGTTCCTTGACGACGGACGCCGGGTTTTCGACAACCTCGCCAGCGGCTATCTGGTCGATCAGGAAGTCCGGCAGGATCCTCACCAGGCTGGTCTGTTCGGACATGGTCGCATCCCCGGGTTAGCGCCGCATGAAGTTAGGGCATGAACCGTCTTCCGTCAACCGTCCGGCACGCAAATCCGGACACGTTGCCCCGGCCTTTCGATGTATAATCCCGCCAGATTTCCAGTCTGGAGGGACCGTGCTTCCCGGAGACAAACCACCGCCACACAGTCCCGAAGTCGAAGCCGCGCTCATCGGCGCATGCCTCGTCAACACGGACGTTTTCCCGCTGATCGCAGGCTCGGTGACGGCGGAGGAATTCTACGACGGGCGGCACCAGCGGCTGTTCACTGCAATGGCCAACCTGTTCAACGCCAACGTCCTGATCGACCCCATAACGGTCGTCAACGCGCTGAAGGAACAACGCCAGCTCGAAAATGCCGGCGGCGCGGACTACGTCGCGTCCCTGGTGTCGATGTCCATCCCCCTTGAAGGATGCGAACACTATGCGCGCATCATCCGGAATTCGGCTGCGCTGCGCAGGATGATATTCACGGCGGCCGAAATCACCGCCGAGGCCTACAACAGCGCCTACGACCCGGAAGAATTCCTGACCAGGGCGGAAGAAAGACTGCTCGAATCCGGCGAAAAGCGAATCACGAAGAAAGTCATGCCTATCGGCGACCTTCTGCCGGAGGCGATCCGCCAGATGGAATTCCGGAAGGCGAACAGCACGGTCGCAGTCGGCATAAGTTCCGGTTACACCGCACTGGACAACCTGGTCACCGGGTTCCACGACACGGACCTGCTGATCCTGGCGGCGCGTCCCGCCATGGGAAAGACGTCGTTCGCGCTCAACCTGGCCATGAATGCCGCGTTCCTCCAGAAGAAGGCGGTGTTGTTCGTGTCGCTTGAAATGGGCGAGGAACAACTCGCCAACCGAATACTGTGCATCCGCACCGGCATTGAATCGCAGCGCCTGCAGAAGGCCATGTATCTCACGCCGGTGGACATGCAGCGATTCAGGCAGGCGGCCGAGGAACTTAAAACGACGCCGCTGTTCATCGACGACACGGCCCGCATGGGGATCCTGGAACTGCGCGCCAAGGCCCGCAGGCTGAAGGCGTCTGGCAAACTCGACATGATCATGGTCGACTACCTCCAGTTGATGGAACCATCCGACAAGAGGGTCAGCCGCGAACAGCAGATATCCGAAATCAGCCGTAACCTGAAGGCGATCGCCAAGGAACTCAAGATACCGGTGGTCGCCCTTTCGCAGTTGAGCCGCGCACCTGAAATCAGGCAGGGCGACAAACGGCCGATGCTGTCCGACCTTCGCGAATCCGGCGCAATCGAGCAGGACGCCGACGTGGTCATGTTCCTGTACAGGCCGGAGTATTACAGCAAGGTCATCAAGGCGGAAAAGGCGGCCAAGGTCAGGCGGCCGAAGCCAGGTGAGGGCGAAGGCGGGCCTCTTGACGAGGAAAAGAACGTGAAGGGCCTGCTGGAAGTGATCGTGGCCAAGCACAGAAACGGCCCGACCGGCATCGCAAACCTGCGCTTCATACCGGAATCGATGTCGATAAGTGAATGGGACGGACCGAACCCCGACGACTACGGAATGATGTGACGATTAATCCCCGTATCCGTTACGCATCGGCCGCCTTGCGCGCGCCGACCTTTCAGTGATCGCCTTCAGCATCGAATCGGAATCGGACACCACGATATCCGCGCCCTTGTCTTTCAGTGCCGCGACGTTTTTCGGATCGCCGCCGTACGAAATCCCGATGAGCGTCATTCCATAACGTTCCTTCAGGGCGGCCAGGTTACGGCCCTCAATGCTGCAGTCGCCGATCCACGCGATCCTGATGACGCTGTCCAGCGCCTCCTGGGCCCTGGTGCGTTCGATTGCGTCCGCCACGCGCGTGGCGTAGTCGGCCGCTTCGGCGCCACCAACGCCAAGGCTCCTGATCCACAGGACCTCATCCGGTTCCGCCATGCCCATGCCCATCGCGTCGGCGCTGATGATCACGTCAATCAGCCGACCGATGCCGATGTTGTTCAACACGAACTGCGCCTCGGACTGGTCGCGGGACGTTACGATCGATATCGGGCACTGCCGGCGAATGGCCTCCAGCGCCTCGGGATCGACGTACCCCTTTTCCTTCTTGATGCAGGCGCGATCCGTGACGAAGCGGCGCTCCACCCCATATTCCTTCATGAAGAGTTCGCTTTCGAGATACACCTCGGCGAATATCCGCTTGACCAGGTTGTCCATCAGGATGTGGCCCTCGGCCAGGACAAGCCACTGATTTTTCAGGGTCCTCTGACGACTCAGGCCCTTCAGCCCGCCGCCTTTGGCCCGGAGGATCCTGCTGAATTCCTGGACGTTGCACAGCTTCGCCAGATCGCCCAGGCTCATCGTGACCTGCCCCGAATTCTTGACCGCTTCAAGCATGTCGCGGCCGTCGTAATCGAAAAAGTCCTCTTCCCGGAAGCTCAGCGGCATCACATGTATGGCAAACGCGAGCAGCGCGTGAAACACATCGACCGGGTCCTCAAACTGCTGCCGCGATACGAATTCGGAAATTTCCGCCACCGTGTATACCGGACCGCCTTCGTCCTTCAGCCCGACGATCATGGTCAGGTACATGTCGACGGCGCGGCTGATTGCCGAACCCAGCGCTTCGCTGCGATCGACCAGCGCGTCTTCCATGTCAAAAATCAGCAGATCGAAATTTGTGAAATTCACCATCAACTCCTGAAAATAACGCGACGCCTTCCGGACCTACCTCACGGCAGACGGTACCGGCAGGTCGGCGCCGAGCACTGGAACCACTCCGGGGCAGGAACGGCCCTGCGGACACGTCAATCCCGGGAAATACGTTTCGAACTTCGAAAACTGAACGCCCGGGGATGCCTGCAGCTCGCTGACCGCGTCGACGATCATCATGGCCGGCACATCGCCACGGACAGGGACGATTTCGGCCACGTCAACCCGGCCGGCAGCGGAAAGCCCCAGCGAAGAAAACGCCTGGGCAAGGCTGGCCGAAAACCCGCGCGCGGCGTCCCATGGCACGAAAAGCCCGTTTATCCGCTTGGCGGAAGGGATTGGTTCCACGCCCGCCGGCATGAAATCCACGACAAGCTCGCCACCGGGGTGCGGGAATATGGACGCCCCTGACGTGGTCAGAAAAACCCTTGCCGTGCGCGCCCGTGCAAGTGAGCCGGTGTCACGCGTTTCCATGAACGGGTTGACCGAGCCGGGAACACCCGGCGGCACCAGCCTGAAATCGGAATACCCGGCAATCGCCAGGGTACGGACAGCCCTTACCAGCAGTTCAGCGGTCGCGTCCGAATCGACAACGACCAGGACCGAACGACCGGAACGTTCGCCCATGGCCGTACCGACCAGGGTGGGATAAACGCCCTTTTCAAGCTTCAGCGCGAGTTCACGAATCGCGGCGGCGCGTGCCGCCAGCGTTTCAATGCTGATGTCTTTCGGCGCGGTGCCCTCCGCCGGCGGCAGGGACGACCAGGTCGCATCACCCGAAACCAGCGACATGTAAGTTTCCTGCCACGCGATGACCGGACGTACGGCAAAATCAACGCCGTCCGCCTTCACGTGCGCGACCTCGAGGGGGGTGAAGCGCCCAACGACCGCGGAAACAGGCGAGCCCGACCGTGGTTCGTCCGTCAGCACCGCCGGCAGATCAAACATCCGCGCCCCGAACCCCTTGCGCAGCCGGGCGGCCATGTTGTTCCACGCCTTCGCCTCCAGCCCGCCTCTGGTCAGGCCGTCGTTAATCCATCTGGAAATCCGGGCGAGATTGCCCGGGAACAGCGTCTGTGTGACGTCCCTTGTCGGTGGACTGGGCCAGCCTGGAATTCGATCCAGAATCACGCGCCCGCGCTCGCCGGGAAGGGACTGTGATGCCTGGATAAGCGCATCCGCCAGGATCGGAGCCAGGCAGAGCCTCAGGCTGTGTGCCGTTTCGCCGTCGCCACGGTCTGCCAGTTCCACGATCGGCTGCAGTTGCTTGACTCCGCCGTTTCCGTACGCGCTGACCAGCAGGACAACCTGCCTGAAATCCTCGTCTGAACTGGCCTTGGCCACCGGTGTAAGCGCGGACATCACCGCGCCGATCATCTTGTCGTCCGGGACATCCGAGGGCACACCGAATATCGATGGCAGCCCCCCGATCGCACCCGCCGAACCCAGTCCCGCAATCCGGAGCCCGTGCCTGAACCACAGGGCAGTCCCCTCGGCGCCATGTTCGGCCCAGGTCCTGGAAAGCGACACGACCGCGGCAAGGTAATCAGCCGAATCGGTCGGCTGTTCAAGTCCGGCAATCACCCGATCCCAGGGGATCGAATCGACCGACCTTTCCCGCGGCGCTTCGCCGCATCCCGGGAACACGGAAAGGGCGACAACCATGAAAATCATCCCGATAGCCGCTATTCTGCTGGACAAGACGAACCTCACAATTACACGCAACCCGAAGGATTATATCCCTGCGTGGCGCTGCCAGTCCACCGGTGTCGGGCCTGGCGTGAAACGGCGCTGAAATGAGATACCGGAAATGGGAACGAACGGTACGCAGACGGCGTCAGAATTCCATGATCTCCTTTTCCTTCCTGGCCGCGATATCGTCGATCATCTTGACGTACCTTTCGGTTTCCTTGTCCACCTTCTCCTGGGCGCGCTTTTTTTCGTCTTCCGGAAGATTTTCGACCTTGTCGAGTTCGACACGGCCGTCGCGACGCGCGTTCCGGGCGGCGATCTTCGTTTCTTCGCACATCTTCTTGACCTGCTTCACCAGTTCCTTGCGACGTTCGGTCGTTAGGGGCGGAATCGGCAGGCGGACAACGTCGCCGTCATTTGAAGGCGACAGTCCGAGGTCGGCATTGATTACGGCCTTTTCAATATACGAAATCAGCTTCTTGTCCCAGGGTTTCACGACGATGAGGCGCGAATCCGGCACCGAAAGTGCCGCGACCTGCGACAGCGGCGTCGGCACACCGTAGTACTCGACCTTCAACCCTTCAAGCAGCGCGAGATTCGCCCTGCCGGTCCTGACGCGGGAAAGGTCCCTTTCGTAGTTGGAAATCGCCTTCTGGAAAGACTCTTCCAGGTTCTCAAATACCTTTTCAGTCATCGCATCCTCCCTGGGTGACAAGTGTTCCCACGCTGTCGTCGACCACGGCCCTGGCCAGGTTGCCCGGCTCGAGGATCGAGAATACCAGCAGCTTCATGCCGTTTTCACTGCAAAGTGCGGCGGCCGTCCGGTCAAGCACGCCCAGGCCCTGTTCCAGGACCTGACGGAACGATAATTTATCATACCGCACAGCGTCAACATTCCGGACAGGGTCGGCGGAGTAAACGCCGTCGACCTTCGTCGCCTTCATCAGCACGTCACAGCGGGTTTCGAGCGCGCGCAGCGCCGCCCCGGTGTCGGTGGAAAAATACGGGTGGCCGGTACCCGCGCAGAAGATGACCACGCGCCCTTCCACAAGGTACCTGATCGCATCGTCCTTCACGAAGGTTTCGGCGACGCGCGGCATTTCAATGGCGGACATGACCACGGCCGGCACACCGGCCTGATTCAGGGCGTCGCGGAATATCAGGGCGTTCATCACGGTCGCCAGCATCCCGACCTGGTCGGCCGTCGGGCGATCGAAATTACGTCCCAGATCAGATGCCCCGCGGAAGAAATTCCCGCCCCCGATTACCATCCCGACCTGGACCCCCAGGTTCCGTATGTCGGCAACCTCGCCCGCAATCCTGGCAACGGTAGCCGGATCGATACCCATGCGGTTAGGCCCCTGCAGCACCTCGCCCGAAAGCTTCAGCAGCACGCGCCCGAACCTGGGGCCTGCACCATGCACATCAACGGAAACGTCCGAATTCACGAATCGACCTCCGGGAAATGCCGACTGGGCTGGGGGGATTATAACCGGTAAAGCGGGATACGGCCTAGAGGCCTTCACCAAGTTCGTAACGGGCGAAGCGGCGGACACGCATGTTTTCGCCGCAGCGGCCCACGATCTCGGTCATGATGTCCTTGACCTTCTTGGAGTCGTCGCGGATGTAGGGCTGTTCCATGAGACACACTTCGGTGAACCACTTGGCCAGCTTGCCCTCGACGATCTTCGCCTTCACTTCTTCCGGCTTGTTCATTTCGGCCATCTGAGCCAGGAACAGTTCCTTCTGCTTCGCCAGTTCGTCCGCGGGCACGTCTTCCGGCTTGACCCACTTCGGGTTCATCGAGGCAATCTGCAGGCAGACTTCCTTCACGAAGGCCTGGAAGTCGTCCGAGCGGGCGACGAAGTCGGTTTCGCTGTTGATTTCAACCAGTACGCCGATACGGCCATCGCCATGGATGTAAGCGGCAACCTTGCCGTCCTTGGCCTCGCGGTTGATCTTCTTCGCGGCGAGCGCGGCGTTACGCTTCCTGAGGTGGTCCACGGCGCCGTCCATGTCGCCGTTGGATGCTTCAAGCGCGTTTTTGCAATCAAGAATGCCAGCCCCGGTCATTTCCCGGAGTTCCTTCACCAACTTGCTGTCAACTGCCATTTGTACGTCCTCCTTCTGAATTCGTGGATTATTCTTCGCCGGATTCGACGTTTTCGACTTCTTCAGCCTTGTGGCCCCTGATCACGACCACAGGACCTTCCTCGCCGGCCGCGACAGGCGCCGAGCCCCAGTCCTGGCCGCCGCTCGTCTTGCGATGCTGTCCGCCTTCGATGCACGCGTCGGCGAAATTCTTCATGATGAGCTTGATCGACCTGATTGCGTCGTCGTTGCCCGGGATGACGTAGGTCACGTAATCCGGGTCACAGTTCGTGTCGACCAGTGCCACAACCGGGATACCGATGCGGTTCGCTTCGCGGATCGCGATCTTTTCACGGTTCGGATCGAACACGACCATGGCGCCGGGGGCTCCCTTGAGCGACCGCAGGCCGCGGAGGTTCTTGAGCATCCTGACCTGTTCTTTTTCCAGCCTGACGACTTCCTTCTTCTGGAGGCGTTCGACCGAACCTTCAGCCAGGAGGGCGTCGATCTCGTCGATGCGATCCAGGGACTTGCGCAGGGTGACGAAGTTGGTCAGGGCGCCGCCAAGCCAGCGATTGGTGACGTACGGCATGCGGCAGCGCTTCGCTTCTTCCTCGATGACCGACTGGGCCTGCGGCTTGGTGCCGACAAACATGACGACGTCGCCTTCGGCGGTGACGCGGCTGAGAAAATTCAGGGCGTCGTTCAGAAGCCTGGCCGTCTGCTGCAGATCGATGATGTGGACGCCGTTCCTGGCCCCGAAGATGTAACTTTTCATCTTGGGATTCCAGCGGTTTGTCCTGTGTCCGAAGTGAACGCCTGCTTCAAGCAGGGACCTGATGGATACCTTGGGCATTTGAACCTCCGTTAAACCTCCATTCCGGGAACGGCGGCCACCAGGGACGCCACGGGGGATTCCGGAATGTGCGAAATAGCCACCGGCACCATGCCGGAGGGCGCGATTGTATACCACCACAGCCGGCCAAAATCAAGCGTTTTGACTACAGAATCACCTGGCGTGCCAGGCGCATGATCCTCGCGGGTTCAGGGAAGGTTTTCACCTGGGTCATCAGCCTCTGCCGCAGGGCGGCCGTACTTTCTGTGGATCTGCGGATAAAATCGTCCTTCTGCTTAGGCGACATGGAGTCGATCAGGCGTTTCCTTTCCAGCCGGGCATCCATCAGGCGTTTTTCATTGTCGACGATGTACCTGTCGAGGTCAGCACACACCGCTTCCGTGTCGCCGGGATGGGCACCCAGGATTTCGACCAGCTTGCCTAGATGATGGACCTGTTCATCGACGAAGGGGGAGGCTGGATCGGCACATGAGACCAATCCAGCGAGCAGAAAAACCATAAAGATGATTTTTAGTGCGAAAGGGGGGACTTGAACCCCCACAGCCTTGCGACTACTAGAACCTGAATCTAGCGCGTCTGCCAATTCCGCCACTTTCGCGAAGATCAAAGCGGGGCACATTGTATTTTGACCACCTGTTGATGTCAACGTCTTTTTGAATCCGGATCGCCACGCAGCGAAGGCGCGATCCCCTGGCAATCGAGAACGAGCCTGGCGGCATCGAACAGAATTCGCGACAGCCTGTTGAGCAGCACGACTTCCCAGCGCGATCCGTCCTGTTCCGGGCCGCCGCAGAGCGCGACGACCTGTCTTTCCGCCCGTCGGCAGACGGTCCTTGCGACGTGCAGGGACGACTCCGCGCGCGACGCGCCGGGCGAAACGAACTGACTGATGGGACCAACTGCGGCAGCCAGGCGGGAAGCCAGCGCCTCGACGTCGGCCAGAAGGGAATCGACGACGGGGTCACGACCGGAAGCAGGATCGGCCAGGCGCGCGGCCAGGATCCAGCAGGAGCGCTGAACCGCTTCCAGGGCGCTGACAACAAGCCCGACACGGTCGGACCAGGGAACCGTTTCGGCGATCGTGGCACGCGCAAGACCCGCGAACGAGTCAAGCTCGTCAACGGCGCCGTATGCAGCCACGCGGTCCGAGTCTTTCGAAACCCTGCTGCCGTCGCCCAGCGACGTCATGCCCGAATCCCCGCCCCTGACGCTGTCAGCGCACATCTACTGCTGCCCCGTGCCCGAAGCCTTCTTGACCGTTTCGCGCTTTGTGAAGCCGCAACCCTCGCGCTGGCACATGACCGTCCTTGCGTTGCGGAAGGTACGCACGAAAAGTGTCGGCGCGCCACAACTGGGACACTGTTCCTCGGTCGGCTCATAGCTGGTGATGAATTTGCATGCAGGGTACGTGTTGCAGGACCAGAACTTCCTGCCCTTCTTCGAGAGCCGTTCGACAAGCTGACCGCTGCAGCCGTTCACGGGACACTTCTCGCCCCTGGAAAACGGCCTGGTGAACCGGCAATCCGGGTACTTGCTGCAGGCAAGGAACTTCCCGAAGCGGCCGGACCTGATCTGAAGCGGGGCTTTGCACTCCGGACACTCACCAGCGTCCTCGACGGCCCTGACCGCCACATGACCCTTTTCGTCGCGATCGAATTCACGGGTCACCCGGCATTCCGGGAAACCGGAGCAGCCGAGGAAAGCCCCGTTCTTGCCAAGCCTGATCAACAGCTCGCGCCCGCAGTCGGGACACATCGCGCCGGACGGAATCGCGTCGGCCTTGACGGTCCGCATGGCCTCGTTCGCGGTCTTGACGGTCGCGACCATGCCTTCCCAGAACCTGCCGAGCAGTTCAAGCCGATCCAGCCGGCCTTCTTCAATCGAATCCAGATCCAGTTCAAGCCTGGCCGTGAAATCGTAGTCGACGATATCGCTGAAATGGCCGGTAAGAAGGTCGTTGACGATGCGGCCGAGTTCCGACGGACGCAGACGACCTTCGACCCTGAGGACGTAGGATTTGTCCTGGATGGTGGAAACAATGGACGCGTAGGTGGACGGACGGCCGATCCCCTTTTCTTCAAGCTCGCGGACGAGTGTCGCTTCGGTGAACCGTGGCGGAGGTTCCGTGAACTTCTGTTCCGTCACCAGTTCTTCCAGCTTCAGCACGTCCCCGGCGGCAAGCGACGGAGGCAGTTTCTGCCCGATCTCCGCGTCTTCGCCTTCCCCGGCTGGTTCCTCTTCTTCGTACTGTTTCGTCTTGTCGGCGTTCCAGACGGCCAGCCACCCGTCGAAGCGGACCACCGAACCTGTCGCCCTGAATTCAGCGTCCGACGCGCCGATGTCAACCGTTGTCTGGTCGTAGATGGCCGGCTTCATCTGGCAGGCCATGAAGCGGTTGTAGATCAGCGTGTAGAGTTTCAATTCATCGCGATCCAGCACGCCCTTCATGCTGCCGGGCGACCTTCCGGCCGAGGTCGGACGGATGGCCTCATGCGCGTCCTGGGCGGACCGCTTGTTGCGGTAGACCGGGGCGCGGGCCGGGACGTAGGCCTGGCCGAACGTGTCCGCGATAACAAAGCGGGCTTCTTCCAGCGATTCTGCCGACAGCCTGACGGAGTCGGTTCGCATATAGGTGATGAGGCCGACGCGACCGTCGTCGCCAAGGTCCACGCCTTCATAGAGCCGCTGCGCGACCGCCATGGTGTGCGTCGGTGAAAAGCGCAGCAGACGGGAAGCGTCCTGCTGGAGACTGCTTGTAATGTAAGGTGGAGCCGGGGGCCGCGGCCTGTCCTTGCGGACGACCTCGGAAACGGTGAACACCGCGTCGCGGAGCCTTTCGACCAGGGCGCCGGTGTCGACGCCATTGCCCAGTAACGGCTTCTTGCCGGCGACCTTCCGGAGTAATGCCCTGAAAGGACGGCCGCCAGCACTGCTGACAACCGCGTGCACCAGCCAGAACTCCGTCGAATCGAATGCCTCGATCTGGCGTTCGCGCTCGACCACCATCCGGACGGCAACCGACTGGACCCTGCCGGCGGACAGGCCGCCCTGCACCTTCTTCCACAGAATCGGCGACAGCGTGTAGCCGACAAGCCTGTCAAGCGTGCGCCGCGCGAGCTGGGACTGGTACATCTGCGCGTTAAGTTCGCGCGGATTTTCCAGAGCCTTCTTAACGGCGTCCTTTGTGATTTCGTGAAACAGCACGCGCCGGGTAACGGACGAGACCTTCGCGATCTCCTCGGCAATGTGCCAGCCGATGGCTTCCCCCTCACGGTCGGGGTCGGTTGCGATAAAGACTTCGTCGGCTTCGGACGCCGCCTTGCGGATCCGATCCACGATTTTCTTCTTGCCGTGAACGACTTCGAGCTTTGCTTCAAATCCGTGCTCGACATCGATGGCAAGAGAATTGGACGGAAGATCCTTGATGTGACCGGCGGAGGCCTCGACCTCGTACCTGCCGGCCAGGTACTTCTTGATGGTGGCCGCCTTCGCCGGAGACTCAACAATTATCAGAGGCTTCCCCACGCGTTGTCCCTCAAGCGAAAAAAACGCACAAAACATACCCGCTCCCATGCGAATGAACAAATAGAATTCGCAGGCCGGGAGCGAACACCTTGAAACAAAAGCGTTAATTTTTCTGACGGAGCCGAACGGAAGCAGTGCGGATGCCCCAACCAGTTATGGACAGGATAGTTTGCCGACCATAATGAAATTCAATTCAAGAAATCTTGATTAACCGTCTGGAGGATAAAGCAAGCACGTGGAGCACGTTTGTGCCCCTGATCAGGCGTCCGGCCAGCCCCCCCGAGCTGCGGTTCCCGAATCGACGAACCCCGAACCGTCGATTACCAGGATCCGTGCGAGCCGTGCGACCCGTGCGAGCCATGCGACCCGTGCGAGCCATGCGACCCGTGCGAGCCGTGCGACCCGTGCGAGCCGTGAGACCCGTGCGAGCCATGCGACCCGTGCGAACCGTGGGAGGCATGCGAGCAGTGCGTCTGGGCTCCGAAATCGGAAGCCGCAGCGCCCTGATCAGCTTCGCCAGAGGCCAGAGCCTGGCCGCTGGTGCCGGCCATCAGCATGAACGTGCCGATTGCCGCCGCCTGACCGCGTGTGATCTTACCTTCTTCGCTGGACAGGAAGTCCTGAATCTTCTTTCTGAAAGTGGGCACTCGTTTCGAGGCCATAGTCTTTCCTCCGGGAAACCGCTCGTTGATTATTCAATACGGCAGATCCCAATGTCAAATCTTTTTGCAAAAATCGCCCGGTGCCCGCAGACCTTGTCGCGAGCCCTTATCCGGCCGACTCCGTACCTTCACCGGTCGACGCTTCCGCGGGGTCTTCCGCCGCAGGCGCTTCTGACCCTTCTTCCTCAAGCCTGGCCTTGATGACAGGCTCGTTGAACCTCACGTCGTTCAGGCGCACGCAGACCAGGATGTCATCCCGATCGTAGTCTTCGAGCAGGACGTCGATGAACGCGTTCGCCCTTTCGTCGGGGATCTCCGTGATCGATTCCACGTCTTCATCGATGGTCGAAACGAGTTCGTGCATGGCGTCGTACACGTCGCGCCTGGTCTGGTTCCACAGGAGCGTCAGTATGTCGGCCACGACTTCGTTCTTCCGCGTGAAGACCTCGAACTCGAGCGCCTTGAGCACACGCTTGCGTCCGAGCATCTGCGGACGGTAGCCCTTGAAGTGCCTGGCGAAGGACATTGGATCCAGCCGGCGGACGTGTTCAATCAGGATGAACATGTCCAGAGGCTTGACCAGGCGATCAAACTTCGACTCAAGCCTGGAAATGGCGTCTACGGAAGTCATTCAGTCACCCCGCGGTCATTCATTTAAAGAGCTTCTTGACGATGTCGGCAAGCTTCGGGCCGCGGACCGGCTTCAGGTCGTAGCGGACGCGGACCATCTTGCGGTCGTCCTTGAGGAGCTTGCGAAGGTCGATCGGGGTCCCGACGATGATCAGGTCGGCGGGCACCTTGTTGACGGTCGCGTTCAGGTCGGCGATCTGCTGATCGGAGTATCCCATCGCGGGCAGGATGCCGGCGCAGTGGGGGTACTTTTCATACGTCGTCTTGATAGAGCCGACGGCGTACTTCAGCGGTTCGACAATCTCGGCACCGCCGCGCTTCGCGACGACCCAGCCGGCGCCGATCTTCATGCCGCCGTGGGTCAGGGTCGGGCCGTCTTCGACGACGAGAACCTTCCTGCCCTTCAGTTCAACCTTTTCGTCCAGAGAAACGACCGACTCGGCTTCGATGACCGGGGCCTTCGGGTTCCACTTCGCGACAGAGGCGCGGACGATTTCCATATCTTCGGGAGTCGCGGAATCGATCTTGTTGATGACCAGCACATCCGCCATCAGGAGGTTCGCCATGCCCGGGTAGTAGCCGATTTCGTGGCCGGGGCGGAGCGGATCCAGGACGGTGATGAACAGATCGGGCTTGTAGAACGGCATGTCGTTGTTGCCGCCGTCCCACAGAATCACGTCGGCCTCGGCCTCGGCGGCCTTCAGGATAGCGTGATAGTCGACGCCGGCGTAAAGGATCGAACCGGCTTCGATATGGGGTTCGTATTCTTCACGTTCCTCGATGGTGCACTTGTGCTTCGCCATGTCTTCGTACGTGGCGTAGCGCTGCACGGCCTGGACTGCCAGGTCGCCGTAAGGCATCGGGTGACGGATAACCGCGACCTTCAGACCCATCTTGTGCAGGATGTCCGTGATGTAGCGGGAGGTCTGGCTCTTACCGCAGCCGGTACGGATCGCGCACACGGCGATGACCGGCTTCTTCGAAACCAGTTCGGTCGGCCTCGAGCCGGCCAGGACGTAATTGGCGCCCGCGGCGATGGTGCGTTCGCCGATTTCCATAACCGTCTGGTGCGAGCAGTCGGAGTAAGAAAACACGACGTCGTCGACCTTGTGCTTCGCGATCAGGGCTTCAAGCTGGCATTCCTCAACAATCGGGATTCCCTTCGGGTAAAGCTTGCCGGCAAGGACGGCAGGGTACTTCCTGCCCGCGATGTCCGGAATCTGGGCAGCGGTGAAAGCCACCACCTTGTACGCCGGATTGTTGCGGTACATGCAGTTGAAGTTGTGGAAATCGCGGCCTGCGGCACCAACAATGATCACCTTGCGCGGACGAGCAGCCATCTGAAACCTCCCGATTGAATTAAGCGAGCCCTTAGGCGTCCGTGATTCTAGCCGTTGAAACTTTAAAGTAAAGGGGGCGCCCGATGTTCGAGGATGGCCGGCGTCACCTGGAACGGCCGTCAAAACGCCGCCGGCAGCGCGCGGCAACCGGACAGATCGAACAGCGCGGCGACACGGGGGTGCACACGGACTGGCCGAACGGCACGAGAATCCTGTTGATTTCCTTCCAGTATTCCAGCGGAAGCGTCGCCCTCAGGACGGCCTCTGTCGCCGCGGGGTCGCGCGTGGTGATCAGCCCGAACCGGTTGGGGATCCTGTGCACGTGCGTGTCCACGCATATCGCGTCGATATCCCAGCCCTCGGTCAGTACCAGGTTAGCCGTCTTGCGGCCGACCCCGGGAAGGGCCAGCAGTTCATCCATGCTGGATGGCACGATACCGCCATGCCTTTCCAGCAGGAGGCGCGACACTTCCACGATGCGCGCGGCCTTGGTCGGATGGTAATTGGCCGGGAATATGGCCCGGGAAACGGCGTCGGGGCCCAGGCGGACCATGTCGGCAGGCGTAGAGGCGAGGGCAAACAACCTTTCCGCCGCGGCCCCTGTCACTTCATCCCTGGTCCGCAGACTGATCAGCGTGGCGACGAGGACACGATACGGATCGCTGGTAACGCGACCCTGCGCCGTCACGGAAAGTTCGGGCAAACCCGCGACGGCGACCCTGACCCCTGCCATGAACCAGTCCCATTCGGCGCGGGAAGGCGCGGGGGCAGGTCCGTCGATACGCTTCACGGATTTCATGGATTCGTCATTCGCCCTGATCGGCGAGCCATCTTTCACAGTCAATCGCGGCGGCGGCGCCCGAACCAGCGGCGGTGGTCGCCTGGCGATATCTTGAATCTGCCACGTCGCCACAGGCGAACACGCCGCAGATCGATGTGCACGTGTGGTGAAGCAGCTTGATGTATCCCTGTTCGTCCAGATCGAGGGAACCCTTGAAGATTTCAGTCGCGGGCGTGTGCCCTATGCCCAGGAACATGCCCTGGACGGGAAGGATCGACGTGCTTTCGTCGAGCACATTCCCGATCAGGATGCCCGTCACTTCCTTCCCGTTGTCTGAAAGGACCTCTACAACCGTGCTGTTCCACACGATTTCAATCTTCGGGTTGGCCAGGACGCGCTTCTGCATCGCCTTTGAGGCCCTGAACTGGTCGCGCCGGTGAACGACGTATACCTTCGTCGCGAACCTGGTCAGGTAGCACGCCTCTTCCAGGGCCGTGTCCCCGCCGCCGATAACAGCCACTTCCCTGCCCCTGAAGAAGAATCCGTCACAGGTGGCGCAGCCGCTCACGCCGTGCCCGCGCATGGCGATTTCGGAAGGCAGGCCCAGATAGCGGGCGGTCGCGCCGGTGGCGATGATGACCGCGTCGCATTCGATCATTTCCGTTCCGTCCACCTCAAGCTTGAACGGCCTTTCGGTGAAGTCGACGGCGGTAACGGACGCGAACCGGCATTCGGCGCCGAACCTGGTTGCCTGCCGGCGCATGATTTCCATCAGGTCGGGCCCCTGGATCCCTTCCTCGAATCCCGGAAAATTCTCGACCAGCGTCGTTGTAAGGAGTTGCCCGCCCGGACTGGGGCCTTCCAGGACCAGGGGCGAAAGCGCCGCACGTGCCGCATATATCGCCGCTGTAAGCCCGGCGGGACCGGAACCGATAATCACCACTTTTCTTGCCATCGAAATCCTCGGTGCGTTTGAAAAAATGCTGAAACAGTAAATACCAGCAGACGGGTCGAGGTCAAATCGAATCGAACGAAACAGGTGTCGGAATCAGTATCCTTCGGGCATGCGGACGGGCGAACCGACCTCGAATTCGCGGTTGGCGTAGGTCACGATGCACAGCGACGTGTTGTCACGAGCCTCGATGACCAGCAGTTCGCCGTACGTTTCTTCGGGGAAATCGCCCTTGTCCCGCTTCTTCACCTTCTTGTTGAACTTTTCGATGCCGTCGCCGGCGGTGACAACCAGGAAGCGGTTGCCTGCCATGACGTCATCCTTCGAGCCCCTGTCGATCATCACGTAATGGTATTCGCCAAGGAAATTGACGCCATCGAACGACGCGATGATGGACCCTTTGACTTCCTTCGAGTTTTCGACCGGCGGAACCATGCGCTGCAGCGGCGCGAACGTGGCGACCTTGTCCCCGCGGTAGATTTCTTCAAAGGACTTCATGATGACGGCCTTGTTCATGTCCTTGTCGGTGTCCGTGACCCTGGCCATCCCGAGGTACCTGATTTCCCAGCCCATCTTCTTCTTCGTGACCGGATGCTTCAAGCGCTTCTCACCAGCCCTGTAAATCAGGACAAGGTCGCCCTTGTTGATGCGCCGCGCGGTGTCGAACTTGATGTAGATGTCGTCGCGTTCACCGAGCATTATCTTGTCTTCACGCGAATTGCTGACCACGCCGGCCGCCTTCAGTTCCTCGTCGGTCACAAAGCCGACGCGCCGACCCAGCGCGAGTTCGTCGCGCACGCCCGGGGCGAACCTGGATTCGGACAGTTCGTAGCCCTGCCCGTCGTCCTTTGTCGGCTTCGGCGGGACCAGGTAGACCTTGTCGCCCGGGAAGATCCAGTTGGGATTCGTGATGTGCGGATTGAATGACCACAGGGTCGGCCAGTACCACGGATCGGAAAAGAACCGGTCCGCGATGTCCCAGAGGGAGTCCCCGCCTTCCGCGACGTAAACGTTGACGTCGTTGACACTTCCGCTGACCTGGATCTCCTGTGCCCTGGACGGCACAAATGCCGTCAGGCAGGCAACCCCGGCCACCAGCAGCGCGCCGGCCAGCACCAAGCGATTCTGCAGACCTGTCATAATTGAGCCCTCCCTCGAATCCGTTTTCAAATCGGTTACCGTGACCGGCCGCCCGCAATCACTTCAGCCGATCCATGAATTTCATCGCGACACCAGCGGCATCACTGTCCGGATAGGTCAGGATTACCGCGTCATACATGCGCCTGGCGTCGTCCGCCCGCCCGAGGTTCTGGTCGCACAACCCGACCTTCACCATGGCATCGGGAACCTTGTTGCCGTCCGGATAGTCCGAAACGACCTTCATGAATTCCGCGCGGGCCTTTTCGTATTCCCGGACGTCGTACCAGCACTCGCCGACCCAGTACCGCGCGTTGTCCGCGTAGGCGTGGGTCGGATACCTGTCGACGAAATCGATGAACGCAGCCCTGGCGTCGTCAATCTTGCCATCGTTGTACAGGGCGTATGCCGCCTTGTATTCGTCAAGTGCCCGGGCAGCGGCCAGTTTCCGATCGACCGGCCTGGGCTTGGCCTGCTTCGCAGGCGCCGGCTGATTCTGCGGCTTGTCCGCCGCGCGGGCGACGGACGACGGCTTCGAATCCTTCCGGGCCTTTGCCGAACCCGACTGCACCACGCGCCCCATGTCGTCGATCGAGGAGTAGGTATCCCCGATGTCCAGGGAGCCGCCGTCAACCACCTCTTCGCCGGCGTCTTCCTCGAACGGAGGAGTGTCTTCAGGAACCTGGTAATCTTCGTAATCCGGTTCCGTGCTGTCGGAACCCGCGACATAGTCGAAGACGCCGATGTCGGTCGACTGACGACCTTCAGAAGCCGGAGAAAGTTTCACGACAGGCAGGTCGGCGGCCGGCTGGCGTAACTGTGAACCGCCGCGCATGCCCACGAGACGCTGCGTCTCAAGTTCGTCCTGGAGCAGCAGCACCTTGTTTTCGACATCGTCCAGACGGCTTCGAAGCGCCGCGTTGGAACGTGTCGCCGACTGGTATTTCATGTCGAGTTCGTCGAACCTGGCCCTGATTTCCTTCGAGCCGCCGGCGCAACCGGACAACACGACGGAGGTAACCGACAGGGCTGCGTACAGAACCAGTCTGTTCATCGTATCCACCATTTTCCAGACTGGATTGTATTGCGGTTGCGCGCAACGAGCCAAGAAGACGTCGGGACCGCACAAATCAAGGGCCGGCTCATTAACTGTCCACGTGGCGGCGACAGGGTTTCAAACCTGCTAATCTCTTGACACGCTGCTGGTTTAAGGAATAATCTGCCACGTGTTGTTTGATTACGTCCGGCCAGTAACGGCCTTTTTCCAGGAGGATTCCATGAGGCTTGCAAAGCTCCTCGCCCTTGCCATTTCCCTCGTCGCGCTGGTGTCGCTCACGGCCTGCGGCCCCAAATATCCGAACTGCAACAGCGACAAGCAGTGCAAGGAACATGGCGAATACTGCTTCAACAAGACCTGCGTGAAGTGCCTTGACAATACGCACTGCGCGCAGCTTGGACCGTGCGGCGTCTGCAACCAGTCCAGCCACGTCTGCCAGGGCACGACCGGCGCGGTCGGCGCCTGCTGCTCGCTCGACAGCGACTGTGACAGCAACGCCTGCCTGAAGCTCGGCGACGAAGTCACCGGCCGTTGCGTGGAGTGCATGGAAGGTACCTGCGGCGCCGGCATGAAGTGCGTCGGCAACAGGTGCGTTCCCGACGTCGAATGCTCGGGCAACGCGGACTGCGGCGCCGGCAGGAAGTGCGAAAACGGCAAGTGCGTGCAGGACATCTGCAAGATCCAGCCGATTTACTTCGACTTCGATGAATACGCCATCCGTGACGACGCGCGTGAAACCCTGAACGCGAACTCGTCCTGCATGAAGGAACGCGGAATCACCGCCGTGTCCCTGGAAGGTCACTGCGACGATCGCGGTTCCGACGAATACAACCTGGCCCTGGGTAACAGGCGCGCCAACGCCGCCAAGAAGTTCATGAAGACCCTCGGCATGAAGGACAAGGACCTCAAGACGATCTCCTACGGCGAAGAAAACCCGACCTGCATGGATCAGTCCGAATACTGCTGGTCGAAGAACCGTCGCGTCGAAGTCATCCAGAAGTAGCTGATGTTCTCCCGGGCTCTCTTCCCAGGTCGCCCATTATGATCGGTACGGCACCTCGAATCCTGGCAATACCGCTGTTTACCCTTTTCTGCGTCACATCGGTCGGATGCGTCTCGGTCTGGCATTTCGAGGATCTCGAAGCCCGCGTCGCGGCGGTCGAGGGCGATGTCAGGTTCATGCAGGAGCGCCAGAAGGAAGATCAGGACCGGCTGACAAAACTTCACCAGGACATGACCGAAGCGGAAGAAACCCTCCGGCTCAGCGGCGCCAACCTCGGCGACGACGTCGACCGGCTGAAGAAGGACCTTGCGCGGCTGCAGAGCACCGACGAAGAACTCCAGTTCGCCCTGTCGAAGGAAGCCTCCGAAATCAAGGCCATCAGGCGCGCCCTCGGCGAACGACTCGGGATTTCCATGCTTGACCTGCCGGAAGGGCTGGTCGACAACCCCGACGCGCTCGTGAAAGCAGCGCAGGACGCGTTCGCGGGTGGCGACGACGCCAGGGCATCCGAACTGGCCGGAATCGCCGCGGCGAAGTACCCGGACAGCCTTGCCGGGGCCAGGGCGATCATGCTGCTGGGCGACATCGCCATGAAAGCGGGAAGCTACGCGACCGCGGCACGCGAATACCAGCGCGTTTACAACAACTTCAAGAGCGTTTCGGGGGCGCCCTCGAACGAAGCGCTGCTGAAGATCGGGGAAGCCCTTGAAAAGCAGGCGAACTGCAAAAAGGCCATTGAAATCTACCAGTTCCTGATCGACGGCGACAAGAAGTCGGCCGAGGCGAAGACCGCTGCCGAACGCCTGAAAAAACTGAAGAAAAGCTGCAAATAGTTCAGCGGGTGCCGCATGTCCATCGAACCGCGACCGGACCGGAAACACCACAGGACAGTGACGCGGTTGCGCCAGATGGTCGGCCTGGTGGTCAGTGTCGCGGTACATGCCGGCCTGGCGGCCCTGCTGCTGCTGTTCGTGGCGTCCTCCGACCCCGGGGTCGGCAAACGCAATGCGGTCCCGATCAGCGTCGTGCCACGAGGTGGCGATGGCGCCGGGGTTCCGGCAGTCGCGCCGGGTCCGCTGGTCGTCGAATCCAACACGCCCGCCACACCCGGCGCGCACAGGCCCGGACACACAACGAAACGGGTGGATCTGTCGATCGGGGCCGGCCCGGACCTGACACAGGCGGCAGTCACCGCGCTCGCGCAGGCTGGCGAAACCGCCGGGCCTTCACAGTCGCCACCCGGCGGCACGGACGGGAACGCCTCCACAGGTGACGGAGGGACAGCCGTCAGCGGGATTGAAGTATCGACCGACGAAGCGGGAACCGGTGGCGGGGCAGGCACGGGCGACAGCCAGTCAGGGCAGGCCGGCCGGGCGCCCGCCCTGGACGCGGCCGCGCGGGCCGAGGCCGACAGGGCATATGCGCTTGTAGTGCGAAAGGCGCTTGAACGACAGGGCGCCTACCCTTCGACGGCCAGGAGGCTCGGGCTGGAAGGCCTGGTCGAGATGCTGGTCAGCATTGACGGCTCCGGCGCGCTTGTCCAGCGACGCGTGACGACCTCGTCCGGATTTCCGCAGCTTGACGAAGCCGCGCTGGCATCCGCCGACAGGCTGGGCCCCCTGCCTCCGCCACCAGGTGGCCGGCCGATGGATATCCGGATTCCAGTCAGGTTTTCAGTGCGGCAGAACTAGGGGCCCGTCGCGGGCCGGTATCGGAAGGAATCCTGCCCCTTTTCAACCTGTAGTAGTACGTTGACCGCGGCAGGTCGGATTCGCAAATCTCCTGCTGCCTTGTCGTGTACGAAGAAGACTGCGGCGGCGCAACAGAATATGGCGCCGCCAGAAAGCGCCCGGCCTCCATCGCCTCACGCACCAGCGCCGGATCCGTCAAGCCTGATGACGAAACCAGCAGGACACGCGCAACCACGTTGCCCAGCTCACGGACGTTGCCAGGCCAGGGCCAGCGGCGCATCAGGTCGATCACGTCGGCCGACGCCGGCGCGACCTGGAACCTGTCGCCGCCATGACGCGATGCGAACAGCCTGACGAGACACGGTATGTCCGCCGGACGGTTGCGGAGCGGGGCGAGCCGTATGACGTGGCAGCCCAGGCGTTCCAGCAGGTCCAGCCGCAGGCGCCCATCGGCCACGCCATCCACCGGATCGACGTTCGTCGCCGCCACGACCCTGGCCTTGAAAGGGATGTCACGGGTGGAACCAAGGCGACGGAAACAGCCCGAATCTATTGCCCGCAGCAACTTCGCCTGGACCCAGCCAGGCGATTCCGCAAGCTCGTCAAGAAAAAGGACGCCCCCTTTCGCGGCCTCGAGGGCGCCCTCCCTGGCTTCAACCGCCCCGGTAAACGCGCCGCGGTTGAATCCGAACAGCTCGGCCTCCGCCAGTTCCACGGGCACGGCGCCCATGTTCAACGCATGAACCGAGCCGGCACCGGCGCCAATGATGTCCGCCACCAGCTCCTTGCCCGTACCGGATTCGCCCAGGATCAGCACCGGTGCCCTGGTCATGCAGGCCGAAGCGATGTGATGCATCGTTTCGATCGACGACACGGACGCGCCGACCATCCTGCCCAGGGAAACCTCGCAGACCGACCTGTCCACCGAGGCCGCGTTCAGGCAGCTCATGACAAGCCCTTCGACACGCGCCGCCCCGCCGCCAGGAATTTCGACACCGCCGACCGCCACGCCCTGGCTTCCTGCCCTGATGTCAAGACCGCCATCCGTGCGCGACGCACGATGCTCCGGGACAAACAATCTTGAAATGCCGGAATCGCCACGCCATGCCACCATGAAACCCCGCATTCAACCGCCTCCACATATGACGGACAGGAAATCGTGACGGGCGGGCGGACGTTTCAATTTTGACATCCGGGCCAACTGGCCGCGGGCTTTGACAGGGCGCCGGCCCTCTGGTAGCTTCAATCCCGCAAATCCGCCAGCAAGGCCGGAATAATTTCGGGGTTTGGATGGGAATCGGCTGGACCGAAATCGTCGTCGTCCTGATCGTCGCGCTTGTCTTCCTGGGGCCGTCCAGGTTCCCGGCGGCAGCCCGCAAACTGGGTTCGTACTACCGCGAATTCCGGGACGCCCTGGGAACCATGGAACGCGATTTTGAAAAGGCAGTCGACGCGGATGAGTCCCCCGATCAAGCCCAGCCCGCCCCACCGGCCGTCCAGACAGAGGAAGAGGCACAGAAGCCCGCGACGGAAGTCGAGAAGCCGAGGTGAGCGCGATGGCCGACAGGGACATGACGCTCACCGAACACCTCGCCGAGCTCCGCTCCCGGATTATCAAGGCCTTCGCCGGCTTCATCGCGGCCATGGCGGTCGCCTGGGTTTTTCACGAGCAGATATTCCGGTTCCTGGCGGGCCCGGTCATGCGCGGACTTTCCGCGCACGGGGTCACAAGCCTTCAGGCCCTGGACGTGATGGAAGGCATTTCGGTCTACCTGAGGGCTTCGGGGGCGGCGGCGTTCGTGGTGTCGTCACCGTGGATCATCTGGCAGGCGGCGGCGTTCGTCGCCCCGGCGCTGCGGAAGAAGGAAAAAAACACCTTCACGCTGGCGACTTCACTGGTGTCCCTCTTCTTCGCGCTGGGCGTCATCTTCAGCTACAGCATCTTCATCCCGATCGTGGTCGAATTCCTGGCGGGTTTCGGTGTGTCTTCAGGTGACCTTTACCTGGCGCCGACCATCCGGAACACGTTCGGGATGTCGATGTTCTTCATGATCGTGTTCGGTTTCATATTCGAGCTTCCGCTCGTGATGATGTTCGCCGGAATGCTGCACCTGGTGAGCCCGCGGACACTGATTAAATACTCACGGCACTTCATAGTCGCGGCGTTCATCGTCGGCGCGATATTCACCCCCCCGGAACCGGTGTCGCAGACGCTGATGGCCGTCCCGATCTGCCTGCTGTATGGACTCGGCATCCTGATGGCATGGGCCGGATGGCACGCGGGCGGCGGCAACGTACGCGGGCGCGCCGTTCTGGCGACGGCTACAGCCGTTGTCATCTTTGCCGCTGGAACGGTCGGCGCGGCATGGTACTGGAACGCGAAGCACGACGCGGTTCCGGTCAGCGGAAATCCGGCGCGCAGGACCGTGGTGATCGAACTTGACGCCGGATGCGCCGCGGCCGTTTCCGGCTGGAAAACCACCCCGGAAGAAACCGTTACAGTGTCATTCGGACGCGACGGCTCGCCGGGCGTAATATTCCAGGCTTCGGGAAGCACCACCCTGGGGATCCCGGCCGATCCCGGAACCAGGCTTGTTGACGACTTCCTGCACCGGAATTCGGAACGCGCATGGACGGCCGTTCGCGACGGCAGGTCAACCATCATGGTGTCCGTTGCGCCGGGCGATGCCGAAGCCTTCCTGGCGAAGCTGGTGGCGGCCACCGGAAGGCTCTGCAGATGATCCCGGAGAAACCGGAACTGGTCGACATCTACCGCCGACTCCTCGCGGATGGCGGCAGCCAGGGCTGGTGGCCCGGGGACACCCCGTTTGAAATCGCGGTCGGCGCCGTGCTGACCCAGAACACCAGCTGGACCGGGGTTGAAAAGGCCATAACCCGCCTTAAGGCGGCCGGCCTGTTGTCCGCCACGGCGATCCTTGAGGCCGACCCACAGATACTTGGCGAACTGATCCGGCCTTCCGGTTACTTCAACGTCAAGACGCGCAGGCTGAAGGAACTGGCCAGGTTCCTTGTCGAAGCCGGAGCGCCGGAAGTCACCGGCCTGCCCGGCGACCGGATCCGGCTTCGGCGGGCGCTGCTGTCGGTGAAGGGCGTGGGGCGCGAAACGGCGGACTCGATCATGCTTTACGCGCTCGGGGTGCCGATCTTCGTGATCGACGCATACACGCGGCGCATCCTCGGCAGGATTGGCTTGATCGATCCGAAGGCCGACTACGACGACATCCAGGCTTTCTTCGAGGCGCGACTGGCGAATGACGTCAATCTTTTCGCAGACTTCCACGCACAGATTGTCAGATGCGCGAAGGAATACTGCCAAACTCGCCCGATGTGCTTAAAATGTCCCCTGGCCGGCATGTGCGTTTGCGGGAGTACCAATGCAGACCGACGGAACTGAAATGCAGAATCGCCGATTCGCGCTGGCGGCCGTCGTGGATCTTTTCTTCCCGTGGGCGGGTACCGCGCTGACCAGGAAACCGCCGGCCGGACGCTGGGGCATGATCTTCTGGATGGTATTCCAGATTTCGCTGGTGCTCTGGGTGCTCACGAACGTGCTCGAACTGCCGCAGGCGCTGGCCATCGAGGTCGTGGCCTGGGTCGTCGCCCAGATCCTGGTCCAGTCGAAATCGCTTGAGGCATGGCGCGCCGCGAAATTTCGCGCGACCGCGGAACCACCTGGAAAACTTGAACGCTACCTGTCGATCGCGCTGGTCCTGGCCGTCTATGTGGTTACGCCGACGGTTTTTGCCACCCGGATGGCCGGCAACCTGGACACGGTCAAGGTTTCGGATCTGGGCATGTTCCCGACCGTGCTGCAGGATGAAACAATCCTGGTCCTTAAATCCAGGTCCGGCATCGATGCGGGACGACTGGTTGTCTTTGATGCGCCGGGCGGGCCCCAGATCGGCAGGGTCGTGGCTGTCGGCGGCGAACACGTCGAAGTGTCGGAAGGGCTCGTTTCGATCGACCGGCAGCCTTCAACCGTTTCCAGGCGCGAGGCGATCGATTTCCCCGATATCAAACTTAACGCGCGCGAATCGCTGGAAAGCGCCGGACTTCAGTATTTCCTGGAAAAGCACTTAAGCGCCGAATACGAAACACCGGCCTTCCTGCGCCCCGGCGTATACACGGTCGGTTCCGGCGTGGACGTGCCCGAAGGCTCGGTTTACGTGCTGTCGGACAACCGGACTTCCGCCGAGGCCGTGGATTCAAGGCACACCGGCCCTGTCGCCATCAAGGATATTTCGGGCGTGCCCTTGTTCGTTGTCTGGTCCGGCGGAGGCGGCGTACTGGACCGCCTTGAAAGGATTGGGGCCTGGACCAGATGACTGTTGCCGTGCGGGCTTCATCCGCTAGAATACGTACTCCGTCGCCTGGCGACGTTAAAACACCCGGGGGTGCCATGAGAAAAGCCGCTGCGTTGCTCGTTCTTGGGATGCTGGCCGCCTGCGGGACGTCCGAATCCGATCCCGACGGGATGGTCGGTGTGGATGTGCAGTACGACGGACAGATTGTGACCGATACCGTGACGCCCGACATCGGCGTGGACGTGCCGCCCCAGCCGGACACCGGCGAATGTGAAATCACCACCAATGCCCGCGGGTTCATGGAGCTGTGCGACGGTACGGTAAAGGACACGAACACCGGGCTGATCTGGCAGAAGGGATACGCCGAGCCCACGGGATACGCGCCAAACGACATCAAGCGCTACTGCAACGGCCTGAAGCTGGGATACAACGGTGGAAGCCTGTTCGAAGACTGGCGTGCGCCGACGGTCGATGAACTCAGGACGCTCATTATCGGCTGCGAGAAAACGTCACTTGACGGTGTTTGCACCATTAAGCATGACTGCTGCCGTGAGTCCTGCCTGGGCGTGGATCCGGCCCAGGTCGTCGACTGCAAATGCGGTCAGAACGGAGGCCCCGTTGAGTTCCCGGACGACGACCCGAATGACGATTTCGAAACCTGGTGCTACCTGGACGACACCTTTGAACCGTGGTGCAACCTCTATTACTCGCTGACATACGTCCCAAAGGGAGCGGCAAGTTACGATCGCCTGATTTACGTGGCGTTCTTCAATGGCAAGGTGGGGACCGTCGATCCGATCAGCCCGAATGGACAGGGTTACGTCAAGTGCGTCCGCGGGCAGTCCGAACCACAGATCCCCTGCGTGACGACCACGACGGACAACACCCCGGGCTGCACACTGGAATAAGCGGCCGTTTCCGGGTTCCCGACCCGGGCGGACCCGCGGGAAGATACATGGACAAATTTCTTGAAATCCTTTCGAGCGCCGGCTTCTTCCTGATCCTGATCGGCGTGGTTGTGTTCGTCCACGAGCTCGGTCACTTCCTTCTGGCCCGCGCCGTGGGCGTGACGGTCGTGAAGTTTTCGCTGGGGTTCGGCCCCAGGGTTTTCGGTTTCACCCGGAAGGGAACGGAATTCCTGGTTTCGGCGGTGCCGCTCGGGGGCTACTGCAAATTCCTTGGCGACGACCCCGAAAAGCCGCTGGCCGCTGAGGAGCGTCACAAAGGCTTCCTGACGACCGAAATATGGCGGCGCACATTGATCGTGCTGGCCGGGCCGGTCTTCAACCTGATCCTGCCGCTGCTGGTCGCGTTCCCGATAATGCTGTCCCATACGACGCTGGAACCCGCGGTACTCGGTTCGGTTTCGGTAGGCGGCCCCGCATGGGAGGCCGGGCTGCGTCCGGGCGACAAGCTGGTCGCAATCGACGACAGGCCGGTTTCGTACTGGATTGACATGCAGCGGATCGTGTCCGGCAACCCGGGAACAAAACTTGAAATCGCGGTAAAACGCCCCGCCCCCGACGGAAAATCGTCGGAATCAAAAAAGTTTACAGTCAAGACGGCGATAAACGACGACCCGGTCTTCAAGGCCATCGGATTCCGTAAAAAGACAGGAAGCCTGGACGTCACCACGGCCCGTCCGCGCGTCATGCTGGGAGTGGCGCCCGGAAGCGCGGCCGAAAAGGCCGGGTTCAAGCCCTTCGACGCCGTGGTGGACATCGACGGACAGATGGTATGGACGTGGAACGAACTGCAGCGGTTCGTTTCCGCCCGCGTGGGCGGTGAAATCAAGGTCACGGTGAACCGGCCGGCCACCGGGGCCGGAAACGACGTGCAAAAGCCCATCCGCCAGCTCATCACGCTGTCCGTTCCGGCCGACATGACGGCTTTCGGTCTTTCGGACGCCGGAATGGAAGTCGCGGACGTAACCGAAGGGTCGCCGGCCGCCAGGGCAGGCGTCCGGAAAGGCGACAGGATCACAGCGCTTGACGGCAGGGCGTTCGGCGAACCGGGCATGATGATGTCAATCATGGCGCGGAAGCAGGACGTGGATCACGTCCTTACGGTCGCCCGACCGGAAGGGCCGGTCAACCTGACGATCAATTTGAAGAACCCTGAATGGGAACCCGGTACTTCCAGGCCGTCTTACCTGGCCTCGGGAATGCAGTTCCGGGCGGATTACTGGACGGCCGGCAAAATCCCGAACAACCACCTTGTTTCATACGCTTTCAGGCAAACGTGGATACATGTGTCGAACATGTTCGTTTCGTCGGTGGCCAGCCTGGGCGCCGTCGCCACCGGCCGCGTTTCCTTCAAGGAACTGGGCGGGCCGATCATGATTTTCACACTGGCCGGGCAGGCTGGCGAACAGGGTGTAATCCCGTTCCTGTTCACAATGATGTTCATTTCCATCGGACTCGGCATCATGAACCTGCTGCCGGTTCCGCTCCTGGACGGCGGACACCTGGTGCTGTTCGGCTGGGAAAAGATCCGCGGACGCGCGCCGACCATGGCCGAACGCAACGTCTGGTCCTGGATCGGCCTGATACTCCTTCTGCTGCTGATGGCGCTTGTTGTTAAAAACGACATCTTCAGGCTGATCAGCTAGGGGATCGAAGAAGTGGACGAAAAACCGGACATCAGGCAGTTGATCACGTCCAGGCGCAGGAACCGCCAGGCGCCCGAGCGGCAGCGGCCGGTCGTGCTGGCCTGCGATACGTCGACCACGGTCGGATCGGCCGCCCTGGTCGAAGGCGGCGTCGTGACGGCCGAGACGATGCTGCAATCGATGATGAGCCACAGCCTGCGCATCATCAAGGACATCGACGCGATGCTTACGGGACGCGGACTGGCCATGTCGGACGTGGACGCATTCGTGACGGCCGCAGGGCCGGGGTCTTTCACCGGCGTCAGGATCGCCATGTCGACCATGAAGGGTCTGGCCTGGAGCATGAAGAAGCCGCTGATTTCGATCGGCACCCTGCATGCGCTGGCCGAACCGCTGCTGGGGCGCGGGGTCCCGGTGCTTGTGGCCCTGGACGCCAAACGCCAGGAGGTGTACGCGGCCCTTTTCGATGCCGACGGGCGCGAACTGGTTGCCCCGGTCGCGGTGGCGCCGGCGGCGATGATCTCAAACTGCCTGCAGGTCATTGGACCGGACGCCCGGATAATCTGTGCCGGCGAAGGCGTGGATGCTTACGACGCGACCTTCGATGAAGCCTTCGCCGGGCGCATGACACGGGCATCGGCTTGGGAAAATTTCACGCGGGCCGCGGTGCTCGGCGTGATGGGAACGGCCAGGCTGAAGGAAGGGCGGTTCGCCGACGTAGAAACCGTCGAACCTGTATATCTTCGCAGGTCCGAAGCTGAAATCAGTCTCGAAAACCGCACGAATCCCTGATACCATCCGCGCGGCCACGAACCATTTTCTTAAGAAACGGAAGTGGAGAACGTTCATGAAGAAGCCAGGAATCCAGTTCGCGGAGCCCGAGTTTTACAAAAAACTCGGCCTCATTTGCGGCATCGAAATGCACCGCCAGCTTCACACCAGACAGAAGCTGTTCTGCAGATGCCCGGTTGAGCCTTACAGCAGCGTGTACCACGCCGAAATCCTGCGTCATATGCGTCCGACCCTTTCGGAGCTTGGCGAATACGACCCGACCGCGCTTATGGAATTCAAGACGAAGAAGGAAGTCCTTTACCGTCTGCACCGCGACACGGTCTGCACATACGAAATCGACGACGCGCCGCCTTTTTCGCTGAACCGCGAGGCGCTCGACAAGGCCATACGCATGGCCCTGATCCTGAACCTTTCGCTGGTCAACGAAATCCATATCGCCAGGAAACAGTACCTGGACGGGTCGATACCGACCGGCTTCCAGCGCACGACGATACTGGGTGTCGGCGGCCACATGATGGTCGAAGGCCGCCGAATCGGCATCAGGCAGCTTGGACTTGAAGAAGACGCATGCCGCGAGGTTTCCGACATCGGACACCGCAGGATTTACCTGACCGACCGCCTGTCGATTCCACTCATCGAAATCGTAACCGAAGCCGACATGAACACGCCCGCGGAAGCCGCCCGCGTCGCGAACGCGATACGGCGCACCTGCCACCTTTCCGGCGTCTGCAGGTTCGGTTACGGCCGCGCCCGCCAGGACGTCAACGTGTCGATCCGCGGCGGCGAGCGCGTCGAAATCAAGGGCGTTCCGTCGATTCGCCAGATCCCGGCGCTGGTTCATTACGAGGCGCTGCGCCAGAAGGCCCTGCTGGAAATCCGCGACCGGCTGCTGGCCGCGGGCGTGGACGGCGACGCGTTCGAAACGGTCGTCGACATCACGAACCTTGTGAAAAATCATCCGCACCCCGCGTTTTCAACCAGGTGGGGCGCCGGTGTTTCCGCCTCCGCGATCGTTCTGAAGCGCTGCGCCGGGATACTTGCGTACCCCACCGGACCGGACCGCACGTTCGGCGCCGAAGTGGCCGACCGCATCAAGGTCGTGGCCTGCATCGATCGGATGCCGAACTGCCTCAGCTCGGACAACCCGGAAGCCTTTGAATACGCGGATCTTTTCGACCGCGTGCGCCAGCTTGCCGACGCCAATTCGCAGGATGCCATCGTCATGGTCGCCGGTCCCAGGGCCGACGTGGAAACCGCGATGAAGGAAATCAGGCTGCGCCTTCAGGAAGCCCTGGTCGGGGTTCCGCGCGAAACCAGGCGGTCGCTGCGCAACGGCGGCACCGGTTTCGAACGCATCCTTCCGGGCGCCAACCGCATGTACCCCGACACGGACCTGCCGCCGATCGTGCTGACGGACGAGGACTTCGCCCGTGAGCGCGCCCTGTGCCCGCAGCCGCTCTGGGAAAAGGAAGACGCATGGAAGGCCATGGGTCTTTCCGATGAACAGATCGGGCGCCTGCTGACGACCGACGTGTTCCCGATTTTCGATTCTGTCTGCGACAGGGTTGCGCTGAGGAAATCGACGCTGGCGTACCTGCTGCTCGATCAACTTCCGTGGCTGAAGCGGCGCGGGGCCGATGTCGCGCGCGTGGACGCGGACTTCCTGGCCGGGGTGTTCGCCGGCCGGCCGGATATGAAACAGAAGGACGCCGCGGCCCTGCTGGCTGCCGCGCTCGGCCAGACCATTCACTGGACAGTGAAGGCACACGGGGGTGAGGCAAGATGAGCACACCTGCTGATCATTTCAAGGGATACCGCGGCGCCGGACGTGCCCTTCTGGAGCGGCTGAACGTAGGCGTCTGGGAAGACGTCCAGGTCAAGTCGAAACTGGGCGAATTCCGCGGGCTCATCCTGCCGCGCAGTGAAACGGCCGATGAAAACCACATCGTCCTGAAGCTGGACACCGGCTACAACGTCGGCATCGCGGTCGACGGCATCGTGGAACTGAAGTCCTGCGGCCGCAAGGAAGCCCATTACAAGATCCCGGAAAAGGAATTCCCGTTCGACCCGGCCAAGCCGAACGTCACGCTGTTCGGTACCGGCGGCACGATCGCGTCCCGCCTGGATTACCGCACCGGCGCGGTCATTCCTGCGTTTTCGCCCGGGGAGCTGTACGGCTCTGTGCCGGAACTGGCCGACGTATGCAACCTGCGCACCGAAAAGCTGTACGGCGTGTTTTCCGAAAACATGGGGCCGGAACAGTACATCGGCCTGGCCACCGCCGTCGCGAACGAAATCCGCAAGGGCGTCAAGGGCATCGTCATCGGTCACGGCACCGACACCATGCACCACACGGCCGCGATCCTGTCCTTCATGGTCCAGAATTCGCCGGTCCCGATCGTCATGGTCGGCAGCCAGCGTTCATCGGACCGCCCGTCTTCCGACGCGGCCCTGAACCTGATCCACGCGACCAGGACCGCCGGTTATTCCGACATCGCGGAAACCATGGTCTGCATGTTCGGGCCCACGTCCGACGAATACGGCCTGCTTCACCGCGGGACCCGCGTCCGCAAGATGCATTCGTCATACCGGTCCACGTTCAGGACGATCGGCGACATCCCGATCGCGACCGTCAGCCGTGAAAAGGTGACGCCCCTGCGCGGTGACTACAAGCATCGCCGCGAAGACAACAACGTCATACTGGACGCGGTGTACGACAACAGTTCTACCATCCTTTATTACTACCCGGGCATGAAGCCGGACATGGTCGATTCACTGGTCGACAACGGCTACAAGGGCATCGTCATCGCCGGCACCGGGCTGGGCCACATCAACAAACCGGTTTACCCGGCCATCAAACGCGCCATCGCCGCGGGCGTCCACATCTACATGACCGTCCAGACCCTGTGGGGCTACGTGCAGATGTACGTTTACGACACCGGCCGCGACCTGATGGAAATGGGCATCATCCCGGCCGGCAACATCCTGCCCGAAGTCGCGTTCATGAAGCTGAACTGGGCCCTTGGCCACAGCAACGACCGCGAAGAGGTCAAACGGCTGATGCTGACCCCGATCGCCGGCGAGATCACCCCCCGCGAACCACCGGACGGATACCTGATTTACCAGGGCGGCCTGCCGGACATCGAAAGGTTCATCAAAGACCACAAGATGTGATCACCCCCGCCGCGTTTGACACAAACCTGTTTGTATCGGATAAACATCGTCTGTCACACTGGAGACTGCCGTGAATAAGCTGATCCCCGTCCTTTGCGCCATTGCGCTGTTCGGCGTGTCCTGCGGGCCGCGCTGGGCCGCCGTCATCGTCACGACCAACCCGGAAGGCGCGGACGTGTACGACTACAACGCGTTCTTTTCGAAGTCGCCCGCCACGATGCTTTTCGGCCCCGCCGACAGCGGAAAATGCGTCCGCACCAAGATCCGCGCCCTGAAGGACGAATACTCTGAAACGTTTGAAATGATCGACGTCTGCCCGCGCTGGGGTTCGCAGGACAAGGCGATAAAACACGCAAAGAAGATGCACCTGTCGCTTCAGCCGAAATACTACGTCACCATAAACGTGGAAAGCGAACCGTCCGGCGCGCTCATATACGGGAAGGACGGCAAATACTGGGGAAAGGCACCCGCCATGCTGAACATCACCAGGGAAGGGGACGGATGTTTCGAATACGAGGCGGTGGCGAAGATATCCGGCTGGGAAGACACCCCCGGGACGTTCAGGATCTGCCCGCGCTATCGAAGCAGGGCCGAGGCCGAACAGAAGCCCGAACGCGCGATGTTTATGATGAAGGCCACGCCGCAGACACCGATCGATGCGGAAATCCGGGTCACGTCCGAACCTGACGGCGCGGCGGTATACGCCGACGGCAAATACTGGGGTACCACGCCTTACGTCGGCCGCGTGAAGTTCGCGTCAGCGACTGCGACCATCAGCCTGCGAATCGAAAAGGCGGGGTGGGCCAGCAAGACCGAGATGCTTTCACCCGGCGTCGAACGCGTGCACGTCATTCTGCAGCCATCAAACCCGGCGCCAAGGTAGCCAGGCGCGGCGACGCGTCAGGGGCGACGTTGTTCAGCGCGCATCCATCGGATCGGGTGCAGTGCCCTGTTCAGGCGTCATGGCGGGCAGGCTGATGGTCTGCTGGTAATCCCAGCTGGTGCTGATGAAATTACCAAACCCTGTGATGTCCTTCGGGCCGATGTCCAGGCTGCGGATCACGCCGTTGGTGGCGTCGACGCTTATCGCCTTGTTGTAAGTGAATCCCAGCATGAACGGCACGCCCTCGCCGTTGACGCCGCCGACCAGTTCAGGCCCCATCGGCATGTTGGTGACGCGCTGCATGTCCGAAATCTGCTGCCACTGGCCGTCCTCCATTTCCCACTCCGTTTCGTGGTTTTCACTGCCTCCGAAGGCGTACAGCAGCCACAGAGCCTTCGCGGGCTGGGTCGGTGGCACGTAAAGCAACGCGGCGAAGCCCTTGTCCGACTCCTGCTTCGGGTCGAATGGCGCGGACATCAGGCTGCCGTCCCAGGTCACCTTGTAGTCGCCGTCCTGGTATGTGCCACCGAATTCGGCGCTTCCCGACGAATCCAGCATCAGCGTGACGAACTTTTCCCGGTGGACAGGGTCGCGGCCCGCCTTGACGCGGAAATCGTGGATGTCCCCGCGCATGTGCAGGTCAAACGTCCATTCGTGTGTCAGCGCGCCGCCTGCTCCCGAAATCCGGTAAGTCGCCTTGCCCTTCCACGACGTCAACTTCACATGGTTGCTGGCGTTCCCGCGCACGTGCATCACCACGTCACCAGACGAACCGGTCCCGAAGCGCGGCAGGGTGCAGTGGATTTCTCCGGGGATCGACAGCGTAATCGGACACGGGTTGCCGTCGACGTGAACTTCTGACGTCTGCCCGTCGAAGTCGCCGTAGACGTACAGTTCATCCTTCATGTCGTCGACCATAAGGTAGGTGATGCTCGGCGCCAGCAGGGCAAAGTTGCCAGTCTTGGCCGGCACGAACTTCAGTTCGCTGTAGAAAGGTTCGTACTTGTCGTCGATCGACCAGCCCAGGCGCAGTTTCGCCATTTCTTCCTTCAACATATCCCAGCCGAACGGACGCTGCGGCATCGAAGCGGGCATGTCGTAGGCCCCGGCCCCGAGCAACCGGTCAAACACGTAGCTGGCCGTCTTGTTCCCGTCCTCCCCGAACGACCGCAGTGTCCACCCGGCGTACACGGACGCCCCGGCCGCGAGTATCTGGTTGACCATCGGCATTGAAACAGGGTGATACGCGCGACAGGTGTTGAAATAAACGAACGGCTGCTTGTAGAAGCGCGGTCCGCCAGCGCCGCCGTTCTTCGCCCAGTACCTTTCGGCGAACTTCGCGGTGAACGCGTAATGAAAGTACTCAAGGATGTCGATCGCAACGGCGTCGGGCTGTTCCGATTTCAGCGCGTGGTAATAAGCCAGTTCGCCCCTGGACAGCATGTCCTTGTACGCAATCTCCGAACCAAGGCCTATCTTTGTTGCCGTGTAAACCGCGTAAACGCGGTTTCCGTCCAGGTCCGACGCACCCGTGCCGCCGTGGGACGCCAGGCCGATTACCGCGCAGTCGGCCGGGATGTTCATCAACGCTTCCACCGTCGCATTGTTGCGGGCGTAGTTTGTCGTGTAAGCGTAACTGCTGGAACCGTCCGGTTCGGTCTTTTCCAGGTACAGCTTCAGCATGTCCAGCCAGACCGCGTCACCCACCGCGTCGTACAGGCACATGTTCGTCGACCACGGCAGCCCCTTACGGTTCCGCGCGGACGCGGCAGATTCAGCCGATCCCAATCCAGCGGACGGGGCTTCGACAGACGTTACGGCCAGCGGGGATTCCCGGGCGTCCACCGCGTCTTCTTCCGGTTCGATCGCGTCGGCTGGCGGCTCCGTCTGGTGATTGCCCGACGTGTCCTCGTTATCCAGGTACAACAGGCGACCGTCAGTGAACCGCCCCCAGGCACCTTCAGGACCGTATCCCGCTTCCTCGAAGGCCTCCAGGGAAGACAGATATTCCCCGAGGGCCTGATTCTTCGCTTCGTCGTCAAGTTCCCGGACTTCGACCAGCTTGTCTGCGATGTCGCTAAACACGGCCACGCGGCCCTCGTCGGAAACCGCGGCGCCGGGCGTTCCGGCACCGGTCAGCACGACCGAACCGGGATCGGGCTCAATAACGTCGTCTTCGCCCGGGCCTGCCTGGCCGCATCCGGCCATTAGCAAAGCCAGAATTCCCGCAAAGCCGGCCCTGACAACGAGAATAGCGGACAATTTCATGATCCCTCCGGATCGCCATTTCAGATGAAGTCGATGATAGACCTTAAGGAGATTTGTGAATACGAAACGGAAGACCGCCGCCTTACCGAACGCCTTCCCACGCGGCGATCACGGCCCTGCGAGTTGATTCGGTTGCGGCGGAAAGCGGCAGACGCACGCGCGAACTGCAGATGCCAAGGTGTTCGGCCAGTGCCTTGCAGGGGGACGGGCTGGTTTCCACGAAAAGGGCGGTGTAAAGCGGGGCCAGGCGCCTGTCCAGCGCGGCCGCGCCCTTGACATCGCCGGACTTCCACAGGTTCCACAGATCGACCATCTGCCGGCAGGCCACGTTCGAGGCCACCGACACGACGCCGCAGGCGCCGAGCGACCAGAAAGGCAGGGAAAGTCCGTCATCCCCGGAAAGAACCGCGAACCCGGGCCGCGCGCCGGCGACTATGTCGCGAACCTGCGTGCAGGAACCGGCCGCTTCCTTGATGCCGATGAACCTGGGATCCGCCGCCAGTTCGATGACCGAAGACGGCAGCAGGTTCACCACCGATCGCGGCGGGATGTTGTAAATGACGACCGGCAGCCCGCCCTTTTCGGCGATGGCCCTGTAGTGACCCTTCATGCCTTCCTGCTGGGGCTTGTTGTAGTAAGGGGTCACGACCAGCGCGACATCGGCGCCCAACTCGGCGGCGCGCACGGTCTTCGCGATCGAATCGTCCGTATTGTACGTGCCGGTACCGACCATGACGATCGCGCGGCCCCTGACCTGGTCAACCACGGCACGAATTGTCGATTCCGCCTCGGCGTGGCTCATGGCCGGGGTTTCGGCAGTGGTTCCGCAGGCGACCACGCCCGCCGCGCCCTGTTCGATCTGTGATTCGACCAGTTGTCGCAGTGCTTCCAGATCGACCGACCCGTCGGCCGAAAAGGGGGTAATCAGTGCTGTAAAAATTCCTTCAAGTTTCATGGCTGGCTTCCCCCAGGAGGAATGTTACGGCTGATCTGACGGACCGATGCCGCGACTTTCTTCTTCCGACATCCGGTTCAGCGCCTCGTCCATCTTCATCCGGACCTCAAGGTCCGGCTCATGCGTAATCGCGTCAATCAAGATCTGGCGCACGCGCGGACCGCCAATAACGGCCAGGGCCATTGCGGCGCCTTCCCTTATCACAGTGGACTTGTCGTTTAGAAACGGCTTGAGGTCACCGATGGCCACGCCGCCCATCAACCGGCCGATGCCGATCAGGCACGCGGCCCTCACGTCCTTGTCTTCGTCGGGCGTCGTCATCGTGGATGTCAGGACCATCCGGGATCTTTCGCCGGGGTACCGCGACAGGGCGCGCGCTGCCCTGATCCTGATTTCAGGCTCAATCCTGCGGCCGGACAGTATGTCGACCAGGATCGACGGGACGCCCGACCCGCACGATTCAAAATTCTTCGGGACGGGATCGCCGTAATGCTCCAGGACGCGCATCACATCGTTGTATTTCACATCGGAAAACGTACGGGCCAGGACGGGACGGGCGCAAACCGCGAGGATCGCGATTGCCGCCAGCGACAACACCAGGATCCCGCGGATATTCTTCATTTCCTTCCCTTTTTGCGCGCCTTGCGCGCGGCCTTTTCCTTCTGTCGGCGCTTTTCCTTGTCGGCGTTGGACGTCTTGCGGGGACCGCCACCATAAGGCTGCGCCATCCCCTGGCCCATCCTGCCGGGATCGAAATCGCCCAGATCCTCCCCGCGCGACTTCGCAAGCTCGATCGATTCGCGGAAACCGGGCAGGCGCCCGAGCAGCGCCGGGTTCTTTCCGACCTGTTTCATCACCATGCGCATCGTTTCAAACCGCTGGACCAGATCCTTGACGTCCTGCGGCTTGTGGCCGGAGCCGCGCGCAATGCGGCGGGCGCGGGTGTCGTTCTTCCCCTGCGCCATGATGATCTGCGGATTATTACGTTCATCCGGGGTCATCGAATGGATCATCGCCTCGATCCGACCCAGGGATTTTTCATCGACGGTGGCGCCTTCCGGCACCATTTCATGGAAGAAAGGCAGCTTTTCAAGCGTGCCCTTCAGCGAACCCATCTTCTGGATGGACTTGATCTGGTCCATGAACTGGTAAAGCGTGAATTCGCCCTTCAGGATCTTCAGCGCGTCTTCTTCCGCCTTCTGCTCGTCCACGACCTTTTCGAAGTCCTGGACCAGGCCGACCACGTCGCCGAACCCGAGGATCCTGGTGGCGACGCCTTCCGGGCGGAAGGGTTCGAGCTTGTCCATCGCCTCGCCCATGCCGGCGAAAACGATTGGCTTGCCCGTGACGCCCTTGACCGACAGCGCCGCGCCGCCGCGGGCATCGCCGTCCATCTTGGTCATGACGACGCCGGTGATGTCCAGCCTGCGATCGAATTCGCTGGCCATGCGGACGGAGTCCTGCCCGATCATCGCATCGACGACAAGGTAGATATTGGTCGGCTTCGTGCGGGCCTTGATTTCGGTCAATTCCGCCATCAGCGGTTCGTCGATGGCCAGGCGGCCGGCGGTATCGAAGATGATGACGTTGCAGTTGTGTTCGGCGGCGTACTTGATCGACGACTGGCACAGGTCGGGCGGCGACATGCCGTCGACGCTGTATACCGGGACGCCGATCTTTTCGCCCAGGATCTTCAACTGCTCGATGGCGGCCGGACGGTAGATGTCCGCTGCGACCAGCATCGGCTTTTTCTTTTTGTCCTTGAGCAGCTTCGCAAGCTTGGCGGATGTGGTCGTCTTTCCGGTACCGTGCAGACCGACCATCATGACGATGGTGGGGCGCCCGTCCTTCGACCAGACCAGGTCGCGTTCGCCCTCGCCCATCAGCGCGATCAGTTCATCGTGGCACAGCTTGACGAAATGGTCGGCGGGACTGAGTTGCTTTCCCGCGCCCTTCGCCTTGACCTGAACCACCTCGCCCATGGCCTTTTCACGGACACGGTCCAGAAACGCGGTGACGACTGGAAGCGCCACATCGGCTTCAAGCAGGGACAGGCGGATGTCGCGCAGGATGTCCGCGATCGCCGCTTCGTCAATGATTGCCCTGCCCTGGAGCTTTGCCCTGGCGCCACGGAATCCTTTGGTCAGAACGTCGAACATATCGAAAAATCCCCTTCCGGATGTTCTGTGAAAATGCGTATTTCCAGCGGAAATCAAGGATTTCCGGCATACCGCTTATACGGGAAAAACATGGGTTTCGTCAAGCATGCTCTGGCGCCGGCGGACCGTGCCGGGAAAGCGTTCAGGACGGTCTGGAACTGCCCGGCAGAAGCTGTCCCTTCAGGTAGTCGAAGCCGTGCCGGAGCCACAACGGATTGTGCGTCAGGACGTACAGGCCGGTCGGGACCAGCACGCGCGGGTCCAGGTAGTACCGGCGGTACGCCCAGGAAGAAAGCTTCATCAGTTCGTCCTGCCCGATGCCGCAGATGTCGCCGTCCGCGCCATAAATATCAAAGAGTTCGCTTGGGTCGAGCCGCATCAACGGGTAAAACGCCGCGTACTGAGGCCGCACCGCCAGCGCGAAGTCCACGTCGCGAAGAATCGTTTCACGCGTGCAGCCGGGCAGACCGAAGATGAATTCGACGACGGTCTGGATCCCCGCCTTGCGGGCGGCCTGGACGTTCAGCCTTACCGACGTCGGTTCGCGCACAGACCGCCGGGCCAGCCGCAGGACGTTCGCGTCGCTGGACGGCAGCCCGAAAATAATCAGGTCGCACCCGGCCTTCCTGTATTTCTTCATGCGTTCGACGCGATCTTTTTCAAACACTAACGGGTGGGTCTGGCAGGTCCAGAGCAAGTCGTACCGACGCGCGATCAGGCCGTCAAGAAAAGTCTCTTCCCACGCCGGATCTGCAGCGAAATAGTTGTCCTTGAAGGTGATGTACCTGACACCGTGCTGAAGGACCAGTTCGTCGATTTCGGCCAGCACGTTCCCCGGACTGCGCACGCGCACCTTGTGCCCGGCGATGTGCGGCACCGAACAGAACGTGCACCCGCGGTGACAGCCGCGGGACGTAATCATCGTGGTGTACGGCTGACGCATGTTGAGCACCCGCCAGTCGTGCGCCAGTCCGATGTCGATTATGTCGCGGCGGGGAAATGGCAGGTCGTCGAGGTTCATGATCGGGTCGGCGGGCTGGTTCACCACGACCTCTCCGTCATTCAGGTAAGCGATCCCCCGCACCGACGACGGATCCCGCTGGCCGTCGACCGCCTCCACCATCTCGACGATGCAGTTTTCGCCTTCGCCCATGCAGACCATCGTGGCGCCGGCTTCCAGGAAGCAGTGCGGCAGCGACGCGTTGGTGCCTCCCACGAAGATGGGGACGTCCCTCGAAAGGAACCTCAGCCCCTTGATCCAGCCGCAGACGGTGTCGCGTGTCACGGAGTCGGTGTAAAAACCCACGAAGACCGGCTGGTGCTCGTCGACGAACCGCCCGACGTCCCCAAGCTGGACGGGATCGGTCGTGCGGTCCATCACCGTGCATTCGAGCCCATGATTCTTCAGGACCGCGGCAAGGTAAAGGAACCCGAGGTGGGGAACCACCTTCATGGACAGTTCGGCCCGCCTTGACTCGGCAAGGTATTCGACCTGCGAACTGGTGTACACGAACAGGGCGGTCCGCTTCCCGCCCGCCTTTTGTAAAACGTCGTTCATTTGCCGAGTCCGCCCGCATGCGCATCGCGATTCGACACAGTATGTTTTCAATGCGGGCCGGTGTCAAAAACGCGGCTTGCGGGCGGGCGGCCGCCAGGAGCCGCCCGGATGGACAAAACCGGTGTGGAAACGCTTACAATAGGCCACGGACTGACGACTTCGATGTTCAGGCTGCGAACGCCAGGAGGCTTACGTGCCGACCAGAAACATTTTCGTGGCTGTGCCGCCGGTGGCGGCCATGGTCATCCTGCTTTGCGGCTGCCCCGGGCCGGCGCCGACCGACGTGGACGGCGACATCGTCGAAACAAGGCGTGACCACACGGTTCCGGCGTTCCAGACGACCGCCGCCTTCATCGAATACGCCGGTGACCAGCAGAACCCGGCCCAGGTCAAATTCGTCATCAGCGACTTCCAGGATGGCGCGTCGGTGCATTTCGAAGAAACCGGCTTCTATGCGATGCACGACGAATGGTCCTGGTATTCGCTGCTTAACGGGATCGCGATCCCCGGATACGACTTCGAGCCGCTTGACGGAATGTCTTTCGACACCGTGGCGGATATCTTCAACTGGGCGAAGGAACAGGACGTTCTGCCGCTGGATCTTGGTTTCGTTTCCGATGGACTCAGGCTGTATTCGCCGAAATTCTACGACCGCGCGTTCAACCGGACTTCGGACGAGGGTGCGCCGATACCGCGCTTCTTCGGATGCGGTTCGGTGCTGCACTTCCCCGCCGACGACCGCAGGCCGATCCCGGGCGAAACCTGGGCCTTTGAACTGGAATACACCGACGTGCCGTCCACGGCCGACGTGGCGCGTTTCTTCGAACTGCTGGAAGCAGCGCTTCCGGACGATGCCGGCGACATCCTGTGGCTCGTCCGCTCGGAGTCACAGAAGACCGTGGCCCAGCGCATCGATAAGGACGGCGGGCCGCTTGCGGGACGATGGACCACGTGGTCGTCGCTGCAGGTTCCGGGGGATTTCCAGACCTACAATCCCGGCATCGCGGCCGGCATCTTGAAGATTGTGCCCGCGGGTGAAATGCCTGTGGTGGATTCAGCGCTGACCGTGGCGGTGCTGCGTGAAATCCCGGACGACATTCCGCCGGTCGCGGCCATCGTCACGGCCGTGCCGCAGACGCCGCTGTCGCACATCGGAATCCTGGCCACAGCGCGCGGCACACCGAACCTGTACGTCGCCGGGGTCGCCGACGACCCGAGGTTCGAAACGTGGGATTCGTACCGCAAGCCGATCATCGTGAAGGCGACGGCACAAGGATATGAATTCAAGGAAATGTCAGGCGTCCAGTGGACGTACTACAAGGCGCTGATAAACCCGCGCACCGCGTCGATCCAGCCCGTGGACGTTTCGGGCATGGCTGAAACGTTTGACCCGCTGACCGCCCTGCCTTCGCAGATGACGGACCTGATCCCGGCGATTGGCGGAAAAACGGCCGGATTCATCATGCTGAACGCCTATCCCGCGCTGGATCTGCCCGACCAGCCGATCGGCCTGACCGTCCGTGGCTACAACGAATTCATCGCCACGCTCAACCCGCCGCTGGCGGACGTCCTGGGCCAGTCGTCGATGGCCGATTCGCGCGTCAGGCTGGCAGTGACGGAAGGTCCGGACGCATACCTCGCCGCGAACGGTAACAGCACGGCGGCGCAGGAATGGCTGGAAAACTTGAGAATCGTGCATCAGGGCGACCCGATCGGGAAGGCCATAGAGGCAGGCGGCATCAGGGAAATGGTGATGACGGCGCCGATGGATGCCGGGTACCTGGCCAGGGTGACAGCCGCGCTTGCTGACCGATTCGCGTTCCTGTCGCCCGCGCAGGGGCTGCGCTTCAGGTCGTCGTCATCGGCGGAGGACGTGGAGGGTTTCAACGGGGCCGGCCTGTATGAATCGCACACCGGCTACCTGCATCCGGAACTGCAGCCGCCCAAACGGCAGGACAAGACGGTACAAGACGCGCTGCGCCGCGTGTGGGCTTCCTACTGGCTGTTTGGCGCCTTCCAGGAACGTGAACTGGCGGGGATCGATCACCTGGCGGCAAACATGGGCGTGCTTGTGCACCCCGTGTTCGACGACGACCGGGAAGCGGCAAACGGGGTCCTGACCCTGGAACTTGTGAAACGTCCGGGCGGCGACGTCATCACACTGACCGTCAACATGCAGGAAGGCGCCCTGTCCGTGACCAACCCGCCGCCCGGTTCGACCGCCCTTCCGGAAGTGGACGTGGTGACGCGGGAAGGTGACGGCCAGCCGACGATCGAAAGGCGGCAGGCGTCGACGGAAGTGGGCGCCGGCGTGCTGCTGCTTTCGGACGCGGAACTGCTGGAACTGCTTGACGGGTTCCAACTGATTGCTTCGGACTGGCTTGACCTGCGCAACGACGGCCTGAAGGATGAACAGAAGCGGTCCACACTGACGGTGGATTCCGAAATCAAGAAGATGTCGGCAGGCTGGCCGACACTGGCGGAGGGCGTCGTGAACCCGGAACGTCTGGTCATCAAGCAGGCGCGGACGGTCGAACGGCCGGTTCTGGCGCCCGAAAGGTTCCTGACCATGCCGGTGCCGCGCGACCTGCTGGCATACACGACGAAGATTGAAAAGCAGACCTGCGTCGCCGGTTCGCTGCGCGTGGAAACGTACGACTTCTTCACGGACCCGTCGCAACCATGGCCGTTTGATTATTCGGCGCCGCCGTTCGTGGCCTTCGCGTCCTTCCGCGTCGACGCGGCCATTCCCGGCTTCCCGTTCACGGCGGGCTCTTGGTTCATGCTGACCTGGCTGCAGGCGGAATTCAGTCACGCCGGCCAGGCGCCGGAAGGGCCATGGAAGATCCGAATCACGCCGGAAGATGCCGCGACGGCCGGTTTCGACGAGCTTCTGCTGGACGCGTCCGGTGCCTGGTCGATTTCAGGGCCTGAAGGCGCATCGGCTTCCGGCACGGACGCAACCTGCACGATGACGACGGAGCTGACTTCGCCGCAGGCTTTCCTGGAATCATTGATGAGCGGCGGCTAGGACCAACCGGCGTTCAACCGCCGCACGACCCGCCGGTGGATTTACCACCCGACGGCAGTTCATCCCACCGTCCTGCCGCCTGACACTGCTTTTCGAAGTATTCACGCTTCTGCACGGCCGTATTTTCGTCAAGCCTGGCGACCTGCGACGTCCACCCGTACCAGAACACCGGCATCAGGATCAGCAGAAGCAGCGCGGCGGCCCTGCACGGAAGGCAGCGGTTCGCGGCCACGGCGGCCACGACGAGCATAATCGCGACGGCGGCGCCAAGTGCGGCCAGTACCCAGTAAGAAGGAAGGTCGAAACCGACGACCGCCTGCGACAGGCATCCACCGGCAAACAGCGGAACGGTCAGGTCGTGGAACGGATTCGGGATGTTTTCAGGCAGATGCGGATACACCAGCGTCGCGAGCCCCGTGAACATGATCGACGCGGCGACCAGGCCGATGCCGATGTTCTTGGCGGGCTGCACGCGCTGCATCAACAGCGCCGCCGGGGCGATCAGGAAGGGAATCATCGGCGTCAGGTGGCGCTGGCCCACTGTCCATCCACCATCCCAGTAAACCATCGAAGACACGAACAGGGCTGGAAGGGCAACCTGGACCACCCGGAACCAGCCTGCCTGCCGCCCGGCCACCCTGAAATGGCTGACAAGCCCGACAAAGCCCAGTATCAGGAAGGGCGAAAACACGAACAAGCCCTTCGAGGGCAGGAAGAAGCTGCCGGCGAACTGTTTCCAGCCGGGGTAAAGGACGCCCATGAACCCCTTCTGGTGCACGGCCGCGAAGAACGGGTTTGCGATGTGGTTGTATCCGGTCTGCAGTATTCCGCCAAACGATTCGTGATGATAGAAGGCCAGGAATGCCAGCGGCATGGCGGCCCCGGCGAGCGCGACCGCCAGCCCCTTCCAAAGCGGACGCACCCGGACAAGGAACAGAATGGCCAGCGGGACCAGGTATACGGCGGCCTGGTATTCGGTCATCAGGCAGAACGCCGCCACGAAACCGACGGCCGCCGCCGCCCACATGGTCGGCGAACCGGCACGCGCACCCGGATGCCGATCGAAGAAGGTTTCCGGATGAATTGCCGTCGCCGCGTCCGGTTTATTCCGCAGAAGGAACCAGATGACGTAAAGCATCACCGCCACGGGCTGGTGCCCGTACAGCGTCATCGAATAGGGCATGGCCAGCGTGCCCAGGCCGTACCCCAGGATCGCCACCGCCCTGATTGGCGGCGAAACACCCAGTTCTTCCATCTCACGGCGCAGGAACCCCAGCAGCAGCAGGGTCGGAAGGATGCCGACGAACAGCCGCGCCAGGCGCATGTCGCCCCGCAGGCAGGTGAACCCGGCGATCACGTGGCGCAGCGCGACGCCAGGCAGGGCCATGATCGCGGTTCCAGGCGGCTTGTCCGAATAAAACCTTTCCGATTTGACCCGGCGCCCGTTTTCGACGCGCTCGTCGCGCATCACGGACTTGTCGTTGATATTTCCGTATTCCTTGATGAATCCGGTGATTTCGAAACTGCGGTCTTCGACCATCGCCTCGGTCAGGTACAGGCGGCTAAGTTCGTTGGCCGAATTCATCTTCGGGAAGTAGGGGAAGAAAATTATCTGGATCAGGAACACCAGCATTATTGCGGTGTGGTCCATCCGCCCGGTGAAGCGCGCCATCCGTCCGAAGGTCCCGCCGATGTTGATCCCGCATTTCATGCGGCGATTGTAGGGCAAGCGCGTCCCGGGGTACAGTCCGCGGCCGGGCATCAATCCGCGGAAATCGACGGCTGCACCTGTATTCCGCGGGGCGGGGCCGGGTTGACGAACCAGCCGGGTTCGCAGTGGAAACGTGCCGACGTCATCACCAGGCCGTCACGCCATCCGAAGACTTCATAATCGCCCGCGTCCAGGTTGACGAAAAGCACGCCGCCGTCTTCGGTGGTTTCGGTCAGTTCAGGCTGCGGATAAATGATGGCCACGCCGCCGATTTCGAAGTAAATCGGGCCGTGTGCCTTTTCCACTGAAGGCTCCAGCGCAACCTTTACGCCCGGTTCGCCGCAGTAATCGCAGGGAATGTCCGGCAGATGTTCGACATCGGTCACCGTCGTCGCAATCTGACACTTTTCCGGGTCCATTTCCACGCCTGACAGGAACATCAGAAGATTGAACGTGTCGAGATCGGGGGTCTGCAGGGTTACGCCATCGATACCGTTGTCGCCCGTGTAAACGATCCCGGAATGAACCGTGTGCAGAACCGGATGCTCCAGTCTGACCACGACGTCGGTGCACGAAGGCACCTGCAGTTCATACCCGAATTCACGACCGGACATTTCGAGCCGGATGTCGTCGCGACCGACGATACTTACGACGCCGCCGTCCATGTCGTGCCATTCCCCGTGGATCGCCTGCACGACCTGGCCGGAAAGCGTGACCATCGCATCTGGATTGCCGCATACCACGATATCGGAAGGAATGTCGATAACCGTGCCGCAACCGCACGCAGCGACCGTCATGACGAAAACTGCACGAAGAATCGTTACCCTCATCGTGGCTCTCTCAAGTTGATGATGCTGTCTCTAATGGATCAGTAATACACTGTCAACATCGAACAGGGAGGACACCCATGAGTCCATTCGGCAGGATTCTTAATACCGGCTGCGTGATGCTTCTGGTTCTTTCGGCTGCTCCGGCCGCCGCGCAGACCTTCATCCGGGCGAAGACGGATACCGGCGAACGGCCGATCGCCATCGAAAGCATGTCCATGAAGGCCTCGGTGAAGGGGCTGCACGCGCTGGTCGACACCGAATTCGTGTTTAAAAATCCCAACGCGCGTGTCATGGAAGGCGAACTTGAATTCCCGCTGCCCGACGGCGCGAGCGTTTCCGGATACGCGATCGACGTGAACGGCGCGATGGTCGACGGCGTAGTCGTCATGAAGGAAAAGGCCCGCGTCGTGTTCGAAACCGAGGCGCGGCGCGGCGTGGACCCCGGCCTGGTCGAACATGTGAAGGGCAACCTCTACCGGACCAGGATTTATCCGCTTCCAGCCGGCGGAACCCGCCGCGTGCGGATTTCGTACACGACCCCGCTGGCGATCGCGCCCGACGGCGACGCGGCGCTGCGCCTGAGCATGCCGAAAACCTCCATCGGGAAAAGCTTGATTTCAATTGAAGTCGTCAGCGCGCCGGGGAACGTTCCGACGCTGGGCGGACTGGGCGACAGGCGTTTCGAAAGGGCCGAAAACGTCTGGCGCGTGTCGGCCGAAGAAACGAACACGACGCCGGGACAGGACGTACTGGTCGCGCTTCCCAGGCTGCCGGCGGAATTCGCCCTGACCGAAAGGGACAACGAAGGCGCCGTCTGGTTCATGGCATCGGTGAAGACGCCGATCGCCGCCGCGCGGGCCGTAAGCGCGACCGCGTTCGACGTGTACTGGGACGCTTCGGCCAGCCGCGAAGGCCCGGGACTGAACCTCGACTTCGCGTTTATTGATAAGCTTCCGGCGACCGCGTCGTACAACCTTGTCGTGTTCCGCGACGTTCCGGAACAGCCGGTAGCGTGCAGCTCACGCGCCGAACTTATCGAAAAGCTGAAGAAGGTGAAGTACGACGGCGGTACCAGCCTGGAATTCCTGGCTTCAAGAAAGGCCTCGCAGGGCGTGCCCGCGATGATCTTCACAGACGGAATCGACACGCTCGGGTCGAAGATCGCGGCAAACCTGCCGACGGTCCTGGTATCTTCGGCGGTTTCGGACATGGAAACGCTGCGGCAGGCTTCCGGCGGTGCCGTGATCGACCTGCGGACCATGAACGCGGAACAGGCGGCCGGACTGTTCTTCAGTCCGTCAGAAAAGCTGACCGGCCTGGACGCGGCCGGGGTCGCTGACGTGCTGGGCGTCGGACAGGGCGCCACTGGTCGGGCTTTCGTTATCGGCCGCCTGATCGATCCGACAACGCAGGTCACGATGAAATTTGCCGCGCAGAACGCTTCGACCATCACTGTTTCCGCGGCGGCGGCGACGTCCGGCAGCACCCTGCGCAAGGCGTGGGCGGCCATGCGGGTGGCGCAGCTCGCGCCCCGGGCGGACGACTTCGCGGACGAACTGCTATCGCTTGGACGGAAATACGGCGTGGTCAGCCCGGCGACGACACTGCTGGTACTTGAATCGCTGGACCAGTGGGTCAGGTACGAAATCGAGCCGCCGGCCACGCTGCCGGAAATGCGCAATGACTGGCGCGCCGCAATGAAGGGCCGGACACAGGACGACGGGGAAGCCACGGAAGCACACCTGGCGCAGCTTGAAAAGGAATGGAAGGACCGCATCGAATGGCTGAGGCGGGATTTCAAGAAAAACCCGTTCAAGACGACTGTGATGGAGGGTGGAGCCGGGATGGGAATTGGAGTTGGGATGGGAATGAGGGGCACCGGTTCGTCCGGCGGCGGCATCGGCGCCAGCCCCTCGATCGGCATGTCCATCGGTGGCAGCGGAGGCGGGGACGGCGCGGCGCGGCCACCCGCACCTGAAGAACGTCACGAACGCGCCACCGAGTCGGCCGTGGATTACGACGAAGCGGAAGAAGTGAACGCCACGCGGGACTCGGAAGCGAAGAAATCCGCCGCCCAGGACGGCCACGGGGCATCCGCCATCGAAGTGACCCCATGGGATCCGGCGACGCCTTACATGCAGGACATCCGCGCCGCCGCGGCCGATCGCCAGTACGAAACGTATCTTGACCGGAAGACGATGTTCGCCGGCAGCCCCGCGTTCTACCTGGACGTCGCCGAACACTTCTTCCGGGCCGGACAGGCCGGCCTTGCCACAAGGATCCTGACCAACCTCGCCGAAATGAAGATCGAGGACGCGGCGCTGCTTCGCGTCCTGGCGTGGCGTCTGCGTCAGGAAAAACAGTACGAAATGGCGGTGGTCCAGTTCCGGCGCATCGTGAAGCTGCGTGGGGAAGACCCGCAGTCCTGGCGCGACCTGGCCGTGACGCTTTCGGAATGGGGCAAGGCCACGCATTCGCGGGCACGCCTTGAAGAGGCGATGAACCTGTTCGTTAAGGTGGCGTTCACGCCCTGGCAGCGCCACGCCGACACGATCAGTATCTTCGCGCTGGAAGAACTGAACGCCCTGATCACCTGGATTGACGCCGCGAAGTTCAAGGTGGGCGACAAACCGGTCGTGCCCGACTTCGACAAGAAGTTCCGGGCGGCGCTTTCCACCGATCTCCGGATCTACATCGCCTGGGACGCGGACAACACCGACATCGACCTGCACGTGATGGAACCGTCCGGGGAAGAGGCTTACTACAGCAACAACAGGACCAGCCACGGCGGCCTGGTTTCGCGCGACATAACCGACGGATACGGCCCCGAGGAATACATGATCGCCAGGGCACCGGCCGGCGAATACGCGATATCGGCCAACTACTACGGCTCCCGGCAGCAGACGATAATGGGGCCGGCAACCGTGACCGCGACCATTTTCACCGACTGGGGCAGGGCCGACGAACGGCAGCAGACCATTTCAATCAGGCTCGACACCCCGAACGACAACGTACCGGTCGGCAAGGTGAAGTTCGGCAAGGGCGGAAAGGACTCAAGACCGTCGTCCGGGTCGATCGGGAACCTGACAACCGGCATGACCGTCGATGAAGTGGACTCGATACTGGGCAGCCCGATCCGCGTGAACGGCGGGCAGCGCGATTACGACGGCGGCAGCGACACGGTGATCAAGGCGCTGTTCGACCCGGAAGGAAAACTGACGATGGCGGCCCGCCACTTCCCCGGCGGCGCGATCATGATCCTTGTGCAGTAACGACGGCCTTCCAGAAAAGGGTCGCTGCTGATCAATGGAACTGCTTGAAAGCAATCCTCTTTTTTATTGCGATATTGCACACCGGAAACCAAAGACGGGCGCGCCCTGCGATGGGTCGCCGTAGTTGCGATCGGACGCGCGGAGGCCGTGGTCACTCAGGTCGAAGCTGCCCCCGCGCAGGACCCGGCCGAGTCCGCTGACCGGCCCGATCGGGTTGAACGAAGGACTGTAATCATAGTACCCGGAGTCATACCAGTCCGAGACCCACTCCCAGAGGTTTCCGGACATGTCACACATTCCGTATGGACTGTCCCCGGCCGGCGACTTGCTGCATACCGGCATCGTGCCGCCTGTCCCGCAATCAACGCCGGTACCATCCCTGACGGCGTATTGACATGTCGCATCTTCATTACCCCACGGATACTTCCTGCCATCCGTTCCACGTGACGCCTTTTCCCATTCTGCTTCCGTCGGCAATCGCCTGCCTGCCCACCGGCAATAAACATCGGCCTGCGTCCAGCTCACACAATTCACCGGGTGTTCATCCCGACCACCCACGCCCCAGTTACAATCGTCCCCGGTGGAAGGCGCCGTGCACGCCCCGGCCGTCACACATTCACCATAGGCGCCGACCGTAACTTCAGTCGCATCCATGTAGTACCCGAACAACGTCACTTCGTGATAAGGCGATTCGTCTGAACCACAATCTTCATCGACGGAGTCGTTGCATCCCATCCAGAACGTACCGGAGGGGATGAGAACCGGCTCGTCAGTCCCCGTGCCGATTTCACACCCGACAGCCATTACCCCGGCCAGCAGAAACAGGAAGAACCCGGCAGAAATTCTCATGAAAACCCCCAACTGCAGGAATGCGTACTGACGTTTACGGCATGATTAAATGGAAATGGAAATCCCGTCAACCACTTCGGCTGTGACGGACGGCTATCGAACCGAATTCAATATTGCTTCGATGTCGTCGGTGGAAAGGGCGGGACGTCCGGCGAGCAGTCCTGTAACCCCGAAAACCCGGATGGTGTCTTCGGCCAGGCCCCTGATGGCGGCGGCGGGTATGCCGGCTTCGGACAGGCGGATCGGCATTCCCAGTGATTTAAAAAACGCTTCCAGCCTGTCGATACCCTCGATGGCGGCCTTCGTGTCGTCGGCCTGGACGACACCCATGACCCTGCGCGCGAAACCGGCCCACTTCCCAGGCCCCCTGTGGCCGACCACGAACCGCATCCAGGCCGGACTGACGATGGACAGGCCCGCCCCGTGCGAGATGTCGTAATGCGCGGACAATACGTGTTCGATGCCGTGGCACGGGAACGGCGCGTTCCATCCAACGTGAATCCAGCCGTTGAGCGCGACCGTCGAACACCACATCACCGCTTCGCGGGCCGCCAGGTTTTTTCCGTCTTCGACGACTGCCGCCCCGAATTCGATGGTGGTCGCAATCAGTCCTTCGGCCAGCCGATCCTGCAGCGGGTTGCCTGGCAGCGCGTTGAAATACCCTTCAGTGACGTGCGTGATGATGTCCACGACGCCGGCGGCCGTATGATATTTCGGCACGGTCAGCGTCAATTCCGGATCCATGAGGGCGATGACGGGAAAAAGGGCCGGGTATATCGCCGCGGCCTTTTCGGACGTTTCTTCGTTAGTGATCACGGCGTTGCAGTTCATTTCGGAACCGGTCGCCGCGAGCGTCGGAACGGTGATCACGGGCAGCGCGGTCGAAGGCGCGACCACATCACGATGAGCGACGTGACACATGTTCCAGGGATCCGCTTCAAGCCTGGCGCCGGCCGCGATCACCTTGGCCGCGTCCATGACGCTGCCGCCGCCGATGGCCACAACGACGTCCGCGTCAAAGGCCCGGACCGCGTCCACGCCGCGACGGACCGTCGATATCCTGGGATTCGGCTCGACGCCCTCGAAGACCTGATAGGGAAGCCTGGCGGCTTCAAGGGACTTTTCCGCCCTTTCCAGGATGCCGCCCGTCTTCACCGAGCCCTGGCCGATTATCACCATGACCCTGGTGCCCACGCCGGCGGCCAGCCTGCCCAGATCGGCCAGCTTTCCGGGACCGAAAACGACCCTGACCGGATTGTTGAATTCGAAGTTCATAAGTCCTCCAAAGCTTTCACCGCTGATTGGAACTGCTTGAAATAACGTCAATGACCAGAGGACCCGGCACCGAAGGCGCATCCACGATCGCGAAGGCGTCACGAATGATGCGTGCCGCCTCGGCCAGGTTCCTGTCGTCGTTGTATTCAATCACTGCCAGGTCATCGCCGGCGCCGACGAATTCGCCCCGCCGCGCCAGTATCCTGGCGCCGACCGCCGGGTCGATCCCGTCTTCCTTGGTGCGCCGGCCACCGCCAAGGATCAGGGACGCGATCCCGACCCCGGCGCAGTCGACCGAGCCGACAAAGCCCGCCCTGGAAGGTTTCACGCCGACTGTGTGCGCGGCCGTCGGAAGCAGGCCCGGATCGTCCGCCACGGCCGGGTTTCCACCCTGGGCCGCGACCATCTTCCTGAACTTGTCCAGACCAGCACCGGAGGCAATCGCGGATGAGATGGCCGATCGACCGTCGTCGATTGACGTGGCCATGCCAGCAAGGCGAAGCATCTCGGCACCGAAGACGACGGTAAGCTCAGTCGTGTCAGCGGGCCCGCAACCCTTCAGGATTTCGATTGATTCCCTGACTTCCAGCGCGTTGCCGACGGTGTTTCCCAATGGCGCGTCCATATCGGTCAGGAATGCTGTCGTGCGCACACCGTTGCCGGCCCCGACCGCAACAAGGGTCCTGGCCAGTTCCGTCGCGCGTGCCCGCGTTTTCATAAAGGCGCCGCTGCCGACCTTCACGTCCAGGACGAGGCCGGAAATACCCTCGGCCAGCTTCTTGGACATGATCGAAGCCGCAATCAGCGGTATCGATTCGACCGTCCCGGTGACGTCGCGCAGGGCGTACATCCGCTTGTCGGCGGGAACGATGTTTTCGGTCTGCCCCAGCATCGCAACACCGTTTTCGCGCAGGACGGCCCTGAACCGCGCCGGCTCGAGCCGCGTCGTGAAGCCCGGTATTGATTCCAGCTTGTCCAGCGTTCCGCCGGTGTGCCCCAGCCCGCGGCCGGAAATCATCGGAACGGACGCGCCGCAGGCAGCGACCAGTGGCGCCAGCGGTATCGAGATCTTGTCGCCGACACCGCCGGTGGAGTGTTTGTCCACCTTCGGTCCCGGGATATCGGAAAAGTCCATGACGTCGCCCGAGTGAAGCATCGCCGACGTCCAGGCGCGAAGTTCGTCTTCCTCGAGGCCACGGAAAAAGACGGCCATCAGCAGCGCCGCCATCTGATAGTCCGGGATGCGGTCGGCCGCGTATTCGGCGATAACCTCCGCAATTGTTTCCGGGTCAAGCCGGCTGCCGTCACGCTTGCGACGGATGATTTCTGCAAACAGCATGATTCCCTCCGGTTAGCCCGGCCCGCCGTCCCGATCCGGTTCTACCTGACCGGACGAGCGACAACGACGACCCTGCCGTCCCTGACCTTGATGGAAAATTCGACGTCGCTGATTTCGGGATTGGCTGTATGGATTTCCCGTTGCTTGTCCAGCGTCTTCCTGAATGACTCTTCCGTGATGCCTTCGACAGGAAGTCCGACCGATTTCCTGGCATCCACGAACTGTTCGAAGAGCTGCGTGGTGTTGTCCTGCTGCGATTCGGGCGTAAGCCTTGACGCTTTCGCGACTGCCTCGGCGGCTTCCCTGATGCGGCGCATCATGGGCGTCTCTATCTCGCCGGACGCGGTCGGCGCGTACCCCTTGTCGGCGCGAATCTTCGCCCGGGTCGTCCGTCCGGTTTCAAGATCCCGCATGATCCTGTCCCAGTAAACGGCCATCGTCCTGTACCGCGAAATGGCCGCCTGGAAACGGAACTTGTAATAGGCGCGGGAATCGTCGTTCAGGACTGAAGTCCGTAATTTGCGTTCGAGCTGATCGCGCAGAACAATCGGCGCCCTTTTTTCCATGCCCAGGAAAAACGCCTGATAGTGCACCCTCAGGCGCTCGGTCATCGTGGCTATGTCGACGAGCTCCTGCTCGAGCTCCTTTTCCTTCGACATTTCAGCCCCCAGTCAGGAAAATCAAGCCCTTACGCCGGTGTCCAGCGCGGCCGCCACCTCGGAACGCGCAACCTGCGTCTGATCACCGGTCAGAAGATCCTTGACCGTCACCACGCCCTGGCTGACTTCGTCATCGCCCAGAAGTATCACATATTTCACGCCCCTGCGGACAGCATGGGCAAGCTGTTTCTTCAGCTTGGCGCCTGGTTCGGGGGCCACCTCGCATGCCACGCCAGCCGAACGCAGTTCGGACACAAGCGCAAGCGCGGACGAAAGCGCACCTTCCCCGAGCGCGCACACCACGGCATCGGGGCCTGCGCCACCCGCCGGGGCACACCCCAGCTCGACCAGCGCCGCGAAAAGCCTGTCGACGCCGATGCTGATTCCGACGGCCGGCACCTCCGGCATGCCGTACGTCTCCAGCAGGCAGTCATAGCGGCCGCCGGACATCACGGAACCGACCGACGGCAGGTCCAGCAGCATCGTTTCATAAACGGTGCCGGTGTAGTAATCCAGCCCGCGGGCGATGGACAGGTCGATCTTCACGAACCGCCCGAAGCCCAATGCATCAAGGGCCGAAAGCACGGCCTTCATATGTTCCAGGGAGGACATGCCGGATTCGGTCACAACCGACGGCAACGCGCCACCCGAAATGGCGTTAATCAACTGCCTGGCCGCGTCGGCCCCGAGCAGATCCTGCTCGACCATCATCTCGACCACGGCGTCCGGTCCGATCTTGTCCAGCCTGTCGAGATTCCGGAGCACTTCGACCTGCGCGGACGCGTGGGAAACCCCGAACTGTCCCAGAACGTCGTTAAGTACGCCGCGGTGACCGACCCTGACCTCGAACCTTTCGAGGCCGACGGACATGAGGCCCATAATCCCCGCCGCGATACAGTCCGCGTCGGAAAGTGGCGAGGCCGAACCGATGATGTCGGCGTCGCACTGCATGAACTCGCGGAACCGGCCGTGGGCAGGCTTTTCCGCGCGCCATACCGTCCCGACCTGGTAACGCCGGAAAGGCCTCGGTATGTCCCGGTACTGCGCGACGACACGCGCGAGCGGCACGGTCAGGTCATACCTGAGCGCGACTTCGCGTCCACCGTTGTCTTCAAATTTATACAGCAGCTTTTCGCCTTCGTCGCCGTACTTGCCAAGCAGTATGTCGGCATATTCGATGGCGGGGGTCGAAAGCGGGGCGAACCCGCAGAGCTCGAACGCGCCGGTGATACCATCAAGCATCGCCTGCCTAGCCGACTGTTCATCGGGAAGGAAATCGCGGAACCCTTTGAGCAGCCTTGGCTCGATGACTGGCTTCACGTAAACGTGCCTCCGGAATGGAAACGCGGTATTTTAGCATGTATGCATGGTTTGATCAGAACAGCGGGATCGTTTACGGACCACGCTGATGCGCCAGTGGCGATGGCAGCGTCTGTCCTGGTGGCAATCCTTGTGACCGCCTGCACACAGGGAACCGGACCCGCGACGCCGACACAAGCCTGGAAAATCAGCGACTTCGAATACCTTTCGGACGGTTCCCGATGCTGCCCTGGCCCGCTTGGACCCGCCTTGGGAATCCTGGCCGCAAACCACCTGGCAATGCCACGGAATTCCATGAAACTCGCGGCAGGATGCCGCATGCAACCGGGCGGGACGGAGTTCGGGGCCGTGGTCGAACTGCGGGTGCGCGACAGGGAGGGCCGGCTTGAGACATTCGAAACCCTGGACCTGGTCACGACCAGGACCTGCGAAGATGCCGACCTGGCCTGGGGCCTGGCTGCCTTCAGGGCGGCAAGGCAGGCGGCCGACGTCTGGGGCGTCACCGTGGCGACGGACCGCGACCTGTGCAGGCTGATTGGGGATGACCTGACCGCCCGTGCCGTCAGGATGCGCGCCCTGGAAGAAGCGGCCATCAGGAAGAAGTGCCCGTCCGAGGTGGAAGGCCTTGCGACCTCGTCGGACGAGGAGTTCGCACTGCGGGCCGTCGGCTCGCTTGGCCGCATCGGGGCGGCTGAATCGATCCGGACGCTCGGAAGGCTGACCCTTTCCAGTTACCCCGGCATGCCGTGGGCGGCCACCCACGCCATCGCCGACATCGGTGGGCCGGATGCGGCAAGGGCGCTCGACATCGTCGCGGCGCAGGCCGACACCATCGAACTGCGCGTGGAGGCGGAAAAGCTGGCGGACGGAATCCGGGATGCCCGCCCGGACAGGTGAAAACCTGCCGACAAACGCGCGGACCTGCGATATTCTCGGGCAGGACGGCAACTAAAGCCTTTTATCGGCCTGTAACCAGGAAGGGTTCCCGAACGTGACCGGCAAAAACCACATAAATATCGACGATTTCAAACATTTCCACTTTCTGGGCATCGGTGGCGTGGGCGTGAGCGCCGTGGCGCGGCACGTCCTTGATGCCGGCGTCAAGGTTTCGGGCTCCGACGTCCGGGAATCGTGCCTGACGCTTGAGCTGCGCGATGCCGGCGCCACGGTCTTCATCGGCCATGCGGCTTCCAACCTGGAAGGCGCCGATATCGTGGTCGTTTCGACCGCCATACCGGAAACGAACCAGGAACTGATCGCGGCCAGCCAGATGGGGCTGCGGATCGTCCACAGATCGCTGGTGCTCGACGCGCTGATGCGCCGCAGGCGATCGATCGGGGTCACCGGAACGAACGGCAAGGGTTCCGTTTCGGCAATGACGACCTGGCTGCTGGAAGCGGCCGGCCGCAATCCGGCATTCGCGATCGGGGCCCGCCTGCTGAACTTCAACACGAACTCCCGCCCGACCGCTGGCCACGACATCGTGTGCGAACTGGACGAATCGGACGGGTCGTTCACGAACACCAGCGCCGACATCCTGATAATCAACAACCTGGAAGCGGACCACCTCAACTACTACCGCGACCTGGAAGGACTCCTTTCCCTTTTCGCCGGATATCTTGCCGGGCCCGAAGCTCCGCGCCACCTGTTCGTGCTGGGCGACGACGCAAACATCGCCGAGGTCCTGCGGCGAAGCGGCGCGCACGCGACCACCTGGGGCGCAACGGCCGGCTGCGACTACCGCGTCTCGGATGTCGCCACGATCGGGCTTTCGACGGCGTTCAGCCTTGCCGGGCCGCGCGGTGACATGGGCCGCTTCACCATGCCGGTCCCGGGCGAATACAACGCCATGAACATGGCCGCGGCCATCAGCGTCGCGGACAGCGAGGGCGTGCCCCTGGAAACAATCCGCGCGGCCGTGTCAACATACCTCGGCATGGAAAACCGGTTCACGTGCGTCCCCGTGGGCAAGACGCTGATCGTGAAGGATTACATTTCGCACCCGACCGGCATCCGGAGCGTGATCCACACGGCCAGGAAGTTCGGGAAGGGGCGCGTGGTTACCGTGTTCAAGCCTTACCGGTTCACGATGATTCACTATCTCGGGGACGAATACTCGGACGCGTTCCGTGGCGCCGACCACAGCTTCGTCACGAAGATGTACACGGCCGGCGAAGTCCCGATCCCCGGCGTGGACACCGACTGGCTGGTATCGAAGATCCGCTCGGCCGGTTCGTCGGTTTCATACGTGCCTGAAATGGACGACCTCCTGCCGGCGATAATGGATGCCCTGCGCCCTGATGACACGGTGATTTTCTTCGGCGGCGACGACCTGTTCGCAATCGCGGATCGCCTTGCCGCGACACTCGGATGAACCCCGTTCGCGGGGTTTTGGAGGTGTGGTCATGCGGATTGAAGGACGCAGGTTCTGTGTAATCGGCATGGGAAAGAGCGGCATTGCCGCGTCCAACCTGCTTGCCGGCCTTGGCGCCGCCGTGATGCTGTCGGACGCCCGCGACACATCGGACATCCGGGAATCCGTCGCGAA
>Ga0209467_1000170_pt1 | contig 120632 bp, 119 predicted proteins | sample Higcelwee11metaG_FD_187175 | JGI IMG/M metagenome (GOLD analysis project Ga0209467, IMG submission 187175) | Freshwater pond sediment microbial communities from the University of Edinburgh, under environmental carbon perturbations - High... | ecosystem: Environmental > Aquatic > Freshwater >...
GCTACTTCGCTGTTTTTTTTGCCTTTCGTTCGAAGGCTTATGACCTGTTTGCGCAATAATTCACGCTCACGGTCCGATACTTTTCTAACGTCTATTTTTTCCATGCTCTCAATATAATAAATTGAGAGCTATAATTGCCGGATTAATAATAAAACAAGTCTGAAAGCGGTATTGAACGTGTACTTGAAAGCAGGTATGGGGCGATGTGAATCAATGGAAAGATAATACAATCGCAGTTCCGCTTTTTAATAATTGTTCACTTTAAAAGCGATCCGACGATCCATGCGGAGAAAACCTGCAATCAGGCGGAACGGCTCCCTGCCGTTTGTTGCAACGCAAGTGCATTCCGATGTGAGCTTATTAGCGGTAATCGTATTTTCTGTTGTATTATAATTGTCAGCAATCCGTCCGGATGCCGTGGGAAACAATTCCGTCTAAAATGCCTGCACCGAGAAAGCTCATGAAAAAAACGCCAATCATTCACTGGTTTCGGCAGGATCTTCGAATATCGGACAATCCTTCGCTTTTCAAGGCATCCCTGAAAGGAAGCGTACTGCCAGTCTTCATCCTCGATGACGACAATCCCGGAAAATGGAGTATGGGGGCTGCGAGCCGATGGTGGCTGCACCACAGCCTCGAATCGCTCAACCGTTCGCTGCAGGGACGCCTCACCTTCCTGAGGGGCGATCCGCTGGAGATACTTCCGGCGCTTGCCGCATCGACGGGAGCCAAGGAAGTTTGCTGGAACCGCTGCTACGAGCCCTGGAGAATCACCAGGGACACAAGGCTCAAACATAAACTCAGGGAACAGGGTATTACTGCAGAAAGCTTCAACGGGTCGATGCTCTGGGAACCATGGGAAGTCCATAAATCCGACGGGACTCCATACAAGGTGTTCACTCCTTTCTACAGGAAAGGGTGCCTTGGAGCCGTTCCGCCCCGTATGCCTCTGCCTCTTCCGGTCAAACTGGACTGCCCGGGTCCACCTGAAGAAAGCCTTCCGCTTGAGGCGCTTGAGCTGCTTCCCCGCATACGCTGGGACCGACAACTTGAACCCCACTGGACAATTGGCGAGAATGGAGCTCTCGAAAGACTTGCTATCTTTCTGAAAGATGGCCTCCCCGGATACAGCGAGGGACGCGACTTTCCTGCCCGTCCGAATGTTTCAAGACTTTCACCCTCGCTTCATTTCGGGGAGATATCTCCAAATCAGGCCTGGTACGGGGCAATTGCCGCAGGAACCGGGATAGACCTCGACCATTTTCAGCGTGAACTTGCATGGAGGGAGTTTTCATACGGTCTGCTCTACTACAATCCCGGACTTCCCGAAATAAATCTGCAGAAATCGTTCGACCGTTTTCCATGGAGAAGTAATCCGGAACTACTCGATCGTTGGCAACGGGGCATGACCGGATACCCGATTGTAGATGCAGGCATGAGGGAGCTCAGGGAGACCGGTTATATGCACAACCGGATACGCATGGTGGCGGGATCGTTTCTAGTCAAGAACATGCTGCTGCACTGGCACGAAGGCGAATCATGGTTCCGGGACTGTCTGGTCGATGCCGATCTTGCCATCAACAGCGCGAGTTGGCAGTGGATAGCCGGGTGCGGTGCCGATGCGGCGCCCTACTTCCGCATCTTCAATCCGGTCTCCCAGGGAGAGAAGTTCGATTCGTCGGGATCCTATACTCGCCGGTACGTTCCTGAACTGGCACGCCTTCCGGACAGGTACCTGTTCTCTCCCTGGGAGGCGCCCCGCAGCGTACTCGACGCCGCAGGAGTCTCCACAAAGAAAACATATTCCGAGCCGGTCGTCGATCTCAGGGTATCGCGTCAACAAGCGCTTGATGCCTATTCTGCAACAAAAAATCAACCCGGCCAATAAACAATAAAACCGACAATACGCAACCACTCAGCAAAGGCATACGATTTTTGCGCCCCTCCTGTAATCAGAAGAAACCCGCCTGATCGCCTCGGCATGGTTTTCAAACAGCTTTCTGGCGCTATCCACCATGTTGCGTAACATCCTCATAGATGGTTCGATGCCCTCCATGTCGAGTATCTGCTTGTAACAGATTCCCCCATCGTCTGAAACCGTCAGGCGACCGGGATAACTGTATCTGTCATTGATTGTATTGAACAACATAGAGGCTTCGGCATATTTTGCGGCTGGAACCATGAATGGCGGATACAGATAAACAAGCAACCACTCCGTTATTTCATGAGATTCTATAGAAAGCCTATAGACGCGGTCATCTATGATCAGGTTTGCAGATAACCGATAATCACCATTTTGCTCAAGAGTTTCGATACTGCCATCCGGAAAATATTCCCGCAGCATCTTTCCAAAAAGTGTTAATAGAGACATTACTCCCTCCTTTTCTTTATGCTTTGGCAAAAATAAACGCAAACATCACAGCATTATCACGCAAACAGGAAAGCATACTTACCAATGACTTATTATGCCTTTCCTTTTCATGTGCAAAAATGATGCCCGCAATCAGAGGGAGTATACATTCAAACAACTTAGCGAACTCCATTTCACCGCGAAACGCCCTTATCGCCTCAATACGATACGCACTGTCTCTTATTAAGACAACCAGGAAGGGAAAATGAAACCGATCGAGAGAGTTGATTGGTCGCTGTACTTATAATGAAAATTGGCTATATTTCTGCTTTTGAAGCTATTATACAACGATCGAAATCAACGACACCAACCCTATGGATACGAAAGCAGCGATTCTCGATGTACTGCAAAAAGAAGGCAAACCGATGAGCGCCGGCCAGATTGCCGATGCGAGCGGTATCGACCGAAAAGAGGTGGACAAAGCGATGAAAGCCCTGAAAGACGAGGAGAGCATCGTCTCGCCGAAACGGTGTTACTGGGAACCAAAACAGTAACGCCTGGTTACTCCTGCAACAGTTTTATCTTTTTTCACGGCCGTAGGATAACACTGTTGCAGATTGATTCCGGCCCCCCATCAGATGAAAAATAAATTCATTATTGCAGGAATTGCTGTGGCGGCACTGATTTGTGGCCTGCTGTTTTTTCTGAACGTACGCCACTACGACGATGGCCATAAACCAGAACCGCTCACCAACAGCATTACCGTATCGGTTCCGCCCTCTACGTTCAACCTTCCCGTACGCATTGAAACAGGAACGCTTGAAGGGTTTCTGAACGGAAAAATCAGAGGATCCTTTCTGCGGAAAAATCTGCTTCTCCAGAAAGGCAAAAAAGAAGAAATCACACTGGAGCTCTCAAAAAGAAGTGCCATCAGCATAGAGTCCAACGGCCGCGAACTCATCTGCACCTTTCCGCTCACCGTCAAGGCACGGCTCATCAACAGCAGATTTGGTGAAACAATCGCAAGACAGGTGAAACCTATGCGAACCGACCTCGTCATTACGCTTTCGACGCCTATAACCATCGACCATAACTGGAGTCTTGGCACCCGGTTTCGTATAAGAAACATCAGATGGGTCAATGAACCTGTCGTTCGGTTCGGTCCGTTCAAAAAAAATATCAGGGAGGAGATAGCCGAAATACTGAAAAGCAAGGAGGGAAAACTGACGCACATGCTTGACCGGGAAATCTATAAGGCTGCCAACCTGCAATCGACCATATCGGACGTCTGGATCGATCTTCAGGATCCGATTCTCATCAGCAGAAAACCTGCGCCGGTCTGGATCCGCTTCAAGTGCAACGACATTCATGGAAATATCGCATTGCAACGCGACGCCATCACCTGCTTTACCCGCATCAACGCGAAGATGGTCATGCTGACCGATACCACGGCAATTGCAAAACCGAATCCGCTCCCCCGTTTTAAAAAGCTCGAATCCACGGAAACAGAAACCCTGTCAGACATCAATCTGTATGCGTTCACGACATTCAGGGAAATCAACGACCAGATGAACGGTTTGCTCAGGGGGAAAACCCTGACGAAAGAGGGATATACGGTTACAATTACCGATATAAACGCTTATGCGTCGAGCAAAGGCCTTTCTATAGGAGTCAGTACCGATAAAGATCTCAAGGGGCATGTGGTGACAAGCGGCAAGGTACTGTTCGACGTGCCCACCCAGTCTCTGAAAGTGCAAAATTTCGATTATTTCCTCAATACCGAAAACCGACTGGTAAGTACGGGAGATAACCTTCTGCATGAATTCGTTCGCGATACCGTAGCGACAAAACTGAACGTCAAACTCGATACACTTATCGGAAAAGTGCCCGGCATCGTCAACAAGGCAATCGCCAAAGGCAAGGTCGGCAAGGTAATCTATCTCAACGTTGACAGCCTTCGCGTAAAAAAGTGCGATATCATGCTCGACAGGGAGAAAATGCACCTGCTGCTCAATGTACATGCACGTGCGGATTTACGCCTGAAAAGAATAAAATCCGGAAAAGCGATAAAGATAAGAGGCTGACAGTAACACTGCGCCGTGGCTACACATCATTATCCGTTATACCGGACTGATCGGTTTTTCTTTCGATATCCTTTCGTACATCTTCGTAACGGGCTTCATTTGCGGCCACATCTTCGATTTCATCGGCATTTCGCTCATACATATTGACCGCTGCATGCAGCATGTTGTAGATCAGGGCTATCTCCGCACCGGTATCGTCGAGATCGACGATCTGTTTGTAACAGATTGTCCCGTCGTCGGCGACGCTGATATTGCCCGAATAGCTGTAGGAGTTGTTAATGAAGTTGAACAGCATGCACGCATCGACGAATTTACTTGCCGTGACCGTAAAGGGGGGGTAAAGACAAAGTACCAGCCAGTGCTGCTTTTCATAACCTTCAAGCAAGAGGCGAAACGAGCGATTCCCGACGCTCAACCTGACGGCAAGGCGGCTTATCCCTTCATCTTCGATTATTTCAAGCTGATCTTTCCAGCCTATATCCGCAATAAAATCTTCGAGAAGCCGAGCAAAACGCATAGTGATATTCCCTGAAATTAAACGGTTCAAATATTTTTCATCCGCACATCTGAAGCAGATTGCAGCGAACCGGGCCGATCAGCGCTCCATTGCGTAAGGATTAAAACCGTATTCTGAAAAAGGTCTTCGAAAAATTCCAAACGCAGCAAGGGTGCAATAAACCCTGAAAACGCTCTATAATACAATCTTTTCGATCATCATGCTAAAGGGCAGCTCTATTTATCGTCAAAAGGGTTGCGTCGCAAACATACGTTCCGAAGTATTTTAGCTTGCCTGCCCGATGTCGTCAACGCGTCGTTTCGCTGAAAAATTATCAGTAACCGGCATTTTATTAAGCTTGAAATCCGGAAAAAAATGGTAATCTGCTTTTACGTATCCCTCGATTTATCTATTCGCTTTACCACAAGGAAACCGTCCTCATGTATGCCAGGAAAAACATTCCGCTTCATCCGGGAACTGTTCTTCTCGAAGATTTTCTGAATCCTCTCCAGTTAACCGAAAAACAGGTTGCCGAAGATACTCGCATCCCTGTCTGGAGAATCAATGATATCATCACCGGAAAACGCAGCATTACAGCCGATACGGCTCTCCGTTTTGCCCGTTATTTCAGCACTCCGGCACAATTCTGGTTCGGCCTGCAGATGGACTACGACCTGAAAGTTGCCATGAACAATGCCGGAGACTCCATCGACAAGGAAATCCGTGTATTCGAAAACACTGAAGTGTAATCGCTCTTCACGTTCTCTTTCAGATCCGGCAGCTTCAGCTCCATATACAGCCATACGGCGACTGACCTTTTAAGGCGGATATGCAATCCCCTCCCCCCCCTCCGGCCGAAGGAAAGCGGGCTGAGCTCGATTGGTCGATAATGCCATGTACACGCTCAAGAACGGATCGTATTGCCGCAACAGGCTATTGCGTTGCGTTCGAACACATCGACCGCAAGCATGCGGCGTCACCTATGCAAAGCCGGATGGCGAAAACTCGCCATCCCTTCATCTTCAAGCCTTTCGGCCTGATCATTGAAACCGATCTTTGAGCGTACAGTTATCCCGAAACCAGAAAAAATACATCAGCATATTCCATTGGGCTGACAATCTCCGGCTGCAGGTTCTCTGCTTTACCTGCCATCCTCCCTCCACACTCCCGTCGAACTGCCGACAGTTCCCGGCGAGCTGGTCCGAAATCACAAACGGGAACTATTTATACTTTTGAACGACTGAAGATTGCGCATAATTTATATAATTATTAAATTATATAATTACTCAGACATACACATAAGAAGCGGGATCGTTCCTCCCGGCATCCATAATACCGGCTGAAACTGTTTCTGCCGCCCATAGCGCTCGACAGCGCCCCCCAAACAGACTGGCGCAGACAATTTTTTAATAAATCGTAAACAGATTGGAGGCAGGAACCATGTCAAAAAAAATCGTTGTCCTCGGAGCAGGAACGGGAGGAACCATCATTTCGAACAACCTGAGAAGGCATCTGCCCGAAGACTGGGAGATAACGGTCATCGACCGTGACGACCAGCACATCTACCAGCCAGGCATGCTGTTCGTTGCTTTCGACATTCAGAAACCGGGCCGGCTCGTCAAATCGAGAAGAAAGTACATCATGCCCGGCATAAATTTCGTCATCGACGAAATCGTCCGCGTCGATCCCGACAAAAAAGAGGTGACGACCCTCAACCATAAGTTCTCCTACGATTTTCTCGTTATCAGCACGGGATGCCGGATAGCCCCCGAGGAAAACGACGGGCTGCTCGATGCCTGGGGCAAGAACGCCTTTACCTTCTATACCATTCCGGATGCCGAACTGCTCCGGAACAAACTCAAGGAGTTCGACGGCGGAAAGGTTGTGCTGAACATTGCCGAACTCCCCTTCAAATGCCCGGTGGCACCGATCGAGTTCATCTTCATGGCCGACTGGTATTTCAAGCAGAAAGGCATCAGAAACAAGGTTGAAATCGAACTCGTCACGCCGTTACAGGGAGCCTTCACCAAGCCCAAGGCTTCGGCGGTATTTACCGCATCGGCAAAGGAAAAGAATATCAGAATAACTCCGGCCTTCGAGCTGAGCTCTGTCAACGGCAAGGGAAAGTACATTGAGTCCGTAAAGGGAGACAAGGTGAAGTACGATCTGCTGGTGTCGATACCGACAACACTCGGCGACAAAATGATCAGCGATTCAGGTATCGATGACGGCATCGGTTACGTGCCGACACACCAGAACACCCTGAAAGCGCTCAAGCACGAAGGGGTCTACGTGATCGGCGACGCCACCAACGTACCAACCTCGAAAGCCGGATCGGTTGCCCACTACGAAGCCGATGTGGTGGTATTCAACATCATGGCCGAAATTCATGGAGTCAAGCCGGAGGAAATTTTCGACGGCCACTCAACCTGTTTCATCGTTTACTCCAAAGGCACCTCTTCGGTCATCGATTTCAATTACAAGATCGAACCGCTTCCGGGACAATTCCCCATGCCGAAGCTGGGACCGTTCTCCCTCCTGAAAGAGACCAAAATGAACTGGTACGGAAAACTCGGGTTCGAATGGCTTTACTGGAACGTCCTGCTCGCCGGAAGGCATCTGGGCGCACCCCCGACTCTGGTCATGGCCGGCAAGGAGGTCGGATAGCGTTTATGCGATGAGGCACAACGCTCATTATTCTGTCCCCGGTGCCGGATCATCTCCGGCACTTTGGGCAATCCTCCGGCTCACCTTGGCGCCGAGCCTGCGAATCTCCTCCACCCGGCCAACAAGGTTTCCGCGCCCGTCCCTCAGACGACGCACGGCAAGATCGAACGAATCCGAAACGCCGGAAAGCTTCTTTCGGGCATCCTCCATGCTCTCGACTATGAGGGCTACCTGATCGTAGATACGGCCCGCACGATCGGCAATGAGCTCGGCATTGCGGTTTTCATTTTCGCGACGCCATAACTGGGCGATAAGCTTGAGGGTGATCATCAGGGTTGCAGGTCCGCAGAGCACGATGTTCTTTCCGGAAAGATCGTACATAAGATCCGGATCGGCCTGCATAACGGCCTGCCATGCAGGTTCGAGCGGAATGCACATAATCACGAAATCGAGCGTGCGGTTGCCCCCGATATCGTGATAGTCCTTTTCGAGCAGGGCAGCAATATGGCGGCGCACCGACTGAACATGCTCCCTGAGGGCCTGATCCCTGCCGGATCCGTCTTCAAGGCTGCAGAACCGTTCATAGGCGGTCAGCGACACCTTGGAATCGACGATGACCGCCTTCCCTTCCGGCAGCATCACCATGAAATCGGGGCGCTTCAGAGTGCCGTCCTCGCCGCGGAAACTCTCCTGCGCAACATATTCACGCCCCTTTTCAAGTCCGGACGCTTCGAAAATCCGTCCGATAATCATCTCTCCCCAGTCTCCCTGTACCTTGGAATCCCCCTTGATGGCACGGGCAAGCGTGTTGGCCTCGTCGCTCACCCTGCCGCTCAGTTCCATAAGCTGCCGGACCTGTTCCCGCAAGCTTGCAGAACCGGCGATATTCGATTCATGCAGTTCATCAACCCTGCGTCGGAAGCCGTCGAGCTGTTCGCGAAATGGCTGCAGCAGGGTGTCCATCCGCTGCCGGTTCTCTTCGCCGAGCACCCTTCCCCGCTCTTCGACGATCCTGCCGGCAAGGCTTTCGAACTCCTTCTGAAGACGAGCTTCTGAATCCTGAAGCAGTACGATCTTCTCGGCAGCGCTTCTGCGTTCATGCTGCAGGTCGGCTTCGAGACGGGCATGTTCGACCCTGAGTTTTTCCAGCTCACTTCCTGCGGCTTCAAGTCGCAAGAGCGCACGGTTCCGCTCCGCTTCGGCTCCCTGCAGACGCATCAGCTCGGCTTTACGCGGCGCATCGCCGAACTGGCGAAAAAGAATGAAAACAAGCAGCAACAGCACAAGGAGCAGCAAAAAGAGAATCAGCGGATCGTTCATATCGGTTTCTTATGGGGTAACGTCGGACTTTTCTGCAAGATACACAGAAAGCGACGAAAAACGCACGCCGGCCGGATCGCTACAACCTCCCCGTATATTCTCCCTTTCCCCTCTTTTCCCTGCTCGCATAAGCTTTGCTTATTAAAGTTCTTTGCGCACGACATACAAAGGAGGGCGGACATTCCTGTCCGCCATTCATTCCGAACCACCGCAATACCGTGAACGGGGAAAAAATGGCGGGTTGGAAAACCCGCCCCCCCTTACACCTTTACACTTCACCGCGTCAGTGTCAAGTGCCAACTCCATTCCGGATCAGATCGTGGAGTGTGAATGGAGTGTCGTAAACTGAAGGGAAATAACCTGGCGCGAGCGCCAAGCCCCCGGGAAATCCGGGGCCTGGGTGTCAAGCGACGTACAGGAGCGCGAGTGTCAAAACCGTTTCGTGTATATATGACAATACGGCTGATGACCGTTTTTTTTGTAGTAATCCTGATGGTAATCCTCTGCCGGCCAGAAGGTCCCGACTTGTTCCACCGTGGTCGCCACGAGGTACCCTTTTGCTTTCAGTTCGGCAATGAGCTTTTCAGCCACCTGTCGCTGCTCCTCGTCGGCGTAGAAAACCGCCGAACGGTACTGCGTACCTGCGTCCGGGCCCTGCCGGTTCACCTGTGTCGGATCGTGGATTTCGAAAAACAGCTTCGCGAGGGTTTCGTAACTCACAAGAGCGGGATCGTACTCGACCTCCACAGCCTCGGCATGCCCCGTCCTTCCGCTGCAGACCTGCTTGTAGGAAGGATTGGAGGTCTCTCCCCCGGTATAGCCGGACTTTACCGCAAGCACGCCCTTCACGTTGCTGAAATGGTACTCCACTCCCCAGAAGCACCCGCCCGCAAAAACCGCGGTCCGGGTTGCCGGAGGTTTTTGGGCTTCCGGCTGAAAGTTCAGGGAAACCGAGTTCACGCAATGGCGAACGTTTTTACCGGTCATGCCTTCGTTGAAAAAAACATGGCCGAGATGAGCGCCGCAGTTCGCACATACGATTTCGGTACGCCTGCCGTCCGCATCGCGAACCTCTTTAACCGCACCTGGCAAAGCGTCGTCGAAACTCGGCCAACCCGTGCCCGATTCGAATTTGTCGGCGGAACTGAAAAGAGGAGCGTCACACTGCCGGCAGTGATAGGTTCCTTTCTCCCTGTTCAGATAATATTTGCCGGAAAAAGGGGGTTCCGTGCCTTTATGCACGATAACACGCTCTTCTTCGGGGGTCAGCTGATTGTACGGCATATCTTTCTCCTTTTGCTCTTTATGATGAACCTCCGGTACCGGCACGGCATTGCCGGAACAGGATACAAGCAGCAGCAGCAGCACAAAAAAGGAAAAGAAAAAAGAGCGATTTCTGTGCCTGTTGCGCAAACCGTCGACGATGCAGATGCTCATTCAGGTTCCCGGTGTGTTTATTGGAAGTGTCATGACCTTAATAACTCCATATCGATATAACCGCAAGGATTTCCAGTTGGTTTCTCAGATTCACGAGAACTTTCGCTCTCTTTGCCATGGTTAAAGAGAGATATTCCCTTGAAACAGTATCGAATCCATGCCGTTATGATCCATGAATCCCGTCAGCCGAACCTTCTGGCAAAGGAAAAAAGCCCTTATCTCCTGCAGCACGCCTTCAATCCGGTGAACTGGCACCCCTGGGGCCCGGATGCTTTCCGTAAATCGAGAGAGCGGAACAAGCCGATATTTCTCTCCGTCGGATATGCAACATGCCACTGGTGCCATGTGATGGAGCGGGAGTCGTTTGAAAACGAAGAGACCGCAAGACTGCTCAACGGCAGCTTCATACCGGTGAAGGTTGACCGCGAAGAGCTTCCGGATCTCGACCGGCTCTACATGACCTATGTGCAGGCTTCAACGGGAAGAGGCGGATGGCCGATGTCGGTATGGCTCACGCCGGACCTGAAACCCTTTTACGGGGGCAGCTACTTCCCGCCCGAAGATCGTTACGGCATGCCGGGATTCAGAACCGTGCTCACCTCCATTGCGCAGTTGTGGAAAACCGATCCCGCACGCATAACGGAAGCTTCACGCATCTTTTTCGAGCAGCTTCAGTCCTCCTCCCCAATGGGAAAAAGAGGGCTCCCGGAAAAGGGAGAGGCGCAGGAGGCCTGTTTCCGGTGGCTTGCATCCGCATACGATCCCCTCCGGGGCGGGTTCGGCGGCGCGCCGAAATTTCCAAGGCCGGCAGTGCTCACCTTTCTCTTCAGCCACGCCTTTCATACGGGGAACCGGGAACCCGCGTCAATGGCCCTGCACACGCTGAAAAAAATGGCCGAAGGGGGCATACACGATCACGTGCATAGCATGGGTAAAGGCGGAGGTGGATTCGCCCGCTACTCCACCCACGAACGCTGGCATCTCCCCCATTTCGAAAAAATGCTCTACGACAATGCGCAGCTTGCCGCAAGCTATCTGGAGGCATTCCTGATCAGCGGCGAAAAGCTGTTCGCCCGCATCGCCGAGGACATCTTCAACTACATCCTGCACGATATGCAGTCGCCTGAGGGCGGCTTCTATTCGGCTGAGGATGCCGACAGCTTCCCTGACGGAGAAACTCAGGAAAAGCGTGAAGGCGCTTTCTATGTGTGGAGCTGGAAGGAGGTCATGTCGCTTCCTGCGGAATCCGATAAGCTGGAACTGTTTGCACGAACCTACGGCATGAAACCCGAAGGCAACGTGTCTGAAGATCCGCACGGAGAGTTCGGAGGCAAAAACGTGCTCATGGAGCAGTCGGCACCTGAAAAGCATGAGAAAGATACCGTCGCCGCGCTTGACGAGGTTCGGCAGCTTCTCTACGAAAAGCGCCTGCAAAGATCGCGGCCGCTGCTCGACGACAAGATCATCACCTCATGGAACGGCCTCATGATATCGGCTCTCGCAAAAGGGTACCGGGTTCTCGGTCACGAGGAGTATCTCCGGGCAGCGCGCAATGCCGCGGATTTCATACTCGTGCATCTCTATGAGGAAAACGAAGGGCGTCTGCTCCGCCGCTATCGCGACGGTGATGCGGCAATAGCCGGAAAAGCCGAGGATTATGCTTTTTTTGTACGGGGGCTGATCGACCTCTATCAGGCCTGCTTCGACAACCGGTACCTCGATGCCGCCGACAGGCTCTGTGAAACCTGCAACCGCCTGTTCTACGATCATGCCGGCGGCGGGTATTTCAGCACGGCAACGGACGACGACACGGTTCCGGTGAGGCTGAAGGAGGAGTATGACGGCGCCGAACCTGCCGCGTCGTCTGTCGGAATTCTGAACCTGCTCGACCTTGCCGTAATGAACGGGAACGAAGCGTATGAGGGCATGGCTGAAGCCTGCTTCAGGGGTTTCGGCACCATGCTTTCGCATAACAGCCATGCCCTGCCGCTTATGCTCGCAGCGCTGAACAACGCCCGTAAAGGGGGTATTCTCGCCGTTCTTGCCGGAAATACGCAGTCGCCCCGAATGCAGAAACTGCTGAAAACGCTGAACTCGCGCTATCTTCCGGGTCTTACCGTAATGCATGCATCGGCCGGAAGCCTGAAAGGCACCGAAATACCGGCAGGCATCGACCCGGAATCGGCGATCCCGGCAGTCTATCTATGCATCGGGCATGCGTGCCGACTCCCGGCAAGCACCCCCGAAGCGCTCGAAGAGCTGCTTGACGGGACTATCCGTTGAAAGGCAGACGATCCTCGATATCATCATTCGGTTCCTTGCGCATGACGCTGTCGGCAACCTGGCCGATAACCGAGCCTGCCGCAAAAATACCGAGTCCGGCTACAGCAATACCTGCAAGAACCGGCATCAAAGGAGCCGCAAGCGGTCCTATCACCGCTGCGCCGGCTACACCTGCCGCGGCTTTCAGCACACCATCAGGAGGTTTCAGAGATTCCATTTGTTTCTATCCGTTTTTAGAAGATTATTTTGACAAATCGAAGTCAATCCTTACCTTACCGCATGCCGGAACAGCCGTTCCCGCAGTAAACCCGACATAAGGACAATTAGCTCAGTTGGTTAGAGCGTTCGCTTCACACGCGAGAGGTCATAGGTTCGAGTCCTATATTGTCCACCCGCTTCGTACAATTGCTTTTTTTACCGATCCGGCTATCTGTTCAAAACGTTTTTCATTCTATTGTCCGCCATCCGAACCGGTCACATCCAGGTGAACCACTCCGCTTCCCTCATCCGGCGTTTCGGGGGTTCCCGACTGGTTGTTCATGACTTCGACAACCTGTTTCATGAGCGAATCGGCAATAAAAAGCCCGGCTCCTCCTATCAGCATCCCGGCAACTCCGTGCATGACGAAAGGCATTCCCAGCGGTGTCAGGAGTATAGCACCTCCAGCCGCAGCCGCAGCGTCTTTCAGCATAGTTACAACTCCCTGTTGTAGTTTTGGTTGCAGGCCAAAAGGGCGCACCGTCCCCTCTGGCTTTAAAACTTCATGTATAAAATATACGCAGGATTTTCCGGAAAAAGGAATGGAAGGTTTCGGGCAGAAAATTTTACGGATTGTTCACACTCTCGTTCTTCCAACCCTGTTTTCTGCCCGAAAAAGTCTCCATCCCCTATTGTGGCCGGTGCGTGAAGCGTTGTTTGAAAAAGGATATTTCCTGACCACGAAATTTCTTGCAAGCGTCTTTACAAATGGGTAAAATCCACATGCATGCATATCTCCAAGTTTTAAAACCAAAAGTTCCGAATTATTAATTCGGCAAAGAATAATGGACAAAAAAATCAGAAAGGTTCTTGTAGCCAATCGCAGCGTACCGGCGGTACGGGTTATTCAGACATGCAAAGACAGAAAAATCCCGACGACGGCGGTCTACAGCACTCCTGACCGGCTTGCAGCCCATGTGTTCATGGCGAATGATGCGGTTCATATCGGCGAGGCTCCGCCGGTAGAGTCGTACCTGAACATGGAAAAGATTATCGCCGCCGCCATCAAGACCGGCGCAAACGGCGTGCATCCGGGCTGGGGCTTCCTTTCCGAAAATGCAAAGTTCGCCCGAATGGTGCAGGATTCGGGCCTGATATGGATCGGGCCGAGCCCTGAAGTGATCCACAAGATGGGCGACAAGATCGAGTCGAAAAAAATTGCCAAAGAAGCCAGAGTCCCCACCATTCCGGGCATCAATTCGCCGAACACCACCGAGGAAATCCGCAGGTGGATGCTGGAAGAGGACGTTGTGTTTCCGATTATCATCAAAGCCTCTTCGGGCGGCGGCGGCAAGGGAATGGTGAGGGTCGGCAACGACACGGAACTTGAAACCGCGCTGGCGCAGGCCCGGTCGGAAGCGAAAAAATCATTCGGCAACGACGAAATACTCGTTGAGAAGTTTATCGAAAAGGGCAAGCACATCGAGGTGCAGATCATTGCCGACCGGCACGGCAACGTGCTTCATCTCTACGATCGCGAGTGCACGCTGCAACGCCGCAATCAGAAGGTGATCGAAGAGGCCCCCTCTCCCAGCCTCGACGAAGAGACCCGCAACTCGATCTGCGAAACGGCCGTCCGGCTCATGCGCACGATCGGCTACTCCTCTGCAGGCACGGTCGAGTTTCTGCTCGATGCAGCAACCGGCAAGTTCTACTTCCTTGAAGTGAACACCCGCCTTCAGGTTGAGCACGGCATTACCGAGCTGGTGACCGGCGTGGATATCGTCAGTCTGATGCTCGACATAGCCCAGGGCGATCCTCTCGGCTTCCGGCAGGAAAACATCCGCCCGAACCGCTGGGCGCTGGAAGTCCGCCTCAACGCTGAAGATCCTGCAACGTTCAACCCTTCATTCGGCAACATCAGCCGCCTGCACCTGAACCTCTATCCCGGAACCAGAGTTTCGCAGGGGGTCTATGAGGGCTCTGAAATTCCTCCATACTACGACTCGCTGATCATGCTCCTTATGACAACCGGCCCCGACAGGGAAACCGCGATCATGAAAATGGACAGCATTCTCTGCCGGAACCTGAGGGTCGAAGGGGTCAAAACCCTTTCGCCGCTGCTTCTGAGCATCATCCGGCACCCGAATTTCATCAAAGGCGATTTTTCGACGCGTTTTATCGAAGAGCATATGGACGAGCTCGTCTCCATGTTCCCCGAGAACGACAGCGAAGAGGATGCGCTGAAAATCGCCAGATATGTAGCTGAAATTTCTGCACTTGGAACACCGAACTGGATTTAACCAACATGACAAATTCCGTTTTCGTAAAACCGGGGATGAGCCCCGGAGAGATCGTTCATAACGTTCGCAATCTGGGTGCGATTGCCCTGACCTCTACCGGCATGAGAGACGCCGGTCAGTCGGATTATAAAAACCGGCTGAGGATTCGCGATCTCTCCACCCTTTCTCCTCACTACAATGAAATGGGGCTCTTCAGCTCCGAGTGCCATGGCGGTGCACGCTGGCATGTAGGAATCATGAACCGCCGCGAAAGCCCGTTCGACGAGATTGCGCTGCTCAGGGAAAAAATGCCGAACGTGCTGCTGCAGACGCTCGTGCGCGAAACCAATCTCTGGGGTTATCGTCCTTATCCGAAGAACATCATCGAGCATGTGATTTCCAGGGTAGATATCGACGTATGGCGCTGTTTCTCCTTCCTCAACGACGTACGCAACATGCGCACGGTCGCAGAAGTGGTCATGAAGCGCGGTCGCCTTTTCCAGCCTGCCATTGCCTTTACCCAGGCCGACTGGACAACGAATGACTATTACCTGAAACTCGTCAGGGAGATCGTCGATCTTTGCGGCGGCACGGACGAAATCATTCTCTGCGTCAAAGATATGGCTGGAGTCGGCAGCCCGCGGCGCATGCATTCGCTCTTTGACGCCATCAAGCAGGCTTTTCCCGATCTGGTTCTGCAATATCACCGCCATGCAACCGACGGTCTTGCCCTTCCTGCGCTCCTTGCTGCCGCTCAGGCCGGCGCAGGCATCATCGATGTCGAAGAGGACTCGCTCACCCGCTTCTACGGCCAGGCGCCCCTCCTGAGCGTCGCCTCGTTCCTCGAAGAATCGGGCATGAACGTCCATCTCAACGTCAAAGCGGCGGATGGAGCAGTTCAGAAAGTGCGCGAATGGATCCGCCACTACGAATGGGCCGAATCGCCCTTCAAAGGCTTCGATCACGGCGTCCTTATGCACCGCATGCCCGGCGGCGCCTTTCCAAGCTCCTTCGAGCAGGCGCAGAAAGGCGGCTTCCTGCACCTGATGCCCGCGATTCTTAAAATGATGTCGCTCTACAACCAGATCGTAAGATATTTCGATGTAACTCCCGGCTCGCAGATCACGTGGGTCACCTGCAGCGGCATCGTGAACCACTACGACAAGGAGCGTGGCATGACCGGAGTCAATCATGTCATAGATCTTCTGACACGGTTTGTCGAGGAGAAAAAGCAGGATTTCGATGCCATGCAGCCAGAAGATCAGAACGAACTGCTCCATCTTTTCAGGGGCGCTCCGGGAGATTTCAAAAACCTCATCATCGGCAACTACGGAAAACTGCCGATGGGATGGCCGGCAGACTGGGTCTATACAAGCTGTTTCGGAGAGGAAGGTCGCGAGAAAATCGCTCAGCGCCATGAAGAATCTCCGCTGGACGCGATTCCGGACGAGGACCTGAAACGCCTGCGCCACGAGCTTACTGAACAGCTCGACCGCACTCCGAACGAAGAGGAGTTCATTCTTTATCTCATGCACCCGAAAGATGCCCTCGACCTCATCCGGTTCCGCGAAAAATATGGCGACGCACCGCTTGTGCTGCCCACCGATGTCTGGAAATGCGGCTTGCAGAAATCGGGCGACAAGGTCGAATTCGAGTATCGGGGAGTTCCCTATTCCATCGAGCGTGTTTCGATCGGTTCGGAACATGACGGTGTCATTCACGCCGTCATGAAGGTCAACAACCAGATCCGGGTCTTCAAAATCGAAACGCCTCGCGCCCGTAAAACCGAGATAAGAATGGCTAAAGGCATGACCGATATCGGCGCCCCGATCAACGGAACCGTCTGGCGCATCGGAAATCCGGATCGCGGTCCGGTCAGGGCCGGAGACATTGTCCACAAGGGCGAAGAGATAGCAAATCTCGAAGCCATGAAAATGGAGAATGCGATCTTCGCACCATATGACGCGCAGATCACCGAAATCACGGTACGACTCAACCAGATGGTAAAACAGGAACAGCTGCTTTTCGTTCTGGAAGAGGTGAAGGAACAGGATTGATCGATAAACGAGGGGGCGACCGGAAATTCGCCCCTTCGCCAGGAAGGCATACCTGATAACGTTCTGACCGGGATTGTCAGGTCGCAAGGCAATCCCGCGGAATGAACACAAAAAATAATGCAGTATTTTTCTTAACAATTGTTACCTTACCTGAAGAAACAGCACCCTCAGTGCGTGAAAACCAATATACTGCGTTGCATGGCAGGCAGGCCCTCCACATATCCGCTGCTCGCAGCAGCATCTCTCACTACTCCGGGATTTCATTCCCGTGTAAATGGAAACAGCAATGATCAAGCAGGAAAACAGCTCTTCCTATCTTTTCGGGGGAAACGCCCCGTATATCGAAGACCTTTATGAAGCCTATCTTGAAAATCCGGGTTCGGTTCCCGAAAACTGGCGCATGTACTTCGATGCCATGCAGCATCTCCCTGCGTCAGACGGAAGCGACAGCCGGGACATAGCGCACTCGCCCGTTCAGGCATCATTTGCCGAAAGGGCCCGGCTGGGACCTATCTGCCGCGTGGTGGCGAGCCCCGATGCCGAACTTGGACGCAAACGCGTTTCGGTTCAGAAGCTGATCGCAGCATACCGCAACATCGGTTCGCGCCGGGCTGACCTCGATCCCCTCAAACGCCAGGAAAGACCCGCACTGCCTGATCTCGAGCCCTCCTTCTACGGCTTTACCGATACCGACATGGATATTGTTTTTAACACGAGCAATACCTATTTCGGAAGCGAGACCATGCCGCTCCGGGAACTGATAGGAAATCTCCGGGAAACCTACTGCGGCACCCTCGGCATCGAGTTCATGCACATCACCGACCAGACCGGGAAACGATGGTGGCAGGCAAAGTTCGAAACAATACGCGCGAAACCCGATTTCAGCCCCGAAAGGAAAAAACACATCCTCGAACGCCTAACTGCAGCCGAAGGGTTCGAACGTTACCTCCATACCCGCTTTATCGGCCAGAAACGGTTCTCTCTCGAAGGCGGCGACAGCTTTATTCCGGCAATGGACGAAATCATCCAGCGCGCCGGGAAAGCCGGTGTGCTGGAGATTGTCATCGGCATGGCACACCGCGGTCGGCTGAATGTTCTTGTGAACATCATGGGCAAAAATCCGCTCGACCTGTTTGCCGAATTTGAAGGCAAACATGCCGGCGACCTTCCATCCGGCGACGTAAAGTATCATCAGGGGTTCACAAGCGATATCGTAACGCCCGGAGGCCCGGTAAACCTCTCCCTCGCCTTCAATCCATCGCACCTTGAAATCGTCAACCCCGTTGTCGAAGGCGCCGTCAAGGCCAGGCAGGTCAGACGAAGCGACCGGGACGGCTCGCAGGTACTGCCGATTCTGGTCCACGGCGATGCGGCCTTCGCCGGTCAGGGCGTGATCATGGAAACACTCAACCTGGCTCTGACCAGAGGATACGGCACCGGAGGTACCGTGCATGTCGTCATCAACAACCAGATCGGATTCACGACATCCGATCCAAGAGACAGCCGTTCTACGACCTACTGCACCGATGTCGTCAAAATGATCGAGGCTCCGGTGCTGCACGTCAACGGCGACGATCCCGAAGCCGTCGTGCTGGCTGCGCAGATGGCTCTCGATTATCGGCAGGCATTCAAACGGGATGTCGTAATCGATATCGTCTGTTTCAGGAAACTCGGTCATAACGAACAGGATACCCCGGCCATGACCCAGCCGCTGATGTACAAAAATATCGACAAGCACCCCGGAACCCGTAAACTTTATGCCGACAGGCTTCTCTCTCAGGGCATCATCAAGGCGAACGATGCCGAAGCGATAAGCAAACAGTTCCGCAAGGATCTCGACGAAGGACGCTACAGTGCCAATCCCGTACTCGTCAACAAAACCATTTTCACTGCCGAACCTGGCCCGGGCCGAACCGAAACATCGGAAACCGGCGTACCTCTGACAGAGCTGCAGAGAATTTCAGAAAAGATTACGCGTATTCCCGAAAACTTCAGGATCCATCCGCTTGTTGAAAAGGTAGTGAACGACAGGAGACGGATGGGCCGGGGAGAACATCCGCTCGACTGGGGAATGGGAGAGCACCTTGCGTTTGCCTCGCTCGTGGCAGGAGGATATCCGGTACGTATTACCGGTCAGGACAGCGGCAGGGGAACCTTTTCGCACCGCCATGCCGTCCTGCACGACCAGAACCGGGAAAAATGGGATTCCGGCATCTATATACCGCTGCAGAACGTTACGGATAACCAGGCGCCATTCACCGTCATCGATTCGGTTCTCTCGGAAGAGGCCGTGCTTGGTTTCGAATACGGATACTCCATTTCGGCACCCGATACGCTGGTGATCTGGGAAGCCCAGTTCGGCGACTTCGCCAATGGAGCCCAGGTTCTGATCGACCAGTTCATCACTTCGGGAGAGGTCAAATGGGGGCTTGCCTCCGGCCTCACGCTCATGCTCCCCCACGGCTATGAAGGCCAGGGGCCGGAACACTCTTCGGCACGGCCCGAGCGATTCCTGCAGCTGTGCGCCGAAAACAACATACAGGTCTGTCAGCCGACTACGCCAGCCCAGATATTCCATCTGCTGCGCCGTCAGATGACGGCAACTGCACTCAAGCCCCTGGTGATCCTTACGCCGAAATCGCTGCTCAGAAACAAGGAGGCGGTATCAAGACTCGACGAACTGTCGGAGGGGCATTTCAGGAACATCATCGGCGATCCGGCTGCCGATCCGAAAAAAATCACGAGATTGCTGGCATGCTCCGGCAAAATATACTACGATCTCCTGAACCGCCGTCGGGAAAACACCATGGAAAACGCAGCGGTCATCCGCGTCGAACAGCTCTACCCTTTCCCTTTCGAAGAGTTCTCCGCAGAGCTCCGGCGCTACCCGGAGCTGAAGGAAATCGTCTGGTGCCAGGATGAACCGAAAAATCAGGGCTACTGGCGTTTTCTCCAGCACTATATCATGAAAGCCATGACCCCGGGACAGAAGTTCGGTTACGCCGGCCGTCTCGCATCGGCATCTACAGCATGCGGTTACGCCGCCATGCATGCACTGCAGCAGCAGGCACTGCTCGATCAGGCCTACGGAGAGTTCAGCGTTTTTTACAACAAATAACATCCACAAATGGCAATAATCGATGTCACCATATCCCAGTTGTCGGAATCGGTTTCCGAAGCGACTCTGCTGAACTGGAAAAAACAGCCGGGAGATGCCGTTGCCGAAGATGAAATTCTGTTCGAAGTCGAAACAGACAAAGTGGTATTCGATGTCCCGTCACCATCATCCGGAATTCTCTTTGAAATTCTTGTAGGAGACGGAGGGACAATCGTTCCCGGACAGGTACTGGCGAGAATCGACAGCGAAGGTACCCCGGCGGCAGCTCCATCGGCGCCCGTTGAAGAACCGGATTCCGAAACAGGAACAACCTTGCATCCTTCGGAACCCCAATCTCAGGCAACAAGCCCCTTAGCCATGCCATCGGCAGCCCGCCTCATGGCGGAAAGCGGATTGGATGCCCGGGAGGTGCATGGCACAGGAAAACAGGGAAGAATCATCAAGGGCGACGTTCTGGCCGCAATTGCAGCCGGAGCGGAACCAGCCGCGCCGGTATCGGCTTCGACACAGAAAATCCTGCCTGTCGAGGCATACCGTGAACTGCCCGTGGCAACCGACCGCCCCGAACAGCGCGTACCGATGACCCGGCTCAGGGCACGCATTGCCGAAAGGCTCCTGCAATCCCAGTCCACGAACGCCATTCTCACGACCTTCAACGAAGTCAACATGCAGCCGGTCATCGATCTGCGGAACCGTTACAGGGAAGCGTTCGAAAAAGAACACGGCGTCAAACTCGGATTCATGTCATTCTTCGTAAAAGCTGCGGTGCATGCCCTGAGGAAGTATCCGGTACTGAACGCATCGGTTGACGGCAAGGATATCATCTATCACGGCTATTTCGACATCGGGGTCGCGGTCAGCTCTCCAAGAGGCCTTGTCGTTCCTGTCCTGCGCAACGCCGACCAGATGAGCATAGCTGAAATCGAACGGAAAATCGCAGACTTCTCCACGAAAGCCGGACTCGGAACGCTTTCGCTCGAAGAACTGAGCGGAGGAACTTTCTCTGTTTCAAACGGCGGCGTGTTCGGATCGATGCTCTCGACACCCATCATCAACCCGCCCCAATCGGCGATTCTCGGCATCCATGCAACCAAAGAAAGGCCTGTTGTTGAAAACGGAGAAATCGTGATCCGTCCGATGAACTACCTTGCCATGTCCTACGACCACCGTATTGTCGACGGCAAGGAAGCCGTCCTCGGCCTTGTTGCAATCAAGAATGCGCTGGAAGACCCTGCGCGTCTCCTCCTCGATCTTTAAGCAAAAACATATCATGACCAGGAAATTCGACATTCTCGTTATCGGCGCAGGACCAGGCGGCTATATAGCGGCAATCCGCGCGGCACAGCTTGGGTTTTCCGTTGCCTGCTGCGAATTCAACGCATACGACAGCCCGGAGCATGAACCCAGGCTCGGCGGCACCTGCCTAAACGCCGGCTGCATTCCCCTGAAAGCGCTTGTCGCCTCCTCCGAGGCCTATGAAAAAACAGCGCACAGCCTCTCAAGCCATGGCATCACCGTCAACGGGGTCACTATCGACGTGGCCAGGATGCAGCAGCGCAAAGAGGAAATCGTCACAAGAATGACCGGCGGCATCCAGTTCCTCTTCAGGAAGAACAAGATCACCCTGCTCAAAGGGCAGGCATCCTTTGCTGGCAAAACCGAAACAGGCTTCCGGATAACCATAGGCGGCAACGATGGCAAGGAAGATGTCGTTGCGCAGAAAGTCATTATAGCTACAGGCTCGAAAGCCCGGCACATTCCCAACGTACGGGTCGATAACGTCACGATCTGCGATAACGAAGGCGCACTGAAATTCATCGAAGCCCCGAAAAAACTCGGGGTGATCGGCGCAGGGGTGATCGGGCTCGAACTGGGTTCTGTCTGGCGACGACTTGGCGCCGAAGTCACCGTGCTTGAAGTCATGCCGTCATTTCTCGGAAGCGCCGACGAAAGCGTATCGAGGGAAGCTGCAAAACTCTTTCTCAAGCAGGGACTCCGCATCAAACTCGGCGTCCGGATAGGTCAGGCAAAGCTTACAGAGCAAGGCATCAGCATCGCCTTTACGGACGATCAGGGAGCCGAACATCTGCTCGAGTGCGACAAGCTCATCGTCTCCGTAGGACGTGTCCCGAATACCGATCACCTCAACCTGGAAGCTGTCGGACTGCAGACCGACGAACGGGGATTCATTCCGGTCAACGACCACTGCGCAACGGCGGCGCCAGGCATCTTTGCGATCGGAGATGTCGTCAGGGGGCCCATGCTTGCGCACAAGGCCGAAGATGAAGGAGTCATGGTAGCCGAACTGCTTGCCGGCCAGAAGCCGCACATCGATTACAACACCATACCATGGGTCATCTACACGACTCCCGAGATCGCCTGGGTAGGAAAAACCGAGCAGCAGCTCCGAAGCGAAGGACATGACTACAAAACCGGCATGTTCCCCTTTGCCGCCAACGGAAGGGCTCTCGGGCTGGGCGACGTCGAAGGGTTCGTCAAAATGCTTGCCGACGGAAAAACCGACGAAATTCTCGGTGTGCACATCATCGGAGCCAATGCTTCCGACCTTATTGCCGAAGCCGCTCTGGCCATGGAGTTCAGGGCATCATCCGAAGACATAGCGCGGACCTGCCACCCCCATCCAAGCCTTTCAGAAGCCATACGGGAAGCGGCTCTGGCCATCGACAAAAGGGCTCTGAACATGTAATTCCATTTCCGATATAAATATGCAGTTATGTTGCCCGCGACAACCCTGAAATTCCTTCCCATTAACAAACAGGCGTCTGTTTTGAACGGTGAAACCGGGCAAACCAGACGCCAATTCGTGTAAATCAGTGGAAATTCGTGGACAGAAAAAGGAGTATCGGGCACTTCGTGCCCGATACTCCCCTGCCCCCCCGTAACACGTTACACGATCTTCCAATCCATCGTCGTATGGCCTTGGACCATGAGTGCCTGAACGAACTGAAATTTCACGGACTTTCCGGTTGAATAAAACCGGAAAAAGTGTTGCTTGTATCTGCGCAACCCTGAACACAACCTCGCAGTACCATGTCCACGCTTTTCTACCGTAGCAGGCTCTGTCTTTTCATACTGCCCTTGCTTTTTCTTTTTGCCGCATGCAATGATAGCTCGGAATCGCCCAAAGTCATCAGGATTGCCGATGGAGATACCATTACCATTCTGCATGCCGACAACACACAGGAAAAAATCCGACTGTATGGAATCGATTGTCCCGAAAAATCGCAGCCGTTCGGCAAGACGGCGCGGAAGATCGCCGGTTCCCTGCTTTTCGGTAAACAGGTCAGCATCCGCACTATGGATCGGGATAAATATGGCCGGACTGTGGCCTGGGTATATGTCGGGAATAAGAACGTCAACGCCGAACTCGTCAGGGCAGGCTATGCGTGGCATTACCGGCAGCACTCAAATGATGCCGGCCTGCAGAGGCTTGAGGATGAAGCCCGAAAGGCAAAACGAGGGCTCTGGTCAGAATCGAGCCCGGTGCCGCCATGGGAATATCGAAAAGGGGTTCGTTATCGTGCTTCCGAATCAAATGCCGCCGTTCAGCAATCAAGACCTTCTTTGGCCAAAGCAGAAAACAAATCGTCACGCTCCGATACCCTTTACCATGGAAATGTGAAAAGCCGGAAGTTTCATCTGCCGGGATGCAGCGCCTACAATTGCAAAAATTGTACGGCGGAATTCAGAAACAGGAAGAAGGCAATAGAGGAGGGATATGAGCCGTGCCGGATGTGTAACCCGTAACCTCTTTCAGGCAAATCAAAACCCCATCCGTAAGCGGTTGCCGGGCCATGTGCAGCGTACGGAGTTCATCACAGAGGATATGAACGCCATGCCCCAGAAAGACAACCGGCATTTAAGGAGAGGCGAGCTGCAGTCGATTGAAACGATGCAGCTCGCCTGAAAACATTACCTGAATGTAAAATCCCTGGCTTTAGCCTGAATATGAAGGTTTTTCAGAATAGCCGATCCGAGGCTCTGCGATCCAGCGGCTTCTAACTCCTTCTGACGAACATAGGCGTCACGTTTCCTGCCGAGATCCGCGATCTGTTTCTTCAGCTCTTCGCGTTCCTGCTTCTTTTTCTGAACATGCAGGTCGAGTTCCTTGCGAGACATCGCCTTCAGCTCTTCGGGCAGACTGCTCCTGTCAATCCGGTCAACCGTCGTATACTTCTTTTCTATGGCATCCACAAGATCCCAGTCGGAAGCCTGGTAAAGCCTGGAGCCTTTCGAAGCAGCCCTCTCGGCCGCAACGGGCGCAGCAAGCGCCGCCGCATTCATATCCTGCTTCTCCTGCCGGACCTGACGCTCCCTGCCAAGCCTGCCGTACGGCACATACGTTCCGTTGATCCTGTTGTTCAGCACCATGAGATCATTATCGTAAGGGGTTATAATCCCCGTCGTCTCACGATCGCTGTCGATAGCGAAATAACCGCCCCGTCCAATGGCGGCTCCCCGCTGCCAGAAGGTATCGACTCCTGTCCGGTAATCTCCGCAATAGATCGTGTTGACAGCGATATCCCGTTCAGCTGCCCAGCGACAGGCCGCTTCGTAATTAACCGCACCCTGATTGAACGGTTCATTGCCAGCGATATAAATCAGCCTGAGCCCTTCTCGGGACTCATTCCATCTCAGCCTGTTCAGGCTGCTGCCGATTGCATGCCCGCAATACTCGGAGCCGCCGTTGGTATCGAGCGAAAACAGGGCTTCCGAAAGAAGATCGAGATCTTCGGTAAAGGGCGTAACCTGGCGAATATACCCCGTCGCAGCCGGCAGCGAGTTGTTACCGTATTCATACAGCGCAACCTGAAGCCGGATGTGCTCGCCGCGCTTCTGCATTCTCGACATCTCGTTGACGATCCTCCATAACTGGCTTTTGGCCTGACTGATCAGCCCGTCCATGCTGTTGCTCGTATCGAGCAGCAGCGCAATCTGCACCAGCCTGTAATCAGACGGACATCTTCCTTCGATCGGTATCAGGTTCTCGTACCGGGTTGCATAATTCTGCATCACACTCCTGGCGGACGTATCGCTCGATTGCGTTCGTTCAGGAGATTCAGCCTTGTTGGCAACCGGTCCGGCTTCGAGAACGGTGCTTGCGGGCAGGGCACAAGCGGCGACAAGGAACGGTAACAGGCGTTTCTTCATGATCTTTTCTGAAAAATGAGGTTGATAATACACCGATGTTTTTTTGACGTTCAAAGCGCATCCGGCTTGTGCTCCGGATCGACAAAACATACCGAACTCAAAAAAATCCGTCAGGTGGCTCACATCATCTCCTTTTCCTGTCATTGTACAGCGTCCCCTACTTCCAGAAACAATTGATTCCGGCAGGCATACAAACCACAGTTTTTTCCCTTTAAGGCAAACGCTTTGCCTATTAAAGTTCTTTGTGCAAAAAAAACATTAAATTATCTGCGGGTTGCAGCCCTTGCGGCAAGTTCGCGATCCATGCCTTCGTAATCTCCCCTGAACAACCGGTTCATCATAATTCCGGCAAATTCTCCAAGCAATCCCGAAAAACGTTCGTCATTCACGAAACGGGTTCCGCCATCCGCCTCTTTGGAGAGTAAAAAGCAGTGTTCGGCGCGAAAGAGCCCGAAGGGGAGCGTGAAGGTCCAGCAGAGCCGTTCTCCGGGCAGGAGGGTCTCAACGACCACCGGCACCCACAGTGGAGGAAGCGATTTGACTTTCAGACGAATGCGGATCGTTCTCCCCTCTTCAGGCAATCCCCTGACGGCAGTGACGAGCGTATTCCACTGCGGATAGGCCGCCGTGTCGAAAAGAACGCGCCAGACATCGGCGGGCGGTGCGGAGATCGCGATTTCGGTACGTACATTTCCCATTGGCAGAATCGTTTTCGGAAGCTTTTCAGGCTGTTTCGTTGTTACAGAGATACATACAAATTTTTACTTTTATGTGCGGACGATTCGGGTTTTTCGAACTGCGATATTTTCTCGACCGGCTCCGTCAGCTGGAGTTGCCTTTCGAGGAGAATGAGCACTACAGCTTCATGCCGGGTTATAACATCGCTCCCGAAAGCACGATTACCGTGCTGCTTGGGGAGGATGGCTCCAATGTACTCTCCAATGCGCACTGGGGGCTGATTCCCCATTGGGCGGAAACCATGCCGAAGGTGCGGCCCATCAATGCGAGAGCGGAAAGCATCAACGTGAAACCCTATTTCCGGCACATGTTTAACCGCCGCCACTGCCTGATACCGGCAAGCGGATTTTACGAGTGGAGCGCTGCGCGAGACGCGAGTCCCAAGTCGAGCGACATGCGAGACGCGAGTGAAAAACAATCGAGCGACATGCGAGACGCGAGTGTCAAAAAACAGCCATGGTACATACGCCGGGCCGAGGGGCATCCCATGGCGTTTGCGGGTCTCTGGGACACCTGGCAGCCGCCCGACCCTGAGAGACCGTCCGTTACCTCCTGCACCATCATCACCACCGCTGCAAACCGCGCGATGCGCCCTATACACGAACGCATGCCCGCGATTCTCGAACCTGAAACATGGAGACTATGGCTGGAACCGGGGAAAGGTCTTGCTGAAGAATTGCTTAAACCCGCTGCCGACGGAATTCTGGAACTTTACCGGGTATCGACCAGAATGAACAACCCGCAATACATCCGAAAAGATTGCATAGAGAGGCTCGATGAATCGGCATAGGGAAAATAGTTGCGCTTACTTTTTGAATAACCGTTTCATTTTTTTACATTTACTTCCCTTGAACGATATGGCGAAGTGGCCGAGTGGTTAGGCAGAGGTCTGCAAAACCTTGTACAGCGGTTCGAGTCCGCTCTTCGCCTCAAAAAAAACAGCTGCGCATTGCAGCTGTTTTTTTATCCTTCCGCAGAAACAGCCTCCTTTACCCTATCTTCTCCGCTCCAGTAACAATAGCTTCGACAAGCTTTTCAACGGTCACATCATCCATCAGCACCGGAATGTTCAGACAGATACTGCTGCGCAGCATAGCGCCGGTCTTGGGCCAGAGCGTTTCGAGATCGACATCGCGGTAGCGGTCGAACTCGGGGAGCAGATGGCTCCATACGCCTGCGAAGTGCCAGTCAAGCGCTTCGGGCAGAATCTTGGTACCGAATCCGCACTCCATGAGATGCGCTTCGAACTGCAGCGCGGCATCGCGATCCCTTACCCTGAAAATCAGCGTATCGCCCTGCGAACCATCCTCGTCGGCGAAGGGCCGAAGCGTGATGTTACCGAGATGGCGGATGGCATCCTTGATTTTTTTCTTGTTCTCTTTCGTGCGCGACAGGATATCGTCGATTTTGCGAAGCTGGGCAAGACCTATGGCCGCAGTCACTTCGCTGAGGCGAAGGTTCAGTCCTTTTGCCCTGCGTGGATCCTTGCCACGGGGCAGGCCCGCGAGGTGCATATGGCCATGATCGGAAAACTCGGCCGCACGATCGTAAACATCCTTGTCGTCGGTGACGATGATGCCGCCCTCGCCGGTGTGCATGGTCTTGCCCGCATCGAACGAAAAGGAACCCACCCGGCCGATGGTACCAAGCTTGCGCCCCCTGTAGGTAGCGCCGAGAGCCTGGGCCGCGTCCTCGATGAGCATAATATCGTGCCGCTCGCAAATGGCCGCAAGCTCGGCCATTTTAGGCGGAGCCCACATCGGGATGGCCACAACGGCTTTCGTGGCCGGGGTGATGGCTTTTTCCACCTCTGCCGGGTCGAGATGGTAGGTTTCGTCCAGTTCGACCGGCACCGGAATCGCGCCGAGCGCGCTGATGGCTTCGACCGGGGCAATGAAAGTCCAGGCGGTGGTGATCACCTCGTCGCCGGGAGCTATGCCCGCGCCGGCAAGCGCGCAATGAATGGCCGCCGTGCCCGACGAAACCGCATGGGCGTACTTCACGCCCATATAACGGGCGAACCGCTCCTCGAACTCCCTGGCCTTGTAATTTCCGCCGCCGTAACGGTAGAGATTGACCTTTTCGCCGCTGAAAAGATCCTGTATTTCGGCCAGTTCCTCACGGCCAATAAGTTCAGCTCCTGCCATGTAGCTTTATTGATAAAATGTTGCGAAATAGCACCTCGCTGTATTTATTACACGGTCAAATCGCTTCGTTGTAAAGCACTCGAACCGCTCATGAACAATACAGAAAAGAGCCGGATTAAAGTCATAGTCCCGATTACCATCAAGTCAGATTGTAAATCACATGCCTGGCGGAATCTTCGTTGAATTCCACCGGGTTTCCGGCAAACGATCCTGTCAGGGCATCAGATACATTACGGGCAAGTTCGGCTGCATTTCCCTGTCCGTAACCGTAAGGAACGAGATCGGGAATATCCAGCTGCCGATAGAGCTCGTCCATTTCGCCGAGAAGTTCCGCCGTCGCATCCTTCGCCGATGGTGAGGATCGCATGGGATTGAGCAAGGCGTATTTATCGTATCCTTTATCGAAATTGTAACGCATCACCTCCTTGAGAAATATCGCCCCTGCCAGTCCGTGCGGAATCTTGTGTTTCACGCCGAGATAGTAGGCAAACCCGTTGGTCGGGCCGTCACCGGAGTTCATAAGCGCTGTGGTGCCGCAGATGCTGCCAATAGCGAGATCGAGACGCGATTCGGCACGGTCGAGCTGTCCCTGCTGCAGGGCGTAGAAAGTACGCTGAAACCCTTCGACGGAAAAAATCCTGCTCAGAGGTGTGTGTTTATGCGATCCGAAACTGTCGATACAGTGCACCAGACTGTCCATGGCCGAGGCAATGACGCTTTCCATCGGAGCGGTCATCGAGAGCTGCGGATCGATCACGCTTTTTTTCGGAAAGTTTTTCCGGCTGTTGATACCGAGCTTGCGGCCTTGGGCTTCGTCGATAAAAACCGCATTGAAGCTGATTTCCGCCCCGCTGCCGAGCAGCGAAGGCACCGTTACGAGAGGCAAGGGGTCGTTCACATCCTGGGGAAACCCCTTCAGCGAGAGTGCCGGCACCTCGTTGGTGAGCAGCAGCGCAACACCCTTTCCAAGATCGAGCGTGCTTCCGCCGCCTATAGCGACAATGCCGTCAGGCGCATCTCTGCGGAAGAACTCCGTCACGTTTTCAAGATGAGCGTAAGTCGGTTCTCCCTTGAACTCGTTACAGAAAAGCACGCTGTTGCCGAAACGCGAGACAAGCCCCTTCAGGATCTCCTGAAAATAAAGACTCGACGAAAGATTGGCATCGTAGATGATGCCCGGCTTCTTCATGGCGAGCTGCCGGACGTACTCCGGGAGGTTCAGCGCTTCATTGACGCCGGCAATCACATCGGTAGAGAGAAAAAATTGCATAGTATTTGATTCTATTGGTTCTCCGGACCGGATACCTGGTCTGCCAGGTTTTTCTTGAACATATAAAACTCAATTAAATCGATTTCTTCGACACTGTCAATCTCCCAGGTCTGCCAGAACTCCATTTCATAGATCGAAAGTTTCCGGCCGATTCTGTTTCCTGTACTTCTGAGCACCTCGGGAGTAACCAGATAGATCGATCCGTTTTCGATATACTGCGCAGGACGCTGCTGCCGCATGCCCCGGTTGCGATAGTCGAAATTGACGCTCTCCCAGCCTTGCGGCCGCTTCTCCCATACCGTAAGATCGTCGAGCTTCGTCACAGAGATAAGCGAATCCGCACCCTCCTCCCCAAACCGCTCGATTGACCGGTCTATGTCATGCGGCTTGCGAAGGGGCGATGTGGCCTGAAGAAAGACCACCAGACCGACAGGAATGGCAAGTTCCCGTTCAAGCAGGTCAACGGCGTGCAGCAGAGCCGATTCCGACGAGGCCCCGTCGCCGCTCAGCTCCGGCGGGCGTTCGATCACCCCGGCACCGTATGCTGCGGCAACTTCAGCGATTTCGGCATCATCGGTTGAAACGAAAACCCGATCGATCCGTTCTGCCTGAACGGCCTGCATAACCGTCCAGGCAAGCAGCGGTCGCCCCGCAACGGGATAGATGTTTTTTCCCTTGAGACCTTTCGAGCCTCCCCGTGCGGGAATTATCGCGATGTTCTGTTTTTCTCTATGCATATGGTTCCTTATTCCATTTCCAATACAAATATGCAGTTATATTGCCCGCGACAATCCTGAAATTCCTTGCCATTAAACAGTGAAAAGAGAGTATCGCTTCGCGGAAGTATCGGTCGGGTACGCCCGGGAGTATCATTCGCTTCGCAAATGGGAGTATCACGCGCCGCACAGCATCAGATCATTTTCTTTCTTCTACTCCTGGCTGGATAGCTGGATGGCGAAATGGCGAGACAACAAAACAGCCAAAATCTTTTCCTGCTAATCAGCTAACAAGCCATCCAGCCTTTTAAACCTGACCCGTAACACTCAGCACGTTCAACCGATCTCCACTCAGAACTCAGCCCACTCCCATCTTCTACCGCGAAGCGATACTCCAGCAATGCGAAGCGAGCTATACTCCGCGATGCGACAGCGAGCATACTCCCGTTAGCCCCGCGAAGCTATACTCCTCATCTCCCGCCATCAAGCCAGCCAGCTCACCGCCAACTGCCCACGGCCCACAATCCTCATCAATCTCCCCCGGCTACTGACTACTGGCTACTGACTCTGCCCACCGCCCACTGCCTACTACCCACAATCTTCACCTGCCCACAGCCCACAATCCTCATCAATCTCCCCCGGCTAAGGGCTACCGGCTACCGACTACCGGCTACCGACTACCGACTACCGGCTACCGACTACCGGCTACCGGCTACCGACTACCGACTACCGGCTACCGACTACCGGCTACCGACTACCGACTACCGGCTCCCGACTACCGACTACCGGCTACCGACTACCGACTACCGGCTACCGGCTACCGGCTACCGACTACCGACTACCGGCTACCGACTACCGGCTACCGGCTACCGACTACCGACTACCAACTTCCCGCCCACTGCAAACTGCTCACAGCCCACAATCCTCATCTTCCCATTCCCTCATCGCCTGTACCTGGATTGTAAGTGCATTATTGAAATAGAATTGGAATTACCCGTCGATTACTGACCGGCAGACATCGGCAATACGTCTGGCCGCCGACTTGTTCTGCAATGGCGTGAGCGCCCTCAACTCATCGGGGTGCAACCCGCAGTGAACGGTCTTGTTGAGGGCGGAGCCGACAAAAATGGTCGAAGAAAACTGCGCTATCAGCATGCGCGAATTGGCAATCATCTCCTCGGTCTTTCCTTCCGGGAACACCAGACTTTCAGGTGCCCAGGTGTTGATTTCACGTACCGCCCTTCCTGCATTCTCGTTCGGGTGAAGCTTGAATATGAGCTGACGGCCGCCAGCCAGTTCGAGATACTTTTCGATATTTTTCTTCCTGTTCTCGTAAATGAAGGTCTCCCGGTTGTCGGAGGTACAAACCAGCACGAAATCCCGATGTTCAAAGTCGTTATGAAGATACTGCTCGCAGTTGTCGAAATTCGGAATGCTGGTAACCACTATCTTATCCGGATTGACCCCTTTACGAATAAACAGCTCCCGATACCCTTCGCTTGCCACGCAGAATTTTTCGTAAAGATCGCTCAGCCCGGTAGTGGCCGTACCGGCAACCCAGCGAGGCACCCAGCGGAAGTTCCGGGCAAGGTGATAAAGCACGGTTTCAGGCTCGGTCATCCCCTCCTGAACCAGCACGATTTTTTTTCTTTTTATCTCTTTGGGAACAATCAGGTCGGTACAGGTAACCACAAGATCGTAATTGCGGCTCATCCCGCCTGCATCGAGCTGCAGCTGATGATCGAGGAGATACTGAAGCGCTCTTCCGGAGCGCTTTTTACCAAGAATCGTGAATTCCAGAAGACCCATGCCGCTCGCGACACCAAGCAGTCCGTCACTGAAAAAAGGAGAAAAGTAACGGTCGTAATCACCCAGCCACTCAGAAATCTGGTGCATCTGGGTTGTCTGGTTCATCGAGCCGCAGATAAACAAAATCTTCTTCATACGTATGCCCGATTAAAGAGGCATCTTCGGCGGTTTCGTTAACAAAAATGTCAGAACAAAGAATAAAATACTGCACTCAAAAATATAAAAAAGCCGTTAACATCGCAGACAATCCTGGTGTGTTTAAAACAATTTCTCAAAATCCCCCGGATAGCTGACGTACTCGCTGTTCCGTCCTGTTGATTACCCTGGCTTGCGACCGCAAGGATACCTCTAAGTATGGGTACTTAAAAAAACTTATTGAGCGAAAAAATTGCTGCATTGATCCCGACTTGTCGGGATCGAAATTCTCATCCCGAAAGCGTTCGGAACTCCGGATTCTCTGGCTGCGGCCACCTTGCTCTGTTTTCTCACGACAATAAACAGAGCTACCTATAAAAATCCATACCTGCAAATGAAAAGCCTTGCGAATACTGAACCTCGTGTGATTTGCTGCTCCAGACCGAAAACTTGTCGCTGAAGAGTGCCCGCCTGTTAAAATTTTGAACTTTTTTTGATATAAAATGAACTTTATTTATTAAAGTCACGTTTTCATAACAACAATTAATTACTGCAATACTGATCATTCCATCTCCCTATTGTTTATCTGTTCGTAACAACACCTAATAAAGGCTTTTTCGAAATGAGTTTGTTACGTTTTTTAATTCAAAAAATCACTCATCAAATATTTAATTTACACGCAAACCATGACATAAAATGATTATGACTGCAAAAAAAAGAGAACCGATGGATCTGCTGGATGAAATTTACTCGTTAGGCTTCTGGATGACGGGTTCTTTAAAAAAAACCAATGAACTTGTTTACAGAACGTATCAGAAACTTGACTCAAGCGCTTCGGAAATCAGAGTATTCAAAACATTCAGAGACGTCTATTATGATCTTTTTTCTCTGGATGATGTCACCTGCAGAGAAAAAGCGTCCTGTTTTCCTGATGAAAATCTTTTGGTTCTGCTGCGCCAGCAGGAGACTGACAGAAAGATGTCTGTTCTGTTTTCCGAGATATGCGGACTGAAGCACCGCGCAATATCGATGATAATAGGCAAACCTCTCGACACAGTACGGTTGATGTTATCTTCGGGGAGAAAATCGATTGCTGATGGTTTGCTGGTTATACTGACATGGATTGAACCCTCCTTGATCATTTAAAAGAAACAGACCGGAAAAATCAACTGCTTCCGGCGAAAAAAAATGCTCCGGCAAAACATCAGTGACCGGTTCTGCTGTACCGGTCACTGATGTTTTGCCGGATGAAGAAAGGAGTACACGGCATGTCAGAGAGAAGGGCGTCCCCGGAATCGCGGATTCATGATTCATCGTTACCTTCGAGCTGCGCATCGCCGAGATGCACCCCGGAAAGAAACATGACGCCGTAACCAAAAGAGTACCAGAGCACCTCCTTGAAACGCCTCAACAGCACAAACGCCGCTCCATCGGCGGCAAAATCATGTATACCGAGCGCCTGAAAAAAAAGAAGATACCCGAGATCCTGCACTCCGAGCCCCGAAGGAATGAAAAAAAACAGCGAACGAAGCATGGCGAGCGCTATGTCGATGGCAAATATCTGGTAAAATGAAATTTCAACCCCAAGCAGAGATAATATGATATAACTCTCCGCCGTAAGCATAAACCATGCAAGAACATAGTAGAACATTGCCAGCAGACGGCCTCCTGAGGGAAACCCCCGGTAACTGTTCAGCGCCTGATCGGTATCGAGAAAACCGGACTCTTTTTCAAGGAGCCAGGCCTTGACCCTCCTGAACGGAACAAGCATCAGAAACTGATGGATCTGTCCTGCAACCTTTCCATTCAGGAGCAGCAGGAGAAACACCATAAAAAGAAGAAAAACCGCCAGACCGCTGATCACCATCAACAAGCCAAGCCCCTCGAACCCGATTACCCTGCGCGAAACCATCTGTAAAAAACCGTAACCCGCAAAAGCGCCGATTACGGTATACAGGCCCTGAGCTGCACCAAGCATGAGCTTGCGCACCGCAACACTCGCCACGGATTCGGGGACGGGAAGACCGATAAAACGATTGCAGAGATACGGTCTGAGCGGTTCGCCTACCGCTACGCCTGCGGGAAGCGTCATGGAAACGGTTTCGGCGATAAGCTGTATTCTCAGAAGGGGAAAAAAAGGTATCCGCGTTATTCCGGGAGGAAAAACCTTTATCCAGGCAAAGGTTTCGACCACATGAAGCACGAGAAAAGGCATGAGAATCAGCACGGAAGAAAATCCTATCGAAAGAATTCTGCCGATGGCACCTTCAAGATCGATCTGACTGAAAAGATAAATGATCAGACAAACACCAAGCAGAAGACCGGCATATCCGGGCAGATTATTACTTTTTTTTTGCTTTAAAAACATAAAAGGGATGAAAAACAGACATAAAAGATACCGTAAAGTACCAAACTCTCTTTGCAAAGATAATATTGTATCGTTAATTATTTCTTTAATCGGTCTGAACCTTCCAGCATCAGTTCTTTCGGGCATTTCTTTCGAGCCCCGCCGGCTCACCTGTGTCAACCAATACGGATCCACAAGATTAACTCCTGCGCTCTATGGGACTCATCAACGCTGATTTTCATACGTTACCTGAACTGTTCTCTTCCGTTTTCAGTCACTATCGAGGCAAAAAAGAAAAGTTTCCAATTGCCAGGAAGATCAATGGGATCTATGAACCCATTCCATATGATTCTCTGGAACAGGATGTTCATTATTTTGGGGCGTTTCTCAGGGAAAACGGCATAAGCCCGAAAGACCGGGTCGCCATTCTCTCGGAAAACCGCCCGGGGTGGTACCTTGCCGATATGGCCATCCTCAATATCGGTGCCATCGACGTACCGCTTTACCCCTCTCTTCCGCCTAACCAGATCGAATACATTCTGCGCAACTGCAGCGCGAAAGGCATTGTTGTCTCGAACATGCTCCAGCTCGGCAAAATCCTCTCCATCTGGCAGAACCTCCCCGACCTGAATCTGGTCATCGTCATGAACCGCCTCGAAGAGCCCATCGAGGATGTTATCGACCTGAACCATGTCAAGGATCATGGCAAAACCATTCTTGAAAACAAGCCCTGGATTCTTGACGGCATAAAGGTGGAACCGGATGACATCGCAACGATTATCTATACTTCCGGCACAACAGGTCTGCCGAAAGGCGTCATGCTTACGCATGGCAACCTCTGCGAAAACGTCAAATCCTGCTCTTCGGTTATCCGCCTCGACGAAACCGACTGCAGCCTCTCTTTTCTCCCGCTCTCCCACGCATATGAGCGTACCGGCGGCTACTATCTCCTGTTCGCCTGCGGTGCGGCCATTTATCTGGCGGAAAGTATCGAAACCATATCGCTCAATATTGCCGAAGCAAAACCGACCATCATCTTTACCGTACCTCGGCTCTTCGACAGAATGAAGGCAAATATGCTCAAACAGATCTCCAGCGAAAGCGCAATTAAACAGAAAATTTTCTACTGGGCAGTTAAAACCGGCGAACTCTACCATCGCCAGATGAACGAAAAGAACCAGGCCTCGATAACGGTTTCCATACAGCACAATCTGGCAGACAAACTCGTGTACCACAAGATCCGCAAAAAATTCGGCGGACGCCTCCGCTACTTCGTATCCGGCGGCGCTGCCCTGCCGCAGAAAATCGGAGAGTTTTTTCAGGCGCTCGGCATAAACATTCTCGAAGGATTCGGTCTCACGGAAACCTCACCGGTAACCAACGTCAACCGACCCGATAAAATCAAGTTCGGCACGGTAGGGCCCGCAGTGAAAAATGTTCAGGTAAAAATAGCCGAAGATGGAGAAATCCTGCTCAAAGGCCCGAACATTATGAAAGGATACTGGCAGGACGAAACCGCAACGAATGAGGTCATCAGGGACGGATGGTTCTACAGCGGCGATATCGGAGAAATAGACCGCGACGGCTATCTGAAAATCACCGACAGGAAAAAACATATCATCGTCACCTCGGGAGGCAAGAACATAGCCCCTCAGCCGATCGAAAACCTGATCATCGAAAGCGCTTTTGTCGATCAGGTCATCGTAATCGGCGAAAAACGCCCATTCCTTATTGCCGTCATCGTACCCGATTTCGCAAAGCTCAACGAGTATGCCGCGCAGAACTCGATTTCGGCAAAAACCAACAAAGAGCTGATCGAGAACAAGGCAGTTCAGCAGATTTACGAAAAACTCATGCGCAACATCTCCCGGCAGCTCGCCACACACGAAAAAGTGCGCAAGTTCCTCCTTATCGAAGAGGCGTTCAGCATCGAAAAGGGCAACATGACCCCGACCATGAAACTGAAACGTAAAACCATAACGGAAAAATACGCGCAGGAGATCGACAAGGTTTACAACGCACTGAACATGGTTTACAATACGGAGTAGTCCAGGCTGCCGTATTTATCGCATGCAATACCGCGAAAGGAGATCACGTAATCCCGATCGATAATGGCAACAATCGAAGAGTATACCGGGGGCACCATAAAGAAAGGAATACAAAGGGCGCTCATGTATTTCGATACCATTTCCAGCCCCGAGCCTGACGATGAGGAATCGCGTCATATCCGGCAGAAAATCGATGCATTCGAGCCCCTTATCATTACTATCGAACAGGCTATGGAGTATATCCGGGAGGCAGAAGCCATAGCGCTCGGCGAGAGGGTCTGCCGGTCGCTCCACACCGGTTCGGTCTGCAGCGAATCGGTATTTCTCGACGGTCTCGCAGTTGAAATGGTTCGTGCCGGAAAAGCAAGAAGTGCCGGTGTCGAAGAGGCCCGCAAAAGCCTGGAAACATGTTCCGTCCGTCCCCTCATCATATCGAAGGTTTCGGGAAAGCATCAGGAAATATGCCCATCGGTACCCTCGGAATGCGTCTACTGGCGAGCCGAAAACAAAGGGATACGCTGCCTGAAACGCAAAGCCTGATCACTCCCTGATCCGCAACGCCATCCCCCCTGCATTCGTGTTATCGATCTCATCGACAAGCCCGTCGCGGACAAGAGCGTCAATGATCTCCCGCATCCCCCACGGGCAATCGCCGTACCGTTCCTCGATCTCTTCGAGAAGAAGCTGCTCTGAAGCCACAAGCTCCTTGAGCAGCCTGCCGCGATACCAGCGTTTAGAACCCCGGAATTTCGACTGTTTCGTGAGAGGACGGATGCCCGTTGCCCGGCTGGTGAGGCATATCGATCCATAATCCATAAGCGCATTGTGCCAGTCCCGGCTGCAGCCCTGCGGAAGAAGCTGTTCAGCGGCAACCTGGATATTCCGTTTCGAAGTCTCTTGCGGCAGGGCGAATTCGTGGATGATGATGCGCCGGATATTGGTATCGACTGCAGCGACATCGAGGTTGTCGGCGAAGACCGGAATGGAGCGACAGGTATAGTCGCCGATGCCCGGAAGGGTTTTCAGTTCAGCGGGTGCGGCGGGCACCACGCCCCCGAAACGCTCTATCACCATCCTTGCGCAACTCTGCAGCCGCTGGCCGCGGGAGTTGTACCCGAGACCGCTCCAGAGCGCAAGCACATCCCTCAGCGGAGCGGAGGCGAGAGCGACGACATCTGGAAAGCGATCCATCCATGCCGTGAATTTCGGCACTACCCGTTCGGCCTGCGTCTGCTGCAACATGATTTCGCTGACCATGACGGCATACCGGTCGCGTGTCTCCCTCCAGGGAAAACTTCGGCGGTTGTATCCGTAAAAATCCAGAATCTTCCGTCGAAAAACCTCTATGCGCTTGTGGTGCGGGAGTACCGTATTCAAGGATATGCTGCCATCTTATAGGGTGATGAAGCGGTCGACAACGATAGCTCCCTTTTCGTCGCGTTTGAGCAGCGCCGTATCATGGAACGGATCGTGACCGAAATAGAGCAGTTCGCCGCCTTCATGCATGCGATTGAGCAAAGCTGTTTTCTCCTGGATAACCGTGAGCGGCTCTATATCGAAACCCATCACCCAGGGTAGCGGAAGATGCGCAGATGAGGGAACGAGATCGCTGCCGTGCACCAGCGTCCGCTCTCCGTCGCTTATACGCACAAGCTGCTGCCCTCTGGTGTGGCCGTTACTCACGAACACTTCGATGCCTGAAAACAGTTCCTTCGGTCCGTCTATCAGCTCGACGCCTGAAAGCCGCCCGAACGCCTCGATGAAGGGGAGCGAATAGCTGACCTTCTCTTTCTGGTTGGGCTTTGTCGCAGAAAAATAATTCTCTTTCTGGACGTAATGGCGTGCTGAGGGAAAATGCGGTGTAAGCCCTTCGTCAGAGGGCTTGAAGGAACCCCCTACATGATCGAAATGCAGATGAGTGTAAATGATGTCGGTTATATCCTCCGGTACAAGACCATGAGCCTGCAGTTCGGAGTCGAGCCTGAAGTCCGAAAGAAGATAGATGGAACGAAGCTTCTCGCTCCATGCCGTGCCCATACCGGTATCGACAAGGATATGCCTTCCTTTTCCGGAAATCAGGAGTACTCTTGCCTTGAGCATAACGCGATTGAACGCGTCGGACGGGTTGAGTTTTTCCCACATGACCTTCGGCACAACGCCGAACATAGCCCCGCCGTCAAGCGCAAAATCCTGTACGTCGAGAGAATACAAACGGTAGTCGCCTATCTGCATCATAGGTAAACCCGGTTATGGACACCTCTGAAAATTGTTGCGCGCCCGGACCGGCACGCTACGTATGCCTCGATAAGAAATGAACGAAAAGAATGGAAAAAATTGCCAGCAAGCATCTCATGACGGTTACAACCCTCATGAGATCAAGCGCAAAAAAAGAAGAACCGACAGGTATGAAAGATCTGCCGGTTCTTTTTCATTATATCAGGCTTTAACAGGAAACTTGCGCTCTTTGACCTTGAGAGCGGCTTTACCGGTACGCTTGCGAAGATAGAAGAGTTTTGCCCTTCTTGCCTTGCCGTGCTTCAGAACGGTAACGCTCTCGACGTTCGGAGAGTTGACAGGAATGATTCTTTCAACACCGACGCCATGAGAAATCTTGCGAACGGTGATGGTTTTTGATGCGCCGGCACCTCTGTCGCTGATAACGACACCTTCGTAAGCCTGCAGTCTCTCTTTTTCGCCTTCGATAACCTTCAGCTGGATCCTTACGGTATCACCGGGATTGATCACCGGAAAATCGGTTCTGCTCTGTGTGGCTTCAACTAACTGAATTAACTGATCCATTTTCGACAACTATTTTACGTTACGATATTTAACTCTACTCATTAAAAATCTTTTTATCAAGCAGGTCCGGCCTCCGTTGAAGCGTACGCTGCAGGGCGTTCTCATAACGCCATTTTTCTATATTCCGGTGATGTCCCGACAGAAGTACATCCGGAACCTTCATTCCCCTGAATTCCGCCGGCCTCGTATAGTAGGCCGAATCGAGCATTCCGGTCTGAAAAGAGTCAGTCAGAGCCGACTCTCCGTCACCAATGACGCCGGGAATCAACCTGACAACCGCATCCATGATCACAAGCGAGGGTATCTCACCTCCTGAAACGACAACATCACCTATCGAAACTTCCATGGTAACCAGCATCTGCCTTATCCGGTCGTCCACCGCCTTGTAGTGACCACACAGAAGCATAATGTTTTTTGTGCGTGAAAGCCGGTTCGCAAGAAGCTGATCGAATGGTTTTCCATCCGGAGTCGGAAAGATAACCCAATCATACTCTCTTTCCTCAAGAAGCTTTTCAACACAGGCAAAAACCGGTTCGGGACGTATCACCATGCCGGCTCCCCCGCCGAAAGGGGTATCGTCAACCTGCCTGTACCGCCCGAGACCGTAATCATGCAGATTGTGCACATGGATTTCCGCATACTGTTTTTTCCTGGCGATGGCGAGCAGGCCGTTTTGCAACGGCGAGTCGAAAAAGCCGGGAATGACGGAAATCACATCAATCCGTAATGGTTCCATCATGGCCAGGAGAGGTCTGCTCTCTTTTTATCAACGGATCTTTCATAAAAACTCCTCAAACCTCGGCACAACCATCAGTCGCTTTTCAGTATCGATTTCTTCGACAAACTCTTCAATGGCCGGCAGCAGAACAATCCTGCCGCCGCTCATTGTCACTTCATAAACCTCGTGAGCAGGCATGGCCAGCACATCGGTAACCACTCCGACTTCACGGCCACTGCCGTCAAGTACGGCAAGCCCTATCAGGTCGTGCAGATAAGCACGTCCTTGCGGCATTGCCTGAAGCTCCTGTTCCTCGATATAGAGGTTCATGCCACATAAGGCCTCTGCCTGTTCCCGGCTTTCAATACCTTCAAAAAACAACCACGCAAATCCTTTACTGAGGGAAGCCCGGACAATTTTGCAAAGAACAGCACTGTCGCCCGTCATTCCGACAAAATAAGCCTTGCGCTCAAGAAAACGTTCGGGATAATCGGTAACCGGAAGCACCTTTACCTCGCCCTTCAAACCTTTCGGCTTGAGCACGGTACCAGTCAGATAACGATTCATCCCTGAAAATAACTCCTGCCGGAATTAAGCTTCGGCGCCTTTTGCTTCCGCAGCTTTTTTGGCCTGACGGCGACGGGTTTTAACGGCAAGACGTTTCTGGCGCCTTTCAGTCTGATTCTGCTGCCACTTTTCCATTTCGGCGGTAATATCAGCTTCGCTGCGGCCCAGGCTGCGAAGCCTCAATTCATGAAGAAGACCCGTAGAACGGATGAGACTGCGCACGGTATCGGTCGGCTGTGCACCGGTCTGCATCCAGTATGAAACGCGATCTTTCTTGATTGTGACGGCATGCGGTTTCGCTGTTGGCTGGTAGTGGCCTACAATTTCCAGAAACTTGCCATCTCTCGGTGCGCGCGAGTCGGCAGCGACGATCTGGTAAAACGGCAATTTTTTTCTTCCGGTTCTTTTAAGTCTGATCTTAACCAATGCTCTGGGTATTTTAGTTAATGTTAACTGTAAATATAAATTATCGTTTCAAAAACTTGTCGAGTGCAAGATTCTGGGAAGTGATCTTCCTGCCGGACTGCGACAGTTTCGATACCGACCGCATCATCTTTTTCATTTCACCGAACTGCTTGAGCAGCAGATTTACATCCTGAACCTTGGTTCCGCTCCCTTTTGCTATACGCTGGCGGCGGCTCCCATTGATGATTTCAGGATTCTCTTTTTCCTGCTTCGTCATCGAGTTGATCATTGCCTCGATAGGCCTGAAATCAAGATTCTCTATTTCCTGTTTCGGAACCATTTTGTTCAGACCCGGAACCATCTCGATAAGCCCCTGTATGGAACCCATTTTCTTGAGCTGCTGCAACTGATCGAAAAAATCGTTCAGATCGAACTCATTCTTCATGAGTCTTTTCTGCATCTGCATGGTTTTCTCGATATCGAGCGTCTCCTGTGCTTTCTCGACAAAGCTGACGATATCACCCATACCGAGAATTCTCTGCGCCATACGCTCGGGGTAGAAGAGGTCGAGATCGTCAACCTTCTCGCCGATACTGATGAACTTGATCGGCTTTTCCACGACCTGCCTGATCGAAAGTGCAGCGCCGCCGCGTGCGTCACCGTCGAGCTTGGTAAGCACGACGCCGTCGAAATCAAGCCTTTCGTTGAACTCCCTGGCCGTGTTCACGGCTTCCTGACCCATCATGGAGTCAACGACAAAAAGCAGTTCGTCAGGTTTCAGCGCATTCTTGATGGCTTCCGCCTCGGCCATCATCTTCTCGTCGATCTGAAGACGACCGGCTGTATCGACAATCAAAACATCCTTCGCTCCGGCACGCGCGGCCTCAAGCCCCTGCATTACAGCCTTCATGGCATCCGGTTCCTCTATGGAAAAAACCGGAACCTCGACCTGTTCACCAAGAGTCTTCAACTGATCGATCGCCGCAGGACGATAAACGTCTGCTGCAACAAGCAAGGGATTTTTTCCGTTCTTTTTCAACCGTCTTGCAAGCTTGGCGCAGAATGTGGTTTTTCCTGAACCCTGAAGACCGGCAACCATGATAATGGCCGGAAGTTTTTTAGGCGAAAGGTTAAGCGGTTTGTTTTCGCCGCCCATAAGCTCGGTCAGCTCGTCATTGACGATTTTAACGATCATCTGGGCTGGTGAGACGCTTTTGATAACCTCTTCACCAAGGGATTTCTCCCGAATATCCTCAACGAGCTTTTTGGCAACCTTGTAGTTGACGTCCGCGCTGAGCAGAGCCCTCTTGATATCGCGCATGGCGATACCGATATTGATCTCGTTTATAGTTGCCTGCCCGGCAAGCTTTTTAAAGGTAAGCTCTAATTTATCACTGAGACTGTCGAACATGGTCTTATCGTCTTTTCACGTATCTTCTTTTCAAGATAAAGCTTAAAAATAGTTAGCTTTAATTATAAGAAAATTTCGTTAAAAATAAAACTGCCTGTTCCAGAGTTTGCGGTTATTCCGGAATTTAGCGTTAATTTTATTATTGGAAAGCCATTATGACTCGCAACAAACCCTTTTGAGGAAATGTACTCTCTCCCGATTGAAAAGATCGTCGCATCATTCAGCCGTCTGAAAATCGCCGTTATCGGCGACATCATGCTCGACAAATATATTTTCGGACATGTTTCGCGCATCTCGCCGGAATATCCGGTCCCGGTCGTCGATGTCACCCATGAAGACCACCGCATAGGTGGAGCGGCGAACGTCGCGCGAAACACTCTCTCTCTCGGCGCCGAGACTTTTCTTATCGGCGTTACCGGCGCTGACGGAAATCGGGAGATTCTTGCGGAACTCGTCGAAAAACAGGGACTTCGAACAGACCATCTCGTCAGCGATGCCTCTCGCCCCACAACATGTAAAACAAGAATTCTCTCACAGAATCATCACATCGCCAGAGTGGATTTCGAAAGCCGACTCCCCATTCAAGACGCTATCGAGAAAAGCATAGCCGGAAAACTGCGGGAATTGGCGGGATCGATCGATGCGGTCATTCTCGAGGATTACAATAAAGGTGTGCTGACGGCGAACCTTATCAGGGATCTCATCGGCATCGCAATGGACCACGATATTCCGGTGCTTGTGGATCCTAAACTTCAGGGGTTCTTCGCCTATCAGGGATGTACTGTTTTCAAGCCAAATCTTTCTGAACTGGCCTCCTCTCTCGGCATGGTCGTGCAAAACAACGACCTTGAAGTCGAAATGGCCTGTCTGAAGCTTCAGGAAAAACTTGAAGCCGATAACCTCGTTGTGACCAGAAGCGAAAAAGGCATGACCATTTTCAATGGAGAGTTCACTCACATTCCTGCAGCGTCGCTCGAAGTGGCCGATGTTTCAGGAGCCGGAGATACCGTAATCGGAGTACTTGCACTGGGAACTGCCGCCGGACTCGACATCGTTACCAGCGCAGAAATCGCCAACCTCGCAGCCGGTACGGTCTGTCAGGAGGTTGGCGCCGTTCCGGTAAAGGGAGATCGACTGATCAGGGCGTATCAGGAGCGTCTTCGATAATACAGAGATGATTCTCGATTTCGGAAGGATACGGGGGATCGTAGCTGCCGCTCATCAGAAGGGTTCTCATGTTATGCAGCGAGTAAAACGGTACTTCGAACATGGCCGTATTGCTTACAGGCGAAGGCACATCGCTGCCAGGGTTGACGTGCATGATGAAAGTAATGTTCACGCGACCGTTTTCTGACGGAGTGAAAATCCACAACCCCTTGCAGTCGCGTACCCGATGATATTTCGGATTGAGCGGCCGATAATCGGGTTCCCCTGTCATGGTAACGGCTACGGCATTGTCTCCGGCCTGGGTTAATCCGGTGCGGACAATCATTTCACGTTTCTGCAGAGGCCAGGGCGCATTGATAACCTGCCGCACAACATATTCCAGACAATCGTTTTTTTCAAGAACATCCATTTCTGCAAGCTGATGCACCCAGCGGTGATAGTTTTCGGTATCATAAAAGAGGCTTATCAGCTTTTTGAAGGTGACTGGCAGTTCGGTTTCACCTTTAAAACCCAGGACATCGGAATTTTTCACTTTTGAAGAAAAAATCCGGATTCCCTTATGCTCAACCCGAAACTCCCAGCTTGCCCGCAGGGCCGACTGTACATCCATATAGCAGAATCATTTAATGAAAAGGAAAATACCACCTGAAAAAAAGCCGGGTTTCTATTCTGTAATAAATTGCTCGTAGTTCTGAATGATTTCGCTCGGTGACTTTTTAAAAGGAGCGACAACAGGTGTCTGGTACTTCTCTTTTTTAACCATCTGGCGCATATTATTCATGGTATGATACGGTGTATCGATAACCGCGATGTTCGCCAGCCATGCAGGAATCTCGCCTCCCGGTTCGATATGCAACCTGAAAACCACCCGACAGGTATTTTCAGTAAGAGGAAGAATGTTCCAGGCACCCTCTATCTGCGGCACCCGAACATATTTATCGTTGACGGGCAGAAAGTCCGGAACGGATTCAAGCTTGATAAATACTTCCGATGTTTCAGGATTGATGTAGCCCTGAGAACGAGTAATGATCTCCCTGTCGGAAAGCGGCCAGGGCGCACTGACTAGCTGATAGACGATTCGCCCTTCATCTTCCGAGAGTTCCTTGAGCAAGCGCATCTCCCTTGTTTTCCAGACCCACTCCGTTGCCGCATCGATATCGTAAAGCAGGCTGAGCACAGCATGCTGAGGAGCATCGATTTCAGCGATCCCGACAAAAGAGAGAAAGTCGGATGTTGGAACGGGACAGGTAAAAATTTTAAGCCAGTCGTTTTTCAGGCGAAGAGTACAGGTGTTGCTGTTGATTTTTTCGAGCAGGGACATAGCGGCTGTATTTAAAAATTAATGAACTCCTTTCCGTCAGTTATTTGGACAATCAACGCACTGATTGAGTTCCTGAACCAAAAACTTTCGATACCACACCAATCAATGGATCGGACTGCATGACGTAAACCATTATCTGCCCTTCCGTGCCGAACAACCGGTGCGCAAGCCTTGCCTTTACGGCAAGGGCGATATTCTTCTGCTCCTTAATAAACGCCTGTCTGTTGAATGTAATCTTTTTTTCAGCACAGATCTTCATGACCAGCGCTTCAAGCCTGTTTTCCCCGGCATAATCCTTCATGAAAGCTTCGAGCGACTTCCGATGCGCCTGAACTGAACTGCCGGGGTCGTCAAGAATTCCCTGAGCAAGCCGCTCAAAGGAACCGGTACGGTAAAGCTCCTGATAAAAATCGGAATAAGGCCTTCCGCTTACCCAGTAATCGGGTATAATGCCGCCGGCATCCTTAAGCAGAGTAAACTGATTATCATGGAATTTATTGCCGGTTACGGGACGCGAAAGAAGAGCGGGAAGCGACCCTGTACGATAAACGGATACGTCATTGTTTTTAAGGTAAAGAAAACGAGCGGGATCCGTAAACAGTTTCTCGGGTTGTACATTGACAAGGGCATCTTTGTAGTAAAGCTCTCGGCCATCGCCTCCCTTGCGATAGGTTCTCTGAATCTGACGACCGGATGGTGTGTAATACCTTGAAACGGTAAGTCGCAGGGCAGAGCCATCCCTGAACTCGAACTGTCGCTGAACAAGCCCCTTTCCAAAGGTCAGTTCTCCGATAATCACCGCCCGCTTGTTATCCTGCAGTGCGCCGGCAAGAATTTCAGATGCGGAAGCACTGCCTTTGTCAACAAGTACGGCAACCTCTCCGCTCTCGAATCCATCACCGGATTTAGCTACATATCTGGCATCTTCAACGGCATTCTTGGCACTCTTGGTATAAACGACCAACTGGTCTTTGCGAAGAAATTCGTCGGCCACTTCGACGGCCTGTTCGAGAAAACCTCCCGGATTACCCCGCAAATCGATGACAAGTCGTTTCATCCCTTTCTTTTTCAGGTTTGCGAGCGCCTTACGGAACTCATCACCTGTTGTTGCCACAAAACGGCTCAGCCTGATATAACCGGTCCCGTTCTGAAGAACAAAAAAAGCATCGATACTCGAAGTAGAAATCCGTTCTCTTGTAACATGAAAATCCATGAGCCTGCCGACGAGCGGACGAAATACTTTCAGATGTACTGTCGTTCCGCGTTTCCCTCTGAGTTTGCGCAACACCTGCTGATGCGTGATTCCGATTGCCGGAACAGAATCGATAGCCACAATACGATCACCGGCAGCAATCCCGACAGTCGCACTCGGACCGCCCGAAAGAGGCGTTACGACAAGCAGCGTATCGTTGATAACATCGAACTCTATTCCTATGCCGTCAAAATTTCCGTCGAATTCGGCCTGTGAAAAAGATACCTCTTCAGGTTCGAGGTAAATCGAATGGGGATCGAGAGACTCCACCATTCCCTTGATTCCGGCTCCAACAAGACTGTCTGCCTGTACTTCGTCAACATACAGGTCTCTGATCAGACTGTACGCATCAACCATTTTGCTTTCGGAAGCCTTTCTGTCATGATCACCCCGATTCAGTCTGGTACCGAGAAAGACACCGAAGGCAAGAACAACCACCATTACAATAACGGTTAAAATGCGGGACATATGAGACGGGATTGATTTAAGCGAAAAGCCGCTTCGTTCGTTTGGAAACGTATTTTACCGATCACGGAACAAAAACGCAAAAAAACATTACAAACCCTTTTTCGCGCTTTCTCATCGACTGAGACAGATCAATCCGCAGATCTTTGATATTCCAGAACTTATCAGCACATCGCAAATACCTGGCATTACCTGTAACCAGGAATAAAAACGATAATAAAAAGCAATAAACTGATCACTGTTCACATTTTTTTTCTTTAGATAAAAAAAATATGAACAAGAATACAGTCATTATAAATGATCTGATAAAAAATTATAAGAGACATAAAACTTAATCATGAACAAATATTAATCAATATAATTATTAAATAAATAAAATTATAAAGCAAAACATCAACTACAGACAAAAAATCAAAAAAAACTGAAAACAAAACAATCAATAAAAAACATTTTTCAAAACATTAAATTATTTAACTTTTTATCAGGCAAATACTTTTATTTTATTATAATAAAATAAATTAGATCAATTATCTTAAAATATAACTTAACTTATTATAAGCTATCATAATTTTTTTTCAAAAAAAGTATTTATTATCAATAATAGTGTATTTATTAAAAGTATTAACAATTTTTATCTCAAAAAAAGTATTGTTAATACATAAAATATTCAAGATCATAAAAATATTTAACGAACCTGTTAACTCGACACTATCTTATTATATAAACTATACTTATATCATGCGAGCAACATATTTGCTGCTTATTTTATCTTATTTCTTATTATGAATAAAAAGAATAAAAATAATTGCTGGTATGAAGGATTCCCGGTGATTAGCGTGAGCGCCAAAGATGCATTACCGACGCTTTTATTCTGGCTTGAAGGAGGGGTTACAGGCGGCGATAAGTTCAAGCTCAACGCTTGCATCGAGAGGTAATTCAGCGACGCCGACAGCACTTCTCACGTGTCTTCCCTTCTCTCCGAAAAATTCGACAAGAAGCGAAGAGACGCCGTTGGCGACCAGGTGCTGACCGGAAAAATACGATTCGCTTGCAACATAAACCGTAAGCTTTACGATTCGATCGATGGCATCGAGTGATCCTGTCAGGGCTTTAATCGCCGACAGTGCATTGAGAAGAGCTGAACCAGCTGCTGTTGTCGCGTCATGCTGGTTGATTTCATTGACTTTTCCCTTGCCCCCGGGTTCCACAAGCTTGCCGTCTTTCAGCGGAAGCTGGCCGGAAGTATAAATCATATCACCCTGTCTGAGCGCAGGTAGATAAAATCCGGCAGGAACGGCAGGCGGAGGAAGGCGGAAGCCTGAGCGAACAATGTTATCTTCAATATGCGACATGATGAGGGATCGTTATATTGCACAAAAAAGAAAAGCGGGACATGGCAGTAAAAGGCATATGTGCCCGGTACAGTTACTGTATGTTACATCAAATCCTTCTTTTTAGCAATACAATGCGCCGGAAGAGAGGGTTTCGTCCATTTTTTTGACATCACAAACACGCTAAATGCCCAAAATATGAGCATAGATGTCCCGGCTGTGTTGCCGCGTCTTTGCATAATCAGCAGCGGTAACGATCCGGACGGTTCGGGTCTGCTGATCAGAAGGCAGATCGAACTGCTCCGCCCTTCCCTGCCATGCCTGATGCAAATAAGGGAAAAGCATCTCGACGCATCGACGCTTTTCAGGCTCAGTCTGACCCTGAAAGCTGCCGCTGCCGGCAAAAATGTGCTGATTATCCTGAATGAACGGGCCGATATAGCTGCTGCGGCAGCCCTTGACGGAGTTCACATGAGGGAATCGTCATATCCTCCGGATAGGCTCAGGTCCTTTACAGGGCGGATGCTCATAGGAAAAAGCGCGCACTCTGCGGAATCAGCCCTGAATGCGGCACAGTCCGGCGTGGATTATCTGATATTCGGACCTGTTTTCGATACTCCTTCCAAAAGACAGTACGGAAAACCCCAGGGCCTCGATAAACTTGGCGAAGTCTGCGGGGCGGTTTCTATTCCGGTATTAGCCATCGGGGGGATCACACCGGAAAATACTCCCCGCTGTCTTTCTGAAGGCGCTTACGGGATTGCGGCTCTCTCTCTTTTTTCCGATACGTCCCGCTTTCCGGGATTACTGACAACCTTTGAAAAACTACTCTACTCATGATTCCATCCCTGCCGTTTCTCTGCTTTATTACTGACGAGTCGCTTTCGCCTGTAGATTTGGCCGGAAAAGCTCTTGAAGGCGGAGCGGCGATGATTCAGTTGCGCCATAAATACGCTAATGGAGACCAGCTTTATCAGTGGGCAATTGCAATACAGGCTCTCTGCCGAAAACATAAAGCCATATTTATCGTAAATGACAGAGTGGATATCGCTCTCGCAGCCGGAGCTGACGGAGTACATCTGGGTCAGCAGGATCTTCCGGCAGATGCCGCAAGAAAACTGCTTGGTAAAGACAGAATTATGGGAATATCGGTCTCTTCCCCTCAGGAGGCTCTTGCCGCTGAAAAGAATGGCGCAGATTATATCGGGTTCGGCCATATCTTCCCAACCGGATCAAAAGCAAAAACGAACGATCCTGTCGGTCCGGAATCTATAGCGGATGTAAGGGCCGCAATAAAAATTCCGATTATTGCCATAGGAGGAATCTCGGGAAAAAACGCACTGCTGCCGATCAATGCGGGAGCTTCCGGTATCGCCGTTATCTCGGCTGTAAGCCGCGCTGATGATCCGAAAAAAGCTGCCCGTCAACTTGTCGAACTTCTGCAAACAAACAATGAACACTGTCGATGAAGTATAAAACCGTTCTGACCATAGCAGGTTCCGATGGAAGCGGGGGAGCCGGAATACAGGCCGATCTTAAAACTTTTGCTGTTCTCGGATGTTACGGACTCTCTGCCATTACTGCAGTAACGGCGCAGAATACCTGCGGTGTAAGCTCAAGTCTCAAACTTCCCGTATCGTGCATCAGAGAGCAGATAAAGGCGATTTTCAGCGATATTCAGGTAGATGCCGTAAAGATAGGAATGCTTGGAAGCGCAGAAATAGTCAAAACCGTAGCCGACCTGCTGAAAACGATCGAAGTTCCGATTGTTCTCGATACGGTTCTGGGATCGTCAAGCGGCAGAAATCTGCTCGAACCAGAGGCAATACCGATTATGATCGAATCGCTTTTTCCGATTGCCGCGCTGATTACGCCAAATATTCCGGAAACGATACTCATCACGAAAGCAACCGAACCGCTCTCATCAAAAGAAAAGATTGAAGAAGCGGCGCGAAAACTGCAGACGATGGGAGCATCGGGAGTACTGATCAAAGGCGGTCATACGGAAAGCGACCATTGCTGCGACTGCCTCCTCTATCGAAACCGGATCAGTTGGTTCAGTACCGAAAAAATCGTTTCGAAACATACGCACGGCACAGGCTGCACTCTCTCATCTGCCGTGGCGGCAGGTCTGGCCCATGGACTCCCTATGGAAACAGCCGTAAAAGATGCAAAAACATATACCCTCGAAGCTATCCGTGCAGGAGCCGCATACCGACTGGGAGAAGGAAGCGGTCCCCTGCATCACTGTTACCCGTTCTGGAAATGATCAGCTGATACCTCTCGGACGTCTGCCGATCGAATAGTAGGTAAAACCGAACTGTTCCATAAAATCAGGACTATAGATATTACGCCCGTCGAAAATCACCGGTTCCTTGAGTTCACGCTTTATCATATCGAAATCCGGACTGCGGAACATCAGCCATTCGGTCAGTATAGCAAGAGCGTCAGCTCCACGAACCGCGTCATCCGGACTTTCTGCATAGTACAGCCCTTCTTTTTCGCTATAAATTCGTCGAGCTTCTTCCATGGCGACCGGATCGAAAACCCTTACCAGCGCACCCTCCTTCCATAATTCATCCATCACCCTGCGGCTTGGAGCTTCACGCATATCATCGGTATTGGGCTTGAAAGCAAGACCCCAGAGAGCGATAACCTTCCCCTTAAGATCCCCGTTGAAATGCGCCTTCATCTTACGTACCAGACTGTTTTTCTGGTCGTGATTGACCGCCTCGACGGCCTGAAGAATCCGTGAATCATAACCATACTTCCGGGCCGTCCGCTCGAGAGCCTGAACATCCTTTGGAAAACAGGAGCCTCCGTAACCTACGCCGGGATAAATAAACGAAAAACCGATACGGGAATCCGATCCGATGCCTCTGCGTACCTCTTCGACATCTGCTCCGACCAGTTCTGCAATATTGGCAATCTCGTTCATGAAGCTGATCTTCGTTGCAAGCATGGAATTGGCTGCGTATTTGGTCAACTCCGCCGAGCGTACGTCCATAGCGATAAAACGCTCGTGACTGCGATTGAATGGCGAGTAAAGAAACCGAAGCAACTCTTTGGTTCGAGGATTATCTACGCCTACCACGATCCGTTCCGGCTTCATGAAATCATTTACGGCATCTCCCTCTTTAAGGAATTCAGGATTCGACACCACATCGAAATCGATGCCGGCATTCCTCGCATTCAATACGGACAGTACCTTTTCGCGAACCAGATCCGCAGTACCGACCGGAACCGTCGATTTATTGATAATGATGCGATACTCCTGCATGTGGGTACCTATACTTTCCGCAACACTGAGTACATGACGCAAGTCGGCTGAACCATCCTCATCGGGCGGGGTACCTACAGCGATAAACTGGTAGAGCCCGAACTCGACGCCTTCGGGAATATTCGAAGTAAACCGCAAACGGCCCTTCCGGCTGTTTTCATGCACAATGGCATCGAGACCGGGTTCATAAATAGGAATTTCTCCGTTGTTGAGCCTGTCGATCTTTGCCTGATCGATATCCACACACAACACTTCGTTACCGACCTCGGCAAAACAGGCGCCGGTCACAAGACCGACGTAGCCGGACCCAAATATTGTTATTTTCATTACTTAATTTATTTATTCAAATGAATGAAAGCCTCAAACAAATCATGGGGGTATGCTTTCTCACTCAAAAACAATCACCAGACACCGCGACTTCTTCCAGAACTCCTGTTCATTGTTGATGAGCAGGAGTGACGAAGAGCTGCCTCCGGCAAGCTCATACGAACCGGTGGTGTGCGGTGTAATGATTTTAAGACTCTGCCGGGGTTTATTGAAAAACAGATCCCTTGTTTCAGTAATATCGATTTTCCTGAAAAGGGCGACATTGAAATCGGGAGATATGCGATACTGATTTCCGAAAAATTTCTCAAGGGGATTGATTTTAACGAGAACTCCCTTTGAAACCAGCTCATTGAACGTACCTGTAATATAATAGGCAGTATAAAGCTCATCCCCCTGTTCCTGAATGACATCGTCAAGCACATCAACGGTCTTCATCAGCGACGATAACTCTCTGGTGAGTACCTGAATCTGTCCTTTAAGTTTTTTTACTTCATTATCCTTATCATTGACAGCGGATTTCATTTCGACAGTCAACTTGTCAAGAGATGCGACCCGATACTGCGACTTCCTGTTCTCCTCTTCAAGCGTTGCAATAAGCGCCTTGCTCGCCGTAAGCGTCGAGTCGATAAAACGAATGCTCGAATAGATATCCTTTCCGATCTGTTCGGCGTCTTTACTGTCCTGTTTTTCTATATCCGATGAAAGACGTTCGACGACGGCCTCTTTCTGCTGAATTCTGCCAAGATTTTTCTGCACCTGCGTCAGAATTGCCATCATGGATTCCAGATGCTGCTGCTGCGGATCCTTTTCCGGCTTCTGCTGGCGATCACATCCCGACACAAGCACCAGAAAACCCATGAAAACAAACAATAGTGCCGGATTGCCCCGCTTATGCCTTACAGCCATTGAATCCATTGTTCAACCCCCTCTTTTGTGCCATACCATCTGGTATGCGGTGTAGGAAGATGCTCTACGTGCGGAATCGTCACGTTTCGGGCACCCTCAAGATAACAGCTGCCTGCAGGAACTATGCCGTCACCGGCTACCTGGCCGTCTTCGGCAACGCTTTTGTAGAACATGAAACACATCTTTTCCACAATACTTCCCTGCAGATTGCCATGATACTGATCACTGACAATTGAAACAACCTCTTTGCGAGCGAAAAAATCCCTGTCGAGATGCTTTAAAATAAAATCAGTTTTTATTTTTGCATAATGTTCATGCGTATGAAACGGCGTGCCAAGCGTAACCAGCTTTGCCACCCCCTCACCAGGATGATAGAGATCTCCCTGAAAGGTCTTTTCAAGCAGATAAATCATCGCAACGGTACCACCTCCGCTATGAGCCACAATGGTAACCGGCTCTCCGGGATACCTTTTCCGCATAAGCGCAACCGAACGGTCGATTGCCGACATAACCCTGTTGGTCGAGCGTTCCGGAGAGGGTGGGAAACCGACCCAATCAAGGAAACTGACCGGAGCGATCGTAATTTTCTCTTTCGGCATGTACTCTGAAAGTGCTTCGCGCATCACCTCATAGAGTGCATCCCAGAAAAGAACTCCCGGTACGATTACAACCGGGTTATGCTGCGATAACGTCATGAGCAATATGACTTTTTATACGTTCAGACGCCTTGAATGACAAGTCAGGACCATTTTTTAAGCAGCTCTACAAGCAGACGCACGCCAAATCCGGTTGCGCCGCTGACCTTCGCCCCTTTAGGCGAAAACGAAGGCCCTGCAATATCGATATGGGCCCATTTTTTATGCCCGTCTATAAACTTTTCAAGAAACCTGGATGCCGTAACCGAACCAGCACCTCTTGCGCCAAGGTTGCTCACATCGGCCACATCGGACTTGATCATCTCATCATACTCCTCCCAGAGAGGCATCCGCCAGACTTTTTCTCCGGTAAGCTGGCCGGCCTCAAAAATATCGTCAGCAAGACGATCGTCATTGCTGAACAAACCCGCAACCGAATATCCGAGAGCGACAATACAGGCTCCTGTCAATGTTGCCAGATCAATAATCACATCCGGATTATATTGTTTTTTTGCATAAGTCAGGGCATCAGCAAGAATCAGTCGCCCTTCGGCATCGGTATTTCCGACTTCGACAGTAATACCCGAATAGGTTGTTATGACGTCTCCGGGCTTCGTTGCCGAGCCGCTCGGCATGTTATCAGTCGCCGGAATAAGACCGATTACACGAATCGGCAGCCCAAGACGAGCGACAGCTTCGACAGCTCCGATAACCGAAGCCGCTCCGGACATATCGGACTTCATTTCGCCCATCCCTTCAGAAGGTTTCAGGGATATGCCGCCTGAATCGAAAGTGACGCCCTTACCCACAAGCGCTACTGTTTTGGCTGCCTTTCCTTCCGGCCTGTAATCCAGCACGGTAAAGGTGGGCGGATGCTGGCTTCCCCTGTTTACGGCAAGCAGACCTCCCATACCGAGGCCCTCTATTTCTTCTTTTCCGAATACCTTCACCTCGAAGGCGCATCTCTGGCCGGACTCAACGGCAGCAGCGGAAATATCCTCCGCCTGCAGCAGGTTTCCCGGCAGATTGACCAGATCCCTTGCCATATTCTGACACGATCCGGTAATTACTCCAGCAGCGACACCCTCCTCAACAGCCGAAAGCTGAGCGGGCTCCGCTCTCAGAACCAGCTCGGAGATCTCTTTCTTTTTATCGCTCTCGTCTTTTTTCTTCTTAAGCTTGTCGCTTTTCAGACGGTCAAACCGGTAGGAACCATTGTAGCATCCTTCGATAAATGCAGAACAGATCGATGCAATTGAAGCCTTTGCCGACGATGCGAAGCCTTTAACCCCTGAAAAATCAACGATAATCGACTCAATCTTCATATCCACAACCTTGCCGGCAAGAGATGTTGCCGCTTTCCGGAAATCCGTAATTTTCTTTCCGTCTCCCAGTCCAAGCAAAGCCACTCTTTCTGCGGTTACCTTTCCGGCAGCACCGTACAGAAACACAAGATCACCGGCTTCTGCCTTGAAATCCTTAAGGACGGCAGTATCGTAGCCGAGATCCTGCAGAATCGCGTCGGCAATCTTTTTAAGCGATCCGGTTGTAAGTGGAACGGCCAATAGCCCGGTTTTTATTTTTTTGACAGGGTTTGCAGTAACCGATATGTTCATGGCAGAATGTTTCGTTTAGCTTTCAGATAATATTCAATAGTTCTATTCCGAAAGATGAGCGTTCAGAAAAGCTCTGACGTCTTCGGGAATGACTTTTCTCGCTTTTTCTGCAGAAAACTGCAAAAGACAGCCCGCAGCATTCATATGACCACCCCCTCCGTAGTTCCTTGCAAGATGATTGACATAGATATTCCCTCTCGACCTGAAACTCGCCTTTACTCTTCCATCCATCATTTCCACCATAAGCACGGAAATCCGAACGGACGGAACGCTCAAAAGATACGTAACGATCAGATCGGTATCAAAGAGTTTGCTGCCTGTCGTTTTCATCATCTCCTGTGAAATAAAGAGAGAGGCTATCATGCCATCGTCATAGATGGTGATCGCACTCAGAGCCGCACCAAGCAGTTTCAGTGCCTGTGGGGTCAGAGAATTATAAATCCTGTCATAAATCAGCGAAGGATCCGCGCCTTTATCGACAAGATCGCCGGCAATACGGTACACATATGGTGTAGTTTTTGGAAATCTGAAGGAACCGGTATCGGTCATAATTGCGGTGTACAGCGCTTCCGCAACCTCCGGAGTGACAAGTTTTCTGCCGGTTTTTGCTTCGAGAGCCAGAATAAGATCATAAACAAGTTCACCGGTAGAGGACGCATACTGCTCGCAAACCATGATATCCGCAAAATCTTCCGGATCGAGGTGATGATCGATACAGACAATCTTCATTCCGCCAAGCTCTTTTGCGAACTGAACATGCGGACGAAGCGAACCTATCCGCTCGGCAAGGTTCGCGTCGAGCACAACCAGAACGTCGCTGAGCGAGAGTTCCTGGATGGCATCTTCATCGCGGCCGTTAAAAAGAACAATGCCGCCGGCTTTCTTCAGAAAAGAATAATTAGGGGGAACTTCCGTGGGATTTACAATCGACACGGTTCGGCCAAACTGCCTTAGAACCAGAGCGAGAGCGACTTCGCTCCCGAGACCGTCTCCATCAGAATTTTCATGTGTCGTCAGCACAAAATGCCGACCATCGAGCAAAGCCTCAACAACGGGAGACCATTCCTTCAAATCAAGCTTACGCCCATATCCCGGTACTATCATCCGATTCTTATAACTTTAACAAAAGAACTCAATCTATTATTTTTCCCTGTAACGAAAAAATAAACATCAGCTTTTGCTCAAGCGAATTCAGGCAATCTCCATGGCGTAGTCATTACCGAAAAAAGAGCCCAAATGCCCCCGATAACGCAAAAAAGCTTCCTTTCCTACAGGAGTGATGCTATAGAGGGTTTGAGGTTTGCGCGCGAGGAACTCCTTGTCGCAACTGATATACCCCGCAACTTCAAGCTTGCGCATGTGAACGCTCAGATTTCCGTCTGTAGCCCTGATCTGCTCGCGAATCTCTACGAATGAAGCCTGGCTGGCGGAATAAAGATAGGCCAGCGCCGCGAAGCGGATTCTGGCATGTATTACCTTATCAAGCTGTTGATGGTCGTATTTAGCGACGATATCATTTTTTTCGCTCATAAATAATTATAGGGGGAACTATAACCTTGTTATATATTAATCGATAGGGGATCATTACTGCGACCTGTACGCCTCAGCCCGTCGATAACACAAATATGATATTCGTGCCACCTGAAGCGCAATATTTGAATTTATACAGATATACTTTGTTTTTCAACATCCCCTTATCTTTTTAGATAAAAAAAATCCATTTTTATCGATTTTCTCCCTCGAAAAAACCTTTTTTTTTACACTCAAGATACACAAAAAGACAAGCTCGCTCTATTCACACTTTTTTTTCTATCACTTCACAGACTCTATGCAGCAGACTTTACCGAACATCAAGGATTTTACAAAACCGGAGTTGATCCAGGCCATTACCGCTATGGGTGAGCCTGCATATCGTGCAGCTCAACTTCACCAGTGGCTCTTCAGTCACCGTATTCGAAGTTTTGAAGACATAACGATCATCAATCTTGCGCTTCGCCGAAAACTCGCCTCCATCTACTCCATCCGAACGGCAACCCTTGATGATTGCCGCCGCGAATACCGCGATGATCACGAAATACCGACCACGAAATTTCTGATCAGAATGGCTGACGACGAAACCGTCGAAGCCGTATTGATTCCTTCCGAAAACAGAATAACTGCATGCATATCAAGTCAGGCAGGCTGTTCGTTGCGTTGCACTTTCTGTGCAACAGGAAAAATGGGTTTCACGAGAAATCTCACCTCTGGAGAGATGACCGATCAGGTCTGGCTGCTCAACGATTATCTCACGGCCCACCATGAAAAAACAATTACGAATATTGTTTTTATGGGCATGGGGGAACCGCTGCTCAATATGCCCCACGTTCTTGACGCGATCGAAACTCTCAGCAATCACAGTTACCGCTACAGCATCTCTCAGCGAAAAATATCCATCTCGACAGTAGGCATCATTCCCCGCATCGATCTGCTTGCCCGCTCTTCGCATAAAGTGAAGCTTGCCGTTTCGCTTCACTCCGCTATTCAGGAAAACCGTGAATCACTGATGCCCGCAGCCAGGGAATATCCCCTTCCCGCCCTCAGAAAATCACTTTCGGAATACAACCGACTCACAGGACAACCGGTGACTCTGGTCTATATGCTGCTCAGGGACATCAACGATACGCCTGAGGACGCGAGAGCTCTTGTCAAATTCGCAAAAAGCCTTTTCTGTAAAATTAATTTGATTGATTATAATGCAATCGTTAATATTAAATTCAAGCCCGTTTATACCGGGAAGAGAGAGCTCTTTTTGCGCTCTCTTCTCGATTCAGGGCTGCAGGTTACTGTCAGAAAAAGTCACGGAGCTTCCATCAATGCCGCATGCGGACAGTTGGTCACTGAGAGCAGGCAGCATCTCCCTGAAGAACCGCATTAATTTCAAACCGGCTCAACAACCATGGATTTGACAGATTTCATCCCGTTTAAAACAGAGTTTGCCAAAGCTTATCACGGCTTGACCGGCAATGCTACACACACCTCGGAATCGCCTGTTTTCAATGAACTTAAGGTTCGGAGATACGATCTTTCCGCCGAGGAAGTTTCAGAATTCATTATCGACAAGATCGAACGCTGGGTAGGCTGGAATTTCAAGAACGAAAAAACAGCTGTCGGCGGAATGAGGGTTGTCCGTGCAGAGGTCTTTTCTTTTGCCTTGCTTGGCATGAAAATCGATGTCACTTTCGGACTCCACGAGGAAAAGGATGTCAACGGTCGTTTTATCACTACCGTTAACGCCAAGGCCCTCACGAACATTGAATCGAAAGGCGATCTGGGCGAAAGCCGCAGGGTGATAAGGATGATGCTCGGGGCTCTGGATTTCGAGTTCAGAAGAAATATTATCAATGAAGAGGACTATCACTACCGCTCGATTGATCCAAAAGGATCGACAGCCGCTTTCCAGCAGATTTTCGATGAAGCCAAACTTCAGAACCAGAAAAAACCTGACGGCTCTCCGAAAACAAAAACAATCGAGTTCAAGAAAAGAGCTGCCGTGCAGGCTATTCCGCTGAAAATGGGATCAAAAGGTTCTTCGGCAGCTTCCGATGAAGCGCAGGAAAAAAACCCGGAACAGAACAACAACGGCTCACCCGTTCCCGTACCAGATGCAGGCAGCACCGATGCCGAGGCAAAAGCATCAAAGCCCAAGTTCACTATTATCACAAAAAAAACCACCTAAGCAGCAGTTGATGAGAATTATTTTACTGGGAGCTCCGGGAGCCGGCAAAGGAACACAGGCGCATTATATATCGAAAGCACTCGACATACCACAAATTTCAACCGGCGATATGCTGAGGGCGGCAGTTAAAGCAGAAACGCCGGTAGGACTTGAAGCCAAAAAGATTATGGATGCCGGACAGCTTGTTTCAGACGATATCATCCTCGAGCTCGTCAAAGAGCGCCTTAAACATCCCGACTGTTCAAACGGTTGTCTTTTCGACGGCTTTCCCCGTACGCTTGCGCAGGCAGAAGCCTTGAAAAAGGAGGCCGTGCAAATCGATCATGTGGTTGAAATCGATGTTAAAGACAGTGAAATCATAACCCGCATGAGTGGAAGACGGGTTCATCTCGCTTCGGGAAGAACCTATCATGTGCAGTTCAATCCTCCAAAACAGGAGGGACTCGACGACGAAACCGGTGAGCCGCTTATACAAAGAGCTGACGATGAAGAGGAGACCGTCAGAAAACGTCTTGAGATATACCACAATCAAACAGCTCCGCTTATCGAATATTACAGCGGATGGGCATCGGAAGGGATCGAGAATGCTCCGAAATACCGAAAAATAAAAGGAACCGGCAGCGTTGAAGAGATTCGCGATCGGATACTCGGAGTATTGACCTCCTGTTAACATGACCGGCAGAACATAGAATACCTTGCAGGCAAGACTTGTCGTTGACAGACTTTTCAGGGGAGATCCGGCAACCCTCCCGGTACCCGAATCACTTGAAAAGGAAATACAAGCCGGAAGCATGGTGCTGGTCGCATTGCAGAACAGAACGGAAACACTCTGCCCCGGCTTTGTTCTCGAACTCTTTCCGGATAAAAGCGATGACCATTCCGGACCGGTCATCGCCGACCTGCTCTACGGAGGAGTGCCCGTTCTGCGACAAAGCCTTATACGGCTCGCCCTCTGGATGGCCGATTATTATCTCACGTCCCCGCTTGACACCATCATCGCCTGTCTCCCGGCAGCCGTCAGAACTACAGTTAACGACATTGCCGAACTGAACAGCTTTGAGCTCAAATCCGCTGAAGGCAAAACAGTCAACACTCCTCTTCGCCGCTCGATTCTGCAGATGCTTGTCAATGAAAAAAAACTCACACTGCGTCAACTGCAGAAACGCCTTGGAAAAAAACAATTGTACCGGACTCTGTCTGAACTCGAGAAAGGCGGCTATATCTCTTTGCAGAAAAAATTCGCAACCACACGGCCAAAACAGAAAACAGCCTACAGCCTGACTGCGGCACCTCCTGAAAATCCCGAAATACTTCTCGGCAACGCTCCAAGACAACTCGAAGCCTACAAAGCGCTGTTGACTCTCGGCGACTCCTCTGGTTTTGCCGAAGCGCTTGGATTTTCATCGGCACTCCTCAATGAACTGGTAAAAAAAGGCTTTGCCGAAAAGACAACGGTCGATATCAGAAGTAATTTCCGCAACACCTATTCCGAATCCCCAAAAAATCCTGAACGGCCTACCGCTGCGCAGGCAGACGCTCTGAGCACTCTGGGAAAGGCAGTTGAGAAACAGCAGTTCAATACATTCCTTCTGCATGGTGTTACCGGAAGCGGAAAAACGCTGATCTATATCGAACTGCTGAAAAAAGTAATCGCAGCCGGAAAAAACGCCATCGTTCTTGTGCCCGAGATTTCCCTGACTCCTCAAACCGCAGGCCGCTTCCGACAACACTTTCATGACGATATAACCATTCTTCACAGCGCAATGAGCGACCAGGAAAAATATGATGCCTGGCACAGCCTCAGGAACGGTCGCACAAAAATCGCTCTCGGAGCGCGTTCCACCATATTTGCCCCGCTCGAAAATATAGGCGTTATAATTGTCGATGAAGAGCATGACGGCGCCTATAAACAGGATCGTAACCCACGCTATCACGCAAGAGATACTGCCATCATGCGGGCAATGTTCGAAAATGCAATCTGCGTACTCGGTTCGGCAACGCCCTCCTTCGAATCGTATCAGAACGCTCGGAACGGCAAATACCAGCTGATCGATCTGCCGGAAAGAATAGATGGAGCCACAATGCCTTTGATCACGCTGATTGCAATGCGTGAAGCGCCTAAAGCCACTGCATCGATTTCAGACCGTCTCTACCGTGAAATCAGAAAACGGCTGAAAAAAAACGAACAGGTTATCTTGCTGCAGAACAGAAGAGGATTTGCGGGAAGCGTCTTCTGCCTTGAGTGCGGCCATACGCCCGTATGTAAATACTGCAACATTCCGCTGGTTTACCATGCAACCGAAAAACAGCTGCGATGCCACTACTGCGGCCACACACAGATATTCACCGAACAATGCGGCAAATGCAACTCCACCAGACTCTTCTATAAAAGCAGCGGGACGGAAAGGATCGAAGAGGAATTGAAAACCCTCTTTCCGGAAGAAACGATACTTCGAATGGACATCGACACCACATCGGCCAAAGGATCGCACGGTCGAATTCTGAAGGCGTTTCATGAAAAAAAATCCCGAATTCTGCTGGGCACCCAGATGGTTGCGAAAGGTCTTGATTTCCCCGACGTTACCCTTGTAGGGGTGCTGATGGCCGACATCGGTCTGAACATACCTGACTTCCGCGCTTCGGAACGCATGTACTCGCTGCTGACCCAGGTCTCGGGAAGATCCGGAAGAGCATCGATCCCCGGGGAAGTCTATCTACAGGTCTACAACCTTGACAACGAGGTTTACCGAGCCCTGCTTGAAGGCAGCTACAAAAAATTTTTCGAGCGCGAAATGACACTCAGAAAACTGCTCCGTTACCCTCCCGCATCGAAACTGGTAAAATTCGAATTCTCGTCAACCGATGAAAAAAAAGCAGAAGAGGCCGCATTATCCTTCAAGGAAAGGCTCGAAACCCACCTGCCTGCCGAGAAAGTCATGCTGCTCGGCCCCGCTCCGGCAGGTATCGCCAAACTGAAAAACCGATACCGATACCAGCTTCTCCTGAAAATCTTCACAGGCAAACTCTCCCCGGCATTTATCCGCCATCACCTCGACGCCCTGCTCGCCAGCTACCGCAACGCGAAACTCTCGGTCACCATCGACGTCGATCCCCAGAATCTGATGTAATCAGTATTCAGTAGCCGGTAGTCGGTAGCCGGTAGCCGGTAGCCAGTATCAGGAATTATTTTTCTATTGTGTCACGACTTCCGGCCAAAGGCCCACATTCTTCACCTACTACCGGCTACTGACTTCCGCCTACCGGCCCACCGCCCACTGCCTACTACCCACAATCTTCACCCGCCCACATTCTTCCCCACTCTCCGACTACCGACTACCTACTACCTACTACCTACTACCTACTACTGGCTACTGGCTACCGGCTACCGGCTACCGGCTACCGGCTACAAATATGCCGGTTTATCGTATATTACGTATTCTGTTAACCTGTAAATAAAAAAAACGGTTTTTATGAGTTACTTCTCGTGGAAAAAGGAGAACATGCAAGCGCATCCGCTGCAAACCGCAGGCATTGTACTCTTCCTTATCGGACGTTATATTTTCGCAATCTTTTTTCTTTACGGATTCTGGCACAAGCTTGTCCGGGGATGGCTCTGGACCGACAAGATGTATGGCTTTTTTACCGAACGACTCTACGCTCCCCCGCAGCTGAACGACTTTCAGACACTCTACCTCGAACAATTCGCCATACCTCTGGCCCTGCCTATAGCATGGATCGTCACCATAGGCGAACTGATCATCGGGGTATGTCTTGCTCTGGGATTTGCCACCCGGGCCAATGCTGCCTTTGCGCTTTTCCTGGTGCTTAATTTCGCGGCTGGAGGATTCTACAACTTAACGCTGCCTCCGTTCATGATTTATTCGGTACTGATGATGCTTCTGCCATCCAGCCACTGGCTTGGACTTGACAGGCAACTCCACGAAAGACATCCCGAATCCATCTGGTTCAAATAACCGGTCTATTTCTGAACGACGACACGCATCCCGTTGCTCAGCTCGTTTGTAGGATGGACAACCACCTTGTCGCCCTCCTTCAGACCGCTGAGCACCTGAGCCTGAAAAGCTCCGCGCATACCTATTTCCACTGTTTTTTCGACCGCTTTCCCATTCGCTATCACAAACACCTTCCACTCGCGGGTTCCTCTGAAAAGGCTGCTGACGGGAATCTGCAGGACGTTTTGCTCCTGACGGAGCACAATTTTTGTCTGAACGCGGAAGTTATCACCAAGACGCGGTTCATACTTGTTCAATACTGCAATTATGTTCACCCTCTTTTCCTCGATACCAAGCGCAGAAATCTTGTTAAAAGCAGATGGCTCGACGGTTTTAACGGTTCCGTACAATACATCGCTCCCCCCCCACTCTGCAATGATCACTGAATTTCCCGGCTTCACCTTTACCGCATCCGATGAAAGCAGGTCGATAACTATTTCTATAGCAGACGGATCGCCGATTTCGACAAGCGGCGTGCCGGCATTGATTACCCGCTGACTTTTTTCATGTATCCTCAGCACCTTTCCGTCAACCGGAGAAAATACCTGAACCGGACTGCCGGAGATCTGACGATCGACAACGACCTGCTGCGCCTCAAAACCGTATCGTGCCGATAACGACGTCGAGCGGGCAGCCTCGACTTCCTTTCGCCGGATTCCGGCCTCATTCTCAGCCAGTTCAAATGACTCTTTTGAAACGGCCCCTTCATTATAGAGGTTCCTGTACCGCTTCGCGCGTCGTTCAACCTGTTCGAGATCGAGCCTCACACTGCGCTCGCGTGACAACGCCTCGTTCAAAAGCGCCTTGGCCGAAGCAGCCCTGGCGGATGCTTCGCGATACTCTCTCGAATCGAGTTCAGGAGGAAGCAGCGACGCAACCAGATCGCCCTTGCGGACAGTACCGCCCTCTTCAAGCATTATTCTCATAAGCATACCCGAAACCGGGGCAGCAAGAACGAAACGCTCGTCAACCCTTGTAAAACCTTCGGCATCGAGGGTCACCTGCAAAGGCCCTTTTTGCACTACACCTGAATCGACAGGAAGCGGCGACGGCCTGAAAACAAAAAAGAGAACCAGTGCCGAAGCAACAAGTGAGAACAGGATAATTCGCTGTGTTTTTGAAAAGACCATAATGACTTATTCCCTGGTTTTTAAAACCTCAACAAGATCAAGACCGACAAGACGCCGCCTTACGGCAAAAGCGGAAATCGCCGAAACAATAACAACAACCGTAAAGGCAAAAAGAAAGTTATAAAGGCTGAAAACAAGCGGCAGCCGGTACAGTTCAGAACTGAGCCCGACAGCGAGCATGGCGGAGAGCGCTATACCGACAAGAAACCCGAGAGGTAAGGCAAAAAAGGTAAGCAGCGCCTGCTCTCCAAGCAGAACAAAGGAAATTTCTCCTCTGGTCATTCCCAGCACCCTGAGACTGGTAAGCTCGCGTGCACGTTCGGAAAGCGAAATCCGGGCACCGTTATAAACTACGGCAAAAGCAAGTACGCAGGCAAATGTTGTGAGAATAAGCGTCGAGGTGGTCATGCTTTCGGCAATAAGCTCGTCGAAACTCTCCTTAAGCGCCTTCAGCATCATGATACTCCCTATTCCCGGCATTTTCTTGAAATCCGAATAGAGCTCTTGCGCCCTGGAGCGATCGATACGCAGATAAGCCGCATTCAATGCTCCGCCGTCACCCGCAAGTCGATCGAGTTCCCTGATATGCATATAGGCGGAAAGCCCAAGAATTTCATCGATAGTTCCGGCTACTTCCACCTGCCGATGCAGCTGTCTCCCCTGCAGAAACTCGATCTGCAGCATATCGCCCTGCTTCACGCCGAGAATATCCGCCAGTGTCGAAGTGAGTATAATTCCTTCCGATGGAAGACTGATCTGACGGTTGTTCTTATCGACCAGCCGCTGCAACCCTTCTGCCGACTGCAGACCCTTGATCGATTGCCGTCGGATACGATGACCGTAACGCATTCTCACGGCTTCTTCCCGGTAATATTCATGTTCGAGCACCCCATCGAGAGAGGCAAGATTATAGGCTGCCGAAGGTGGCATCGGATCGTTGAAAACAACCGTAACATCTTCGCGATGCTTCTCATTGAACTCGACAAGTATCATGCGATCAACCGCATCATAGGTATATCGGCCCGCAATGAGAATGGCTACGGCAAGCGAAATCATCAGAACCGACAGAGCTGCTTTCCATGGACGACGTTCGAGATTCCGCAGAATGATCCTTGCCGGAACCGGTATTTTTTTCTGCAGAAAAGGACGGTCAAGAAATCCCGGCTTGTAAATCAGGGGGGAGTCCGGACGCATGGCTTCAGCAGGCGGAAGCCGCACCGCGCTTCGTACCGCGCCGATAGCACCGACAAGGGCTGCCGCAAAACTGAGAAGCACCGAAATCGCGATATCCTCAATCCTGAAAAAGTAAACCAGTTCGGCAAAATTATAAAAATCGGCATAGATGTTCATCAACCCTCTGCCGAGCCATACGCCGAGAATCGTTCCGGCGACAGCTCCGAAAACCGTTGGAACCATAGCGAAACCAAGATAGTGAAGCCCTACCTCTTCATTGGAAAATCCCATCGCCTTGAGCACGGCGATCTGGTCTCGCTGGGTCGCCACGATGCGGCGAAGCACGATATTGAGCAGAAATACGGCAACCGCAAGAAAAACCGCAGGAAGAAAGGTAATCTGAATACCGACCTGCTTGATCTCATCGACAATGAACCGGTCTGACAGCTGCTCGCTTCGTCCGTAAGCTCCGAGAGAACCGTAATGCCGGAAAAAATGGTCAAGCTGCATGATCACATCCTTTTCCGAAGCGCCATGAGCAAGCGTAAGCGAAAGATCGTTGAACGCCCCGCTCATGTCGAGTGCCGATTCAAGAGCGCTGCGGCTCATCCAGAACACCCCGAAACGTCTTTTATCCGGGAAAAAAGCTCCCGGTTGAACCTCATAGATATACTCGGGAGAGAGCCCCATACCCACAATCAGCAACTCCTTTTTACGCCCGTTGATCACCGCGGAGATACGGTCGCCCGGAGCAAGCCCGTTTGCTTCGAGAAATGGCTTGCTGGCAATTACCTCTTCGGGTTTTCCTGGCTCTATGTATCGTCCGCTCTTGATGAACAGGTCGTTCAGAACCGGTGCCGCACGATGTTCGGGTATGGAAATCAACCTGCCGGTTGCCGGTTCTTCCAGACCCGGCACATCGAGAGTGACGTCAGCAACGATACGTGAACTGACAGAAGCCACACCGGGAATGCGGCTAACGCTTTCACGATAATACTCCGGAGCGCGCTTGACCTGCAGAAACAGATCGGCAAACCGGTATTTTCCGTAATACTGTTCCCGCGACGCCTCAAGCGAATACTTTACGCTGCTCATTGAGACAAAAACCGAGATCCCGCAGGCGACTACCGCAGCCACAGCAAGCATTTGACCCTTGAGGTGCAGCAGTTCCCGGAGCAGTTTTTTTCGGAGCAGATTCATGATGGAACTACCAGACAAGTTCAGCTGGAGAAAGCCTTGCAAGGTTCCTGCGATCTTCCGTCACCTCGCCGCTTCCAAGCCTGACCACCCTGTCGGCCATTCCGGCAATAGAAGCGTTATGGGTGATCACGATGGTTGTCGTGCCCAATTCACGATTCACTTTCTCGATAACCTCAAGCACCAGTTTACCTGTCTGATAGTCGAGAGCGCCGGTGGGCTCATCGCATAATAGCAGTTCAGGCCGTTTGGCGACAGCCCTCGCTATGGCAACGCGCTGTTGCTCGCCCCCCGAAAGCTGAGCGGGAAAATGGTTCAAACGACCGGAAAGGCCTACAAGCCTGAGAGCCTCATCCGCCGGCATGGGATTATCGGCGATTTCGGTGACGAGCTGCACGTTCTCAAGAGCCGACAAACTGGAAATAAGGTTATAGAACTGGAAAACAAAACCGATCGAACGGCGACGGTAGGCCGTCAGCTCGGGTTCGGTTGCTGCAGTAATCTCCCGACCGCGAAAAAACAGTTTACCTTCAGAAGGCACATCGAGCCCTCCGATAATATTGAGCAGTGTCGATTTACCGCTGCCTGACGCCCCGAGCAACACGACAAGCTCACCCGCAAAAAACTCTATAGAGAGATGCTTGAGCGCTTCGACCTTCACCTCTCCCATGGTATAGGTTTTCGAAAGATCCTGTATTTTCAGAACTGCCTGGTGCGAAACGGTTCCTGACGGCTTATCCTGCATGCGGCAAACGACTCCTTTTCATGTGATTACATCCTTTTCACCCACAAATGCCTCCGTTTCGAAGCGATTGCCGAGATAGCCGTCCCTGCCCTTCATACGGGCGTACAGCGAACTGAAAGCGTAAGCTGGAATGAAAAAAGGACCCCATCGTTCATACTGGCGAACATGTACCTGTTCGTGTCTGCGCCACTGTTCAAGAATTTCCTCGCTCCTTCCCAGAACTGCATGGCCAAGCGTAAGCGCATCGGCAGGTCCGGCAAAAGGAATACGTTCAAGTACCCATACCACCGCCCTGCCGCTGATTTCAAGCACTCCGTCAACCAGCTTGACCCTGCCGCCTGATAAAAGAGCAGGAACCAGCAGGAGCAGACCGAGCAAGGTATTGGGCAAAGCCCAGAGATAACGGAAAACGGTAACGGGTTTCATGTAAAATGACAAAAACTTAATATGCTTGCCTGACAACAATCTACAACCCTAAAAAAAAGCTGATCATTCCGTGAGCGGCAGCAGAATATTAAACGAAAAAAACAGTAATTTACAGGTTATTCAAGCCTCCTGAAAAAGCACCAGGGTTCGGGAACCTTCCCGACAAACAAAGGGAACCTCATGAACATTCTCTACATTTATCCGCACCCTGACGACGAATCGTTCGGACCGGCACATGTGATGTCCTGTCAGAAAAGGCTGGGACACGAAGTCCATCTTCTGACGCTCACCCGGGGCGGCGCCACGAAACAGCGCCATAAATACGGATATTCTGTTGAAGAGATGGGCAGAATCCGCAACAGGGAGATGTTCCCGGTTGAAAAGGTGCTCGGCCTGAGCGGCATGACGGTGCTGGACCTCCCCGACAACGCTCTCAAGGAGATGGATCCGAGGGAGATCGAAAGGATCGTAGAACGGCACATCGAATCGGTACAGCCGCAGGTTGTCGTAACCTATCCGGTACATGGAATCAGCGGATTTCACGACCACCTCATCACGCATGCGGTCGTTAAAAAAGTTTTTGCCGACATGAAGGAACGGCGTGCATGGCTCAGACGACTTGCCTTCATCACTCTCAAAGAAGAAGATGCCCTTAAAAGCCCTCACTTCAAACTGAGCGGCTCAACCGGGGACGAGATCGACTGCATCGTAACCGTTGAAGAGTGCGACATCGCAAACAACCTCAAAGCGCTCGACTGCTACGCCACCTTTCAGGAAACAATCGAAAAATCAGGGATCAGAAATATGGTCGGACGTCAGGCTGTTTTCGAAATTTTTCAGGAAAACCACACTCCCCCGCTTTCCGATCTTTTCGAAGGTCTGTAAAATCAAAGTTCGAAAGAACCACGTCATTCGGAATATGCCGTAATCCCCGGCACTGCAAACCGGAACCGTTGCCAATCTTTTCGTGCTCAATATCATTGTTTCGCCGCATTTCGGATATGTAACGGCTCGCATCATCCCCCCGAACGCGGTTTATGTGACGATATCGTATAAAGAGTCAAAAAAGAACTGATATTTTTCTCTTATATGTAACTCTCCTGCCCGTAGATTATCAACGGTTTTCTTTCGATGAATCTGAAAATACAGACGATGCTTCCTCACCTCCCCGAAAAAAACGGACTATTTTTCGTAACATTGCTTTCTTCCGAACAGAAACGCCTATGGACAATAATATTTACGTTAGCGCTGCGGCTCTGGCCTGCGGCATTCTCGGTGGTACCGGAATCGGTTATCTCCTGAAAAACCGAAACTGGCGTGCCTGCAGCAGGCTTGTCGGTATTGATGCATCGACAATCTGCGGACGCGGCGCCTTTGCGCTGAAAAACATCAGGGAAGGAACCATTGTCGAGCGATGTCCGGCTCTGGAAGTCACCGACAGAGATGTCGGCGGTGAACTTCTGAACTATGTCTTTTACGGGAGTGACGAAAAAAAACGACTGATAGCCATGGGGAACGGGATGCTCTTCAACCACTCTTCCTCTCCCAATGTGGCTTACTACCGCGAAGAAACCCGGCTCGGATCGGAACTCGTCATCTATGCACTACGCGATATCCGGAAAGGTGAAGAGATGTTCTACAACTACGGGGACGAGTGGTGGTCCACACGACAGTAATGACGTTGAAATGACAGTTGATGTTCCTAAACCGATACCCTTTATCATCGAAAGTTCTCGACAGGGAAATGAGATGAAATATTTTATCGTATCACGATGTTATAATTGCTGGAACCTGTCGTTCGGAACAACCATGAAAGAATGAGGAGTTACTGCCATGAAAAAAAACACTGGGATATGGATCGACCACAGGGAAGCCATTCTGGTTTCCGTTGAAGGGGAAAACACCGGCGTACAGCGCGTGGAATCTGGTGCCGAAAGCCATTTCAAACCATCGGGAGGCTGGAAATCAGGCGGGACTTCTGTTGCACAGACCGTAGTCAGGGAAAAAAGTGCGGAAGAGAGCAGAATGCACCAGTATCATGCGTTTTACAGGGAGATCATTACCCTGCTCGGAGACTCCGATTCGATTGCTGTTTTCGGCCCTGGCGAGGCAAAAGGTGAACTCACCAAAGAGATCGCCGGGGTTCATGAACTGCAGCATAAAGTAACTGCCGTTGAAACCTGCGAGCGGATGACCGAAAACCAGCTGATAGCCAAAGTCAAAGCACACTTCGCAGCTTGAGCTATATCCTTGCAAGCAGAATTTTTTTCAGGCAATCCGGTTGCAGATCGACCGGGTTGCTTTTGCTTCGCGTCACGGAAGCGATAGTTTCGACATCCTCAACTCCGATACCGTAAACGCCGAGCAGAGGAATATCGAGAGCGTCCTGCCACTCTTCAAGCCTTTCAACCAGCATCCTGCACCCTTCAGCCGCGCCAACATTCGGGATGCCGTTCAGAAGTCCGCCTGCCGCGGCATATTTCCGCAGGGTCGAATAACCGCTTTCGGAATGCTGCAGTTGCACAATATTTTCGCGCGTAGCTTCGGCAAGCAGCGTCGCGCAAAGCACGCCGTGGGGAATATCGAAAGCACCTCCGACCGATGAGGCGAAACCGTGAACGATTCCGAGTCCGGCATTGCCGAGCACAACGCCCGAAAGAAGCGCCGCATAGGCGATATCGGCGCGCACAGCAGAGTCTGCTGCCCCGTCCGAACATGCTTTTATAAAAGACCGGTTGAAATATTCCATACCGTGAAAAGCGAGCAGATCGGTGTAAGGCGAGGCAAACGGAGAAACCCAGGCTTCGAGAAGCTGGGTAAAGGCATCCATCCCGGAAGCGACGGTAAGATTCCGGGGAGCCGAACAGATCAGCTCGGGATCGACGACGGCGACATCCGGCACGAAAGCAGGATGACGCAGGGATCTTTTGAATCCGTCGGCGCCAACCCGGCTGATAACTGCATTATTGGTAGCCTCGCTCCCTGTACCGGAAGTAGTCGGTACGGCAAAAAACGGAACCTTGCGCCCATCGTGTTCGAGAAAACCCGGACGCCCCTCGATAAAGCGCTCGACCGGATAATCCTGGAGCAGCATGGCCGAAACCGCCTTGCCTGCATCGATCACGCTGCCGCCTCCGATAGCGATCACCATATCTGTTCCGACCTTCCGGCCCGACGCGACTGCAGCGTCGATCACTTCCGGAGAGGGTTCTCCCTGAACCCGGCAGTGCAGATATCCGATTCCGGCCATCCGCAACTCTCCCAAAAGCCATTCGAGGCGACCTGATGCTTCGAACGAACGACTTCCGGTTACAACCATGAGGTTTCTGCCATATCCGGAAACGAGTTTTGGAAGAAAAGAAAAGCTGCCCGCCCCGAAATGGAGCGAAGGCAGCTTGAGAAGGGAAAAAACAGGAAGCGGTTCATGCAACACTGCTGCACCTCCCTTTGCGGATAAGCGGCTTGCCGCATTCGGGGCACTGCTCCATACGGCAGGGAAGACCTTCGAGATGCGGCTTTTCAAAACCGCAATGGAGGCAGACGCAGGTATTCTCTCCCGCAATTTCGGCTTGTCCGCAAACCTGCTCGATGTTGCCTCCCTCGACGCAGATCGATTTGCCGTCGATAATCGCCTCGGCTACCTTTTTATGAGCCGACTCGACGATGCGTCCAAAGGTCTGCCGAGACACCCTCATCCTCGATGCAGCCTCGGCCTGGTAGAGACCGAGCTTGTCGGCAAGCCGCAGCGCCTCTACCTCATCTACGGTAAGCACGACGCTCTCGAGTCTCGCCGGAGAGATCCCCTCCGGCTTGAAACAGGTGAATTTCGGTATATCCTCGATACAGCGGCAACTGACCGGCCTGCCTACCCTGTTCTGCTTCATACGCGCTTATGCTTGATAACGATCAATCCTCGATGCAAATCTCGCCTTTAACCATGGCCATGGTTGTCCGAACAAGCAGTATCGCTATGATAAGCACAAGAAAACCAACCTCGAATATGGCCAGATTCCTGAAAAACGGATCTTTTGTAAGGCTGAACATCAGAAGCGTCGCAAGAGCTTTCGCGGCTACAGGGAAAGAATAGGCCCACCATGAGAGGTAGAAATTGATCCTGGCAAGCATCGGAAGCCTGAAGAGAACGAGAATGAACATGAACAGAGAAAAATAGTAAAGAATGCGGGCAAAAGCATCGAGTTCACCGCCGGCAAGTTTATTGTAGGCGATAAAACCGATAGCCGGAGGCGCAAACAGAATGAACAATGTCGGAAGAAGACGTTCGGGAATCGATGCGTGGAAAACTATCCTGTACATGACGATGGTAAAAAGCGCCATCCAGAAAATCAGGCCTACTGAAAAGAAGAACCATGAAACCTCGACAAATCCATGCTTGACGCCCGCAATAGGAACTATAATGGCGCCGACGATGGGAATGAACCAGCCGGGAGTCATGTGCTCGATCTTGAAATGCGTCTGGGTGATCCAGCTCGAAATGATAAAAATCGAGGCAAGCAGCTGCAGAATAACGCCGGTTACCCACATATAGTAGGATATCTGCATGTTCCTCTCGAGGTAAACGACGCTCAGCACAAGAAAAATCTTCGCGATGAGCGGAAAGAAGTTGATCTTGATCGGGTGGTTCCACTCATGGCTTATGGTATCCGGATTGGTTACGGCCTTCATAAGATATACCGCGCTTACCACGACGAACATGACAAGTGTAACATAGAGAAGAATGTCGCTTGCGGGTATGAGAAGATCGAGCAAACCACCCGCTTTCTGTATGGCAAGCGTGAAACCTGCCATACCGAGCACAATGGCAAAAAAGGTTATGTGAAAATTACGCAGCTTCGACGGCTGCCCTCCATGCAGAGCTTCAGTGGTCATCTTATTTATGGTGTTGTTTGCAGACATGTTGGAAAAAAATGGTTCCGGAAAACATCAGAAAAATCCTCACTTTCCGGTTGTGGCCGTAACCACTTCAAAAACAGGGGGATCCTGTATATGCTTTTTCACCGCGCATAGGTTGGCGGCGTTCACGACGGCATCCCTGTACTTTTCAGGAAAGTCCGGAGGAACCTCTATGGTCAGCACGATCCTGCCGATACCCTTTCCGCTCTCTTTGGGGAAATGGGACTGCACGATCCTGATTCCCTCTGTCGGGATTTCACGGCTCTGGCAGAACGAATAGACATAAATTCCTGCACAGGTACCGATCGAAGCAAGGAAGAGCATGAACGGTTCAGGCGCCGAACCCTCACCCCCGGCATATTCCGACTGATCGGTCTTGATGGTAAAACCCTTGAATTCGGCATTCACTTTCTTGCCGCCTTCGAAGGATATGATCATATCTTTACTCATTACTCTGAAGTTAAAACGTTTATTTTCCAATATTTTTCAGGCCGGCAGCAGAAAAGCCTCCTTTTCCCTAATCCCGCTAAATTATAAGCATATGCTCATAATTTAGCAAGGAAAATAATAAAAAAAGTAGCCGGTAGCCTGTATTCTGACTCCTGACTACTGACTACTGACTCTGCCCACCGTCCACTGCCTACTACCCACAATCTTCACTCCCATCTTCACATCTTCCCACTTTCCGACTACCGACTACCGACTACTGGCTACTGACTCTGCCCACTGCCCACGGCCCACGGCCAACAATCTTCACTCCCATCTTCCCACTTTCCGGCTACCGACTACCGACTACTGATTCTGCCCACGCCCCACAATCTTCACCGACTCCCCCGCCAGCCAGCCGGTGGAGAATGCTGCCTGCAGGTTAAAGCCGCCGATCTCACCGGCATAGTCGAGAATTTCACCGGCAAAATAAAGACCCGGAACGAGCCTCGACTCCATGGTTTTAGGGTTCACCTCTCTCAGAGAGATGCCGCCGGCCGATATCTCGCCCTGATCGAGGGGCACGGTTTTCACGCTTCCTGCGGGAAACCGCTTGAGCGTCGCAAGCAGCGCAACCCGCTTTTCGCGGGTCAGGCCGCTCCACTGCAGATTGTCGGAGAGGCCTGCAATGCGCATGATGAAAGGCACGAGCCCCGAAGGAATGGTACCGTTGGGCGCTTCGCCGCTCAGCCCCTCAGGCGGAGCGATCGGGCAGCTCTGCAGAAATTTCCGCACCATACGGGAGCCGTTTTTGCCTGCCTCCCGAAACAGCAATTCCTGAAGTTCCTCCGTCCGCTGCCCGGGAAAAAGATCCACGAACAAATCGCAGTTTCCGGCGCATCTGAAAAGTTCGGCGATATCTCGGGAGAGAGACAGCACCGCCGGCCCGGAAAGGCCTCGGTGGGTGAAAAGCACGTCGCCGCTGCGGCTCACCTGCTTTCCGGCAGCGGAACCGATGAATCCGACTGCACGAAGCGACACGCCGGCCAGCTCCCCTGGGGGTTTTACAAGCGTGAGAATCGGAGCGAGAGCCGGCGAAGGCTTGACGATGTTGTGACCGAATCGGCGAGCGAAAAGAAGGCCGTCTCCCCTGCTGCCTGTCGAAGGGTAAGAAACCCCTCCGGTAGCGAGAATGAGCGTATAAGCCTTGAAGCTGCGCTCTCCGGCTGTAACGACAAAAGCATCCCCGATCCGCTCAACAGAGCTGACCGTGCATGACGCTTCAAGGCGAATATGAGCGTCGTGCAGCAAGCGGCCAAATGCCTGCACGATATCCGGAGCCGCCAGACCGGAAGCGGGAAATATCTTGCCATCAGGCCTTGCCTCGCACTCCACGCCCTGCATTGCGAGCATCCTGACAAGATCGCTGCCGGTGAACGAATACAGTGAGTGTCGCAGAAACCGCTCCTCTTCTCTGCGCAGAAACCCTTCGGCAAGCAGTTCTCCGGGAGTACCGGCATGTGTGACGTTGCAGCGCCCACCTCCGGATATTCTGATCTTCGCTCCTGGTGCGGCGTTTCGCTCCAGAATGACAATGGAACAATCCCTATCCGGAATCTGCAATTTTCGCGCAGCTTCTCGTGCCGCTACAGCAGCAAGCATTCCGGCTGCTCCGCCGCCGACGACAAGAATATCGATCCGCTCCGCAGCAGTGTCAAAGCTCATTCAGCGCCACCCTCCGCCGAGGGAACGGTAGAGTTCCGCCATGGCCGTCAGGTGCTGGCGACGGATATCGGCCAAAGCAAGTTCAGCCTGAAGATAGCCTGACTGGACGGAAATAACCTCGAGATAGGTTGCCATGCCGCTTTTGAAAAGCATGTTCGAATTGCGCACCGCCCCCTCAAGCGTCCTGACCCGCGCCGCTGCCGCCCTCTCCTGCTCGCGGAGCTTGTCGAGGCGAACCAGCGCGTCCGAAACCTCTCCGACGGCTTTCAGAAGCGACTGCTTGAATCCGATTTCGGCCTGCTCCCTGCGAATACGCGACTTCTCGTATCCGGCCTTCAGTTCCCCCCGCTGGAAAATCGGCTGGAGAATCGCTCCCTGAACCAGCCCGAAAAGCGATCCGGGAGTGGTGAACCAGTTGCTGCTTCGAAATGAGTTCAGTCCGCCCTGGGCTGTTATGGTAAGCGAAGGGTACATGGCAGCTTTTGCGGAAGCCATATCGGCATGCGCCTCAATCACGGCCATCTCGGCCTCGCGCACGTCGGGTCTGTTCTGCAGCAACGTGGCAGGAATACCCGCAGGAAGATTGTCCGCAACAGGAATGGAAGCCAGACTCCTCCCGCGCGCAACCGCTCCGGGGTAACTGCCTGAAAGAATACCGAGAGCATGCTCCTGTACCGCTATCCCCTGCTCGATCTGAGGCACGGTCTGCAGCACGGCCTGCCTGGCCGCTTCCTGCTGTTCGACGGCAAGCATGGTCACCTGTCCGGCGTCGTACTGCAATCTGATCATGCGGAGGGTGGTATCGGCCAGGGCAAGGTTTTTCCTTGCTATATCAAGCTGTGCATCAAGCATCCTGAGGTTATAGTAGCCGGATGCCACATCGGCGGCGAGTTTCGTGCGCACGGCTTTCGCCGCTTCCACGGTTTTCAGGTAACCGGCCAGCGCACCTTTCTTTTTGCTTCGGATTCTGCTCCAGATGTCTATCTCCCAGGAAGTGCCCAGTGAGAGCGAATAATCCTCGGAATAGCTCCGCCCCAGAGCCTGCTGAAGACTCGATGCGCTGAGGCTGTTGTCCGAAGGACGGCTGACCGAACCCGAAGCGCCGAGCGAAAGCGAGGGCAGAAAGCCAAGCCTGGACTGTTTCAGGCTCTCCTGCGCATAATCGATGTTTTTAAGCGCGATCTGGAGATCGTAATTCCGTACCATCGCCGTATCGATAAGCGCAACAAGCACCGGATCTGAGAAAAAACCACGATAGGGAATTTCCCCGATCGCCTGCTGCTGCCCCGAGAGTTCTCCGGCTCCCCGGTAGTATCCGGGCAGCTTAACTTCTGCGCGCTTATAGGGCGCCGTGGCGCTGCAGGCTGTTAGCGCCGTGACGAACAGCATCACCAGCCCGGACGCTCGAAAGGCGCTGAAAACGTTCTTTATCGTTATTTGCATAGCGTTCTTTTATTGGCAAACGTTAAAAATCAGGATTATCGTCCTCTTCATCGAGCACCGGCGCATGCGCCGTCTCGATACGGTGTGCCGGACCGGAAATACGCTCCTGGAGAGACTGAAATATCACGAACAGCACCGGGATGATAAAAATGCCGAGCATAACGCCGCTTAGCATCCCGCCCACCGCAGCCCAGCCGATGGAGTGGTTGCCGAGAGCCGACGGTCCTGAAGCCCAGAGCAGCGGCAGCAGTCCCACAACGAAGGCGAACGAGGTCATGAGGATCGGACGAAGCCTTGCCCTCGAGCCCTCGAGCGCCGAGAGCACGAGATCCTTTCCCGCCCTGCGGCGCTGAATCGAGTACTCCACAATCAAAATGGCGTTCTTGGCCAGAAGCCCGATAAGCATGACAATAGCAACCTGGACGTAGATATTGTTGTCGATTCCCGCCAGCTTGATGCCGAGAAACACGCCGAGCAGCCCGGTCGGAATGGAAAACATCACCGCAAAAGGCAGAATATAGCTTTCGTACTGCGCGGCAAGCAGGAAGTAAACGAATGCGAGACAGAGCACGAAAATGGCCGCAGCCTTGCCCCCGGACGCAGTCTCCTCGCGGCTCATGCCTTTCCAGTCGTAACTGTATCCTGCGGGAAGCGTTTGGCCGGCTACCTCCTCTATGGCGGTGATCGCCTGACCGGTACTGTAGCCCGGTTTGACATTGGCGGTGATGCCGATCGCATTGAAAAGGTTGAAATGATCGACCGTTTCCGGCCCGTAAACCCTTTTCAGGGATGCCACGGAGGTAAGAGGCACCATCGATCCGGATCGGTTCTTCACCGAAACTCCGTTCAGGGAGGAGGGATCGGCGCGTTCCGAGGCTTCGGACTGCATGATCACCCGGTAGTATCTGCCGAAACGGTTGAAATCGGAGGCCTGCATGCCTCCGTAGAGCCCCTGCATCACGGTCATGATATCGGACGTGCTAACGCCGAGCTGCTCGGCCCGGTTTGCATCGACAACCAGTTCATACTGCGGATATCCGGTATTGAAGGGGGTAAAGGCAAAGGCGAACTCGGGTCGCTGCATGATCGCGCCGATAAAGCCGCCGGAAACATCGTTGAATTTCTGCAGGCTGCCAGCCGTCCTGTCCTGCAGCACGAACTCCACGCCGCTGACGTTGCCGAAACCCGGCACGGTAGGCAGGGTAAGCACATAGAACGAGGCATCGGTAAGCATGGCGAGCTTCTGGTTCATCATGCCGGTAATGGCCTGAATATTCTTCACCTTGCCCCGCTCGGCAATCTCCCGGAGCTGAACGAACATGATGCCGGCCGAAGGAGAGTTCGCGCCGGATATGATATTCACGCCCGAAACGGCGATCACTCGCTCTACGCTCTCCTCCCTGTGCAGCAGCGCATCGGCTTCTTTGAGCACCTTGTTGGTGCGTTCGAGCGACGCGCCGGGAGGAAGCGTAACCGTTATCATGGCAAAACCGTTGTCCTCGTCAGGAATAAAGCCTGTCGGCGTGATTCTGAACAGGATAAAGGTAACTGCCGTCACTGCCGCCAGAGCCCCCATGCTCAGCCACTTGTGATCGACAAGAAAGCGCAGGCTCCGGATATACTTTTCGGTGAGGGTTGTAAACGCGGCATTGAAGCCGCTGAAGAACCTTTCGCCGAAACCCTTGAACATGACAAGCTTCTTCTTGCCGCCATCGGCGGGAGCGGCAAGAAAAAGAGCGCAGAGCGCCGGACTCAGCGTCAGCGCATTCACCGCCGAAATCAGGATGGCCGTTGCCAGGGTAAAGGCGAACTGCCGGTAGAACACGCCGGTAGGCCCCTCCATGAACCCGACAGGAAGAAACACGGAGGACATCACCAGCGTGATGGAGATGATCGCACCGGTTATCTCGCTCATGGCCGACGCCGTAGCGGGCGTAGCCGAAAGCCCGCGGTGCTCCATCTTGGCGTGCACCGCCTCGACCACCACGATGGCATCGTCCACCACGATACCAATGGCCAGCACCAGCGCAAAGAGCGTCAGCAGATTGATGGAGAAACCGAAAAGGCTCATGAAGAAAAAGGTACCCACAATAGCGACCGGTACGGCAATGGCCGGAATCAGCGTAGAACGGAAATCCTGCAGAAAGATAAACACGACAAGGAACACAAGCGCAAATGCTTCGAGCAAAGTGTGAACCACCTGCTCAATCGACTCGTCGAGCGATTTTTTGGTGCTGTAGGGCACCGCATAACTGATTCCTTCCGGAAAGGATTCGGAGGCTTTGTCGAGCACCTGCTGCAGTTCGGTCTGAATGGCGTTGGCGTTCGAACCCGCCGACTGATAGATGGCCATGGTAACCGAAGGGCGACCGTCCACCTTCGAGTTGACCGTATAGTCGTAGGAGCCCAGTTCGATGCGGGCCACATCACTGAGCCGGAGCTGCATGCCGCCCTGGCCCGAACGGATGACGATATTACCGAACTCTTCAGTGGTATTGAATTTTCCGCGGTACTTGATTATGAACTCCATGGCCTCGCTGCTTCCCTCGCCGAACTTGCCCGGTGCGGCCTCTATATTCTGAGACTGAATGGCCGCAGCCACTTCTGCCGGGGTCAGGTTATAGGCTGCAAGCTGCTGCGGCTTGAGCCAGATGCGCATGGAGTAATCCTTGTTGCCGAACACGGTGGCCTGACCTACGCCCGGCACCCTCTTGATATCCGGAATCAGGTTGATTTTCGCATAGTTCTGCAGAAAGGTCTCATCGTAATTCGTGCTCTCGCTGATGAGACTGATAACCATGATCATGCTGTTCTGCTGCTTCACCGTGGTAATGCCTCGTTCGATTACCGCTGAAGGCAGCTGGCTCTGCGCCTGCGAAACCCGGTTCTGCACATTCACGGCAGCCTGGTCGGCATCGGTGCCGAGCTTGAAGTACACCGTAATGGTAAGCATGCCGTCGTTGCCGGAGGTCGAGGTCATGTAGGTCATGTTCTCGACTCCGTTGATAGCCTCTTCGAGCGAAGGCGCAACCGAACGTGCTATGGTTTCGGCGCTTGCGCCGGGATACATGGCCGTTACCACAACGCTCGGAGGCGCAATATCGGGAAACTGCGTGACCGGCAGCCGGCCCATGCCCACAATGCCGAGAATCACCAGCACGATGGAGACGACGGTCGCAAGTACCGGACGTGTTATAAATTTTTCAAACATGGAATCAAAGTGTTAAACCTATTGCAATTGCTCTTTCAATACGTAACGACACCTCTGTTTATTTCTGCGAAGCCTGAGTGAAAACCGGCTTGACGGCCATACCGTCCTGCAGCCTGCCGAGACCGCTGATCACAATCACATCACCGGGCTTCAGTTCCGAACCTGCAATGTACCGGTCGCCGCTTTTACCGGTAACCGTGAACGCCGTGCGGCGAACCTTTCCCGATTTATCGAGCCTGAAAACGAAAACCTTGTCCTGCATCTCGACGGTTGCCTCCTGCGGAACCAGCAAGACACCATCGAAGCGGCTTTCAAGCCGAACACGGCCGGTATTGCCCGTACGGAGCAGTCCGTTCCGGTTGGGGAAGACCGCCCTCACGGCAATCGCCGCCGTCGACTCGTCGAACTGCCCGCCCACCATTTCCAGCTCGCCTTTTTCAGGATAGGGGCTTCCATCGGCAAGCAGCAGCGTCACCGGCGGAACGTTCCGGATTTTCTCTTCGAGCGTCGCGCCAGGGTACTGGCGGCGGAACTGCATGAAATCGGCCTCGCTCATGCTGAAATAACCATACACCTCGCGCACGTCAGAAAGCATGGTAAGCGGTTTGGTGCCGCTCCGTTCGATCAGGCTTCCAGTGCGAAACGGGATAGTACCGATATAGCCGCCGACCGGCGCACTTATCACCGTATAGCCGAGACTGATGCGGGCCGAATGAGCCGCCGCCCTCGCCTGCTCCACGTTGGCGTTTGCCGCCATCAGCGACGCCTTTGCACTTTTAAGCTGAATATCGGAGACAACCTTGTTCTTCACAAGCGGCGCAAGCTTATCGACATCAAGCATGGCAATGGCCGCCGAAGCTTCAGCAGCATGCTGCGCGGCAAGCGCCTGGTTGTACTGTTCCCGGTAGAGGCGGCTGTCAATGCGGAAAAGCGGCTGACCTACCTTGACCAGTGCACCTTCGTCAACATAAATCTTCTCCAGAATGCCGTCGACCTGCGACCGGATTTCAACATTCACTTTCCCTTCAATCCTGGCAGGAAACTCCTGCATCACGACAGCCGCTTCCGGCTTCAGCTTCAGTGCGGCCAAGGGCATGGCCTGCTGGGCACCGGGCCCCTGCTGGCCTCCGCAACCGGCAAACGCCAGCAGGGGCACAAAAAAAGCCGCAAAAATCGGCATTCGAAAAAAACGTCTGTATATCGTCATCATCATCTCATTTATTTTGTTGGTAATAATCCATTGCCGGTACTTGAAAGGGAGACGATATGCTTTCGGAAATCCGCCGGCATATATCCGGTTTGGGCCTTGAAAAACCTGCTGAAGTAAGACTGATCGCTGAACCCGAGCTCGAAGGAAACCTCCTTGAAGCTCTTTCTTCCATAGGCGATTTCACGCTTTGCTTCGAGAATGAGGCGCGAGTGCAGAATACGGGTAAGCGTAACATCGAACTTCTCATGCAGGATTTCGTTCAGCCTTTTGGGTGTAATACCGAGGGCCGAAGCGTAGAACTCTGCATGGCGTTCCTTGCGGAAATGTTTTTCGATCATCTCGAAAAGAAGGCTCATGCGCTTGCCGTTCTTGTCGAATGAAAAATTCTTCTCCCGATGCAGGCGGGCGATATGCAGAAGAAAGGTCTTGAGATAGGCCAGAAGAATACAGAAATCGTTTTTGCCCCGACTTTCAAGAAACATCAGATCGACAAGCTGCTGGAGAGAGGGCACCGCCTCTTCGGGAATACTGATGCCGGAGTTGACGAAAGGATTGAACAGAATGGTGAACTCGGGTTCCATGATGCTGCTGAAGAAATCAACGGAAAAAGCGATAAAGCAACCAGAGGGAGCTTGCCCGGTATAGGCGTGCACCTGACCCGGAGCCATGAGGTACATCAGTCCCGCCTCGACGGGATGAGGCTCGAAATCGATATAATGAACGCTCCCGGTAGAAGAGGTCGACCAGAGAATTTCAAAAAAATCGTGCCGGTGATGCTCTCGCACAATTTCAGTTCCTAACTCCCTGAATTCGGCTATTTCAAAAAAGCTCTTCTCAAGGCGGGCAAGCGGAATATCATGCTTGGGATTCACGTATCTTTCATCAATTGTTAACTTGTATTTGCACAATCCAGACATAAACATAAAACGAAGTCACATCATTTACGATACACAATTATCCCTAAACATTGCATTTTTCTAACATCTATTTACAGAACCCACAACAGGGAATCACCTCCGACAGTCTAAAAAGAGCCGTTTCAGCCTGTTTTTCCTACTGAAATGTACCTATTGCCGGCAGTGCGGGCGACAGTGGCTTTTCTTAATTTTTTAACATAAATGAAACAAAGGAAGGAAAGCGGAGCGCTGTTGGCGATCAGAGGATAATGAACTTTTTCAATATCCCTCAGCTCCGGAAGAACTCGCATTTCTCCAGATCGAGCAACTGCTGCTTCAGCCGAAGGCCTCCCCGGTAACCGGTAAGCTTTCCGTCGCTGCCGATGATGCGGTGACAGGGAATGAACACCGGCAGCGGGTTTCGGCGGTTCGCCATACCCACGGCGCGCACGGCTTTCGGATTACCGACCGCCATCGCTATATCGCGGTACGATGCCGTCCGGCCGAACGGTATCGCGGCAACCCTGCGCCACACATCCTGCATGAACGGCGTCCCGGCGGGGTCGAGAGGCAGCTCGAAAGCCCTGAGATTTCCCTGAAAATATGCCTGCAACTGCCGGAAAGCTTCGCGAAGCAGTTCCGTATCGCCGGGCTCAGCTCCGTCCGGCACCAGGTAATGTTCGAACCAGAGGTTGGTAATGGCCCCCTCAAATTCCGCGATGCCGATACGCCCTATCGGGGTCTGTTGAAACGAAATGATCATGGAACTGCTGATTATCAGAGGTTTCGCTCCTTATCCATAATCCGCTTGTAGTAGGACCCGCTGGTATAGAGCGCGGCTGCCGGGTTGTGCGCAAGCACCCTGTCCTTGACGATGAGCGTGGTCACCAGAGCATCGGAATGTTTGCAGAACAGTGCGTCATGCCCAACGCAAAGTCCGATCACCACGTTCAGCTCCGACTTCCAGTCATTGAGCATTTTCGCCTGCAGGAGCGGATTGCAAAGCGCCTCGAAACTCTCCGGACGAAGCTTCAGCTCCTCTTCGATACCTATCTCACCTTTATCGACCGAACCGATCTTGCAGAGCACCGCGTAAGGCTCGAACCCGTTCGTTCTGAGAATCTTCGTAAACAAACGGGTCTCCTCGATCAGTCCTACGCAGGTGGCAAGCCCGATTTTCCGTGCGCCTATACGGCGGGCAAAAGCAAGCACCTCCTCAACGCGGGTCAGCTTGCCGTAATACAACCCCTCGACCTCTGCAGCCGCCCTGGCTGCAAGGGCGTCGTCTTCCTCGCCGGAGTAACGAGCTATAACGCCATCCAGCGTTCGCTCTTCCACGCTCTCGCCGGGACAGAAATCCGGAAACCGGCTCTCCTGCCGATAGCAGTTCAACAGCCCGCAATCCGAACAGCTCGTCTCATGCGAAGCGCCGCTCAGTGTTTCACGCTCACGATCCATGGATAAAAATGATTATTGTCTGAAATAAGGTTCGCTTTAAAAAATCGAAAAATTACAGAACCCGAATTCAAACTTTTTTTCGTAATCAACTGTTTAACAGAGTATTATTTTTCCTGATGATTCTCTACGGTAAACGACTTTTTTTCCATCAGGAAACAGCTATCTTCCGCTGCGTCCAAACTTTTGTCTCCGGACGCCGTGACTTCTTGCCCTTTTTTTCACCTTTTAACTCGAGAAATATCGCCCATGCCGAACATCACCGAACGAGAGATCCGGACGCTCGCCTACAAACTCTGGCAGGAGCAGGGCTGTCCCGTCAATAATCGTCCGGAAGAGGACTGGACGGAGAGTGAATGGCAACTGATGACTGAAACGGCCCTGAACGAAACCGCATCGGCAATGGCGCCTGGAGAACACTCCGATACCGCGCTGCACAATCCTTATGATCCACTCAAAATCGGACCCCGAAACGATTACCAGAACAAAATCTCTTTTGGCGGCGAAGATGGCAAACTGCGCTGGATAGATAATTTTCGTGTACTGGGCACACTCGATACCGACATCCTGCGCGACTTCAAAAAATGCTATCCCAGGTTGTACGGAAATTTTCTGGTTCTGTTCAAAACAGGATCCGTTACGGAAAACAGAGGCGAAATCGAAGCAAACTGCTTATATCTGAACAACGACGATGCGGCCATTTATGCAAACGAGTCCCTGCGCGACGCGCTGAATGGCGCCATCAATCCATTCGCCCCTATGCATAGAACAGGCCCCGACTACCCTCCCTATATCTCCGGAGCGACCAATGCGACAGATGTCGAAATTCTGATACCATACAAAATCGTCAATGATTCGGGTGAAACCATATGGTGCAAATCTCTGGAATACAATCTTGCCACCGGACTGTGGCGTTATGACGACTGTCAGGCAATAAAAGCCTATACGACATCCGACAGGGTTGTCTGGGCCATGTTCGAACGGAAGTAATTACATTTCCAATACAAATATGTAATTATATAGCCCGCGACAATCCTGAAATTCCTTCCCATTAACAAACAGGCGCCAATTCGTGTAAATCAGTGAAAATTCGTGGGCAGAAAAAGAGATATCGCTTCGCATGAGTATCGGTCTGGTACGCCCGGAAATATCATTCGCTCCGCGCGGCATCAGCTTATTTTCTTTCTCCACCTCCCATCTTCTACCGCGAAGCGATACTCCAGCAATGCGAAGCAAGCTATACTCCGCGATGCGACAGCGAGCATACTCCCGTTCGCCCCGCGAACGATACTCCTCATCTCCCGCCATCAAGCCAGCCTGCTCACCGCCCACGGCCCACAATCCTCATCAATCTCCCCCGGCTACCGGCTACCGCCCACATTCTTCACCTGCCCACCGCCAACAGCCCACAATCCTCACCTGCCCACCGCCAACAGCCCACAATCCTCACCGGCCTACCGCCAACGGCCCACAGCCCACAATCCTCACCGGCTACCGGCCCCGGACACCCCGTTCAAACGGAGGAATAAAGCTTCGGATAATCGGTATAACCCTCAGGGCCCGGGGTATAGAAGGTATCCATATCCGGAGTATTAAGCACCGCTCCGGTTTTCCAACGCTCGACAAGATCTGGATTGGCAAGAAAAGACCTCCCGAAAGCCACAAGGTCGCACCTGCCAGAAGCCAGATCGCTTTCGGCGCGCGCCGCATCGTAACCGCCGGAGAGCATCAGCGTTCCCCTGAACGCGGTGCGGTAAACCTCCTTGATACTGTCCGGCACAACCGGTGCACCCATCGAAGAGTGGTCCACAAGGTGAATGTATGCGAGACCTGAAGCATCGAGCTGCCGGGCCAGATACGAGTATTCATCCTCAATGCCCTCATACAGCGGCATGTCGTTGAAGACTCCGAAAGGCGAAAGCCGGATGCCGACACGCTCCCTGCCTATGGCCCCGATCGCCGCATCGACCACTTCAAGCAAAAATCGCGCACGGTTTTCAATGTCGCCACCGTAACGGTCGGTGCGCAAATTGGAATTCGGACGGATAAACTGTTCGATCAGATAGCCGTTAGCGCCATGCAGCTCGATACCCTCGAACCCTGCCGCTACGGCATTGCGGGCAGCATCGGCATACTCGGCGACGGTTGAGAGAATATCCTCTCCGCTCATGGTCTCCGGCACGGGAAATGCTTGCAGACCGGCAGCATCCGTGTACATCGTACCGGCAGCGGCGACAGCTGAAGGCGCCACCACGCGGGCGCCCGAAGGCATGTTCAGCGGATGGGATATCCTCCCGCAGTGCATGATCTGCAGGAACATCTTCGCCCCTTTTTCATGCACCGATTCGGTCACCGCTTTCCATCCCTCGATCTGGGCCTGAGAAAAAATTCCCGGTATGCGCGGGTAACCCAATCCGTTGGGCGAAGAAGATGTTCCCTCGGTAATAATGAGCCCGGCAGTCGCGCGCTGGGCGTAATACTCGGCCATGAGCGAATTTGGAATGTTACCGGGTGCCCGGCTGCGTGTCATCGGTGCCATTACCATATGGTTCTGAAGCGCTATCGGGCCGAGTGAGGCAGGAGTGAAGAGTATCGACATGTCAGAAGTCCTTAACGGTGAATATTTCGATTGTTTATCTATTAACACATTTATGAACCTGAGGGTTCAGAGAGTGTACCCAACGTTCCCTTCGCCAGCGTGCAGTACCGATACCCCTTAAAAAACGCTTTGTATTTCGAAGCAGAACTGCCGAAGTTGAAACTTTTTATGTTTTCGGAGATGTTTTCAATGAAATATTCACCTGCTGATTCTGCTCCCCTCATAGATGTAATTCCAATTCTATTTCAAGAATACAATTATAAGCCAGAGCCAGGCGATGAGGGAATGGGAATAGGTGACGAAGAAAGGAGGGAAAAAATGAATAGGGGGAAGTTTGCCCACGAATTTACACAGATTTACACGAATTGGCGCCTGGTTCGCACGGTTTCACCGTTCAAAACAGGTGCATGTTTGTTAATGGGAAGGAATTTCAGGATAGTCGCTGACAATATAACTGCATATTTGTATTGGAAATGGAATAAGCGGCCAGTGCTTTTTTTTCAATAGGAGTATCCGATGAACATCCGTAGTTAACCCATTAAAACGAGAAGGGAGAGTATTGTGAAAAAGATTATGCTGTTTATTTTTGGCGCCGCGATGATGTTTATCGTTCAGCATACCGCTATTGCCGCAGATCCGAACGTGAAGGTCATGCAGAAAGAGGGAGTAGGCAGTTACCTTGCCGACGGCAGCGGAAAAACGCTTTACTGGTTTAAAAAAGACTCAAAAAACACCAGTAACTGCACCGGAGCATGTCTGGAAAAGTGGCCGGCCTTTGTCAGCGGGGGGATGCTCACCGTAGCGCAACCCCTCAAGATAACCGATTTCGGCACCATAGACCGGCCTGACGGGAAAAAACAGAACACCTTCCGCGGGTACCCGCTCTACTATTATGTCATGGATCAGCTGGCGAGCGATACTAAAGGGCATAAACTCAATGAGGTCTGGTTCGTTATCGATCCGGCGAAATTCCCTCCGGTTGCGCAATAGGAATGTGGATCGCCGGCCGTTGCATTCACAAATCACGTGGCTGCCCGGCAAGGTAATACCTTCAGGGAGCGCACCCTGTTAACTTGTGATGAGCGAACAAAGAGCAAGGTGGACGTTGTTCCCTGTCGGAATAGGGATTTCGAGCCCTATTCCGACAGGGACAACGGAGCAATCCGGATACGCAATAACATTTAAGAGGTGCCTTTTACAAAAAACCGAAATGAAATACACGACGTGCCGAACTATTTCTTCAGAAATAAACTTCATCTCTCGATTCTCTCTGCGCTCGGGGCTGCGAGCTGGTCGGTGTATTTCGATATCCCGATCAACGGATGGGCCATTCTCTGCGTTTTCCTGGTGACCTTTTCAATCTATCAGGACAACCGGATTACCGACGAACGCGAAGATGCGACGAACGACCCCGAAGGTCTTAAAAATGCCCTGAAGCATGAAGCGCTTATCACCTATGTTACGTTCTACCTCCTCTCCTTCGTTTCGCTCGTTATCGCCTTTCAATTCGGGCAACCTGCGTTCCTGACGACTGCGCTCGTCATCGTCATCGGCTTTCTCTACAATCACAAATGCTTTCCGCCTTTTCTCTCCAGGCGGTTGAACGGAGCCAGGAGGCTGAAAGACATCTTCATCGTTAAAAATCTCACCCCTCCCATCGATTGGGCGACCGCACTCGTATTTCTGCCCCTGTTTTTCGAAGGTCAAACTCTGTCGGCGAAAGCCTGGATCAGCTGGGGATATATGTTTGTCTGCGCGTTTTTTGTGGAGGTAATGTGGGATATGCGCGACCATCGGGGCGACCTTCTGAGCGGAATCAGAACAATTGCCAACACGCTCTCCTTTACACAAACGAAATACTTTCTCATCATCACAAGCCTGATTTCCGGACTTCTCCTGTTTTATCTTAGCTTCTCGAAAAATCTTCCGGCATCAACCTATTTCCTTTTGGCGAATAACGTTGCCGTAATACTGATCGCCAGCATGTACAATGAACACAAGGAAGCATTCATGCGCAAGATCAGCGACATGACCATCCTTCTGGCCACCATTCTTTTTCTCTCCTTCGGCCTTATCGCTTTTTATACGGACTGAACCGCTTCTTTTTATTCTTCGTCACGAACGACGCTCTCCGGATTCAGGATATCTGCTATAAAACTCATCACGCCTACACCGCCCCTGCCGACATCGAGACACTCAACTTTCCTGTACTCCGGAACAACCTGAATTCCCGGAGAAAATGTAACCATGGTCGCCACAAATCAATGAAAAAAAGAGGGTTATGTGCAAATAACCCTCTTTTTTTGCCTTAAACATAGTCACATCAGTAACGATAACAAAAGGAGGTGAGTATGGCTTTTCTATAGCAGGACATACCAATTTGTCTCTTGATCGAAACCCCGGCTGTTGTTTTTATCGGCGAAGCCAGAGAAAACCAACTGCCAATTTCCTTTCGTGCAAATTCGTGTAATTCGTGGGCAACTCCCCCTCTTCATCAGAGTATTTTCTGCTACGGATCAACCTTCCCGAGGCACGATACTCCCGTCCTTGACCCCGCATCGTTATAATTCACCGGGAATTCAGGGAACAATGATTATTGTTTATTTTCAGGCTGCATTTTTTTATGAAAACCGCTCCGGCAATCAACAGGCAACCATGCATGAAGATCAAAACATCGAATCCGTAACGAAAATGGCACTGCAATTCCTCGCTGAGGCTATCGGACAATGCCCGACCGGACTTGAAAGCTGCACGAACAGGGATATCGTGTTTGCAGTACTCGGATTCCAGTACGGCGCAGTGCAGAGCGCCGCGTACGTTGCAGGTCTCGGCGAGAATGCCGCTGCAGATATAGCAAAAAAGGTCATCGGCAGAATTAACGGCATGGAGATGGCAACGGCGTCGAAATTCGTTGCCCTTATGCCGATGCTTGCCGAAAAGGGATACCCCCCGATCGGTATTGGCAGTAAAGCCATTATCGGTTTTTACAATGCAGCCGATGAAGAGGAGAAGCTGGCGAGAGCCGGTTCGCTGCGGGAACTCCTCCGTCAGATCGACGAAGCCTGAATCCTGAATCGACCCGCAGCAAGCAACCAGATAACGTTTCGGACCACCATGACGGAAACACTCCTTTCCATACCCGACCTTCGGACACTCTCGTACGGCACCACCATTGCCGGAGGAATACTGCTCTGGATCCTCGAAGGCCTCTTCCCTTTTTTCTCCGGGCAGAAGCGCCGCGACCTCCATGCAAGGCTCAACCTGTCGATGGCCGGGCTCAACCTGCTGATCCTGCTCCCTTCGGGCATACTCATGGCATTCATGCTCGACTGGTCGAGAAACGTCTGGCCGGGAATCGGGATGCTGGCACTTCACCCGGTTGCCGAAACAATCGCGATCATCCTCGGCATCGACCTGTGGATGTACGTCTGGCATCGTCTCAACCATGAAACGGCCTTTCTCTGGAGATTTCACTCGGTACACCACAGCGACGCCACGCTCGACGTCACCAGCAGCTGGAGGTTCCATTACATGGAGATCCTCTTCTCGGAACTGCTGCGTCTTCCCCTCTTCATGCTGATGGGGGCAGGTATCGAACATCTGCTGCTCTACTCGCTCCTCATGACGCCGGTCATCGAATTCCACCACAGCAACATCTCCATCCCGCCAGCCCTTGACCGTCTGGCGCGGCTCGTCATCCCGACCCCTGTGATGCACCGCCTGCACCATTCAAGAGAGAGAAGCGAACACGACTCCAACTACGGCAGCATGCTCTCCCTGTGGGATCGTCTATTCGGCAGCTTCCTGATGAAAGAGAGTCTCGATGGCCTCCGTCTCGGCCTCGACCAGGAAAGCGACCCGGGCAAACAAAGGCTCTTCGCCCTGCTCCGGAGACCTTTCCGCACATAGCGTGCTACCGTCGCCGTTCAACCATCATGGCCCAGATCGGATCGAACCCGTGGATATCGTCCGTCGGACCCGACGCATCGACAACCGGCCGACCCTCGTTATACCAGCGAAAAATACCGCCGCGAAGGTTGCTGCAGCTCTTCGCGCCCGCTTTTCCGCAGGCGCCCTCCACCCGTTCGATCAGTTCCGAACTGCGCTGGCCGACCGAACAGTAAAAGACCGTGTCACGCCCCGCCATGATGGCGGCATAGCGAGCCGCGAAGTCATCCTGGGCGGTATCCGGCTCAACGCGTATGGCCGTCGCGATATGGCTCTTCCCGTACTCTTCGGCTTTGCGAATATCGAACAGCAGGGGCGGTTCCGGCCCGGCAAGCATCGCGGCAAGTTCGTCGGTCGCGAGGTTTTCCGCACGATGCGTACGCTCGATCATCATGATTGCGCCCTCGAGCAGCCGGTCAGAACCGAACATCTCACTCCTCCTTTCTCAAGAGTTCCTCTGCAAGGGCGGTAAGATACCTGTGGGTATAGAGCTTGTCGATTTTTGAGAGATCGCTAAGCTGATCGAAGGTAATCGCCGAAATCCCGTATTGCCGGCGAATCCTGTCGATCATCGACATCCACAATTGCGCCGTCATCTCGGCATCCGCCAGCGCGCGGTGAAAACTACCGGTCTCCGGGATGCCAGCATGTGTCACCAGCGTCTGCAGCCTGTGGTTCGGAGAGTCCTGATAAATCCTTCTCGAAACGAGCAGAGAGCAGCAACAGGCGCCTTCATATACCCGTTTCGCCCGTTTCAGCTCGAAATCCAGAAAACGGCGGTCGAATGACGCATTGTGAGCGACGATATTACGACCGGCTATAAACCCCGAAAACTCGGCCATCACCTCCTCGCAGCAAGGCTGGCCTTTCAGCATCTCATTGGTGATGCCGGTATAACCCTCGATAAACGAACTGATCCGGAACCCGGGATTCATCAGCTTTTGAAAACGATCGACAATCACCCCATGCTCCACAAGCACCGCACCGATCTCGATAGCCCGGTCGCCATATTGCGGCGACAAACCCGTCGTCTCGAAATCGAGAACCACCACACTGTCCGCCAACGTCCGCTGCATCGCATGACTGATTAAGATTACACATCCATCCCGAACATCTCACCACTGCGGCAACGGGCTGCAACCTCCCGAAGCATCCCGCTGCCGCAAGTTTATTCCTGATTAGCCGTCTGTTCCCCCTTTTCGCCGAACAAAACGGACAGCATCAAAATCAGCAGCACTATCGACATCAGTACTATTTCAATCACGTACTGTGACGGATCGATCCATATTTCGGTAAATACATTCCACCTGCCAAGTATTTCCACGAAATTCCAGAAAATAATGACCGTCGGTATCGCATACCTGACAGCATAGTCGAGCCTGCTGATTGTAATGAGTTTGACAAACAGCAGAAAAGACCACAACAATGAACCGAAAGCCACAAAATATGTTACGGGATGCCTGTCTCCGGCAAACTGTTCGTCATAAGCGAAAAGCAGTACCATATAAAAGCCCCACAGCAGCACAATGAACTCCATGAATGCGATCATTGCCACATTCCGGGACAATCGAACCGGTTCGAGTTTTTTATCGATACGGAGCAGGCGCTGAAACCACAGGAAAAAACGGCACCCGGTACGCACGCCGAACAGATAGTAGAGCATGATAACCGCAAAAAACCCGACAGATGAGGGCATGAGCAGATATTCCGCCCTGGTTACAATCTCGCCATTCAGCATCACCGACTCGATACCCAATCGTTTGGCGTAATACTCGAACCCGAGTTCTATCCAGCCTGCCCAGACAAAAAGGCCGCCGAACATGCCCAGAAACGTAGCGGTCAGCTCTTTCGATGCATGCATTCCGGCCAGGAGCAACCCCGTTCCGGTCAGACCCAGAAGCAATCCGGCAAAAGCGACATGATCCCTGCCCAAGACATGCTGTAACAGAATGACCGCCGCATGACCGAGCGGCATCGTCAGCAGAACAATAATAAAAGCCGTTATTCCGGTCACTGGCCTGAAACTCTTCATGGTATGCGTTTAATCAGACATAGAGGAAACACCCAAAAATAACACCTCTTGCAAGCAAAGGGCAACGTGATCATCCGGCAGCATTTCAACATCCTCCCTTTTGCCATATAACAAAACCCCGCGTTTTGAGCGGGGCTTCGTCAAATCAGGGATCAATCTCAGCGAGCCGATTCCAGCGCTGCAATCCGCGACTCAAGTGGCGGATGGCTGCTGAAAAGCGCCATCATGCCGCCGCCCGCGATCCCGCTGGCCGCCATTTCCTTCGGCAACCGGCCGGCCTCGAGGCCTCCCAGCGCCCGCAGGGCGTCGATCATCGGGGCTCGATCACCCATCAGGGCAGCCGCCCCCGCGTCCGCCCGATATTCACGCTTGCGAGAAAAATACATGACAACGACGCTCGCAAGAATTCCGAACATGATTTCAAAGGCAATGCTGCTGATCCAGTAACCGATACCCGGACTGCCAGACTCATCGTCGTCCCTGCGAAGAAAGCTGTCCACAGCGTATGCGGCAAGACGCGACAGAAAAATAACGAAAGTATTGACCACCCCCTGTATCAACGTCAGCGTCACCATATCGCCATTCTGAATGTGTGCCACCTCGTGAGCCAGCACGGCTCCCACCTCTTTTTTATTCATGCTCTGCATGAGACCCGTCGAAACGGCCACCAGCGATCTGGACTTGCTCGGACCGGTGGCAAAAGCATTTGGCGCCCCGTCATAGATGGCCACCTCGGGCATCTGCAGGCCGGCTTTTTTGGAAAGCTGTCTCACGGTGTCCACCAGCCATGCCTCGTCCTGGTTCGCCGGCCGCTCGATAACCCGTGCGCCCGTGCTCCATTTCGCCATGGTTTTCGACATCAGAAGCGAAATAAAGGATCCGCCGAAACCTATCAGGGCAGCAAATACCAGCAACATGCCCATATCCAGTCCATTGCTTGTCAAAAAACGATCAACGCCCAGAATACGGGCACTGACCGACAGCACAAGCATCACCGCAAGATTGGTCAACAAAAAAAGAACCACACGCTTCATCCAACTTCTCCTGTGTAATAATATTGATCGATTATGCATTCAAGGGGCAGGCGCATCGCCATACTGTTCATCCCCCGTCTCTCTCTGAATAAATAAGAAATTTAACGCTCTTCAAAAACCACATTCTTCACCCACCCTCTACCCATCCCCTCATCATTCATATTATCCACCTCCCCATCTACCCAACTACCGACTACAGGCTACCGGCTACTGATTCTGCCTACCGCCCACGGCCCACAATCTTCACGGTCAACAATCTTCACCGACTTCCGGCTACTGATTCTGCCCACACCCACTGCCTACTACCCACAATCCTCACCCACTCTCCACTCTCCGACTACCGACTACCGACTTCCGGCTACTGATTCTGCCCACCGCCAACAGCCCACGGCCCACAATCTTCACCCACTCTCTACTCTCCGACTACCTACAACCTACTACCGACTACTGATTCTGCCCACCGCTCACCGCCCACGGCCCACAATCTTCACCTACTACCTACTACCTACTACCTACTACTGATTCTGCCCACCGCTCACCGCCCACGGCCCACAATCTTCACCTACTACCTACTACCTACTACCGGCTACTGATTCTGCCCACCGCCAACAGCCCACGGCCCACATTCTTCACCTACTCCCGAACTCCGACCTGAAAGAGGCCCACTCGCTCCTGTCCATCTCCCATTCGCAGTAGATGGCCACACCGGCATAGTTCTTCGGCAGCACCCGGTAAGATTCCAGTCCCGCATGAATCCCCGAAAGTGCGTTTCGCAGGCTCTCCGTTTCAGCGATATGGTACCCTGCACCGGAATCGTCGTAGGCCGGAACGCCGAAAAGCACCTGCGTACTGCCGGACCAATCAAGCACCTGAACGCTCCAGACCCGCATCAAATAACGGTATAACCTGGAAGATCGGCTCGAAGTATCGTACATCATGGAAACGATCTGATCCGACCGTCCGGCAACCTGACCGTAATATGCCCTGTCCCAATGGACGTCGGGAGACGACTGAAAGAGCGCAGGCGGCGGAAACGCCGCCACGGAAATGATCTTTCCTTTCGGCACAGCCTGACGAAGTTCATCGAGCAGAACGAGAAACGCTTTGCTGCCGCCAGGCATCGGCTCGATATTAAGATGGATGCCGGCCAGCCTCGGATGGGCACCGAGCAACGCCACCACCGACGAAACGAAGCTCTTCCGCCATACGGCCGATTCCGGAAAACAGTGTACGCCAAGAACCCCTCCGACCCAGGGCAGTACCCTGAATCCTGAAAACCCGTCGAGAAACCGTTCCGTCTGCAGAGAATCGGCTGGAGCTATCCGGCCATCGGAACTGCAGGGACAGAGATGCGGAAAAACATCCCTTACCCCGTGCCCGGCTAAAAGGCCGGACAGTTCTCGGATTCTTGACTCGTTACGAAACCGAGAGCGCTCTCTCCTGTTACGGTCGAACCATGCATCATCCCCAAGCCAGCCGTGCTGGATCCAGATACCATTGGTGCGCAAGTCATGCCGTACGCCGGTAACGTACCTGCCCGATGACCACGCATGCCAGGCAAAAACTGCCGCTGTCGCAATCGCCAGCAGCAGCAGAATCGTGCGCAGGCCTCTTCGCATAGTGTACTCCGAAAAATGTAAGTGGTCGGTCTCTCTTCCGAGTAATAGCAAAACGCAGGCAATTTACCAACAGCTACGCCACGACAACCATCAGTTGCCACTGAAACTGATGGTTGATTCCGATCCCGTTATCCCGAAACAGCATCCATCACGGAAAAATACCGATTCCCAGCTACAGTGTCCGGATAAAAAAAATCATCGAAATAAAAATGTCTGACCGATAGCGACAGATTGCCATCAGTTATTGGCAAACGTCACTACCGATCAGACATGGATCAAAAGTGAAACTGCAAGACCTTGCTTAAACGGCCTCGACGCTCTCTTCTGCTAAAGCCTCTTCAGCACGCAACCAATCCTCTTCAGCTGTACCCTCCGGTTCACCATTCGCTTGCCAGATAAAATACGCGGCAAGCCTGATCTGCTCTTCTCGCTGTTCCGGTGTCAGCGAATCCTGTTCAATCGCATCGTTTGACATGGCAGTATTCCGTTTCGTGTTTACCAAACAAATAAGAATCACTGTATCATTAACCTATCCACTCCATTCCGAACATCAACGGTACAACTGCTATGTTACGGCTTTTCCCGAACCACAAAAAGAGTCCTTACGTTACATTAAGGTAAACAATACTGCCCACTCTTCACTCTCGGGCTTCCGGCTTCCCACTTTCCAGCGTCCGCCGACTGCCCACTGCCTACTACCCACAATCCTCCTACCGACTACCGACTACTGGCTCCCGTACCACGTCCCACTTAACACGTAGCACGAAACCCAATCCCCCGGCCCACCGCTCACCGCCTACTACCCACAATCCTCCTACCGACTACCGACTACTGGCTCCCGTACCACGTCCCGCTTAACACGTAGCACGAAACCCAATCCCCCGGCCCACCGCCCACTGCCTACTACCCACAATCTTATTAATTGGTACCGCCAGGAAAAAAGGTAGTCAGGCGCTTCTTTGCTACGGGCTTTGTCGTCATGCGACCTTCTGCAGTGGACGCGTTCGAACTTCCGCTGCCCGCACTATCGACGCGCTGGTACGCATCAAACGGGGCGAGTCTCAAAGCGCTCCCGGCCTGAACGCCGGAAGGCCTGCCTGTCACATGAGGCTTCGGTTTCGGGCTGTTTGCCGGTTTCGGTTTCGGACTGCTGACGGCAGAAATGACAGGTTGCTTGTCTGATTTGGCAATTTCCATTGACGGTGTCATAATAAAATCCTTGGTAAAGGGTTTAAACTCCGGAAATTTGGGGACCAATACACAATCATGGCAGAATAACTCGCGTGGTATAATGCCACAACTTCAAAATTACAAAATTCCCACGAAGCAGAAAAATAAAGAACCGCCCACAATCCTCACCCACTCTCTACTCTCCGACTTCCGGCTACCGACTACACGCACTGGTTTCCGACTACCGACTACCGGATACTGGCTACCGGATACTGGCTACCGGATACTGATTCTGCCTACCGCTCACCGCCCACCGCCCACAATCTTCCCCCACCCACAATCCTAACCCACTTTCCACTTTCCTCCTCCCCCCTACCGGCTTCAGGCTACTGGCTACTGGCTACCGAATACCGGATACTGATTCCGCCCACCGCTCACCGCCTACTACCCACAATCCCCCCTACCGGCTACTTGCTCGATTATAAAACCGTGACGGACCCTGCAGCACCTCCCAATTGCTTTCCTGAAAAACAGAACGGCAGCTGATCACGCTTTCGCCCCTTCCCTCCTCCGTCTTTGCCTCAACGTCACGAGGGTTGGCCCCGACTTCGGCCCAGAACAGATTCGCTCCGGCGATAGCGCCTAAAGTACACGGTTCATGGGTGCAATTGCCCAAAACGCTCCTCGGCATACCCAGTCTGGTAACGGCCACGATCTGAGCCATCCGCAGCTCGCTGATAATGCCGAGCGCGGCCAATCTGGTGCCCGGTATGGGAATCCTGCGCGCCGCGCCGCTATAGGCGGGATTGAACGATGCCGTAAATGCGATCATATCGGCAAGCTCCTCATTGGTATGTTCGGGCCCTACAGGCTCAACGCATGTCCCTACTTCAAGACCGGCCTCCCTGAAATTCGCAATACTTTGCTTCCTCCTCCCGACATCGAGAGTGGTATCGATTCCTTCGCGCAGCCGAACCGCATGATACACGCCGGTAAACCCGGCATCTTTCAGCTTCCGGGCGCTCTTGAGCGACTGGTCGCCCACGTTGGCAATCAAGGTCGTTTCCGGCTTCAGGTTTTTTCGCACCTCCCCTGATATTTCCAGAAAACGCTCAAACGGATAGTGTGCCGTCGACATCAGAAAAAGAGCGTTCGCGCCGTCCGTTTCGAACTGTCTTGCATAAGCGACAGCCTGCTCGGAACTCAACGCCGTTGACGCAGTGAAAACCCCGTTCACTTCCGCAAACGAACAAAACAGACAATCGCAACTGCACGGCGCAAGATTGAGGGCAAACTGGGCATGAACTTCAGCTTTTCCCTCCGACACCTCCTTCGATATCCGGTTTGCCTCAGCCATAACCATATAGGCCTCGATAGAATCAGACGGAAACTCAAGAAGAAAAACCAGCTCGTCGCGCGAAAGCAATTCGCCCGATCCTGTCTTGTTCAGTACATCATCAATTTTCATTAAACAATAGGGTTAGGATTATCAACCGGCAAAGCATCGTCATAAAACGGCAACGCTCTGCAACTTCACTTACGGGTTGCGATTGCCCGTATAAAAGCATGATTTTACAAGTATTTGTATAAAAAAACACAAGCAGGTCCATCCCCGAAAATATAGCCATTAAACAGCAGGCAACAAGATTAAACAGCAGGCAACAAGGCTCCCACCTGAGCATCTCAAACCACCGCCCACAATCTTCATCACTTTCCACTTTCCACTTTCCTCCTCCCCCCTACCGGCTTCAGGCTTCAGGCTACTGGATACCGGCTACCGGCTACCGGCTACCGACTACAGACTACCGACTACAGACTACCGACTACCGACTACAGACTTCCGGCTACCGACTACCGGCTACTGACTACCGACTTCCGGCCCACCGCCAACGGCTCACCGCCCACAATCTTCACCCACTCTCCACTCTCCGACAACCGACTTCCGGCCCACCGCCCACCGCTAACCGCCCACAATCTTCACCTGCCCACAATCCCCACCCACTCTCGTGTTTTTTCGGGCTGATCGAGGCCTCTGTCACGACTTTGCGTATATTGTGAACCGTATTATGTCCCAATAACAAATTCGAAAACCCTATTCCCGGGAGAACATACCATGCAGACCATTTTTGCCGACGGTGTAGCAAACATGTCCCTTATTGACGGCGTTGTACGTATCGATCTTGTCAACGTCACTTCGATTGAAAAGGACAAGGATCCCGACATTCAGCTGGCAGGACGTCTTGCCTTTTCGCTGCCGGCGCTTATTCGAACACACGACCAGCTTACGAAGATGATTGATAAAATGGTAGCGGACGGCATTCTCACCAGAAATACCCCTCCGTCAAACTGAAACCGTCGCCACCAAGTATTCCACTTAATGTTCATGGATACCAGAGAATCATTGTGCGAAAGCCCCGTCATAATCGCAGATCGGGAGGCATGGAAAGAGACAAATCTGAAGGATGCCGGAACGATCGAGGTTGAAATAGGCTTCGGCAGCGGCGAATACCTCATCAGGAGGGCATCCGAATACCCCGACAGACTGTTTATCGGCATCGAAAAGAAACCAGGAATGATAACGGAGGTTTCAAAAAGAGTTGCAAGCCGTAACCTCAATAATATCCGGCTGCTCGAATCGTGCGCCAAAGACGCGTTCACCGACATCTTCCCGGCCAGTTCGATTTCACGGGTCTATTCCCTCTTTCCCGATCCCTGGCCAAAAAGAAAGCACAGCAAGTACAGACTCTTTTCAACGGAATACCTGCGCCTGCTCAACAACCGCCTTATCTTCGGCTGCGAGGCGCTCATCGTGACCGACAGCGAAGATTACTGCAACTGGATGCTGAAACAGCTCCCCGATACCGGCTTTGAAGTTGAAAACAGCACCATACCGCCACAATTCGACACCAGATTCGAGCGGAGATGGCGGGAACAGGACTTGAGCACATTCTTCAGGATTCTGCTAAAAAAGGTACGGCACATCGAAGCCTCACCGCCACCAGCCCGGAACTGCCTGCCCTGATTACTTCGAACCAGACTTCCCGAGCGCGCCCGGTTTGACGAATTACGTACCTCCTAACAGTCGCTCCGGGCTCCTGCTCATAGCCAGCTCGCCGTTACGGGTTCACGACCGATAAGTTAAAATTAAGTAAAACAGCACGTTAAGGTTATACTGATCCGTATAATTCTGTTTGCAATACAAATATGCGGTTATATTGCCAGCGACAATCCTGAAATTCCTTCCCAATAACAAACAGGCACCTGTTTTGAACGGTAAAACCGGGTGAACCAGGCGCCAATTCGTGCAAATCCGTGTAAATTCGTGGGCAGAAAAAGGGATATCGCTTCGCGAATGGGAGTATCGCGCCGCGCGGCATCAGATTATTTTCTTTCTCCACCTCCCATCTTCTACCGCGAAGCGATACTCCAGCAATGCGAAGCAAGCTATACTCCGCGATGCGACAGCGAGCATACTCTCGTTCGCCCCGCGAACGATACTCCTGATCTCCCGCCATCAAGCCAGCCTGCTCACCGCCCACGGCCCACAATCCTCATCAATCTCCCCCGGCTACCGGCTACCGCCCACATTCTTCACCTGCCCACCGCCCACAATCTTCACCCACTCTCTAATTTCCCACAATCCGACTACCGGCTACCGACTTCAGGCTACTGGATAGCGGCTTCAGGCTACTGGATACCGGCTACCGGCTACTGATTCCGCCTACCGACTACTGCCCACAGCCCACAATCCTCACCGACTACCGGCTACCGACTACCGACTACTGCCTACCGCCCACCGCCAACTGCCCACAGCCCACAATCCTCACCGGCTACCGGCTACCGACTTCCCGCCCACCGCAAACTGCTCACAGCCCACAATCCCCAATCCCCAATCCCCAATCCCCATCTTCCCATTCCCTCATCGCTTGGCTCTGGATTATAATTGTATTCTTGAAATAGAATTAGAATAAGACCCCTCCATAAGTTGATCAGTGGAATTAACTGATAGAAAAACAGGGTTTTATTGGCTTTATAAGAACTGTTCTTAAGCGTCCTGTGTTATATAAACAAGCGATGAACTGGAATCTTATACGGAAACCATATAAACATTGTCAGGCGGCATTGCTGTTGAAGATGCAGCCAGCTCACGCGTATTACATAACATAGCGGAGACAAAGTGAACACTCTCGATAAAAATTTCACACAGGAGCTCTTGCTCAATTGTGATCCCCCTTGCCTTTCTCTCTATCAGACGACGCATCGGCGCCATCCGGACAATCAGCAGGATCCGATCCGGTTCAGAAACCTTGTCAAGGTACTGGAGGAGTCGCTTTTGCAACAAGTGCCGAAGCAGGATGTCCGGTTATTACTGGAACCGTTTCTGGCATTGGCTGATGACCGCGACTTCTGGAACCACACCCTTGACGGGCTCGCGGTGCTGGGTGCGAAAGGTATTTTCCGGGTTTACAGACTCCAGCGGCCCGTCGCCGAATTGGTTATAGTTGCGGACAGCTTTCATACAAAACCCCTGATGCACATCCTTCAGTCAGCCGATCGTTATCATGTTCTCGGATTGAACAGACAGGAGATCAAGCTCTTCGAAGGTAACCGTGACGCCCTATACGAGATTCGACTGCATCAGGATGTGCCGCGCAAGCTCACCGATGCGCTGGGTGAAGCCTTGACCGATCCGCACCTCACCGTTGCCTCATACGGCGGCGCAGGTGGATCCCAGGCACCCATGCATCATGGCCACGGAGGGAAAAAAGCTGAGGCAGACATTGATGCGGAGCGCTTCTTCCGCACCATTGACCGGGGGATCCTTGAACATTACTCTCAACCATCCGGCCTGCCGCTGATCCTCGCAGCGCTCCCCGAGCATCATCACATGTTTCACGAAATCAGCGCCAACCCATACCTGATAGACGAAAGCATCGATATCCACCCGGATGCCCTGTCGTCTATGGACGAACTCCGCGTGCGCGCCTGGCAGCTTATTGAGCCTCACTTTCTGGCTCGACTGGCTACACTGGTCGAAGAATTCGGTAATGCAAAATCCGAGGGGCTCGGTGATGACGATATAGCACAGGTCGCCAGGTCGGTTGTGGGCGGACGGGTAGCCACACTGCTCATCGAAGCCTGTCGCGAAATTCCCGGTCGAATCAATGCGGCGACCGGCGAAATCGAGTTTGACAAATTGGCACATCCGGAGGTTGATGACCTGCTCGATGACCTGGGAATGTTAGCCCTGAAGACGGGCGGACAAGTCGTTATCGTACCGACCGAACGGATGCCGACAAAGACCGGAATAGCTGCGATCTACCGTTATTAAGGCTGAAGTCACCATGAAACATACAAGCGAATAGATAACCCTGCAAAAAGGAGAACCACATGATCATTCAGGTCAACACGGACAATAATATCGAAGGGAACAGTGAACTGGCGCAACAGTTCAAGACCCTGCTTGAAAATAGCCTGGAGCGTTTCGGCGATAAAATAACGCGGGTGGAAGTTCATCTTAGCGATGATAACAGCGACAAAAAATTCGGCACGGAGGACAAGCGCTGCCTCCTTGAGGCTCGTCTTGCCGGGCTCCAGCCCCTCGCGGTGAGCCATCAGGCGGCGACTACGGAGCAGGCCGTCGATGGTGCTGTCGACAAGCTGATGCGTTCCATTGACGCCACCCTTGGAAAGCTGGACAGCCAATAATAAAAAGAGCATTCCCTGTTGATTCTTTCAATGCAGAAACCCGCGCGAAACGTGCCTTGAAAGAATCAATGCAGGAAAGGCCGAGCAATAGCCGCAATCAGCTGAACCTCGAACGTGCGTCCACCGAAAACAGCCGTGCCATGCGAGCAAAGCAACCTGCATCCAAAAAAACTTCTTTTCACCGTCGATAGCCATCTCTTCTTCAAGAAATCCCGGATAAGCTTCTTTAGATTCCCCGTATCATCACATGATACAGCGTTCCCAGGGCACGATGTCCCGCTCTACGTGGTATATGGCTTTGGCATGACCACGCTGCTCCCATTGTGTCATCCCGCCCTCCATGCGCAAAACATGCTCCAGAGCGACTGGTTTTCCGGTTATACGGCAACCTGTATCGAGAGAGACCTCCGGCAGGTCATAAAAATTCAGGATCTGTCGGTATTCCAGCGTTTTGTGCGCCTCTGTGCAGGAAGAAACGGACAACTGCTCAACCTCGATGCCCTTGCCGATAAAACAGGTATTTCCCATACAACCGCACGTGCATGGCTGTCGGTTCTGGAATCAAGTTATATTGTCCATCTCCTTCCTCCATACTACAGGAACTTCGGCAAGCGGCTCGTAAAAACGCCAAAACTCTATTGTATCGATCAGTGACTATTCCGGTGAAATTGTACAACCGTTTCGGGGTATAGTGTACAACGGTGCAGCGATTGAAAGGCAGAGAATAATATAAGGTTATTTTTTCTTTCTGAGCGACTCTCCTTTGAGCTCAAAACGATGAGCTGATACTGACAATCTGTCCATAATGGCATCGGCGATAGTTGAGTCGCCGATGTATTCATACCACTTGCTGACCGGTAACTGTGAGGTAATCATGGTTGATCGCCGGCCATACCTGTCTTCGAGTATCTGGAGCAGTGCCAACCTGTTGACGCCGTCAAGCGGATGCAGGCCGAAGTCGTCGAGGATGACGAGCGGCGCTTTTTCGATCTGGTTCAGGAGCTTGACATAGGAGCCGTCAAGCTTGGCCATGGTGATGCGCTCAAGGAATCGGTGCATGCCGAAATACATGGTCCGGTAGCCGAGCGAGCAGGCCTGCCTGCCGAGGGCACAGGCGAGGTAGCTTTTGCCGCATCCGGTAGCGCCGGTGATGAGGAGGTTCTCTCCACGGTCGATGAAGGTGCAGTCGGCAAGCGTCATGAGCTTCTCCTGCTGGAGATTGCGCTGTTCACTACAGTGAACCTGCTCAAGCAGCGCGTCATAGCGCAGCTTGCTCTGGCGGAGGTAGAGTTCGGCTCTTGCCTGAGAGCGTTCCTGCAGCTCGGCTTCGGCCAGCCGTGCCATAAACTGGCTGATGGTGGGCTGGTGCTGCACCGGCATGGAGAGTACCGCCTGATAGGCTTTGCACATGCCGTGCAGGCGGAGTTCTTCAAGGCGGTCGATGGTCAATTGCGTGTTCATGGGCGTAGGGTTAGTTTGTTTGTTCATTGATAGGCCTGTTTCCCCCTGATGTTCTGGTGGAGTGGCGTGGTAAAGAGGTTTTCCAGGATACGCTCCTGCCGGTCAAGGTTGTTTTTGAGGATCTGGCTGAGGATGCCATAGGTGACCTTGCCGCCCGGCAAGGCACGCTGGCAGGCAGCCTCGAACCGTTCGTTGCCGTAGAGCTTCGCCAGCCGCTTGAGGCCCATACAGGCCCGGTAGGTCTGCTCGATGAACTCTTTTGAGAGCATCACCTGCTGAAAAGCTTGCAGGGCGTGCGGGCCGATTTTCCCGCCAAAAGCTTCGAAGGAGTGGCCATCCCAGCCCAGAGTGTCAATCCACGCCTGATGGTTCGGCGGCCGATGCTCATGCAGCGTACTGTAGCCATGTCGGCGGAGGTTTCTGGGGTGTGTGGCGATGCGCCGTCGGTCAACGAAGACCTCGACGGTGTGTTCGCTGTAGACAACACTGGTCTGATAGCCGATATACTGGTACGGAACGCTGTATTCATGGGCATCTTCGCCAAGAATGACATGGTGGTTGCGCTGCACCTTGGCCGTTGTCCGGTGCAGGATGGTGAACGGCTCTGCCGGTAACGAACGCAGGTGCGGCAGCTCCTCATCGACGAAGCAGCTCCGGCGACTTCCATGCAGCTTCTGGAACGACTTGTCGTTATGCTCGTCGAGCAACTCACGGATACGGCGGTTCAGGGCAAAGAGCGAGTCGAACTCCTCATGACGCAGTCGGGCGTAGATGCGCAGATAGGCGTGCCAGACGCCATTCTCGACGCTCGGCTTGTCTTTCGGTTTGCGTGGCCGCGTGGCTTCAAGATCGGTACGGTAATGCAGCGCCCAGTGATTGACCAGCTCCGAGAAAGTGAACTCGTAGCGGCTGTTCTTGATGACGTACTGCTTCATGTTGTCGCTGACGATTGAACGGGGCACGCCGCCGAGGTACTCCAGACAACGGTTCAGGGCATTGAACAGCGGCTCCTGCCGTGCCGAACTCAGCGCTTCGACATAAGCATAACCGCTGTACGGCAGGATACAGACCAGCACCGGGCACTCGACCACTTCGCCGGTCACACGATCGCAATAACTGAGGTTCTTGCCAGCAAAATCAACCTGCAGGAGCCATCCCGGCTGATGCTCTATGCGCATCGTAGCCTTGCGGATTTCCTTGTACCGGCCCAGATGCTCGCAGAACTGCGTATAGCCGTACCCATCCAGATGGACAGCGCGGTACTCCTGCCATAAGAGCAGACGGGTGACACCGACGGCATCGAGTTGCTTGAGGTAGGAGGGCAACAGCTCATGCAATACCTGCGCCCGTTCGTCCGGCTGGTTGGTGTTCTCTTCCTGATATACCACCTGAGCCAGAGCCTCGTCACTCCAGTCAAGCAGCGATTCGAGCGGTTTGCCCGTTGCGGCCAGCCGGACAAGATAGGTGTTGAGGGTCGCCCGATGCAGCTTGAGTTTTCGGGCGATCTGGGACTTGTTGGTACCCTCGGCCTTGAGTTGGATGATTCGTCGAATATTGAGCATAGTGATTGATCGATTTGCCATAGTACCTCTGTTTTAAAGTGAGGTACCAAAATCGCCAATCAATCGCTGATTCCCTTTTTTGAAGCGGTGTACACTATATGACGGAATGTCATACACCCATCAGGGGCTGTACCGTCGCATCAATCAGTTCCCGCCGGTTCCGAAGTGTACAATTTGCTCCGGAATCGATGTACACTATACTCCGAAATCCGGTGTACACTTTGCTCCGAAATATTCAGATCAGGGTCTTACCTGCTGGCTTCCTGGCATCCGCTCAATAGAACTTCTTGCTGACTGTGGGTAGAGAAAGGCGGTTGACATGCCGGCAACACAAGCAACCCATCCCCACCAGTCCCGATATGTTGGAAGCGGCTTGTCGGTTAAAAAAAGCAACACAGGCACTCGCTGCAAAATAAACGTTGGTGTGGTTATGAACCTGCCCTCAGCCACCCTTGCAGTCATGACTCAAGCTCGTCCATGCGAATTGAGCGATGCCCTTCAAAAACGGTGAGAATTTCGATACGGTCGAGAGTGCGACGAGAGACAACCCGGTAATTGCCGACAAAAACCTCCCGGATTTCCGGATAAGCTATTTCCGGAACAACTCTTCCACTATCCGGATATAAACCGATCAATTCACCTTTTTCAAGAAGTGTATCAATGAAATCCAATGCTCTTTTCGGGTTATCCTCGGCGATAAAGCGTTCTATTTCATCAAGTTTCTCGATAGCAACGCTTGTCCAGACCACCTTCATTGATTTGCGGATGCCCGTTTCTCTTTCATCATTTTCCTCACCGCTTCCGTATCGTACACTTCCCCGGCTTCAGCCGCCAGGAGCCCAAGGCCGACTGAATCGGAAAATTGCCTCCGATACACCAGTGCATCATATTCAGCCGGTGAAAGCAGCACCCCTGCAGGTCGGCCGTTCTGCGTGATAATGAGCGGATGCCCCGTATCCTGAACCTTTTTCAGGCAGGCAGAGATTCCCGTCTTGAACTCGCCAAGGGGAATGATATCGCTTGAAATCCGTATGGTTTTCATAAAAAAGAGCATTATTAAGAACCGGATTCAGACCTTTTTTCAGTGCTTAATATAACAACAATACTCGTCCCCGTGAAACATAATCAGGCGGGATGCAGGGGTGCGGTTGTCTGCCGACAGTACACCCCTACGGGGTTTGAAGAGGCATGGAGGTTAAATCACGACGGAATATAATACGGGAACTATCCCCTTTCTGCTGCCCGGTCTGTACTTTGCCCGGAAACTCCACAGCAGCTTCTGCTTGAACAGATCGTGTAATTCCAATTCTGTTTCAATGATGCGTTTATAATCCAGGGCCAGGCGATAAGGGAGTGGTGAGAGGTGATGAAGAAAGGAGGAAAAGATTGAATAGGGGGAGGTTTGCCCACGAATTTCCACGGATTTACACGAATTGGCGCCTGTTTGTTAATGGGGAAGGTATTTCAGAATTGTCGCGGTGGCTATAACCGCATGGTTGTATCCTGAATTCCCGGAGAAAATGTAACCATGGTCGCCACAAATCAATGAAAAAAGAGGGTTATGTGCAAATAACCCTCTTTTTTTGCCTTAAACATAGTCGCATCAGTAACGACAAAAAAAGGAGGCGCCCATGGCTTTTCTATAGCAGGACATACCAATTTTTCTCTTAATCGAAACCCCGGCAGTTGTTTTTATCGGCGAAGCCAGAGAAAACCAACTGCCAATTTCCCTTCGTGCAAATTCGTGTAATTCGTGGGCAACTCCCCCTCTTCATCAGAGTATTTTCTGCTACGAATCAACCTCCGCGAGGCAAGACACTCCCGTCCTTGACCCGACATCGTTATAATTCTCCGGGAATTCAGGACAAAACGCACTTCTGAAGCTCAAGGTTTCGGCTCAGGATTATAGCCTTACAAGATATAACAAACAACCATCCCAAACGGGTCCACGGGGAGGAGCAGAATGATTATTCCGGTGAAATGATTCTGACTGTCGGGAAATACTTTTGATATTTGTTTTTATCCCGTGTGATCAATTCAAGACCCGATACTGCGGCATGGGCACCGATAAAAAAGTCCGGCAATGGAGACCTCTTTTCACCTTTAAGCTTTCGGTAGCTGAGAAATGCCTTACCCGCAAGAAACAGGGCTTCCTTTGGGATCTCCAGCATCTTAAATCCGCTTGACGAAATCGCCACCTCCAGTTCCTCGATCTTTTTAAAGCCGATGGAAATTTCGGAATAGATGATTTGATTGATGCATAAAGGGGTATGAGTGGCATATTCAGAAAGAACGGCCTCCGACCAGTCAGCCCAGACAGGATCATCGAGAAAAATATCCAGGATGATATTTGAATCAACAAGCAAGCCGTTCATACCTCTCGTGTGAGCGCCATGATTTCGTCCGTAGTCATTGTGACAGTCGCAATCCCCCGAAGCTTTTTAAATTTCCTACTCGCCGTAGTTGCGTCTTTTCGTTTTACTATCACGATGCGATCCCCCTCCTGCAGAAAATCGACTTCTGTATCAGGGGTTATCCCCAACTTTTCCCGTATGTTAACAGGTATCGTCACCTGCCCTTTTGTTGTCACTTTCATGTTACCCTCCAGTATTACGTATTACCAGTAAGAATACCACATTCCTCCTGATAATTCAAACGATGTTCATGAATCGAGAGATTCCCATGCGTGTCGAGAAACGTTTTCCGGTCCGTATCGTCACGAACAATGCTTCCCCGCTCGATACCCCGGATAATCACATGATGCAGGGTTCCCTGCGCATCAAGTCTCGGTCCTCGCGGCATCGCACTCTCCCTTAATATTTTGCCCGGCAATCGGGTTTTCTCCTGATTTCAAGATACCAGATCACAGTATTTTTAGCAACGGATCAGCGTCCCCAAGTCTGTGGCTCTTCTATAAAAAAAAGTCTCCACCGGCATCAACCATATTCGCCAGAAAATTGTAAAACACTGCTGCACAAAATTTTAAGTGCACTACAACGACTTTTTCGCCGCTACCTTCCAAGTCAAGACCCAAGGCGCTACTTATCATGTAAAACTTTATTTATATCCAACACATCTCCTGCCATACGCATTATTTCTTTAATATGTTCTGAATGAATCCCAACTATCTCATAACTTATATTCGATCCATATTTTCCCCTCATTTTCAGTGCATATTCTTTCGATTTTTTCAGGTAATTCTCATCATGAGTTCTTAGATACTTGTGATAATAAAACCATGCAGCAGTATCCAAGTTTGATATATTGTCTTCACCATCATCAATAATCTTTTTTAGCGATTTAAATCTTTTTTCTGCAATAGCGAAATACTTATTTAATTTTGATCGTGCATTTTTATCAAACTGCTTCAACTTTACAATATAATTATCAAGCGCATACCAGCTCAAATTATTCAATAAAACATTATGCATTTTGCCATCACACTCATGAGATCTACTAAATTTTTTATATATTTGTTCTGCATCTTCGATCTGCTTTACAGCAACATCTATATATTCATCACCTATAGTCCAATACACATACGCCATCCTCATCTTTATCCTTAATTTATTCATATGATCACATTTATCATCACCTTGAAGAATTGAGTCCGCTTTATCAAAATAATTTAAGGCCTCATCATTCCTTCCATAGACAAAATGAAGTTCTCCTAGCCTATAATAAACGCAATATTTATCATCACAATATTCTAAAACCTTATGATACAAAACAAGTGAATCTTTATAATTAGCCTCACAAAAAGAAATAAATGCATTCTCCATATCCAACCAATACAGTAGCTTTGAATCAACAATACCGCTACGACATCCTATTATTCTACATATATTTTTATATACTTTACGAGATCTATTCGCCCATTCATCTGATGGCAAATAGTTTTTTATTAGCTTTCTATATTTCTCATATTCAGACTTAACCGACGCATCACTCATAAAAATATCAGGTATTAATTCGTCCTCATATTCTGCATAGTATCCAGGACGCTCCTTATACTTCTCAAATTCCCTTCCGGCATTTTCCCTTAAGGCAATATCATTTAAATATGACAACATATTGTCAATATTCTGCAATTCTTTTGCCAATAATGCAAAACTCTTTTTAATATATGGATTGACTCGTCCTTTTTTGTATGATAGTGCATGTTCCAGCTCACCCCAAACATCTTGAATCAATGTCCTTAACTGAATTTCAATAACCACAGCACCATCCCTACAAACCAAATAATGTATAGATTTATATCCAGACACCCTATCTTCTTTAATCATAAAATGCCCAGGATAATACTGCTCAATAGATTGGCATAGTTTTTTATAAAGCTCTTCATTTTCATCAAAATTATAGAAATTACATTCGTATAAATCAAATTCATTTTCAGATAATGAACGAAGAAGATAATCATGAACACTCACCATATCTCGCTCAAATAAACACAATAAACGAACGCCTCCGTAATCAGTAAAATCCTTATAAGGCTTACCTTTTCTTTTTGTCTTTAGAAACGCACTATCGGATTTTTTTACTCTTGATTTAATAAAATAAATAGGTATTTTATCGACAGCATTATCGCGCCCTTTTATAAACAACGCTTCAATCCACTTAATCTCTTTTATAACAAATGGTTCTAAATTATTGATATAATCGCGAATTTCCTCAAGAGTACCGCTTTTCATAAGTCTGAATTTAAATTATTAAAAATAATAAAAGCAACAGTTTCATTACTCTAATCTATCTAAAACAATTTTGCCGCATTAATATTTCAATCATTCTTACTCGCATAGCGGTCTTCCCTAAGATAGATTTTCATGGTTCGGGGGTCGAGACCGAAGTGTTCGAGAAGATCTTTTATGTATTTGAGCAGACTGTTTGCCGAGAGATTAACTTCGGCGTAGAGACCGGATTCGAGCTTTTCGCCGAGGCGAAGGTCGTGCTCATTTGCGGACAATAATGGTTTCCCCCGGTTGCTGATAAAGCGTTCTGTTTCGGGGAGGGCGGCAAACTTTTCAGGATCTGTGGTTTGCAGCATGTCGAGGACAAGCAGATAGAGGGTTTTCCAGGTCTTCAGGCCTTTGAAGGCAGTTTCACCGAGAATAAAGCCATACGGGCGCTTGTAGGTGAAGTTTTCTTCGAGGTAGTGGGGTTTTGTTTTGTCAAGTTCGGCGATAAGGCGCTCTCTTTGCTGGCGGTTGCCGGACTCTTTTACCACATCGTCCTCTTCGGGGTTGATGCCGAAATGGGCCTTGATCATCTGCGCTATTTTGGCGGAGCTGCCGGTAAACTGGCTGAGGCTATCGTTGTATGCCATGATAAACTGTGTTCCCTGAGCCAGAGATTCATTGTCACGCGGGTCGATACTGAGCAGCATGTCGTCAGGCAGAGAGAGCAGATTCTCCTGAAGGTTATTCAGCGTGTCAAGTATTTCATTAATTTTGTTCTGCGTCATAAGGATCCTTTATGGTTTTTTAACGCTAACCCTAGGTGATTCTTATTTTCCATTTTTTGCATATTCTTGTTTTCCGATCACATCTTTTTAATTTTACATAGTGGATTTGCCTTTTCCAATATACGAAACAGTGCAACTTAATGATTTACGAATCGGTGGCCGAAGTCATCCTCCATAACATTCGCCGCTACGTTTCAGCCAAAACGCCCTCCTGAATACTGCCTACTGCACACTGCTAACCATCATCAACCTGTTCTGTATAGGTATGGAATAGTTATTTGCGTTAATAAACGACATCTATATTAACACATCGGGGTGAAAGTTGCATGCAGGGTTCTTAGGGGGCGGCGATCCAGTAATGCATCGCTGTTGCCCGAAAACACATAGGGCACAACCCTAAACCAACTTGGGTAATAAAGAACTTAACAGCAATATTCAGTTAATCAAAGCTTCAGCCCGAGGTTTTAACAGTGTGGAAAGATATCGAACTCGAATTCTGTTTAATTGTGGAAAGCTCAACATGGTAATCTTATCCTGAATGATTTTACCTAAGGTCTATCCATTAAATTCTACGAAGCACCTATCTTTTTTTTTGGATTCCAAGCAATACCATAAATATGCCTAAGCAAAGGACTATCAACATCAATCTTAACTTCTATATTACCCGCAAAAGAATCAACTTGGATATTTGAACGCATTATTTCACTATCTACCTCATAATCAATATTTGACGAATGACTCGCAACAAATGGCTGGATTTCATTTTTTCCTAACCCATAACTACGGGGGAAACGAAACACATAAAATAATTTTTTTGTTCTATGGATAGGAATAACACCATCGTAGCACTTGAAGTCTCCAGCCTCAAGATGTAAAGGCGCATTATCTCCCACATCCTCATCCCAAATAGGGTTAAAAAAGGGAGAGCTAGTAACTATCGAATATTCAATAAAATCACCCTCTGACGGGCTCGGCTCAATTTTTAAAAACACCTCCACACAATCTTGGGTCTGCTTTTCTATAATATGCTTAATATCCATTTCTTTAGAAAATGACTCAACCTTTATTTCCCAAGAAATAGGCTCATAGTTCTCTAAAATACTGCTTGAAACTGAAGCCCAAGCTGATGTTTTAAATGCGCGTCTATACGGTTTAAGAAATTTCAATCTTCTACTATTACAATATACCCAGTAATAACCATTTTCTCTTTCTTTCATTTCAACAAGAACTCTTTGATACTCAACATAAAACTCACTTGTATCTTGACCAGTAATTAGATCGCTTGGCGACAAAACCTGCAACTTCAACTCATGAATTGATTTTATTACTTGCTCAAGAAATAAGGAAGAAAATAGTTTTTCACGATCAAATCTCAGATGGGTTCCAAAATTGTTTTTGAAACCTGCAAACTGAACACCTTCCTCAACAAACATTAAAACAGGAATTTCCTTTCCAACGGCAAAAGAGAGTTCATCATTCACTGCCTCAGACATCATATAATCACCAGACTTCATTTCCGTTCTTCTTGCACAAATAGCAATTAGTGCTTGAGAATCAGAAATCAGTTGCTTTGCCTTATCTGGCGGAGTCAATATAAAAGCTCCAGAAACATTACACAACCTAATATCTAATGCTTTACATATTGCATAAAAATACTCATTAAGAGCGTTGTCTTCTTCAGCAAAAGAACAAGAAAAAAACACATCAACACTAGGCGAGTTCATAAATTTACTCCTTTTAAATTAGGAATTAAACCACTATACCTTATTTATTCAACAATTCATCATTATATTAGATCAGGAAACAGCTATAATTAAATTGATTTTAATCTTTACAAACATGAGTTCATATCTTTAATTTAACCCAATAAAAAATATTTTTAGATATACACTTAATTGCTTAATAATGAATCAATAGATTCTAAATGAGTGTATTTTAATAATCAACTCACTTCTCCAATACTTACCTGCGATATTTGGCTACTCTTTCCTACATCTCAAAAAAAGGAAGCAGCTCCATTTGCCATACTATGCTTATCGACGATAAAGAGGAATAGGCAAAAAATTCTCTGGTCACAATAAAATTATTCAAGCTATGGAGCTAAAAAAAAGGAGTTCCTCAGGTTTGAGGGTTTTAAAAAATTGATTGTCTGAATGCAGCCCTTCGATGTAGGGCTGGCTCCGGAGAAGCTGGAACCAGTCATGATCTGTAACCCTGATAAAAGCATTCATAACCAATACAATACTGTTGAAGTAAAGTGAAAACTGGAAACTGATGAGGGGTTATAATTTCCAATCGAATAGCTATACCACAGCAATCATCGGTCATACTGGCTCTGCACGGAGGGGTCAAAACATAGAACATCAAGGGATACGCATAAGCATCTTTTTATTTACTAAACAGTTACAACAAAAGCAAGCATCTTTCTACATCCTAAATTCTTTTTAAAAGACCTTTATAGCTGCGCCATCACAGCATTCAGGATTTCGGTCTGTTTGCAGACAGCGGCATCAATCTGCTGGTCGAGTTGGTCGCACAGCGCCATCAACTGGTCGATGCGGGCGACGATACGATATTGTTCGGGCTGAGGAGGCAATGGAAACACAATGGAAGCCAATACCTTGCCTGACATATTGGATATTCCAACCCCTTTCCTGTACTGATTGATTTCGCCAGTGGCATTCAGCTTTTCGAAAAACCTGTAAGCAAAGTACGGGTCAATGTCTTTGTAAAATCGAGCACGATGAATATGATTCTGAAAACACACTTCTGAATCGAAGGGCCACACTGCTGCTCGCCCCGCTTCCCCTCCTTCACAAATCAACAGATCGTCCTTTTTGGCTGTGCATTTTTCGAGTTCATCCTCTCTGATTAACATTTGACGAACATTTTCAAGCACGAACCTTCCCCAGTAGAGATTTGAGGTAGTGATATATTCGCGTGGTTGACCTGTGTTGCGCCCCTTGTCCAGCGTTTTTCCGGAATTGTGTTGAGCAATGTCGCCAAATCGCACCCAAGCCCAATTTGACGGGATTTTGTGGGGCATTTCCTCATTAAAAATTTCCGGTAGCTTCTCCCCTTTCCTTCGTGACTTCGTGCATTCGTGCGATGCCTTCTCTTTTTCGATCTCCTTCAACAACTCCGAAGCAGGAGGATCATTCGGATTCTGGGGAACGAGGCGACCCATGACGGCCAGTTGGAGGATGGCCTTGCGCAGTTCGGCGACGTTTTCTTTGACGCTGTAGAGTTCACTGAAATGCTGCCGGATGAAATCCAAGGCTGAACCGTCCGTCGCGTCGAGCAGTTGCATGATGGCTGCAGCGTGAACAGTCTGCCTCTTCTCGTCCCGCTCATTGCGCAGCTTTTCCAGCTCATCGCAACGGGCCATCAACTGGTCGATGCGAGCGACGATGCGGTGTTGCTCGGGAAGGGGTGGGAGAGGAAACTGATAGTGTCGAAGAAATCCCAAAGAAACAAAACTCTGCACAGCACCAGAGGAAATCGCCTTCATATTTTCTTGAGCAAGGATAAGATAATAGTGGAGGTATCGATTGCTCGGCTTACCTTTCAAGAAAAACTTGAAAAGCGCAACATTCTTTATCGAGAACTCAAGATCAGAATCAACAATTACAGGATTGCCTATACTCCCAATCATTGCAAAAAGGATATCACCCTTATCGACTTTAGATCGCTCTGAAATCTTCGCGTGATCCTCTTTTGAAATGCACTTAACATCTTCCAAGCTGAGTGCCCCTGTATAGATATTTTTACTTGTTACAAGTGGATACCCAACATTCACGTATTTTGGTGTATCATGGGTACCATCACGGACATCGAGAGCATCATTTAACCTCACCCACTCCCACCCCCGCGGTAATTCATAAGGAATCTCATACAATTTTATCGGCGACAACTCTCTTCCTTTCCGTCGTGCCTTCGAGCCTTCGAGTGATACCCTCTCCCTCTCAATATCTTTCAATAAATCTGAGGCTGGCTGGTCGTTCGGATCCTGCTCCACCAGCTTGCCCTGCATGGCGAGGGTGAGAATCAGCTCACGGAGCTTTTTGATGCCATCAGGGGCGGCAAAGGCTGTATCGAAGTGCTGCTCAAGCAGGTTGGCGATCTGTTTATTCATCGCTCCCCTCCTGCCGCAGGATTTCGCGGCCCTTATCGGTAAGGCGGTATTTCTGGTTTTTGCTGCGAGCTGAATCCGGAAGCATAGGTTCCAACAATTTCAGTACGTCGCAAAGTCGGGACATTGCTTTTTTGAAGTTCCCTGTTCGTGTTCGATATCCGAGCACTTCCAGCAAATCCGGAGCACTCCTGGTCGCCTCGCGACATGCCCCAAGAATCTTTCTCTCCGTATCGGTAAGCTCATTGGCCTCATCATGGGCCTTGTCTTGCTCACTGACTTGCTCATTGACTTGCTCATTGACTTGCTCATTGACTTGCTCACTGACTTCTCCCGTAACATCCTGGGCAACTTGTGTCTTTGACCGGAATGTCGCGGTGAAGAAATCGTTGAAGCGCAGTTCCAGTTCGGTGCATCCGTGTTCGGCGACCGTCTGGCGGATACGGCTGATACCTGTATCAATACCCTTGATGACGCCACTGTCGGCAACACCGAGGAGAATCCTGCCGCCACCGGAGTTGGCAATTGCGCAGGCCTCCTCCACAAAGGATTTGTCGAGGCTCTGCTTGAATTCGGTGTGAAAGCCTTCGCCCGCCTGCAGCAAGGGTGTCAACGGATCGCTCATGCCTTGCCCCTCTTGTCTGTCGAGAGGCAGGCCATCAGTTCGGCCTTGAGCGCCTGCTGCGCGGCTTCGAGCCGACGAACGATTTCCTGGTACTCCTGCATCAGCTCTTCGGGATCCCTGTGGTTCACCTCGATTTCGTGCGGGTTCTTGCTGTCGAGATTGAAGTTTTTTGCAGCGATCTCTCCGGCACTGACCGTCCATGCATATTGGGTGGTCTTGCGTCCGCGTCGCTCTGCGCCTCCCCACCACCCTTTTTCCAGATCGAATTCGCCGATGGTGAGCGGTTTCGAGCGGGAATAAGATTTGTAACCCTCCGGGTAGGGGTGCTGGAAAAACCAGACGTCTTTGGTCGGGCCGCCCTTCTCGAAAAACAGAATATTGGTGGCAATGCTCGTGTAGGGGCTGAACACCCCTTTCGGCAGCCGGACGATGGTGTGCAGATTGAACTCTTCGAGCAGCTCACGTTTGAGCGTTGTCTTGACCCCTTCGCCGAACAGGAAGCCGTCGGGCAGTACCACGGCAGCTTTACCTGTGTCGTGTTTCAGAAGGTGCATGATCAGGGCCATAAACAGATCGGCGGTCTCGCGGGTCTGGTATTTGCGCGGAAAATTGTTCTCGATGCCATCCTCCTCCATGCCGCCGAAGGGCGGATTGGTGATGATCATGTCCACCCGGTCGCGAGGGCCGTAGTCCTTGAGGGGGCGGCTAAGGGTGTTGTCGTGCCGGACATTGGTGGGTACATCGATGCCGTGCAGCATCATGTTGGTCATGGCAAGCATGTGCGGCAACGGTTTTTTCTCAACCCCGTGAATGCTCTCCTGAATCATCCTGCGGTCGTCGGCGGTTTTGACCTGCTCTTTCAGGTGATCGATGGCGCAGGTAAGAAAGCCGCAGGTACCACAGGCAGGATCGAGGATGGTCTGGCCCAGTTGAGGATCGAGTATATCAACCATGAACTGCGTGACGGCTCGGGGTGTATAGTATTCACCTGCGTTACCTGCCGATTGCAGGTCGGCGAGAAGCTTTTCGTAGATATCGTTGAAAAGATGGCGGTCGCCTGACAGGTTGAAATCAACGTCCTCCTGGATGATGTTGATCACCTGACGCAGCAGGGTGCCGGATTTCATGTAGTTGTAGGCATCCTCGAACACCGAACCCACAACCCGTCCGTATGGTGAAACGCCGGCGGTAACAGCAAGTTTCTTCAGCGAAGGAAAGAGGTCGTTGTTCACGAAATCTATCAGTTCCTCTCCGGTGATTCCTTCGGGATCCTTTGCCCAGTTCGACCAGCGGAAGCGGCTCTGCAACGGCGATTTGTAGCCGGGCACAGTAAGCTCCCACTCCTGTTCCCTGTCATCGAAAATCTTCAGGAAAATCAGCCAGACGATCTGACTGATGCGCTGTGCGTCTCCATCGACGCCGACATCCTTGCGCATGATGTCCTGAATGGATTTAATGAGTGAAGTTATGGACATATCCGGTTACTGCTTGAATGTGCCGTGATAATAAAATTCAGGCGCTGTAGAGCGCTTGTTCCAGTTCGTGAAGGGCATGCTGGTAGTTATCCAGACCGCCAAAGGTGCGGATGATCTCCATGGGCGTGCCGAAATCGGTAAACGGCGCTATGGTGAGCACCTGCGTTTCCTCTATATGCGTAACGCCTTCGTCGGCATACTTGTCGAGCAGCGCCTCCAGCACCCGGCGGGCATCTGCGCCGTATTTCGTAAAATAGTCGCGTTTTCTTACCTGCTCGGCCCGTTCCTTCCGGGTAAGAGGCGGCATGCCCCATGCAACATGGCAGATCAGGTCGAACGGATCGAAGGTCTTGCCGGAACTGCGGCCTATCTCGTCTGAAAGGGCATCGAAAAAAACTCCCTGCTTCTCAAGTTCCTCGATAACTGCCAGCTTCTTTTCGCTGCCGTTCCAGCAGTTAAGGAAATCGTCCAGAGAAGCGAACTCGCCGGAGAGCGCCTTGCGGGTGTAGTCCTTGAGCGATTCGGTAATCAGTCTGCCATTGGCATCGAAATACTGGACCCGTTCGGCTACCACGCTCACGGCGACATTAGCGACAACATAACGCCGGACGCCTGGCCCCTCATCACCGGGCCCTGTTTCTTCAACGTCTGTCCATGTCTGGTCGTGACCGGTTTCCGGATAAGGGCCCCCTTCCATAGGATCGCATTCGTCAATATCGGGAGGCACCGGAGAATCGTCGCCTTCGGGCACATATATCTGTACCGGATCGCCATCGAAATCAGGATCGGCAAAAAGTTCTGTCGCCTTCCTGAAATCGATAATGGTAAAATAATATTTGCCGTACTCTTCGTTGATGCGGGTTCCGCGCCCGATGATCTGCTTGAATTCGGTCATCGACTGAATGCGCTGGTCGAGCACGATAAGCTTGCAGGTCTGCGCGTCGACGCCGGTGGTCATCAGTTTGGAGGTGACGGCGATAACCGGGTAACGGCTCTCCGGAAAAATGAAATTATCGAGTTCTGCCTTACCCTCCTCGTTGTCTCCGGTAATGCGCATGACGTACTTGCTGTTCTGCGAAACAAGATCGCTGTTTTCGTTGGCCAGCGCCTGACGCATGCGCTCTGCATGGTCGATATTTTCGCAGAAGACGATGGTTTTATCGAACCGGTTGGTCTGGCGGAGAAAATCGCTGATCTTTTTTGCCACAAGTTCCGTGCGTTTTTCAAGAACCAGTGACCTGTCGAAATCCTTCTGGTTGTAGATGCGGTCTTCGATTTCGTTGCCGTACTTGTCAAGCATCCCCTTGTCGGGCCGCCATCCTTCCATATCCTTGTCGAGATCGATGCGAACAACCTTGTACGGAGCGAGAAAACCATCGTCAATCCCCTGCTTGAGGGAATAGGTGTAAACAGGATCGCCGAAGTAATCGATGTTGGAAACCTCTTTGGTCTCCTTGGGTGTGGCGGTCAGGCCTATCTGTGTTGCTGACGAAAAATATGCAAGGATCTCGCGCCATGCGGAATCAGCCGCGGCACTGCCCCGATGGCACTCGTCAACGACAATCAGATCGAAAAAGTCAGGGCTGAACTGCTTGTAAATATTTTTTTCTTCTTCGGTGCCGGTGACTGCCTGATAGAGCGACAGGTAGATTTCATAGGACTTGTTGGCCTGACGCTTCTGGATTTTCGTCATCACCTGACCGAAAGGCTTGAAATCGTTGGTCATGGTCTGATCGACCAGAATGTTGCGGTCGGCAAGAAACAGTATCCGCTTTCTGGCTTTGGCCTTCCATAAGCGCCAGATAATCTGGAAAGCGGTAAAGGTTTTTCCGGTACCTGTGGCCATGACCAGCAGTATACGGTTTCGGCCCTGAGCTATGGCATCTATTGTCCTGTTGATGGCTGTGAGCTGGTAATAACGCGGTGTCTTGTTGCTGCCGTCGCTGTAATAATCCTGAGTAACGAGGATATTCTGCTCTTCGGTAAGACCCCGATGCTCGGCCCACCATTTCCAGAGCATTTCCGCTGAAGGAAACCCTTCGAGGTCCAGCTCCTTCTCGATAAAACCGTCAGTGGTTACTTTATTGTGGAATAAAAAACCATCCCCATTCGTACTGAAAACGAAAGGAACCTGCAGCATCTCGGCATACGAAAGGGCCTGCTGCATCCCGTCGCCAAGGGAGTGGTTGTTATCCTTGACCTCGATAACGGCTATCGGAATGTTCGGCTTGTAGAAAAGAACATAGTCCGCTCGTTTGCGCGTTCCGCGAATGTGCATCTTGCCTCGGACAATAACCCTGCCGCTGGTAAGCGGAAACTCTTCCCTGATCTGGGACACGATATCCCACCCGGAACGCTCAAGCGCCGGAGTGATGAATTTCGTGCAGATGTCCCGCTCGGAGAGCGCCTTCTTATTCATTCGAAAGGTGCAGGGTTACGGCAGCTTTAAGGAAGAATAACTCGTTTTGAAAAAAGGAAATATACGATTACAGCCAAAGCACGGCAAGAGAAAAGGCTGCGAAAAGCGGCCTTTTTCTTCAGTTCTGAGATAGTATGTTAAAAACAGGGGTTGAGTTGCATTTCTACTTCAAGAGGGTTCCGTTGTTTTTTTCCATGAAGAATGTGATTTCGTGACCTCTCCAGTAACCTGCCTTGTGACTGGGCCCTTAAGTGGACCCCTGACTTGGTGCCGACTTGGTGCCGACTTGGTGCCGACGTGTCTTGTTTATTTGAACATATTCATAGCTGAGCCCTCTTCTGATCGAGTAATTTAAAAAGTTCTCTTCCTTTGGCTGTAAGACGGTATTTCGGGCTCGGGCTTCTGTTTCTCTTGCAGGTTCATTCCTTTGCGTTAAACTTTCCGGTTAAATCCACAGCGGGAACCAAGCTCATGGACCTCGTCATGGGCCTCGACTTGTTCGGGTACTTTTCCTTTGACATTCTTGCGTCGAATCGTCATCACCCGGAATCCGCCGTCAATCCCGATTTCAGTCTCCTGCAATCCAGCTTTTGTTGCATCGCCGGATCATGTCGCGAATGCCGGTTCCCATGCGCTCTATATTATTGAGCAGGTACCTGGGATCGGCAAATTGTGGTTTATAAAAAACTTGGAAACATGTGCGTAAGAGGTAACAATGCGCCTACAGCCTCCCAGTCCGACTCAATCGACAATCGCATAAATGCAAGGTTCCCGGTGCGTCCAGTCTCGCTCCTCGTGGCATATTGCTTTATTGTTTTGAAGTTTTCAAAACTTATACGCACATAGGGACTCTCAGACATATTCCCTGCAAAAAAAAGAATTTATTCTATTGCACTGCGTCCCCTATGCCCACGAACCCTCAGTTACCGAGGAGTTGATCGAGATGCTCATCTGGTTTAAACCCCTCATCATTGTCACGTCATTTATTCATCCACGAGAGTTGAGTGACGAGGTTTGCAGCGTGCTCGACCGTTTTTCCGATGCCGGAATCGTGCTTCTCCAGCAGGGCCCGATTCTCAAGGGCATCAACGACGATGTGGACACCCTGAGAACGCTGTACGAAAAACTGGTTCAGCATCGCACTATGCCCTACTATGCGACCTGGGGCATCGTTTCTCCCGGCAACCGCCACTTCACGCTTGACGGCGAAAGCGCACACAAGCTGATAAGGCAGCTGGAGAACACAACCTCCGGCTTCTGCATTCCACATCTCAGCACCCTCGATCAGAACAATAACAAGACACGCTCTATCGGATAGCGGCCATCGATAAGCCGTGCTTGCAGACAAACTTCGGCGTCAGAGTCTTTTTCATCGACGCCAACTCCCGTTCCTGCTGCCGGATCACAGAAACATTTCCGTTATTCCCCTCTTCAATCAACACCTGCTCAATATTCCTTCCAAGCAGACTTGAGCTTTCATCTGGAGTTAACGGCAAAGACAAAAGTGTTCTACCTTTTTCAGCACTTTCCTAATGTGCAACACCAAATCCTTTCAGTGCATTGTTTTTGAAAAGGCATGGGCGCTAAATCCCGGGGCGGGAGATATCCTCTTTTCACCTCAGTCCCGTAGGGACGACATGCCGGTAGCACAAGCAACCCATCCCCTACCAGACTCCTGTGTCGAGCCTCATCCGCCGCTACATTTCCGGCAAAACGACCACCTGAATCCCGATGCCGAACGCATTGTTCAGGCAGTTTTCCGGAGTGCAAGAGAGACAATCAAGAAACTACTCCTCACTTTACAGTGCTTGCAAGTTATTCCAAAGATGTATGTTATGGTGATTTTTGATACGGATCAGCATCCATAATAATCCTACAGAGTACCGTCCGCCGCAACCGGTTGTTGTGCGGCGAATCTGCGCGCGACAGATTTCTCTCCCGCTACTGCTGTTCATCGCCTATCTGTCCCAAATTGGCTTACCGGGACCTGCTGATCCAGGAAACTGCCAGCCCATGTTGGTAACCGTGTTGATCACGGAGCACGCGAGTTGTGCTGTGTGACGCTGGACTTGGTCAAGGTAGGCGCAATCCATGGCGGTCTCGACCACATCCATCTGCCTGTTCACGAAAAACGGCACAGAGGCGCCTTGGGTGTCTGGTAACCGCCACGAACCGTGGCAGAGGATGTTCCGCATCTCAGCCGCCTTCTTCAGGTCGCTCAGGAGATCGGGCAGATCGGTGATCGCTTCATCCGGGTGGTCGCGAACCACTTTGCCAAACAAATCGATGAGGCCGCCCAACGGATCGGTGAGTGCGCGCTCAAGCTTCGGAAGCCACTGTTCGAACGCCTGCTCGGCCTCGGACTCTTCGTACGGGCGTATGGCAGTGAAGGCGAAAATCGTCTTCGCCAGCATTTCCTCCAGGAAGCCGAAGGTCGCAACCGCGCGGCCCAAGCTTTCCCAGAACTCGCTCTCATGCCTGTGAGTTGGGAAGTGCTCGCTTTATGTCAATAGAGATGGCGCTTTTTTGTTAAAAAAATATTCACTTTTCGTCCGGGTTCAGCACCACTTCCCGGTTAATGTTCCATGCTCTTGCCGGTCTTGATCCCCAACGTTCTGGATGTATCTCCCGAGCAAGCTGTAATGCCCGATTTCGCTTCTCAAAGATGGCTTTTGCCTGACCGTACCGCATCTGATGCGGCGTTACATACTGAACATGCTATATTTTGATAGACAGGTAAAGAAGCCATACCTTACCAACCAAAAGGAGGTATGAATCATGGCGAACCAACAATCACGCCGTCAATACGACAAACAGTTTAAAATCGATGCCGTCA
>Ga0209467_1000171_pt1 | contig 120360 bp, 111 predicted proteins | sample Higcelwee11metaG_FD_187175 | JGI IMG/M metagenome (GOLD analysis project Ga0209467, IMG submission 187175) | Freshwater pond sediment microbial communities from the University of Edinburgh, under environmental carbon perturbations - High... | ecosystem: Environmental > Aquatic > Freshwater >...
CGCCAGGACCCGAGCCAGCGCAAAGGCAGCCTCAAGACTCGTCGGCTCATCGCCAACACTTCGGATGAGTATCGGGCCGAGTTGCTGGGACTCAAATGAGAATGCTTGGCTTCATGCGATTGCCCTGCCAGGATGCCCCACGCCATCGACAAGGACACCCAGCTCTGCATGTCCCTCGCCGGACGCCCCGGCAACACCGGCACCCGCTTTCACAACCACCTCTACGAAGCCCTCGGCCTGAACTACGCCTACAAGGCGTTCACCACCCACGACCTGCCCGCCGCGGTCGGCGGCATCCGCGCCCTGGGCATCCGCGGCTGCGCCGTCTCGATGCCGTTCAAGGAAGCCTGCATCCCGCTGCTCGACGCGCTCGATCCGTCCGCGGCGGTGATCGACTCGGTGAATACCATCGTCAACGACCAGGGCCGGCTCACCGGCTACAACACCGACTTCCTGGCCATCGCCCAACTGCTCGACAGCCACGGGGTCTCGCCCGGCCTGAGCTTCGCCCTGCGCGGCAGCGGCGGCATGGCCAAGGCGGTGGCCTTCGCCCTGCGCCAGGCCGGCTTCCGCCAGGGGCACATCGTCGCCCGCAACCCGGCCGCCGGGCAGGCGCTGGCCCAGGCCAGCGGCTTCGCCTGGGCGGCGGAGCTGGGCGAGCTGCGCCCTGCACTGCTGATCAACGTGACCCCGATCGGCATGGCCGGCGGACCCGAGGCAGAGGATCTGGCCTTCCCCGCGAAAGCCATCGAACGGGCGGAAATCGTCTTCGACGTGGTGGCACTGCCCGCGGAAACGCCGCTGATCCGCCATGCCCGCGCGCTCGGCAAGCCGGTCATCACCGGCGCGGAGGTCGCCACCCTGCAGGCGCTCGAACAGTTCGTGCTCTACACCGGCCGGCGCCCGGGCCCGGAACAGGTCGCCCGGGCCGCGGCCTATTCGCGCCAGAGCTGAGCGATCCACCTGCAGGAGCGCCCACTTTCTCCGCGAGCGCTCTTGCAGGCGGACAGCACGTTGCCCCCGCCCCCGCATGGACGAACGCGACCCTTTGAAGACGCTTGCAGGTGTCGGCGTGCCCGCGAGCCGCTAGAATCGCCACTTCCCGTTCCCGGGCCGGCCCGGGACTCAACCGTCTGCGAGAGAACCGATATGGGCGCCCAGTGGAAAGCCAGACCCAAAGAAATTGCCGCCAACGCCAAAGGCAAGATTTTCGGCAAGCTGGTCAAGGAAATCATGATTGCCGCGCGCAACGGCGCGGACCCGGACATGAACCCCAAGCTGCGCCTGGCGGTCCATCAGGCCAAGAAGGCCTCGATGCCCAAGGACACCCTGGAGCGCGCCATCAAGAAAGGCGCGGGCCTCTCCGGCGAGGTGGTCAACTACGAGCGGACCCTCTATGAAGGCTTCGCTCCGCACCGCGTGCCGGTGATCGTCGAATGCCTGACCGACAACGTGAACCGCACCGTGGCGGAAATCCGCGTACTGTTCCGCAAGGGCCAGCTGGGCACCTCCGGCTCGGTGAGCTGGGACTTCGACCACCTGGGCATGATCGAGGCGACCCCGGAGGGCGGCGCCGACCCGGAACTGGCCGCCATCGAGGCCGGCGCCCAGGACTTCGAGCCCGCCGAGGAAGGCGCCACCCTGTTCTACACCGAGCCGACCGACCTCGACGCGGTGTGCAAGGCACTGCCGGAGTTCGGCTTCACCGTGCAGTCGGCCAACCTCGGCTACAAGGCGAAGAACCCGGTGAGCCTGTCCGGCGCCGAACTCGAGGAGGTCGAAGCCTTCCTCGAAGCCCTCGACAATCACGACGACGTGCAGAACGTCTACGTCGGCCTGAGCGCCTGAGTCCCGCGCCGCGCCGGCAGAGGCCAGAAGCTCCTGCCGGCGCGGGCCGCAGCGCCTGCGAGCCTTCGCGGCAGCCGTTTGCCTGCGCGCCGGGGACACGTTATAAACCAACCGAACAATCGTTCCATCACCATTGCCTACAGGATCCGAACATGGCCGAAAACCCGGTAAACATGGAAATCTTCGACATGGCCGATGAGTTCATCGCCGTTGCCAACCGACTGCTCGAGGAAGAACACAAGGATCTGGGGCAGATCAGCGCGGCGATCCGCTACGCCGCCGCCCGGTTCAGCGCCCACGAGGCCGCCTGCCGCTCCGGCGATCTGTCGATCGACAAGGAAAAGGCGCACAGCTGGTACAGCGACCAGTTCAACAAGATGCTGGAAGAAAACCTCGACCAGCATATCGAGATGTCGAAACAGCGCTAACGATGCGCCAAACAGGCAAGGCCCCTGCCGGGCCCGCCTGTAGCGCCTGTCGATCTCCGCAAGATCCTCACGGGAAGCGCGCTATGCCGGTCGGCGGAACACGACCAGCTTGGCCAGCAACCGCTGCACCACCTCGTCGCGCTGATTCAGCGTCAGGCTTTCCAGGGCGACGATGCCGCGATCCGGCCTCGAGCGCGACGGCGTGATCGCCTGAATGCAGCTCTCCACACGCAGAATGTCTCCCGCCCGCGTGGGCCGGGGCCAGTCGACCTCGCCGCCGGCGCCGATCAGCCCGCCGGCCAGCGGCATGCCGCTGGTGACCAGGAGACGCATGGTGATGGCCGCGGTATGCCAGCCGCTGGCCGCCAGCCCGCCGAACAGGGTCTGCCTGGCCGCCTCATCGTCCAGATGAAAGGGCTGGGGGTCGAACTGCGCAGCGAAAGCCTTGAGACTGGCCTCCTCCAGCACGAACTCGCCGCTGCGAAAGCGGGCGCCCACGACCAGGTCGTCCAGGTAAAGGGCTGCCTCTCGCCCGTTGTCGCTCATGACGTACTCCTCTCGCTCCAGGCTCGGCTCCGCCCCCGCAGGCTACGGCAAGTAAAGGGTGTCGTCGTCGATGAAGCGCTGCCCATCGAACGCGTGGCCGTCCTTGCTCGGAGCCGCGGGCAGCGAAATCGACCTATCGAATCCACCACGGGCCGCCAGAGTGGCGGGCAGGCAGCAGCCCGGCAATAACGGTTTCAGCCTAATTCTGGATATTTCCGGACAACCGCCTCCCCCACAACCGCAGCCAGATCGACCCGGTTCCGGGTAAACGGGGGGACGTGCGCCGCCGGGATGGCGCCGCGGCGGAAAATCCCTGCGCGGATCGCCCTGCCCGGGATCTTGAGGGACGAGGGGTGGAAAACCGCCGTGCAGGTTTCCCACCCGGCCTTGCGACGAAGGGGCCGACCGCTCAGGCCGCCTTGGGAAAGAGCGGCTTGCCGTGGTCGAGACACTGGTCGACCAGCCACTTGCCGTGGGCGATGGAGGCGTGCTGGGCCTGCTCCAGCTCGGCCATGAAGGCATGCCCGAGCGGCAGGGGCAGCCGCCGGGTAGTGCGCCCCTCGGGCGTGGTGATATGGCAGCCGCCGGCCCAGGGCGTCGGACTGCCCGAATGCTCCATGACATCGGCGGTAATGGTGTGGTCGCGGTAGGTGCACTGCATCAGGGTCATGGTCTGAACCTCGCTGTCTGCAGGCCGCCAGCGAGGGGCACGACGTCATCCGCTTTCGTCGCCCCGACCCTGCTGATGCGGCCCGGATGTCGCCGCCGACTCTCGGCGGCTCGCGCGCCGGCAAGGATCGCGGTCCTTGCGCCTTGATCCTGCCTTGAGGGTATAGCATAGGCCGCTGCCGGCGAGCCGCCGCCAGTCGGCCCCCGCTGTGGCGGTCTATATTTGCCGGTAAGCCATGCGCCGATACAGCCCTTCACCACGGAAGAAACTCCATGGCTGCCGGGCACCGATCAAACGAAATGCAACTTGAGCGAGGGAAAGATCCCATGTCCGATATGGATCACCGACCGGGAGTTCATGAAGCCTACCTGCTGAAGCGTCATCTCAAACTCGAAGCTCTGGATGCCGTCAAGGCCGCGGCCATCGCCCAGGAGATCGATCGACTGGTGGGGGTGGACAGCGTCGCACTCGACCAGGACACCCGGCGTCTGGATGTCGCCTACGATGCCTCGCACCTGCGCATCGAGCAGGTGGAGGAGATCGTGCGCAGGCACGGCACCGACCTGGATCATGGCTGGTGGACGCAGTTCAAGGAGGGCTGGTACCGCTTCACCGACCAGAACGTCAGGGACAATATCCAGCACGAGCCCTGGTCCAGCACCAAGCTGCCGCCCAGGAGATAGCAAGGCGGCGAAAAAACGGGCGGCGAAATCGCAGCCGCCCGACTTTTGCCCGCCTGCCCCCCTGTGAAGCCCCTGACCGGGCACAGGGCAACCGCTCCGATTTCATGCGTACCCGCTCTGCTGCGGCAGGAGCGACTGCGCCCCACCCCGCCAAAACCGATACAATCCCCGCCCTTTTCATCTCCGTACATGAGGACTCTTCATGAGCACCCTGCCGCCCTGCCCCAAATGCGCCTCCGAATACACCTACGAGGACGGCGATCAGCTGGTCTGCCCGGAATGCGCCCATGAGTGGTCCGCCACTGCGGTCGCCGCGCCGGCGGAAGGCGAGCGGGTGATCAAGGACTCGGTCGGCAACGTCCTGCAGGACGGCGACACCGTCAGCGTGATCAAGGACCTGAAGGTCAAGGGATCGTCCCTGGTGGTGAAGGTCGGCACCAAGGTGAAGAACATCCGCCTGTGCGACGGCGATCACGACATCGACTGCAAGATCGACGGGATCGGCGCAATGAAGCTGAAGTCGGAGTTCGTGAAGAAGGCTTGAGGCCTGGAGATTGGAAGCACGCCGTCGGGACCGCTCCGCCCAGAGACGGGGTCGGCCGTAGACCCGCACATGCCGGCGGCGGCATGCGGTCGAGACCGCCCCACGGGAAGCGGGAACTGCCGGCGGCAGCTCCCGACGCCTGCCGAAAGAGCCGGTCAGACGAAGTCTTCGTCGTCTCCGCCGAAGAAGTCGTCACCCTCGCCACTGTCGGCAAAGTAGTCTTCTTGCGGCGCCAGGTTCTCTTCCGCGACCTGGTGCTGCGGCTCCGGCGCAGCTGGCTCGTGGGCAGCCTCGGCCACCGTCGGCTCTTCGTCACCCTGGAACATGTCCATCAGCACGTTGCCCAGTACCATGCCGCCAGCTACGCCGGCCGCGGTCTGCAGAGCCCCGGAGAGGAAGCCGCCGCCACCGCCGCCAGCCGGGGTCCCGAAGGCGCCGCGCTGGAGGCCCGGCTGCTGACCGAAGCCACCTTGGCTACCGAAAGCACCCTGGTTGCCGTAGCCGGGCTCGTTCCAGCCCGCAGCCGCCGGACGGGCCGCTGGCTGCGGACGAGCGACAGGCTGCGGCTCGCTGCGGCCGCCGCCGAACAGCCCGGACAGGAAGCCGCCACCGCTCTGCTGGCGGGGAGCGTTCTCGACCTGCTGCTTGAGCTGCTCGATCTGCGCCTCCAGTTCCTTGACGCGACCGTCGAGCCGCTGGATGGCATTCTCCTGGACGATGATCGCCTGGGCCATGTAGTAGGGAGCGGCCGGCTGACGGGCGATGTGCTCCCTGATCACCCCTTCGGCCTGCGGATCGCGGGGCGCGGATTGGCCTTCGGCATCGCGGAGGCGGGAAAACAGGCCATCGATCAGATTCTTCTCTTCAGACTGCATGGTTTTCTCTTGACTGGGTTGCCGATAGAAGATCGCATACCGGAAAGTATGCGTGACTTATATATAAGGCCGGATACGGAAAAATCAAACGCACTGTGTATCGAATCTTTCCGGCACGTCGAAACATACCGCTTCAACCCGTAAAAAAACGGTGAAATACAGGCTAAAAGCGGCGAATCCCATATAAACTTTCCGACTTGGAAAACATAGCGCAATACTGCGATTCGATCCGGTGAATGTCAAAGCCCAGCTATTACAAAAATTGTCTTCCGAATGGGCTGTATATATTTGTATTGAATATTTCGTCGCCGGCAATCCGTAACGGAAACAAATTGGCGCAGTTTCGAACTTGCAGGCCATGTATGCGCTACGGCAATGCCCAGGCCGTGAAGCCGGCTCGGTGCCGCCGATGAAGGACGCCAGCGGGTCTGGCTCGCCCCCGGTTTGTCCCCTAGCCCACACAGACGCCGCCCCGCTATGTAGAGAAACCTACAGAAAACCGAAAACCCCCAATAAAAATCAATGACTTAGCCAATGGCATGGAGCTTGCTAAATTGCTTGCTCCGTGATTACCAAGGCTGGTCCGGCATGAAACTTCTCATCGATCGACCCTACGTCGAGGCATTGGTCAGCGAATTCCCCGAATTGTCGGCGCTGACCCAGCAATTGAAATTCGGCAACCGGGCCGAAGTGGTCTTCGAGCAGCTGACGATGGCACAGCTGGACGGTCTGCACCGGCTCTACCTCGCCGCAGGACCCGGCATGGAGCTGCGCGCGGCGCAGATCGCCACCCTGCGCCGCGCGATCAGCGACGGCGGCGAGCGCTACGGCGAGCGCGACCTGGAGCGAATGGTCCCGGCGGTCGCCGAGTTCCTGATCCGCGGCGCGCTCCGCGGCTGGCTGTTCAAGATCAACATGGCCGGCAAGCCGCTCGCCTACCTGGTGTCGCGCATCGACTTCACCCCGCCGGGCGAGGAGGAAAGCGGGCGCATCCTGATCGAGCTGAAGGCCAACTCCATGGCGCGGGTCACCTCGCTGACCCTGACCATCCTCGAGCGCGACATCCTCGGCCGGACCATCGCGGAAATCCTCATCGCCAAGGGCTTCCTCAAGGAAACCCCGGAGCTGATCGCCGCCTACGACCACTCCACGGCGCGCTTCTTCGAGCACCGCGCCGATTACGGCCGGCAGTTCGCGGCCAGCGGCACCGGGATCTTCGCCGAGGACCCGACCGCCACCCACCGCAACACCGACTGGACCCGCAAGGAGCGGGTGGTGCTCTCCTCCAGCGGCGGCAGCGCGCGGCTGGTCAACGACGAGGAGATCCTCAAGGACCGCGCCCTGGTGCTCGACGCCAGCGGCGACGTGCTCGGCAAGTACCTGCGCAAGGCCGGGCGCAGCGTGAAGTACGACGAGCGCGTGGAGAAGGCCACCGAGGCGATGCGCAGCGACATCCCCGAGGGGGTGTTCGCCGAACTGCCGGTGCACGGCTACATCCTGATGTTCCACCTCGACCTGCACCACCACCTGTGGGTGCACGTCGACGACATGCTGCCCTACGTCTACCAGCCGGAACTCAAGGACAAGCTGATCCTGCCGCCGGAGCAGACCGACCTGATCGATATCCTCACCGCCGAGATGGACGTGCTGATGGACGACATCGTCGAGGGCAAGTCCGGCGGCACCACGGTGCTCTGCGCCGGCCCGCCCGGGGTGGGCAAGACGCTGACCGCCGAGGTCTACTCGGAGATCATCAAGCGCCCGCTGTACCGCGTGCACTCCGGTCAGCTCGGCCTGAACGTCGCGGAGATGGAGAAGACCCTCAAGGCCACCCTGACCCGTGCCCAGCGCTGGGGCGCAGTGATGCTGATCGACGAGGCCGACGTGTACATCAAGCGGCGCGACGACAACATCACCGCCAACGCGGTGGTCGGCGTGTTCCTGCGCGTGCTGGAGTACTTCAACGGGCTGCTGTTCCTCACCACCAACCGGGTCGACGACATCGACGAGGCGGTGGTGTCGCGCTGCATCGCGCTGATCAAGTACCACCCGCCCGGCCTGGAAGACCGCCGGCGGATCTGGCAGGTGATGACCGAGCAGTTCGGCCTGAGCGTCGCCCCCGAACTCTGCGAGCGCCTGGCCGCCCTCTTCCCCGACGCCAGCGGGCGCGACATCAAGGGCCTGGCCAAGCTGGTGGCCAAGTACTGCCACCACAAGTCGGTGGCGCCGACCCTCACGGTATTCGAGCGCTGCAGCATCTTCCGCGGCATGGACATGGGCGGGCACGCCTGAACGGCGTCCGTAATTCAGGTCAAGGTCACCCTGCTGCCGGTCGGCAGGCAGGGTGGCAATCGGAAAATCCACGGAGCGTTCTGCATGATCAACGTCCTCACCCCCTATCAACTGCTCGGCGGCGCGGAAGGCGTGCGCCGGCTGTGCAACGCCTTCTACGACAACATGGAGCGCCTGCCCGAGGCGGAGACCATCCGCCGCATGCATGGCGCGGACATCGGGCCGGTGCGCGAGAAACTCTTCGAATACCTTTCCGGCTGGCTCGGCGGCCCCAAGCTGTACCTGGAGAAATACGGCACCGTGGCCATGGGCCCGGCGCACCGACCCTTCGCCATCGGCCCGAAGGAGCGCGACCAGTGGATGCTGTGCCTGAACACGGCGCTGGACGACATCGGCGCCAGCGAGACGGCCAAGGGACTGATCAAGGCGCCGATCTACGCCTTCGCCGACCACCTGCGCAACCGCGCGACCTCGGGCTGAACTCTCACCGCACAGCCCGACCCCGGCGCTGCGCAGCACCACAGCGCCAGCGCCGGCCGCTTCCCGGGATCGGCAGATTTCCGCCGAGGCGGCAGGCACGCGACACCCGATAGGGGGCGCTGGGGAGGGGAACAGCAGGAGAGGGCTCGAGCGGGGGGGGGGAACAGCAGAACGAGGCGCCCGGCCAGCGGCCGGAGCGACGCGTCCGCCCCGCCCTCGCCGGGCGGAACGGACGGTCGGGACGATCAGCGATCGTGGTGCAGGTAGGCTGCCTGCTTCGGCAGGCGCAGGCTGAAGAGGAAGGCGATCGCCAGCATGCCCGAGACGTACCAGTAGAAGGCTTCCTCGTGGCCGATGGACTTCAGGCCCAGCGCCACGTATTCAGCGGTGCCGCCGAACATCGCATTGGCGATGGCGTAGGACAGACCGACGCCCAAGGCACGCACCTCCGGCGGAAACATCTCGGCCTTCACGATGCCACCGATCGAGGTGTAGAAGCTGATGATGGCCATGCCCAGGATGATCAGCAGGCCGGCCAGGACGGGGCTCCCGGCGGTCTTCAGGGTCATCAGGATCGGCAGGGTGCAGATCGCGCCCAGGGAGCTGAACCAGAGCATCGAGGCGCGCCGGCCGATGCGGTCGGACAGGGAGCCGAACAGCGGCTGCATCAGCATGTAGCAGAACAGCGCGAAGGTCATGATGCCGCTGGCAGTCTTGGCGTCCATGCCCACCGAGTTGACCAGGTACTTCTGCATGTAGGTGGTGAAGGTGTAGAACATCAGCGAGCCGCCGGCGGTGTAGCCAAGCACGGTGATGAAGGCGGTCTTGTGGTGCTTGAACAGGCCGGCCATGCTGCCCGCCTCCTTGCTGGCACGGGCTTCCGCCGTGGTGGTTTCCTCCAGGGAACGGCGCAGCAGCAGGGCAATCACCGCCGCCAGGGCGCCGATCACGAACGGAACGCGCCAGCCCCAGGCCTTCAGCTCGTCGGTGCTGAGCAGCTGCTGCAGAATCACCACCACCAGCACCGCGAGCAGCTGGCCACCGATCAGGGTGACGTACTGGAACGAGGAGTAGAAGCCGCGCTTACCCTTGAGCGCCACCTCGCTCATGTAGGTCGCGGTGGTGCCGTACTCGCCGCCGACCGAGAGCCCCTGGAACAGGCGGCAGAGCAGCAGCAGGGCCGGTGCCGCGACGCCGATGCTTTCGTAGGTCGGCAGGACGGCGATGGCCAGGGAGCCGGCGCACATCATCAGCACCGAGATCAGCATCGAGGTCTTGCGGCCGTGCTTGTCGGCGATCCGGCCGAACAGCCAGCCGCCGATCGGGCGCATCAGGAAGCCGGCGGCGAATACCCCGGCGGTGTTGAGCAGTTGGACGGTGGGATCGGCCGCCGGGAAGAAGGCCGGGGCAAAGTAGATGGCACAGAAGGCGTAGACGTAGAAGTCGAACCACTCCACCAGGTTGCCGGACGAGGCGCCGACGATGGCGAAGATCCGCTGGCGGCGCTCGGCGGCCGTGTACTCGGTATCCTGGGGCCTGGACGGGGTTTCGTCAGGACGGTCGGCGGCAAGGTCCGCAGGGGCGCACAGCTCGGGGCTGCTGGGGCTTGTCATTGTATTTCTCCGTTTCTTGTGGGCGTTCGGCCTGCGCGGCAGCTGCCGCAGTTGGCAGAGGGCCGCTAGGCGCCGGAGCGGACAGTCGTCACACCGGACACCAGAGCAACGAAGTGTTCTCTAGCAGGATACAGGCCAAGATGAAAGAAGGCTCTATCTTGAGGGTTTGCGCCGAAATATCAAACAGCCATCGGCGGATTTCAGCCGATTTTTGAAGACTGGTCGGCAATAATCCGCCGATACCATCACTCCTCGCCGGCGGGGAGGAAGTCGCCGCGGCTCAGCCCATGGCGCTGCATCTTCTCGTTGAGGGTGCGCCGCGGCAGCTGCAGCAGCGCCATGACCTCGGCGATGTTGCCGCGGCACTGCTGCAAGGCCTGGCGCAGGCACTGCGCCTCGAAGGCTTCCAGCTGCTCCCCCAGCGATTGCGGCGCCGCCGCGGCGCCCGCCCCGCCGCCCAGGCCGAGGGCGTGGCGTTCGGCGGCGTTGGCCAGTTCGCGCACGTTGCCCGGCCAGTCGCGGGTCAGCAGCCCGGTCAGTTCGGCGGCGCCGAGCGGGCGCGCTTCGCGGCCATGGCGCTCGGCCGCGGCCTGGGCGAAGTGCTCGAACAGCAGGGGAATGTCCTCGCGCCGCTCGCGCAGCGGCGGAATGTGCAGCTCGGCGACGTTGAGGCGGTACAGGAGGTCCTCGCGAAAGCGCCCGGCGCGCACCTCGGCGACCAGGTCCGGCTTGACCGCGCCGATCACCCGCAGGTCGACGGCGATGCTGCGGTTGGAGCCGAGTCGTTCCAGGCTCTTTTCCTGCAACACGCGCAGCAGCTTGGCCTGCTGTGCCAGCGGCAGGCTCTCCACTTCGTCGAGGAACAGGGTGCCGCCGGCGGCGTGCTCGATCCGCCCGATGCGCTTGCCCTGGGCGCCGGTGAAGGCGCCGCTCTCGTGGCCGAACAGCTCGCTCTCGAACAGTTGCTCGGGGATCGCCGCGCAGTTGACCGCGACGAAGGCTTTGTCGGCGCGCGGACCGAAAGCGTGCAGGCAACGCGCCACGCACTCCTTGCCGCTGCCGGTCTCGCCGCGGATCAGCACGCTCACCGAGGTCGGCGCCAGCTCGAGGATCTGCCGGCGCAACTCCTCCATCGCCCGCGACACGCCGAGCAGGCGACCCTCGATGCAGCCGCGCTGCGCCACCTGGCGGCGCAGCGCGCGGTTCTCGCAGACCAGCCGGCGCTTGTCCAGGGCGCGCTGCAGACTGCCGAGCAGGCGCTCGGGGGTGAAGGGCTTCTCGATGAAGTCGTAGGCCCCCTGCTGCAGCGCCGCCACCGCCATGGGCACGTCGCCGTGGCCGGTGACCATGATCACCGGCAGCTCGGCATCCAGCGCGCGGACGCGTTCGAGCAGGGCCAGGCCGTCCATGCCAGGCATCCGCACATCGCTGACCACCACCCCGGAAAAGTCGGCATCGAGCAACGCCAGCGCCTCCTCGGCACGGGCGCAGGTGCGCACCGAAAGGCCGGACAGCTCCAGCCACTGCTGCACCGCCTCGCGGATCGGCGCTTCGTCGTCGATGAAGAGAATCTGCTGCATTTCACGGCTCCTGCGGACTGGGCTGCAGTGTATCCGGCAACGCCGCGGCCGGCAGCCGGAGGGTGAACTGCGCCCCGCCTTCGGCGTTATGCACCTCCAGCTGGCCGCCCGACTCGCGGACGATGCCGTAGGACACCGCGAGCCCCAGGCCGAGCCCCTCGCCCACCGGCTTGGTGGTGAAGAACGGCTCGAAGACCCGCGACAGGTGCTCGGGGGCGATGCCGCCGCCGCTGTCGGCGACGCTCAGCAGCCAATCGCCGCCGTCCCGGCGCAGCGCGATGCGCAGCTCGCGGCGCTGGCGCCCGGCCATGGCGTCCAGCGCGTTGTGCAGCAGGTTGACCAGCACCTGTTCGAGGCGGATCGCGTTACCCTCGACCCAGGCCAGCGGCTCGCGCCGGCGCAGCACCTGCACGGCGTCCTGGCGGATCCGCGCCTCGAGCAGGAGCAGCGCGTGGTCGACCACGGTATCCGGCTGCAGGCGCTCGCGCAGGCCGCTCGGGGTGTCGCGGGCGAAGGTCTTGAGGTGCCCGGTGAGCGCCGCCATGCGGGCGAGCAGGCCGTCGATGCGCGCCAGGCAGGTGCGCATCGCCGCCGAATCGTTCTTCGCCAGCAGCAGGCCGAGACTGCCGAGCTGCATGCGCATGGCGGTCAGTGGCTGGTTGATCTCGTGGGCCAGGGCCGCCGACATCTGCCCGAGGGCGGCCATCTTCGCCGCCTGCACCAGCTCGTCCTGGGCCTGGTGCAGCGCCGCGGTGCGCTCCTCGACCAACCGCTCCAGCTCGGCCCGACGGCGCAGCAGCAGGCGGCGGTTCTTCTGCCGCTGGCCAAGGAACAGGAAGAGGAACGCCAGCGCCAGCCAGATGCCGGCCGCCGCCAGGGCATAGCCGCGCACCGCGCCGCCTGGGACGCGCGCCTCGCGCAGCAGCTGCAGGGTCCAGCCCTCGTCGGGGAGTGACTGGCTCAGGCGCAGGTAGTCGCGCCGACCGTCCGGGCTATCGATGCGCAGCAGCTCGGCACCGTCGTCGAGCTGTCGCAACGACTGCATCGCCAGCGGCTGCAGTTCGCGGACGCCATAGCGGCGGGCGTCGTCCAGATTGGCGCGCAGCTTCGCCGGCAGTCCCTGCAAAAGGCGGAAGCGCCAGGCCGGCCGGCTGGCAAGAATGACCACCTGATGCTGGTCGGTCACCAGCAGGGTACCCGGCTGCCCGGCCCAGTCGCGCTGCAGGTCCTCCACCACCAGTTTGAGCACCAGCACGCCGAGGATGCGCTCATCGGCGTCGCGCACCGCACGGGCAAGGAAGTAGCCGGGCACCCCAGTGGTCACGCCGACGCCGAAGTAGCGGGCACTGCCCTCGCGCAAGGCGCCCTGGAAATACGGGCGAAAGGCGTAGCTGCCGCCGACGAAGTTGCCCGGCTCCTGCCAGTTGCTGGCGGCGATAGTCCTGCCCTGCAGGTCGAGCAGAAAGATCACCCCGGCCCCCGCCTCCTGGTTGAGGCGCTGCAGGCGCCGGTTGAGTCGCTCGTGCGCCAGCGGATCGGCGCCCTCGCGTAGCAGCGCCTGGATCTCGGTGTCCAGGGCGAGGATCGCCGGCAACGCGCGAAAGCGCTCGACCAGGATGCGCAGCGACTGGGCATACAGCTCCAGCTGGCCGCGGGCCTCGATGGCGGTCTCGCTCCAGTGACGCCGCTCGGCATAGCGTCCGGCCAGCCAGACGCTGACCAACAGCCCGGCGAGGATCGCCAGGCCCCCGAGCAGCACGCGCCGGCGGGCGGAGAGTAAAGGCACGGCCCTAGCCGCCGCGCAGCAGGCGCAGCAGCGCCTCGGCGTCGAGCTTGGCGCTGACCTCGCCGCCCTCCAGCAGGCTGTCGGCAAGGTCGCGCTTCTGCCCGTGCAGGGCGAGGATGCGCTCCTCAATGGTGTTCTCCGCCACCAGCCGGTAGATGGTCACCGGGCGCTGCTGGCCCATGCGGTGGGCACGGTCGCTGGCCTGGTCCTCCACCGCCGGGTTCCACCAGGGGTCGAGGTGGATCACGTAGTCGGCGGCGGTCAGGTTCAGACCGGTGCCGCCGGCCCGGAGGCTGATCAGGAAGATGTCGCCGTCGCCCCCTTGGAAGGCCTCCACCCGCGCCATGCGGTCCTTGGCCGGGGTCGAGCCGTCGAGGTACTGGTAACGGATGCCGCGCTCCTCGAGCCAACCGCGGACGATGCTCAGGTGGTCGACGAACTGGCTGAACACCAGCGCCTTGTGGCGGCTGTCGAGCAGCTCCTCGACGATCTCGGCGAAGGCCGCCAGCTTGCTGCCGGGCAGGTCGCTGTCCGGCAGCACCAGGCTGGGGTGGCAGCAGAAACGGCGCAACCGGGTGATTTCGGTGAGCACCCGCAGCGACTGGCTGCCCTCCTCGCCCGCCTGGCTCAGGGAGTCCAGCGCCTGCTGGCGCATCGCCTCGTAGTGGTGGAGTTCGGCGTCGGAGAGCGGCACCCGGTAGACCACCTCGGTGCGCGCCGGCAGCTCGTCGAGCACCTGGCTCTTCAGGCGGCGCAGGATGAACGGCTGGATCAGCGCCTTGAGCGCCTTGCGGGCGACCTGGTCGCCGCGCTCGATGGGTCCGGCGAAGCGCTGGGCGAAGTGTTCGCGACTGCCGAGCAGACCGGGGTTGATGAAGCGGAACAGGTTCCACAGTTCGCCCAGGTGGTTCTCCAGCGGCGTGCCGGTGGCGACCAGGCGGAAATCCGCCTGCAGCGCCATGGCCGCCTGGGAGCGCTTGCTGGCGGCGTTCTTGATCGCCTGCGCCTCGTCGAGCACCACGGTGGTCCAATTCTGGGCGGCGAACGCCTCGGCATCCAGCTGCAGCAGACCGTAGCTGGCCACCACCAGGTCGCGCGGCCCCAACCCTTCCAGGCTGCGGGTCTCGCGGTAGGCATGCAGGCGCAGGGTGGGCGCGAAGCGGGTGGTCTCGGCCAGCCAGTTGGGCGTCACCGAGGTCGGCGCCACCACCAGCTGCGGGCCGGCGGCGGAACGGTGCAGCAAGAGGGTGAGGGTCTGCAGGGTCTTGCCCAGGCCCATGTCGTCGGCCAGGCAGGCGCCGACGCCCCACTTCGCCAGACGCGCCATCCAGTCGAAGCCTTCCAGCTGGTAGTCGCGCAGCTCGGCCTGCAGGGTGCTGGGCACCCGCGGGCGGTAGTCGCGCAGCGATTCGAGGCGGGCCAGATGGTCCCTCCAGGCGGCATCGGCCTCGAAGCTGCCCACCTCTTCGGCCAGCTCGGCGAGCAGCGGCGCAGTCAGCGGATTGAGCCGCAGGCTCTCGTCGCCGTTGCGCTCGGCCAGCCGGCCCAATTCCTCCAGGCGCCGCCGCAGGCTGGCGCCGAGGGCCAGCCAGTCCTGCTCGCCGAGCCGTACGAAGCGCCCGGGGCTGGCCTGCAGCAGTTCGAGCAGCTGGCGCAGCTGCAGCACGCGGCCATCGTCGACGACCACTTCGCCCTCCAGCTCGAACCAGTCGCCGCTCTGGCGCAGGCGCAGTTGCAGCTGGCGCAGGCCGGGCTGGGCCTTGATGCGCATGCGTTCGCCCTCCGGCCAGACGCACTCGAGTAGCCCGGCGTCCAGCCCCTGCAGCTCGCTCAGCACCTGCAGCGCGGCCTGCGGCTCGGCCAGTTGCCATTCGTGGCCGTCGCTGTCGGCCTCGGCCAGCGCCGGACAGGCCTGCAACACCTGCTTGAGCCCCTGGCGCTCGGCCGGCAGGTCGCGGACCGCCTGCAGCGGCTTGCCGTCCTGCTCGCCGAGCACGCTCTCCGCGCCCTGCCCCGGGCGGAACCAGCTGCCGCCGGCCAGCGGCCGCACCAACAGCTGCAGGCGCAGGCCCTCCAGCAAGGGCAGCAGGTGGGCGTACAGCTTGCCGTCGGCAGCCACCTTGTCGATGTTCACCGCCAGCTCCGGCAGATCCGAGTGGATCGGCAACAGCGGCGCGATGCTGCCGATGGTTTCCATCAGTTGCGCCTTGGCCGACTGCGGCACGCTCAGCCCGCCGCCGAGGATGGCGGCGATCTGCTGCGCCTCGCGGCCGAGCGGATAGACCACCAGGCGGGTCGGGGTTTCCCGCTCGAGGAACAGCCCGTCGCACGCCGCGATCCCTTCGGGGGTCAGCGCCAGATGGATCTGCGAACCCCGCTGGCGCAGCTCCAGGGCCACGCTGCCGGCCACCAGATCGATGCGCACCTCCGGCGCGTCGCTCCAGAACAGCGCCGGATGGCCGACCAGATGCGGCAGGGCGCGCTCGCCGTCGAGCTGGTAGCGGACACCGTAATAATCGCTGTGCATCTGGATCTGCTGGATGACCCGGCGGTCCTGCTCCAGCAGGTAGTCGAAACTGTCGGTCTCCTCGATCAGGCGCTTGAGCGCCACCGCCCGGCCCTTGCTCCACTGGCCCTTGGCACCGAGCTTCTGCTCGCGCGGCTCGACGCTCGGTACCTGCGCCGCAGCGCTGCCGATCATCCAGGCCAGGCGCTGGCTGCTCTGCGGCGCTACCGGGGCGGCGGAGCGGGAGCCGGGGCGCAGCGCGGCCAGCGCGGCGAGGGCGTGCTCCCAGAGTTCCTGGCGGCGGTAGAGTTCGACCAGCGGGCGCAGCCCCTGGCGCCGGTGCCAGTCCGTCGGAGGCAGGCCGAACTGCCGCCCGAGCAGGGCGTCCAGCTCGGCCACCAGCCACTCGTAGCCCTCCCCGGCCAGCTCGGCGCGGAATTTCTGCAGGCGTCTCTGCCAGGCGGAGGATGCCGGAGCGTCCATCCAGTACAGGGCGATCGCGGTCAGCAGGCCGTCGAACCCGTTCAAGGACTGCACCCAGCCGGCCGGATCGGCGCAGCGCGAACCCTTACCCTGGAACTGTTCGAAGAGCTTCTCGAACGCCTCGTAGGCTCGGCCGAGGCCCTTCTTCAGCCCCAGCCCCAGCGCCTGGCGCAACGCCGCATGCTGCTGGCTGTCGCCGCCGACCAGCAGGAGCAGGCAGTAGCACGCGTTGAGCGTGGCCGGCAGCTCGACCCGGCGCTTGCGGCTGCCGCGCTGGAGGCGGATGAACTCCTGGATCTGCTCCTGGGCCTGGGCGGACTCTCCGTGCAGCAGGCTCCTGAAGACCCTGCCGAACGACGCCCGCTCGCCCTGGCCGAGGGCTTCGAGGCGCGGCCAGTCGCCGCGCCAGAGCGCCTGCAGGAACAGCTGTAACGGCAGTTCGGCGGATTTCGCCTGGCCGCTATCGAGCAAGGCCAGGCCCTGCCGGTAGGCCTCCCCGGCCGCCAGCGGCCCGCCGTTGGCACGGGTCAGGTAGTCCTCCAGCAGCACCTCGCGAACGCCCGGGGCAAGTCGGGCGAAAAGTTGCCGACCGGTTTCGTCGGCCAGCAGCTGGCCGCAGGGATGCGGCAGCTCGCCTCGGTCCTGCTCCATGCCGAGCAACAACTGGGTCAGCTCCGGCACCTCCCCCGCCAACAGGGCCAGCCAGAGGCCTCGCCACAGGCTCACCGGAAGGGTGCCCGGGCCAGCGGCGTGCTCGATCAGCCCGGCGCGCAGTTTCGGCCACCACTGCGGCTCGCTCTGCAGCAGCAGTAGCACCTGGTTGCAGGCCGCCGGGTTCAACCTGAAGAAGCTGCGCTCGTCGCCACGCTCCAGCCAGTTCAGACGCTGCAGGGTTTCCAGCATCTCGCCCAGCACCACGCCGTCCATGGCGCGGCTGGCCGTGGCGCGCACACCGAGGCGCTTGAGCTGTTCGAGCAGCGAAGTCTTGTTCCTCGGGGTGGCCAGGAACAGCACGTAAAGCAGCGCCTTGTAGGCATCGGGAAGGCTGGCGAGGGTCGAGCGGACGGCAGAGCTGGTCATGGTGAACCCGGGAGCGGCGATGCAAAGGATTGGCGGAATCTTAGCAAGCTAACTCGTCTAGCTGGCGAGAGGCCGGCAGCGGCATGATGAAGCACCCGCGCGTCCTGTGGACAATCGTACGGTTGCCCCCCTGGACCCGATACCCGTAGTCTCGCGAACTATGCGTTCACCCGTCCCATCACCAGGAACCAGCAGTCAGGCAAACCCACCATGAGCACGAACAAGACCAACGTCCCCTATTCCCAGCGCGAACAGGGCTACCGGGAAAAGGCCCTGAAGATGTATCCCTGGGTCTGCGGCCGCTGCGCCCGGGAGTTTTCCGGCAAGCGCCTCAGCGAGCTGACGGTCCACCACAAGGACCACAACCATGACAACAATCCCGAGGACGGCTCGAACTGGGAACTGCTCTGCCTGTACTGCCACGACAACGAGCACTCCCGCTATACCGACAGCCAGTACCAGACCGCCCCCCGCCCCGGCGCCGACCTGGGCCCGAAGACCACCTTCAAGGGCCTCGCCGGACTGGGCGACCTGCTCAAGAACGGCAACAAGCAGGACTGAAACGGACCGGGCGGGAAACGGCCGCAGGCCTTTCCCGCCCGAAATCCGGGGAGAGGCTGGAAAATCGCAGTGCTCCCCCCACCGCCCCCTCCAAACAACCGGTTACCCGTTGTTACCGGAGGCAGCCGGCCGTCACTTGACCAGCAGCACGGGCACCGAAACCTCGTGCACCACCCGCGTGGCAACCGAGCCCATGACCAGGTTGGAGAAGTTGCTCATGCCCCGCGTCCCCATCACCACGGTGTCGCAGTCGAGCGCCACGACCGCCTTGGCAATCTCCCCCACCGTTTCGCCCAGCTGCTCGTGGGCGGCGACCTTGAGGTCATAGTCCTTGAGAAACTCGAGCCCCTTCGCATTGATCCTGCGCCCATGCTCCTGGGCCGCGCCGACCAAGGTTTCCAGCATGGGGCCGGCGACGTAGTCGCCGTACATGATCGGATGCCCCTGCACGTTCAGCAGATGCACCTCCAGATCCGGCAACTGCTTCGCCAGATCCACAAGATAGAGCAAGGCGCGCTTGGCGCTTTCGGAACCGTCGAACGGAACAAGTACTTTCTTCATGGGCTGCACACTCGTTGTGCCTGATGGACGAAAAGGCCCTCTGGGGCCTGGCGCAGCCGCCGCTCCGCAGCCGGCTGCGACCGGGAACTTCGCTCAGTGCCTGGGATGCAGGCGCTCGTTGAGTTCGTCGACGACCGGCGCCCAGTCGGCGTCGTCGAGCATTTCCTCCTTCAGCAACGCGGCCTGGGCGGGCGTCCAGAAAGGAGCCTCGGACACCTTGATCCCATCGGGCAGCATGTGGCTGCCGATGAAGGCATCGATGCTGGCGGGATCGGATTTCAGACCCAGCTGATCGAACAGCATGGACAGACTGTGGATGGACATTTCCATCTTCCTTTCCTCCTCTGTTGCGTTTGTGGGAGCTCGTACCGCCTTTTTTAACCATAGCGGAAAATCCACTGGCGAACGCTTGACCCAGGACAGCCCGGACCTTCGCCGGCAAGGATCGAGGCACGCCACCCATCGAACGGCCGGAGAAAAGGCTAGGTGATTCAGCGCCGAGGGAGTAGAGTAGTCCCTACTGTGCTGCATGCGTCACCGCGAAACGATCCGCTTGAATTCAGATTCGGTCCTTTTTCGATTTCTCTTTGCACTCAGTCAACGCCCGAGCCACTCGGCCCGGCATTCAACTTTGTCCAAGGAGACAACACATGTCCACTCGCCAAACTGGCACCGTCAAGTGGTTCAACGATGAAAAAGGCTTCGGCTTCATCACCCCGGAAAGCGGTCCCGATCTGTTCGTTCACTACCGCTCCATCCAGAGCGCCGGCTTCAAAAGCCTGCAGGAAGGCCAGCAGGTCTCCTTCGTGGCAGTGAAAGGCCAGAAAGGCATGCAAGCGGACGAAGTGCAAGTGATCTGATCACTTACGCTGTCCAAGAAACCGGCCCTCGGGCCGGTTTTTTCATTTTGGGCGATCCGCCCTTCCAGAGGAGAAGCGGTCATGGTCATGCGGGTTGCAGGATCGAACAGGAAAGCCAAGCCGGAACCGGCCCACGAAACCCACGAATCCCTCGATGCACTGGTTTCCGCCTTTCTCCAGGACGGCGGCGAGATTCGGCAGATCGCCATCGGCGTCAGCGGCCAGATCGCCGCGCCCCCCAGCCGGCACATCAAGCTCGGCAAGAAGTAGGCACTCCCGCCTCAGGACTGCCGATAGCGCACCAGCCGCCGCAGCAACGGCCGGCCAGCAAGGTGCAGGAACACCGGCGCACCGGCGATCAGGTAGAAGTGGTAGGTCACCGCACGCCAGATCAGGATGGCCGCGGCGCTGGTCGATTTGCCGACCAGCGGCGCAAGCAGCGCCGCCGACGCCAGTTCCGCCCCGCCGGCACCGCCCGGCAGCAGGCTGGCCTGTCCGGCGCTGAGCGCCAGCATCTGCACCAGGAAGGTCCAGGCCCAGGACAGTTCGCTGCCCAGGCCGCGCAGGGTCAGATAGAGCACGCTGTAGCGCAGCACCCAATGCGCGCCGCTGAGCAGGAACACGCCGAGCAGCACCGGACGCGGCAGGCCCAGGCTCTGACGCAGGGCGTTGCGAAAGCGCATCACCTGGCGGGCGTATTTCAGACGGCGTCGCGCGCCCACCCCCAGACGCCGCAGCAGCCGACCGTTGAGGCGGAACATCTGGCGGTGGAAACGGCCGAGCAGGAACAGCAGGACGAACACCCCGAGCAGCAGGCCGGCGCTGGCGCCGAGCAGCCAGGCGAGGTGCGGGCTGAGGGCATGGGACAGGGCATAGACCAGGATACCGAGCAGCGCGCAGGCAAACGCCAGCAAGTCGGTGAGCTGGTCCACCGCGTAGGTGGCGGTGCCCTGCGCCGCCGGTACCCCGCGGCGCATCAGCAGCGCCATCAGGGTCAGGGGACCGCCGGCACCGCCCGGCGTCGCGCAGATCGCGAACTCGGTGGCCATGACGATGCCCAGCGCATCGCGCTGGCCGAGCCGGCATCCGGGCAGCAGCAGGCGCAGGCGCAGGGCGTTGAGGTTCCAGCAGACCAGGATCATCCCGAGCATGGCCAGCAGCAGGTCAGCGGGAAAGGCCTGCACCTGCCGCCACAGCCCGCTGCCGCCGAGCAGCAGGGGGATCGACAGGGCCGCCAACAGGCCGCCCAGCAGCAACCACAGGCCGCGGCTCATGCGGTGACGCCCGGCACGAGCGAAAGCTGCCGGTCCAGCCAGCCGATCTTGGTCAGCGGCTGGCGCCCCGCCGCCAGCAGGTGCTCGATCAGCTCCAGCCAGTAGCGGCGGGAAAACTCGTGGCGCATGTCCACCGGATGCAGCCCCAGGCGCAGCAACGGTGCCCGGCGATAGCGGGCGGCGAGGCCCGCGCAGACGACCCGCGACACCCCGCGGCGCCAGCCGCTGCGGGCGCTCCAGGTCAGGCCGGGGGCGTCGATGGCCTGGAAATCCGGCAGCCGGTAGAGGTGGTGCAGGTCGCTGGTATAGCTCAGCGGGGTTTCCCGCAGGGCCAGGCGAGTCCCCTCGCTCATCAGCCAAGCAGGGGCGACGAAGCCGTGTAGTGGCCAGCCGCAGCGGCGGAACACCGCGATGCCCTGCTCCAGGCGTTGCAGCGCCTGCGCCTGGTCGAGCCGGTAGAATTCGCCCTCATGGGTGTAGACGCGGCGCATCAGCCACTCTCCGGGGGTACGCGGCGGCGGCGCATCGTCCTGATGGTGGTAACCGTGCAGGACCAGCTCGTCGCCACGCGCCAGCCGCGCATCGAGCCGCCGGCGCAGCTCGGCGTGGGCCACCAGCGGCTGGCGGCGATGGAAATCCGGCACCACCAGCCAGGTGATGGGCACCTCGCCGAGGGCGTCCACCGCGGCGACGAAATCCCGGTAGTCGGCCCAGGTTTCCGGGGCGACATCATGCAGCACCAGCAGCAGATGGCGCTCAGACATGCATGGCAACCGGCAGCTCGGCCGTGCCCAGCACGGCATGGTAGTGGGCAAGCAAACCGGCGACCACCGCATCCCAGGCATGATGGGCCTCGACGTGCCGACGCGCCTGGCGGCCCAGCCGCACGGCATCGCCCTCGAACAGCTCGCGCACGGTCGCGGCCATCGCCCGCGAATCGTTGGGCCGGCACAGGCGGCCGGCGCTGAAAGGCACGATCTCGGCCAGCGCCCCGGCGCGCACAGCGACCACCGGAATGCCGCAGGCCATCGCCTCCAGCACCACCAGGCCGAAGGTTTCCTGGTCGCCGGCATGCAGCAGCACGTCGCTGCTGGCTATCAGCCGGGCGACGGCAGCGGCCGGCTGGAAGCGGTTGATCACCGTGACGTTGTCCGGCACCCGCCGCGGCATGTCGGCGCCGACCAGCAGCAGATGATAGGGCGTACCGAGGCGCCGGGCGGTCTCCAGCAGGATGTGCAGGTTCTTCTCCCGCGCCCCGCGGCCGGCGAAGATCATCAGCCGGCTCTCTTCGTCCAGCCCCAGCTCGCGTTTCAGGCCCGAATCGCGGCGCGCCGGCTGGAAGACCTCCAGGTCGACACCCAGGGGTTGCACGAACACGTCCCGCACGCCGAGGCGCTGCAGCTTCTCCGCCATGATCCGGCTGGGCGCCAGCACCCGGTCGAACTGGCCGTAGAGGCGCGCCACGTAGTCGCTCACCCGGCCGCCGCACCAGGCGCCGACGCGCTTGGTGGCCAGCCGCGGCAAGTCCGAGTGGTAGAAACCGATCACCGGGACGTCCAGACGCCGCCCGGCATCCAGCGCGGCCCACGCGGTCAGATAAGGATCGCCGACCTCGATCAGGTCAGGCTGCAGGCGCTGCAGCTGGAGGCGCCAGGGGGCTCGGCGCAAGGGAAAACGATAGCCATTGCCGAACGGCAACAGGGGCGAGGGAACCTCATAAATACCGGCCTGCTCCCGGTAGTCGGCACCGGGCACCAGCACACTGTGGCGCACCCCGGAGTACAGCCGCAGACGACGGTGCTTGGCCTCCAGATAGGTCCGCACCCCGCCGCTGGCGGGGGCATAGAACATGGTCATATCGGCAATGTGCACGAGCATCCTCCGTCCCAAGGGCATTCGAAGCGGACTACCTCGGCTGCGCCGGTAAATCCCGCCGACCGATCGGCGGTCCCGCCATGAAAGCCGCAGTGCTGTAGCAAAAAGATAGCCTCTACCCGTTCCCGCGCCAGGGAAATCGGCTTTCGGCAGATACGCGCGAACGACACCCCCGGACCGCGACAAAACCGGGGCGGCTAGCGGAGTGGACAGGCCGGCATGTCCCCAAGTTTCCTCAAACGTGCGGTGCGCCCGCGTCGGGAGGTACCGCTACGGGAAAGACACTACGGAGCCAAGATGGCTTTGACATGACTGGCGTCGGAGGGGAGCAAGGAGGGGTTCCGCACCGGAGCGCCTCGGAAAGGCGCGTCTGGGGGAGAGGCCATCCGTGGCCTGAATCAGCTGCCGATGCCCGCCGATGCGCGGGAAACCGTCATCGGCGACAGCAAGGCTCGGTCAAGCCAGTTGGGTATTCCCAGACAGACGCTTGCGGGCAGCCAGGGGATGGTCCGAGAACGGCTTGAAACGCTCGAAGCCAACGGTAACCAGGGCGCCTCCGGCATGCTCGAACTCCTCGCCGAGGTGGGTCAGAAACTCCATGAAGGTGTGATCCACCAGGTGGGCCGCGGAGAAATCGATCGTCACGTTGCCGCTGCGATCCAGTTGGCTGAAGAGCTTCTTGAAGCCCAGCAGGTTGGAGAAGATCGCCGACCCCTGGACCTCGATCAGCCATTCGCCCTGGGACTCGGAGCACTCGTAGCGGGCCTTGAAGAAGTTGCCGAGCGGAACCCGGTGCGCCAGGTTGAATGCCATCTTCGTGGCGATGCCGGCCCCGACGCCGACCAGCAGGTCGGTGGACAGCGTCACCAGCACGGTCGCCAGGAAGATGACCAACTGTTCGACCCCGATACGGTAGACCTTGAAGAACTCATGGGGCGAGGCCAGCCGGTAGCCCACGGCGATCAGCAGCGCGGCCAGCGCCGCATTGGGGATCATCTCGATGACCGGGATGAACAGCAGCATGGCGACGAACAGGAACAGACCGTGGAAGAAGTTGCCCCAGCGGCTGCGGGCGCCAAAGGTGACGTTCGCCGAGCTGCGGGCCACCTCGGAAATCATCGGCAAGCCCCCCAGCAGCCCGGACAGCGCGTTCCCCGCCCCTACCGCGACCAGGTCCCTGTTGAAGTCCGAGGCCCTTTTCCAGGGGTCCAGCCCGTCGATGGCCTTGACTGTCAGCAGGGACTCCAGGCTGCCGATGAAGAGGAACATCAGGACGTACTTCCAGAACACCCCGGTTCCGATCAGGGAGAAGTCCACGTTCAGCCCGACATTGGCCCAGAAGTTACCGATGGTCACCATGTCGAACACCGGCTCGGTGTGCCTGAAGTCCAGGATCAGCGCCAGGGGCACGGCCACCAGCAGGACCAGCATCGGCGCCGGAACCTTCTTCAGGCCCGGAATCTTCAGCAGGGGCATGCCGAAGATGATCGTCAGGCTGACGGCGCCCACCAGAGCCACGTGGGAATCGGCATGCATGATCGAGCTGGGAATCCGCTCGAACAACTGGATGAGTTCGAGGCCCTTGAGGGTGGCGGGGTCGATGCCGAGCAGCACATGGATCTGCTTGGCGAAGATGATCAGGCCGATCGCTGCCAGCATGCCATGCACCACGGAGTGCGGGAAAAAGTCGCTCAGGGAGCCGAAGCGCAGGAGTCCGAAGAGCATTTGCAGCATGGCCGCCACGAAAATCGCCCCGAGCGCCAGATGCCAGCCCTGGGCGCCGCCGCCGAACTCCACGACGGCACCGGCGCAGATGGTGATCAGGCCGGCGGCCGGTCCCTTGATGGTGAGCCGCGAGCCGGCGAACAGGCTGACGAACAGGCCGCCAATCATCGCGGTCAGCACGCCCATGGCCGGGGGGAACTCGCTCGCCTTGGCGATGCCGAGGCTCAGGGGAAGCGCCAGCAGGAATACCAGAAACCCCGACACCATATCGCTGCGCCAGTTCTGTCTGAGGCCGTTCAGGCCATCTTCTGGAATTGCACATGCTTTCATAAAGCAATGACTCCTCTAACGTTTACCGGCATTTTCAAATACCGTGGGGAGAAATATTTCCGTTCAAACTTCGTCAATGGATCAGGAAGACTTGTAAGCCATCTCGTAAACCGACTTGGCATGCGGCCCGAGAAACACCCTCGCGTAGATACGAATGATCGACAAACCGACAATGATGAAGCTGAAGCTGGTCAGGAATGCCAGTCCGACTTGTCCTTCCTGGATATGCGCAAACATCAGATCCTCCCCGACAAAGGTCGGGCTGATCGGAAATCCGGTCGCGCACAGACAACAGAGCAGAAACACGAAGGCGATCTTCGGATGACGCCAGGAATGTCCATGGAAGCGATCGAGATCGATATCCCCTTCGAGCAACTTGAGCCGTCGCAGACAGAGAAAGCCCACCACGCCGGCAATCGCGACGCCGCTCAGGTAGAGATAACTTTCACTGAAGTCGAAGTTCTCATTGAAGGAAATGGCCAGGGCAATCCAGAAATGGGTCATGACCGCCAACAGCCAAGTCATCCGCGCCCGCTTTCGCTCGGTAAAGGACTTGAGCACCAGCACCGCCGCCACCAGCGAAAAGACCAGCGGCAACACCGCCGTGATCGTTCCAGGCAGTGTCTCCCGGTTATAGACGAAGTACAGGCCCAGCAGATAGAGCGGCACGAAAATGCCGATCACCCGCCAGAACGTCAGGAAGTCCAGACGATTCCCCAGGCGCTTCATGGGATTCCACAAGTAGCGGTACATGAAGGCGTCGAGATTGAACTCCCGCACGGACAACATATACAGGGAATACACCAGTTTCTTCGGCAGCATACCCCCGACTTTGTGCACCCTGGGCACGAAGTTATAAAACTGCTCGCGAATCAGATAGGTCACCACCGACGGCGAAACCAGCAGCTGGTAAGTGCGCAGGAAGGCATTCCCGGCGAAGTGCACCAGGGCCAGGGTGTCGAAACCGGCGGCGATCTCGATGAAGATCAGGCCGATCTGGGCGATGGAGGCATAGGCGATCTGGCTCTTGATCGCCGACTGCGAGCGGGCGATCACCGAGGCGACGACGCTGGTGGCGAATCCCAACAGGCCGATGACGAGGCAGACGAACAGCTGGTCCCGCCAGAACGGCGCACTGCGCAGCAGCAGGAAGACCCCGATGTGCACCGACAGCGAGCCGTAGAAGATCGCGCTCGACGGCGTCGGCCCCTCCATCGCCCGGGGCAGCCAGCTCGAGAAAGGCAGTTGTGCCGACTTGGCGGCGGCGGCCACCAGGATCATCAGCGCGATGAGGGCGCCGACGAAGGCGTGCGACTGGAGATGCTCGAGCACGAAGGCGTGGTTTTCGAGCATGTGGAAGGTGACGTTCTCATCGAAGAGGTGGTGCATCATCCACATGGCCAGCAACAGGCCGATATCGCCGATCCGATAGATGGAAAACACCTTGACGGCATTCTTCACCGGCAGATAGCGGTCCCGGTAGAAGGCGATCAGCAGGAACGAGGTGATCCCCAGCACTTCCCAGCCGGTGAACATGGTTTCCATGTTCCCGGAAAACACCACCATGTTGTAGCCGGCGTAGAAGAACAGCACCGTGCTGAAGAAGCGCTTGTAGCCCGCTTCGCGGTGCATGTAGTGGCGGCTGTAGAGCAGCACCATGAAGGTCAGGAAGGCGCCGACGAAGACGTAGGTCGCGGTGATCCGGTCGAACAGGAAGTCGATGAAGAACTCGTAGTCCCCTGCCCGGAAAAGATCCACCTCCTTCAGCTCCAGGGTTGGAAAGCCGCTGATCGCCCAATAGAGCAGGAACAGGCCGAAACCGGCCAGGTGAGCGCCGACCGTGACGAAGGCGGTACGGGAAATCCGCGCCTCGTCCCGCTCCGGGAGCGTCAGGCTGACCAGGAATCCGAGTAGCGGCAGAAAGATGAAGATCTGGAGTAGTGCAGCCATGGCGGTTCCCTAGTTCAACGCATAGACGGGCAGGTTGTCCGCCTGGGTTTCGAAGAGTTTCTCGAGATCCGCGACGACATCGAGCCGTTCGGTCAGCGGGCGATAGGGCACGAACCGTTCGTCCTTGAACTGGAAGAGTTCATGGCTCTCGGGATCGACGACCACCAGGTTGAGCCATTCGTTGGCGAACCATTCCCAGGTGGCCGACTGCTGGCGGATGGTCTGTAGGACCACCTCCGGAAACTGCTCGACGATGATCATCATCCGCACCGGGGTGTGGACTTCGATCATCTGGCTCGGCAAGCCGGGGCGCAGGTCGCCGTCGTTGCCGTTGGCCACCCCGATCAGCCCCATCACGTTGTGGGGCAGTTTGCTGCCGGCCCCCAGTTTCTGGTTGTCCACGTGGGAGAAGAAATACTCCAGGTTGATCCCGCCGCAGACCGGCGCCGCGGCGCGCAGGATGGTGAGCAGGTACTTGCCGTCCGGGTCGACGCGGTAATCGTAGGAGTTGAGGAACGAGCGGCGGTCGAGGAACAGCCGGCGGCTGAGCGCCCGGCGCCCGACGATGCACAAGGCGTTGGTGGCATGGTTGAGCTCGGGGCGCGGTTCGAACAGCGACACCGCGCGCGCCTTGACGGCCTCGTGGACCCGCTCCGGCGGCAGCTGGCTGTCGGTCAGCGCGAAGCGGCGCGAACGCTCCTTGGCATTGAGCGCCAGGGCGTCGGCGAAAATCGCCGCATTCCGTCGGTGGCGCTGGAGATTCAGCGGGGTGAGCGAGGACTCGTCGTAGAAGGCGATCTCGTCGCGGGTGGTGTCGTGCAACGCGCCGACGAACTGGGTCTGCGCGGGAATCCCGATCCCCCTGCCGGCGAGTATCTGCCGCACGTCGGGATGGTTGAGCATGGCGCAGATCACCCGCGCGTTCACCGACCCCGGCCGGCCCGAACAGGCGCCGCAATCATAGGCGGCATAGTGCGGGTTGTTGGTATTGCTCGCGCCGTGCCCGACCACATAGACGAGGGGGGCGAAATCCCGGATCAGGCCGATGCTGCTCAGCAGGTTCTCCGCGCGCAGGGCCATCTCCTCGACGGTGAAGCCGATCTGCAACCCGCTCTCCCGGTCGTCCGGCGAGCGGTTCTCGATGGTCAGGCTGGAAAGCCGGCCCATGTGGCGGAACGAGGAAGCGCTCAGCGGGCTTGCCGAAGGCTTGAAGATGTTGTTGAAGAGCTTGATCGCCGACCAGAAGCCGAGGGTCTGCGAGAACACCCAGCCGCCTAGGAGGTCGTGGGAGTGCTTGCTGAAGTGCGGCTCGGCCTCGCGCCTGTCCTGATTGCCGGTTTCCTTGATCAGGTATTGGGGATCGATCGGGCCCGGACATACCTTGGAATAGGCCTTGCCGTGCTCCGGCTGGAAGTAGAACTCCACGCCGAAGAAGCCCGGCGTCCCGAAGGTTTCGCAGTGCGGATCGAGACTCTCGATATGCCGGCGGAACGAGCAGACCCGGTCGTCGATGCAGAACAGCCCCTGGAAGGTCTTGTCCGACAGCGCCGGACTTTCCGAGGGCTGGCGCTGGATGGCGCTCAGCACCGGATCGTAGAAGCTCCACTCCAGGGCGTCCTGCCAGATCGCCATGACCTCGTGCAATTCGGTTTCGGGCACTTCCGCGAGGATGTCCGACGGCTCGCCGGTCGCCTCCGTCAGCAGAGGACGCCAGCCTTCGGCGAAATGGGCGTCGAGCGCATCGATCTCGAGGAGCAGTTCGAACACGATCAGCTCGCGCAGGGAGATCTTGCGCCTGTCGATCAGCGTTTCCGGCTGCGCTTCGATCACCGAGACCATGCCCGACCAGCCGGGATGGGCGAACTGCTGGTCGAACAGGTAATGCTTGAACAGAGACTCGTCGCGCACCAGGATCTTCAGCAGGTCGGCGATCGAGCAGTCCTGTTCGAGCAGCAGCTTGCGCGCGCGCTTGCCGCGGAAAAAGCTGGTCAGGCTGTTGCCTTCCAGCTCCCGCAGCGCGCTCAGGAAACCCTCGCCATTGGAAGGGAAGGTCCAGATCGAAATACCCTGGTCCAGATAGCTGCAGAGAATCCGGAACAGCAGCGGATGCACCAGCGAATCCAGGTCGACCCGGTGTCCCCTCTTCCAGTTCGCGCGCAGTGAACCGATCCGCGGCAATGACGGCGGCGCGAACGGTTCCTCGACGACTTTCTTCTTCCAGAGTTCGAACTGGTCGCCCTTGCGCGAGCGAATGACCCAGTCCAGAACGGCAGGCGTTATCTCGCCGTCGAGATACAGACTGCGGTATTTATCCAGCTTCAGAGATACGCTGTACCCGAAGATACCCGAGGCATTGCGCACCGCGTCATAAAACTTCGAGTCCTGAAAGGCATGCAAAGTGTTGTGGTGAACGAAATCCTTCAAGGGCGCCTGTTTCGGAAGATAGTGCTCAAGCGCGTGCAGTACAGCAATCTCGTCGAAACTCCCGGACTGTGCTGGACTTCCTGATCTAGCAGACATCGATTTATCTCCATAGGCCATCGGCACAACTCACATAGCTCGAAGGGAAGATTGAATAAAGCCTCGCCTTTCCGGTTATTTCACGCCAAGACGCGGAAACAACTGTCCGGACAAGACAGGCCATTTCTCTACCTGATCCATTTTGATGCCGTCGCCGGCCAATCCTCGAAGAAGAACTTCCAGATTAACGACATGCCTATCCAGTCGTTCAACGAATAGCGCACCACGCCCTGCACTCCGAAGAGCATGCACAGCATTCCCGATGAACTTTCCTTCACCTGGTTCGTGAAAAAACTGTTTCCCGATGGCGTATCCGAATGGGTATTTCAAGGTTCCTAAAAAATATTTCAGAATATTACCGCGGAATTAGCCGCCATTCAATCTAGGCACATTGCATGCCAATCGACAGCCGAACGAACATTAAAAACCGTTCATCGTCAAATATTTTAAAGAGCCATCATGTGAAAAAGATGTCGCCCTGCCAGAACCATCAACGAGAACATCCGGCAACCACTTGAAAGGGTGGGGAAAACCGGAAAAGAGCACAGCAGGGAAACTCGCCCGTCCACAGGGATATACCGGCGAAGCGTGCCGCGAATACGGAAAGGCCCCTCGATGGGGCGCAGAGGAAGGGATTCCCGAACGGATGAAGCCTTCTTCCGTCTCGATACAGGGCGGGAACCTCGGGCGCGCTCGTCGGGCAGGCCCGACACATCGTATCGAGGTCGTGCATCGCCCCGGACGGTGCGCCACCGGGCAGTCGGAACCGGGCCAAAAGACTGGTCGCCTCCCCCACTGCGAAGAGCGACCGACATTATTTTCACCGGCGACCTACTATGGTCGGCCAATCTTTCCCAAGGAGCCTGTCCTCGATGCGTTTGCTCAAGATCATCCCCCTGGTGCTGCTGCTCGGCACCACTGCCCTCTCCGCCGCTGCCGACGAGAAGCAGCCCGCGCGGGTCTTCGGCTGGATCGAGAAGGGGCTGATCCAGCCGGAAAACATCCCGGTGAAGATCAAGCTGGATACTGGCGCCCTGACCTCCTCCCTGGACGCCAAGGACCTGGAGCGCTTCGAGCGCAACGGCGACGAGTGGGTACGCTTCAAGGTCGAGGTGACCGACAAGGACACCGGCAAGCTGGTCAACTCGCCGTTCGAGCGCCAGGTGCTGCGCAACGTGAAGGTCCGCGGTGCCGGCGGCGCGGAACGCCGGCCGGTGGTGCAGATGCAGATCTGCATCGGCAAGCAAGTTTACGACGAACAGTTCTCCCTGAACAACCGCAGCAAGATGAACTACCCGGTACTGATCGGCCGGCGGACCCTGGAGCACCTGGGCCTGGTGGACGTTTCCCGGACCTTCACCATCGATCCCCAGTGCGCGCGGAGCACCGCGGACAAGGCCGATTAAGCCATCAGCCAGCGGCCGACCAGGACGATCCCCAACGCCCAGAGCAACAGGATCAAGCCGGCCGCCGGCCAATTGACCGGCCGCGGCACCTGCCGCCGCTCCCACTCCTCGGCCTGCTGCCGGCCCGCCGCGAGCACCGGCGGCGGCAGCAGGCGCAGCGGCAGCAGGATCGCGTCGTCCAGATAACCGAGCACCGGGATGAAGTCGGGAATCAGGTCGATTGGGCTCAGCGCATAGGCGACCACACAGACGACCAGGACCCTCGCCAGCCAGGGCGTCTCCGGGTTCCGGGCGCAGAACCAGAGGATCATGATCTGCCGCTTCAGGCTGCGTGCCCAGCCTTGCAGACGGCTCTTGAGGTTGGCGAACGTCACCCTGTAAATCCTTTGGCGGAAATAATGATGTGCTATCAATAGCAGATAGCCCGTCGCCGGGGGAACGACGCGGGCCGGCCCATACCCCCGGCGAATTCGCCGTCAGTCGCCGGATGCGACGAACGGGTCCTCGGCCATATCCCTTGTATCCTCCGAGGACTAGCTACTCTCTGCGAGAAACCATCGGCATCCGGGCACCTCGTCGCTTGGCGCCTACCCGGCAGGGCGACCCTGCCAGCCCCCCCATGGAAAGGAATTCGAGCACGACATGGAAGACGTTTATGTATCAGTCCTGATTCCGGCAAGGAACGAGGCCGGGAATCTGACCCCGCTGCTGGAGGAAGTCCGCCGTGCGCTCGCCGGCGAAGCCCACGAGATCATCGTGGTGGACGACGGTAGCGACGACGGTACGGCCGCCGAACTGCGCGCCTTGAAAAGCGCCGGCCTCCCCCGGCTGCGCATCCTCAGGCATGCCCGTTCGCTGGGGCAGAGCACCGCCCTGCATCGCGCGGCGCTCGCCGCCCGCGGCCATTGGCTGGCCACGCTGGATGGCGACGGGCAGAACGACCCGGCGGACATTCCCGGCATGCTGGCACGGGTGCGCGGCAGCGAGGGCCAGGCAGAGGGCGTCAAGCTGGTGGCCGGCCACCGGATAGAACGGCGCGACTCGCTCGGCAAGCGCTGGGCCTCGCGCATCGCCAACGGCCTGCGCCGCCGTGTCCTGCGGGACGCAACGCCGGATACCGGCTGCGGTCTGAAGGTCATCGAACGGGAGGCCTTCCTGCACCTGCCGTACTTCGACCACATGCACCGCTTCATTCCGGCACTGATCCGCCGGCACGGCGGCCGAATGCTGATCCACCCCGTCAACCACCGGCCGCGCAAGGCCGGCGTATCCAAATACGGCAACCTCGAGCGGGCCCTGGTCGGCATCTTCGACCTGTGCGGGGTTTTCTGGCTGATCCGGCGCACGCGCCTGGACGTACCGGCACTGGAAATCGAGGACTGACGATATGGGCAAGGAGACGCTCTGGCTGGCGATCGGCTTCGCCGGTCAAATGGCCTTTACCGGCCGCTTCCTTCTGCAGTGGCTGTACAGCGAATACCAGAAGCGCAGCCTCATTCCGGTAGGTTTCTGGTACCTGAGCCTGGTCGGCAGTTCGCTGCTGCTGGCTTATGCGATCTATCGCCAGGACCCGGTGTTCATTCTCGGGCAGTCGTTCGGGTTTATAATCTATCTGCGCAACCTGCAGTTGATCGCCCGACAAAACGAGCAGGGAGACGACCGATGAGCCGCAACCTCTCGCGGCGCATCGGGCTGGGCGGACTGCTGCTGCTGGCCTTGCTGCTGATCGGCGCCGGCCTGGGGCTACGCCAGCCGCTGAACGTCGACGAGGAGCGTTTCCTCGGCGTTTCCCTGGAAATGCTCCAGGACGGCTCGTGGTTCATTCCCCACCGTGCCGGCGAAATCTATCCGGACAAGCCGCCGCTATTCATCTGGGCGGTCGCCTCGTTCGTCCGGCTGACCGGCGCCCCCGAACTCGCCCTGTTCCTGCCGGCCCTGCTCGCCGGCCTGGTGGCGACGGCCTGTCTGTACGACCTGGGCCGCCGCCTGTGGAACCGGCGCAGCGGGGTATTCGCCGCGCTGCTGTTCCTCTCCACCTACCAGACCTTCAGCATCCTCCGTGCGGGACAGATCGACGGCTTTCTCTGCCTGTGGATCGTCCTCGGCCTCTACGGCCTGATCCGCCACCTCCTGCTCGGTCCGGCCTGGGGCTGGTACTACCTGGCCTGTGCCGCCGCCGGCTTCGGCATCATCAGCAAGGGCGTCGGCTTCCTGCCGATCCTGATGCTGCTGCCGTACTTCTACGCGGTGCGCCGGGGCTGGTCGGGCGTGGTGCCGATGCAGGGAAAGACCGGCGCCTGGCTGCTCGGCCTGCCGGTCGCCCTGGCGGCCATCGGCGTCTGGCTGCTGCCCCTGCTGGTCACGGTCGCACTGCGCGGCGATGCCGACAGCCTGGCCTATGCCAGGGAAATCCTGCTGCGCCAGACCGCCGAGCGCTATGCGAACGCCTGGGCCCACCGGGAGCCGTTCTGGTACTTCTTCGTCGAGGTCATTCCCAAGTACTGGTTGCCGATGGTCCTCGCCCTGCCCTGGCTGATACCGGCCTGGCGGCGGCAACTCGCCAAGCGCGACGGGCGCACGCTGCTGCTGCTCGGCTGGGTGGCGCTGGTCCTGCTGTTCTTCTGCCTGAGCAGCGGCAAGCGCAAGCTCTACATCTACCCAGCCCTGCCGGCGCTGGCTCTGGCGGTGGCGTCGCTGATGCCCTGGCTGCTGCGCCGCTGGTTCGCCGGACAACCGCGCCGGACCCGACTGTTCGGCACGCTCTGCCTGCTCTGGTTCGGCGCCTGGTTCGCCCGCGGCTTCATCGAGCCGCTCAAGGAAGGGAGCAATCCGCACGCGGGGATCATGCATCAGGCGGCCGAACTGACCGACGGTGCGGATCTGGTCCTGAGCGAGTGGCGCGAAGGTCACTGGCTGTTCGCCCGGCAACCCATCGTGCATTTCGGCTTCAGCGCGCCGGCGACAGTGGACAAGGCCGTCGAGTGGCTGCGCCGCCACCCGCAGGCGTTCGCCCTGATTCCCGCCGCCGACCTGTCCCGCTGCTTCCGGCCGGAGCGGGCCCACCAGCTCGGCGACACGTCCCGTGCGACCTGGTTCCTGGTCGGCCCGGAGGCGGACAACGGCCAGTGCCGCAGCGAGCCGCCGGCACGCGTCTATCGCTTCGCCTGGCAGTCGCCCGGCCGGCCGGGCGGCGCGGATCAGGCCGGCGCGGACGCCTCCGGACGATAGAGGATCAGACGGTAGCCCAGCGTGCAGATCGTCCAGTCGAGCAGCAGCGTCCAGAGGTTGTGGGAGAGGAAGTGCGCCCCCTGCATCACCCGCCCGACGGAGAACGCCGCCCCCAGCCCCAGCGCCGTCCACAGGGCGATCCGCGCCAGCCGCGGGCGGCGGTCGCGCAGGGCGAAGAACAGCGCCAGCAGGGAGAAACCGGCCGAGGCATGCCCGCCCGGCCAGCAGCGCCCGGCCCTGACGACCGGCGCGGCGCGCTCCTCGAGCAGCGCGGTATGGATCTCCCGGCCGCCGAACTCCTTGAGGCTCCACGGGCAATGCATGCCGGTCAGGGTCTTCAGCGGATTGACCAGGCTGGTCGACAGCCCCATCGCCAGCACCACGTAACCGAGCACGCGGCGCCAGCGCCTGAAGACCGTCGGCAGCAGGCTGAGCAGGAAGCCGGCGATGGCCAGCACGCCGACGACGATGACCGCCTGCTTGGCCCGGTCGTGCAGGAAGTTCTCCAGGAAGGAGCCGTAGTGGCGACCGATGAAGCCCTCGCCGGGTACGTAGAACCATCGGCTGATCGCGAAATCGAGGCTGCTCGGATCGAACAGCAGCAAGAACGCCATCGCGGCCAGCGGAATGCCCAGGGCGAGGCGAAAGTCGAACGGTTGCGACAGCGCCGGCAGCGGCCCGGCCGCGGCAACCGCCGGCAGGCTCAGCTCAGTCGCCGACATGGACCACCTCCCGCTGCGCGCCGGAAGTGGAAGCGTTGATGCCGAGCAGACCATGGCTGAACTCGTAGCTGGCCCCCTGGTAGTAGCCGATGACCCGCTGCACCAGCGGATCGCTGGCCGAGGCCGGCGTTTCGCGGCTGGCGCCCAGTGCGTCGTCGTGGCGGCGGATGCCCCGGCGCGGGCTGAGGATCGCCAGGTCCTTGCCGTCGAACAGCCCCAGGTGCTGGTAGTTGCCGATCAGCGCGCGATGGGGCGCGTCCCCGTGCAGCAGGTCGTGGCCGAAGAAGGTCGAGGTGTAGTCCAGGTTGAGCAGGCCCAGCAGGGTCGGCGCCAGGTCGATCTGGCTGGCCAGCTCGGTGTATTCGCGCGGCTCGATCAGTCCGGGCGCGTAGATGAACAGCGGAATGTGGTAGTTGGCCACCGGCAGGTCTTCCCGGCCGGCGCTGCCGGCGGTGTGGTCGGCGACGAAGACGAACAGGGTCTGGTCGAACCAGGGCTTCTGCCGCGCCTGCTCGAGGAACTGGCCGATCGCGTAGTCGGTGTATTTCACCGCACCCTCGCGGCCTTCGCCGGAGGGAATGTCGATCCGCCCGTCCGGGTAAGTGTAGGGACGGTGGTTGGAGGTGGTCATCAGCTGCAGGAAGAACGGCTGACCGACCGCATGGTCGGCATCCGCCAGCTTCAGCGCTTGCGCATAGATGTCCTCGTCGGCCATGCCCCAGGCGTTCTTGAAGTGGATGTCGCGCTCGTCGACGCGGGCCTGGTCGACGATGCGATAGCCGTTGCCGCCGAAGAAGGCGTTCATGTTGTCGAAGTAGCCGCGCCCGCCGTAGACGAACACGCTGTCGTAGCCCTGTTCCGTCAACTGCTCGCCCAGACTGGCGTAGCCCGTCTCGCGACCGATGCGCTTGACGATGGAGCGCCCCGGCGTCGGCGGCACCGACAGGGTAATGGCCTCCAGACCGCGGTCAGTGCGCGTGCCGGTGGCGTAGAATTTGCTAAAGAACAGGCTTTCCCCGCGCAGCCGGTCGAGGTTGGGGGTGAGCCCGCGGGTATCGCCGAAACTGCCCAGGTACTTGGCGCTCAGGCTCTCGATGGTCACCAGCACCACGTTGAGCCGGCGCGGCTGGCCGGGATTGTCGATCACCCGGTGCAGGTCCAGCGGATCGCGACCGACGAGGCGGTCGGAGGAATCGCCCACCTCCCGGTGCAATACCCCGGCGACCTGCGCGCCCGGCAGGGTGGCGTAGAACTGCGGGTAGTCCAGCTCGTTGTTGCGGAAGGCGGCGAAGAACTGGTACGGGCCATTGGCGGCCAGCTCGCGCTGGTAGGCGTTGCCGCCGCTGCCGCGGGGGAACTGCTGGTCAAGCGCGAGGCCGCTCAGGGTGGCCAGCGACAGCCCCGCGCCCAGCGCCGCAAAGCGCCCGCGCCAGGCCAGCGGCGGCGCATCCAGGGCCGCGCCGACCGTCCGGCGCAGCAGCACGGCGCCGGCGACGGCCAGCACGGCCAGGCTGGCCAGCAGCGGGTAGACGGGGTACGACTCGAGGATGTTGGCGACCACCTCGTCCGAATAGACCAGGTAATCCACCGCGATGAAGTTGAAGCGCACGCCGAACTCGTCCCAGAACAGCCACTCCGAGAGCGCGGTGAAGAGCATGACGAACAGGCTGACGGCAACCAGGGCGTGCAGCAGCCGGCGATGCCAGCGGCGCTGCCACAGCCCGCGCGGACAGAGCAGCAGATAGGCGGCCAGCGGCAGGGCGGCGTAGAACAGGAAGCCCAGGTCGTAGACCAGGCCGATGCCGTAGAGGCCGAGCAACTGGGCCAGGCTGCCCTGGGCATCGCCCAGATGACCGAGCAGCAGCACGCAGCGGGTCAGGAAGAACACCGCCAGCCAGGCGAGAAGAATGACCGAGAGGTAGCGAAGCTGAGCGTAACGAAGCCAAGGCATCCCGATGGACCTTGCAGGAAGAGAGGGTCGGCAGAGTCTCCTCCGGGGTCGCTGAGCATCTCGTAAAAACACCGTAAACAGGAGGTGAAAACCCAGAGGCGGACTTCGGAGCCGCCGACAGGAGCGCCCGCCTCCGGCCCCGCCATGCAGCCCGCCCGCCACCTTGCTACAGTATCGGCCCCCCTGCCGAGAGCCCTCAACCATGCGCATTCTGGTCATCGAAGACAACCGCGACATCCTTGCCAACGTACTCGACTACCTGGAACTCAAGGGCTATACGGTCGACTGCGCCCAGGACGGACTGAGCGGCCTGCACCTGGCGGTCACCGGGCAGTACGACCTGATCGTGCTGGACGTCATGCTGCCGGGCATCGACGGCTACCAGCTCTGCGAGCGCCTGCGCAACGATGCCGGCAGCGAGACGCCGATCATCATGCTGACCGCCCGCGACTCCCTGGACGACCGCCTGCAGGGCCTCGCCAAGGGTGCCGACGACTACCTGCTCAAGCCCTTCGCCCTCTCCGAGCTGGTGGCGCGCATCGAGGCAGTGCTGCGCCGCACCCAGGGCAGCCGCAAGCGCCAGCTGCAGGTCAGCGACCTGCTCTACGACCTGGACACCCTGAGCGTCAGCCGTGCCGGAAAACCGCTGAAGCTGAATCCGGTCGGCTACAAGCTGCTGGCCATCCTGATGCAGAAGAGTCCGGCCGTGGTGCGCCGGGAATTTCTCGAGAACGCCCTGTGGGGCGACGATCTGCCGGAAAGCGACAGCCTGCGCAGCCATATCCACCAACTGCGCCAGACGCTCGACAAGCCCTTCGACAAACGCCTGCTGCATACCGTCCACGGCATCGGCTACCGTCTGGCGGAGACCCCGCATGCGGCTTAAGCAACCCTTCGCCCGGCGCATCGTCATCGCCTTCGTGCTGATGACCGTGGTGGTCAGCGGGTTCTTTTCCCTGGCCATCGTCGTCGTCGTCAATGTCGTCGAAAGGCAGTTGGTATCCTGGGAACTCAAGGAAGAGCTGGAAACCGTGCTGGAGCAGGACATTCCCTATGGCCGCCCCCCCCGCCTGGATGCCCGAACCCGCTTCTTCGCCTCGGACATGCCGCAATACGCCATTCCCGAATCCCTGAGGCACTTCGCGAGGGGCTTCAGCGAACAGGAGGAGGACGGCATCGCCTATTACGTCTACGTGAAGCAAATCGGCGACCAGCGCTACCTGCTGGTGGAGGACCAGCGCGAAATCGAAACCCGCGAGAAGATGCTCTTCCGTGTGGTGCTGGTCTGTTTCCTGCTGAGCGTGCTGAGCGCCTGGCTGCTCGGCCGGCTGCTGGCGCGCAAGGTGATGGCGCCGGTGACCCGCCTGGCCCGCCAGGTCCGCCACCGCGACCAGTTGCTGCCGCTGGCGCCGCCGCTGGCACCGGAATACCCCGACGACGAAGTCGGCCGCCTGGCCGAGTCCTTCGACGGCACCCTCGGCCAGTTGCGCCAGAGCCTGGAGCGCGAACGCCTGTTCACCAGCGACGTGAGCCACGAGCTGCGCACCCCGCTGATGGTCATCCAGGGCGCCTGCGAGCTGCTCGGCGAGGCCGCGCTGCCGCCGCGCGCCGGCGAGCAGGTGGCGCGGATCGGGCGCGCCGCCCGGGAGATGCAGGAGCTGGTGCAGACCTTCCTGATCCTCGCCCGCTCCCGGCAGGAAGAAGCCGCCATCGGCGGCAGCGCCACCCTGGCCAGCGTGGCGGAGGAGCAGAGCCAGCGCTGGGGACCGCCGATCCGCGCCAAAGGCCTGGACTTCGAGCTGCTCGTGGAGGACGCCGACAACGCCGCCTACAACCTGACCTTCCTGCGCGTGGTTCTTTCCAACCTGCTGCGCAACGCCCTGCACTACACCGAGAGCGGCAGGGTACGGCTGATCCTGGAAAACGGCGGCTTCCGCGTCGAGGACAGCGGCGCGGGCATCCCCGAGGAGCAGCGCGAGCGCATCTTCCAGCCCTTCGTGCGCGGCGAGCAGGCCCGCGGCGAGGGCCTGGGCCTCGGGCTTTCGCTGGTCAAGCGGATCTGCACGCACCAGGGCTGGCAGGTCCGGGTGAGCGACCTGGCACCGCACGGCAGCTGCTTCCGGGTCCGCCTGAAATAGCCACGGCACCCGGCGCCGCACCGACGAACGGAGCGGCACCGGTGACGCTCTGGACTTTTTTCTCTCATCTTTCTGCCAACAAATCGATATATTTCGCGTTACCATTGCCATCATTCCCAGCCCAACGAACCCTTGCCATGTCGTCGAGAAAGCACACCTGCGGACTGGAACTATCGCACCAACTCGGCCAAACCCCTACCGTGCAATTACTGGTCAGGCATTGCGACCGCCTGGTCCGCCGACTGTCCCACTGGCGCGACGGACAACTGGCCCGGCGAGCGCTGCAACAGGCCGGCGAACCCAACCTGGTCCTGGACCTGCCCTGCGGCGCCGGCCGCTTCTGGCCGCTGCTGACCGAACAGCCCAACCGGGTGGTCCTCGCCGCCGACAGCTCGGCGGAGATCCTCTCGCTGGTCAAGGCCAGCCACACCGACGAGGTGCTGGCGCGGGTGCGGACTTTCCAGACTTCCCCCTTCGCCATCGACCTGCCCGACAACGCGGTCGACAGCATCTTCTCCATGCGCCTGCTGCACCACGTCGCCGACCGCGAAGGCCGTCTGGCCATCCTCCGCGAGTTCCAGCGGGTCAGCCGCGACAGCCTGATCGTCTCCCTGTGGGTGGACGGCAACTTCAAGGCCTGGCGGCGCCGCCACCTGGCCCGCCGGCGTGCCGAGCTGGAGGGCCGGCAGGAGCGGCGCAAACGCTTCGTCGTCGATCGGGCGACCATCGAGGCCGAGTTCGGCGAAGCCGGTTTCGACATCGTCGGCCACCACGACGCCCTGCCCGGCTATGCCATGCGGCGTATCTACGTGCTGTACAAGAGGACCTCCGCTTGAACGAATCGATCACCTTGCAGCCGCCGGAACCTTTCACCGGAACCTTCCAGTGCTGGTGGAATCGCCAGGGGGACTGGGTCGAGGAGCCCAACGTTCGCCGGGCCGGGGAAAGCGGCGTGCAGCGCCTCAGCGCGACCAGCACACCGCTCTACAGCAAGCGCCAGACCGGGCACCTCTACCGCTCGCTGCGCCATCCCCTCGGCCGGCCGACCGTGCTGCGCGAGCAGGATGCCCTCGACGCCCTCGAGCGCCTCGGCGTGCGGGTACCGAAGATCGTCTTCTGCTCGGCGCGGAAAGTCGCCGGACAGTGGCAGGCCCTGCTGGTGACCGAATCGCTGGAAGGCTTCGTCAGCCTGGACGAGTGGTATCGCAGCGATGCGCCCCAGCGCTGGGGCGAAGCGGTCCAGCGGCAGCTGCTCGAAGAACTGGCCCTGACCCTCAGCCGCCTGCACCGGGGCCGCTGGCAGCATGGCTGCTGCTATCCCAAGCACATCTTCGTCAAGGTCGAGGAAGTCGCCGGCCGCCCCACGGTGGAGATCGCCCTGATCGACCTGGAGAAGAGCCGCCAGCGCCTGCGCGTCGCCAGCGCCTCGCGCCGCGACCTGGACCAGCTGCGCCGCCACTGCCCGGAGATGTCGCCGACGGAGTGGACCCTCTTCAAGAGCGCCTACGACAAGGCCCTGGCCGCCCAGTAACGCCATTCGCAAAAACAAGAAGGGGCGCCAACGGCGCCCCTTTCCAATTCCAGCCGGCGTAGCGGTCAGCTTTCCAGCACCGGCCGCCCGCCGCCGATCGGAATGCGCTTGGGCTTGGCCTCCTCCGGCACGACGCGTACCAGCTCGATGCTCAGCAGGCCGTTGCGCAGTTCGGCGCCCTTGACCTCGATATGGTCGACCAGGCGGAACGACAGCTTGAAGGCGCGCTGGGCGATGCCCTGGTGCAGATAGGTGACGTCCCCGGCTTCGTTCTCGCGCTTGCCGCCGCCGACGGTCAGCACGCCGCGCTCGATCTGCAGCTCCAGATCGGACTCCTGGAAGCCCGCCGCGGCGATCACGATGCGGTACTGGTCGTCGCCGTGCTTCTCGATGTTGTAGGGCGGATAGGAGCTGCCCGCCTCGTTGCGCAGGGCGGACTCGAACAGGTCGTTGAAGCGATCGAAACCGATCGATTGACGGAACAGCGGGGCCATTGAAAGAGCAGTCATCATTCATCTCCCGATAATCAGCGAGTGTTGCGTGGCGGGACCCGACTTCGGCATCCCACACTCCTCCAGATGGAGTTCGCCGCGGAGATTTCAAGAGACCGAAAAGGCTTTTTCCGACGGCGCTGGCTCGCGGTCCAGGTCCACCCCGAGCAGGGCGTCCAGCCGCATGCAGTCGTTCTCCCGGCGCAGCTCGGCGAACAGCGCGGACGCCTCCGGATAACTGCGGGTCAGCATGGCCAGCCACTGCTTGAGCCGGCCCGGGGCGTAGCGCGGCGCGATCCGCTGCCGGGCGCGCCGCCAGAACTCGCCCACCAGCAGCTGCACCTCGCGCCACTCCAGCGGCTCGGGCGTGCGGCCGGCCCGGGCCGCAACGATCTGTCGGGCCAGGTCGGGGCACGAGACCAGCCCGCGGCCCAGCATGATGTCCTCCACCCCGCTGACCTGCCGGCAGCGCTGCCAGTCCTCGACCGTCCAGATCTCGCCGTTGGCATAGACCGGCACGCGCACCGCCTCCTGCACCCGCGCCACCCACTCCCAGTGGGCCGGCGGCCGGTAGCCCTCGGCCCGGGTCCGCGCATGCACCACCAGTTGCGCCGCGCCGCCCTCGGCCAACGCCCGGGCGCACTCCAGGGCGCCGTCGGGATGGCTATAGCCCAGGCGCATCTTGGCGGTCACCGGCACCTGCGCCGGCACGGCCCGGCGCACCGCGCGGACGATGGCGTGCAGCAGCTCCGGCTCGTCGAGCAGCACCGCGCCGCCCCGCGAGCGGTTCACCGTCTTCGCCGGACAACCGAAGTTGAGGTCGATCACCGGTGCGCCCAGTTCGGCGGCCAGCGCCGCATTCTCCGCCAGACACGCGGGATCGGAGCCAAGCAGTTGCAGGCGCACCGGCGTGCCGGCATCGGTTCGCCAGCCACGGCGCATTTCCGGGGCCAGCTTCTCGAACTGGGCGGGCGGCAGCAGACGGTCGCTGACCCGGACGAATTCGGTCACGCACCAGTCGATGCCACCAACGCGGGTCAGCAGGTCGCGAAGGAGTTCGTCGACCAATCCCTCCATGGGGGCCAGGGCAATTTGCATGAGGGGGATTCCGGCAAGATTCGGGCGGGAAACAAGAGGCAAGCGGCAAATGCGGGCGGCTAGAGGTCGACCAGGGCCCTGCCGTAACGCTCCACGAAGTCTTCCGGCATCCGCCGGGGCCGTCCGCTGGAGAGTTCGATGCAGGCGAAGGTGGTCTGCGCGTTCAACAGGGTGACGCCATCGGCCGGGCGCAACAACTGGAAGCGGCGAGTCATCTTCAGTCCGCGGGGCGAGTCGATGATCCAGGTCCCCATCTGCAGGCGCTCGCCCAGGCGGGCACTGGCCAGATAGTCGATCTCGTGGCGCAGCACCGCCATCGCCCGGTCCAGGCGCCGGTACTCGTCCAGCCCCAGGCCCAGGCTCTGCGAGTGGCGCCAAGCGCAGTCCTCCAGCCAGCCGACGTAGACCACGTTGTTGACGTGGCCAAGGCCGTCGATGTGCTCCGACAGCACCTCGATGTCGATGACGAAGGGCGCAGGCCGCTGCCAGCTCAAGAATGGGGCTCCAGACTGGCGGCCAGCTCGCAGGCCTCGTGGGCCAGTTGGGTGATCTGGTCCCAGGCGCGGGCGCGGACCAGACTGGAGGGCGCGATCCAGGTGCCGCCGACGCAGGCGACATTGGGCAGGCCGAGAAAGCTCAGCAGGTTGTCCGGAGTCACCCCGCCGGTGGGACAGAAGCGGATGCCGCTGAAGGGCTCCTTGAAGCTCTTCAACATCTTCACGCTGGTGGTGCCGTTGGCCGGGAACAGCTTCAGCGAGCGATAGCCGAACTCCAGAGCCTGCAGGATCTCCGAGGGCGTCATCACCCCCGGCAGGTAAGGCAGCCGGCAGTCGTCCGCGGCCGCCGCCAGGCGCTGGGTGCAGCCGGGACTGACGACGAACTGCGCGCCGGCGTCGCGGGCCTCGAGAAACTGCTCGCTGCGGATCAGGGTGCCGGCGCCGACCAGCAGGTCCGGCAACGCCTGACGGATCGCCGCCAGCGCATCCAGGGCGCGCGGGGTACGCAGCGTCACCTCCAGCACCTGGATGCCGCCCGCGTGCAGTGCCCGCGCCAAGTCCACCGCCAGCGCGACGTCCTCGATCACCAGTACCGGGAGTACGGGGTGCGCACGCTGCAACACCGCATCCATCGTCATGGGCATGTGTTCTCTCCCGCTGGGGCGTCACCGGTGACGCTGTCGTTCGGACTCGATCAGGGTACGGATGATGGCGAATTCCCGCTCCGCCTGCTCCAGCAGTGCGGGCAGCGGAGCCAGGTCGCCGGCGCGGGCCGACTCTTCGAGCTGCCGGCACAGCTCGGCCAGCAGCGTCGCCCCCAGGTTGCCGCAACTGCCCTTGAAACTGTGCGCGGCCCGGCGCAGGGCCTCGGCATCCCGAACTTCATGAGCCTGGCGCAGGGCCTGCAGGCGATCTTCGGAGTCGCTCAGGAACGTATCCAGCAGGACCGGATATTCGTCCTCCATGACCTCCTGCAGCATCGCCAGAACACTAGGATCGAGATGCTCGGACACCCCACGTCACTCCTGAGCCAATTGGCAGTCCGGCGGATTATGCCGAGCAGGCCAGGAAAACTCCACGCACACGCTGCGCCCGTCCGGTGCCCAGCTGCAGCGGTCGGCGAGCTGGCGCACCAGCTTCAGGCCGCGCCCGCTCAGGTGCTCCGTGGACGCGTGGCGCTCCAGCATCCGCTGCACATCGAAGCCCGGACCGCTGTCCTCGACGCGGATGCTCAGGCGTCCGCCCGCACCCTCGGGGCGCAGGTCGAGATGAAAGCGCACGTAGCCGTCGCAAAGGTTCGCCAGGCGCGCGCGGCGCTCCCGGTAGTATTCGGCGAAGCCCTGGGCATCGCGCTTGAGCGACGAGTCGAGGCCCATCACGCCGTGCTCCAGCGCATTGGAGTAGAGCTCGGCGAGTACCGTGTAGAGCACGCTGCCGCGCAGGCGCAGCTCCTGTACCTCGAGCAGCAGTTGCAGCAGATAGGGCAGCGGGTTGAAGTGCTTGAGGGTTTCGGCGCGGAATTCGAAGCCGACCGACCAGTCCAGCGGAAAATCCTGTCCGGAGTCGGAGAAGATCAGCGGCGAATGCGGCAGCTGCCCCTGCTCCATCAGGCTGACCTCGATCAGGCTGACGTCGTCCTGCGCTTCGCCGCGGAAGGCGCTGAGCGCCTGCTGGATCTCGCCGAAAAGCAGATCCGGCTGGCGGTTGGCGGCGAACACCCCGAGCAGCCGCTCTTCGCCGAAGCACTCGCCGCCCAGGTTGCAGGTTTCCAGCACGCCGTCGGAAAGCAGGAAGATCCGGTCGCCGGTCTCCATGGGGTAGATCTCGTAGCGGTCGTCGAAACACGAGGAGTCGAGGATACCCAGCGGCAGATGGCGGGAGCGCAGGGGAATCCGCTCGCCGCTGCCGAGACGCCGGAGATAGCCGTCCGGCAGGCCGCCATTCCAGACCTCCACCACCCGCCGCTGGAAGCTCAGGTTGAGCATGACGGCGCAGCAGAACACCCCCACCGGCAGGATGCGCTTGAGCTTGGCGTTCATCTCGCGAAGGATTTCCGCCAGCGAATAGCCCTTGGCGGTCATGCCGTAGAAGACTTCGGCCAGGGGCATGGCGCCGATCGCCGCCGGCAGGCCGTGTCCGGTGAAGTCGCCGAGCAGCACGTGCATACCGCCGGAGGGCTTGAAGGCCGCCAGCATCAGGTCGCCGTTGAACAGCGCATAGGGCGACTGCAGGTAGCGGATGTTCGGCGCATCGAGACAGCCGGAGTGGGCGACCTTGTCGAACACCGCCTTGGCCACCCGCTGCTCGTTGAGCAGGTGCTCGTTGTGCCGGGCGATCAGGTCGCGCTGCTTCAGTACCGTGGCCTGCAGCCGGCGCAGACGGTCCATGGCCTTGATCTTGGCGTCGAGGATCACCCGGTTGTAGGGCTTGGCGAGGAAATCGTCGCCACCGGCATCCAGGCACTGGGCCAGGGCCTCGCTCTCGGTCAGCGAGGTGAGGAAGATGATCGGCACCAACTCCTCGCCGGCCATCTGCTTGATCCGCCGGGCGGCCTCGAAGCCGTCCATCAACGGCATCAGGGCGTCCATCAGGACCATGTGCGGGCGCTCGCGGGCGAACATCATGATCGCCTCGAGCCCGTTACCGGCGGTCAGCACGCGATAGCCCTGACGGCCGACGATGGTTGCCAGCAGCATCCGGTCCGCGGGACTGTCCTCGGCGATCAGGATGCACAGGGGCGACGGCATGGGACGGCCCCTAGGCGATGTGGAAGAGCTGTTCGAAATTGGAAATCGACAGGATCTTGCGCACATCCGGGCTGCAGTGGATCAGGCGGATCTGCGCCCGCTCGCCGCCGGCATGGTCGCGCAGCAGCAGGAGCATGCCGAGCGCCGAGCTATCGAGGTAGGTCGCCCCCTGCAGGTCGACGACATAGCGTTTCGGGGTAACGTTCACCCGCTCGTAGGCATCCCGGAATTCCTGGTGGGCGCCGAAATCGAAGCGCCCCTGGATGAAAATGGTCAGTTCTTGTCCGTCTGCCGAAGGCTGCGAAGTGATAGCCATGCGGTGCTCCTCAGGTGTGTGTCGTCGCTGCAGTGAGATTTAACACTCGGCTCCCGGCGGGGCAACCGCCGATCGGTTGTCGACGGCTACGAAAGCCCCCGGCCCCACCGCGTTGCCGCCGTCCTCGCGCCGGCTCATGCCGTACTTGCGCATCTTCTCCACCAGCGTCGTGCGGCGGATCCGCAGGCGTTCGGCAGCCCGCGCCACCACGCCGGCGGAGTCGTCCAGCGCCTGCTGGATAAGCGTCTGCTCGAGGGCGGCCAGATAATCCTTCAGGTCCAGCCCCTCCGGCGGCAGCAGGGCGAGGCTGGACGGATCCGACAGGCCGACCTCGAACACCCCGCCCTCGTCGCCCTGCTCGTCCTCGAGTTCGATATGGCGGTATTTCTTCGGTAACTCCTGCACACCGATGACCCCATAGGGGTGCATGATCGCCATGCGCTCCACCAGATTGGCCAGCTCGCGCAGATTACCCGGCCAGTCGTGACGACACAGCGACATGATCGCCGCCGAGTTGAAACGGATCGATCCCAGCTTGTCGTGCTCCAGCCGGGCGATCAGCTCGTTCAGCAACAGCGGGAGATCCTCCACCCGCTCCCGCAGCGGCGGCATCTCGATGGGAAACACGCTGAGCCGGTAGTAAAGGTCCTCGCGGAAGCTGCCTTCCCCGACCATCGCCTCGAGGTCCTTGTGGCTCGCGGCGACGATACGCACATCGACGCTCTGCGCCTGCGTGCTGCCCAGGCGCTCGAAGACGCCCTCCTTCAGCACCCGCAGCAGCCGGGCCTGCATCGACAGCGGCAGGGCGTCGACTTCATCGAGGAACAGCACGCCCCCCTGGGCCAGTTCGAGACGGCCGGCGTGACCGTAGAGGGCACCGCCGAAAGCCCCCTGCTCGTGCCCGCACAACTCGCTCTCCAGCAGTTCGACGGCGATGGCGCTGCAGTTGACCGGTACGAAAGGCGCATCGCGACGTCGGGAATGATAGTGCAGGTTGCGCGCCACCACCTCCTTGCCGGTTCCGGACTCGCCCTGCAGCAGCACGCAGGCATCGGTATCGGCCACTTGCTGCAGCAGCTGACGCACCTGCTGGATCGCCCGGCTGGTACCGACCAGGCTGCGAAACAGATTGGGTTCGCGCGACAGACCGCGCCCCTGACCGGGCATCGCGCGGTAGACCTGGGCCCGGTGCAGGGAATCGAGCAGCTTGTTATAGGAAGGCGGCATCTCCAGGCTGGCCAGCACCTGCCGCCGCACCTCTTTCGGCCAATCCGCCGACGGATGCTGGCCGAGCAGCAGCACCGGCAGGGTTTCGTCCCAACCGCGGAGCGCCTTGATCAGCTCGAGTCCCCCGCCTCGCGCCTCGACCGTCCCCAGCAGCACGCACAACAACTCCCGACTGGAGGCCAGCGCTTCGACCCGCTCTCGCCACTGCGTACTGGCACAGGCCAGATGGTGCTCGTCGAGAAAATCGAGAATGACCGACAGGTCCCGACGCCGGGCGAGGTTATCGTCGATCAGAAGAATCTTTATGTCACGCCACATGTTGTCGGGTATCTGAACTGAAGAAGCCTCGGGAAGCGCCATCGGGGCGCGCAACCTGCACGTCCGCCCGCGGTCGGGGCTTCAACCTATGGCATCAAATCGAGGGAAAGGCACACCCATGGACGCCCGCCGGCGAAATTCCGGCGGAGCGGGCAGGCAGACGGCACTGGACGATCCCGGATATCTGAGGCGAGCGACTGGCACACCGGCCAATCCGCTTAGATATGCTTGAGTTAACGTCTGCATTCTACAAAGGATGCTCCCCGCTCGATAGCCGTGCCGGCGGGACGCAGGTGCGCTAATGCAGGCGAATGCCCAGCTCGGCCAGCCGCAGCAGATCCTCCGGCCCCTCCACCTCCCACAGCCGCGGCAGCAGGCAGTGCTTCCAGCCCAGCTGACGCAGGCGCTCGCAGGTGATCGGCAGCACCTCCTCGCAGCCCCAGGGAATCGCCTCGAACAGCAGCGGATCGACCCGCCGCAGACCCAGCAGGGCATAATCGCCGTGGTCGGCCGGCCCGAGCACCGCATCCCCCTCGTGCAGGGCCGCGCAGGCAGCATTCAGGTAGTCGCCGTCCAGTGCCGGGCAATCGTTGCCGATCAGGATCACCGCATCGGTGGTACAGAGGCCGAGGGTGGCGATACGGCGCATCCGCTCGCCCAGGTCGCCCGCCGGTTGCTCGACGACGGCCCAGCCGCAGGCCTCCGCCATGGCGCCCAACGCTTCGTCGGGGCCCTCGTCGAGCCAGAGGAAGCGCTCCCGGAAATCGCTCGCCGGCAGGTTCAGCGCACGCTCCACCAGCAGGCGCTGCAGGTCGCATGCACCGTCCTCGCCCAGACTCGGGATCAGGCGAGGCTTGACCTGACCGGGGGCCAGGGCGTGGACCAGCAAGTGCAAGGAAATCGACAGGCTCATGCCAGGGGTCTCCCTCGTGATGCGCCAGTCGGCCAGCGGGCTGCCGCGCCATGACCAGGCCAAGCGCAAATGCCACATCGGCCCTACAGTACGCCTGATTCCATGACCTTCACAGCACGACGCCCGCCTGTACCGATCAAAGGTCCCCGGCCTCCAGCAGGGCAGGCCACGAACGGAAAGATCCCGGGCGCTCAGGCCTGGCTTGCCAGAATGCGCCGCTCCCAGGGGGTGATCTCGTCGAGAAAGCTAGCCAGCTCCAGGCTCTTGCTGGCGACGTACCCCTCGATGAATTCGTCGCCGAACAACTCTCGCGCCAGCTGGCTGCGCTCCAGGCGAGCCAGCGCGACCGGCATGCCGCTCGGCAGGGTCAGGGCTTCCGGTACCTGGAACTCGCCCTGCAGCGGCGCGCTCGGCTCCACCTGTTGCAGCAGCCCGAACAGCCCGGCAGCCAGGCTGGCGGCGATGGCCAGGTAGGGATTGGCGTCGGCGCCCGGCAGACGGTTCTCGACCCGCCGCGCCGCCGGCGGACTGGCCGGAATGCGCAAGCCCGCCGCACGGTTGTCGTGGGACCAGCAGGCGTTGTTCGGCGAGGCGTAGGGATGGCACAGCCGCTGGTAGGAGTTGACGTGCGGGGCGAACAGCAGGGTGAAGTCGGCGAGCGCCCGCTGCTGGCCGCCGATGAAGTGGCGGAACGCCAGCGTCGGTTCGCCGTGCTCGTCACTGAACAGATTCCGCCCGCTGCCCGACTCCACCAGACTTTGATGGATATGCATGGAACTGCCGGGAACCCCGGCCAGCGGCTTGGCCATGCACACCACCATCAGCCCGTGCCTGAGCGCCACCTCCCTGAGCAGGTGCTTGAACAGGAAGGTCTGGTCGGCCAGTTGCAGGGCATCGCCATGCAGCAGGTTGATCTCGAACTGGCTGATGCCCATCTCGTGCATGAAGGTATCGCGCGGCAGGTCGAGCGCCGCCATGCAGCGGTAGACATCCTCGAAGAACGGCCGCAGGCCGTTGCTGGAGGAAATGCCGAAGGCCGAGAAACCGGATTCGCGCCGCCCATCGAGTCCGGTCGGCGGCTGAAACGGCTGCTGTGGATCGCCATGCGGGGCGAAGATGAAGAACTCCAGCTCGGTGGCCACCACCGGCTGCCAGCCCTGGCGGGCGTAGGCGGCCAGCACCCGCTTGAGCTGGGTGCGGGTGGACAGCGGCGAACCGCCCCCCTTGAGTTCCTCGGCATCGCAGATCGCCAGCGCCCGCGGCCGCTCGCACCAGGGCAGAAGATGGATCTGCCGCGGGTCGGCGACCAGCAGCAGGTCGCCGTCGTCGCCGCCGTAGAAGCGAGCCGGCGGATAGCCGCCCATGATGCATTGCAGCAGCACCCCGCGCGCCAGCTGCAGACGCCGCCCCTCGAGAAAGCCCGCGGCGGTCATCACCTTGCCGCGGGGCACCCCGTTGAGATCGGGCGTGATGCATTCGACCTCCTCGACACCGGCCAGACGCTCGGCGAGAGGCAGCTGAGGCTTGATCATGACGGGGCCTCCCCTTCCACGGCAGTCAGTACACAGTACGCAGCCGCCGCCCGGGAGTTCAAGCCGTCCAGGCCGCCCCGAAAGTCAAGCCATCTCCCCTCGCCCAGCAGCGATGCCGTACCCTTGGCACAAACCGCACGCGCCTATCGACGACGAACGCTCAATGACGGAACCCATGGTCTACACTGGACTCTTTATTCTGGCTCTGGCCGCCGCGACGCTCTTGCCGGCGCAGTCGGAGATCGCACTGGCCGGCCTTCTGCTGGATGGTTCCCATTCGACGGGGGGACTGCTCGCTGCGGCCACCGCGGGCAATACGCTGGGTTCGCTGGTGAACTGGCTGCTCGGCCGCTCCATCGAGCATTACCGGGAGCGGCGCTGGTTCCCAGCCGATACCGCGCAACTGGAACGCGCCCAACGCTGGTATCGCCGTCATGGCCGCTGGTCGCTGCTGCTCAGTTGGCTTCCGGTCGTCGGCGATCCACTGACCCTGGTGGCCGGCATCATGCGCGAACCGCTGCCGAGCTTTCTGCTCATCGTCGCTCTGGCCAAGGCTGGACGTTACCTGGCTGTCACGGCAGTCACGCTGGGATGGGGATAGAGATGCACCACATGCATCCAGAAACAAAAAACCCCGCTCTAGGCAGGGATTCTGAGTCTTTCGTGGGCGTTCGGAACCGTAGTGGTGGCGCCCCCTGCTGGAGTCGAACCAGCATCTAGCCCTTAGGAGGGGCTTGTTCTATCCATTGAACTAAGGGGACATATTTGAACTATCGTCGAACTTGGCGCATCCGCGGTTGCCTGCAGGCGCACTCGCCAGCGCGCTGGCCAATCGCATGAGCCAACGGCGATGGGGCGGCATTTTAGCCATGAAAATACTTTTTGTCATGCGCACCGCATAAAGGCAGGGATCGCCACGGAACAACACGCCATTCGCACAGTCGACTCTTGGGCTTGGCGCAGGATTGCCACGCAAGGCACCGCGATGCCAATGAAGCATGCAGATAGATTGGCTCATCTCGCTCAATCGATTCAAGCATTGAGAAGAGTGAACCACTGCAGCAAGCGAGGGTCATACCGAAAACGCACTTGCAAGCTAATTGCCAGCACTCTATAACAACTCACCGGTCGACACTATGCAACCTATGAAACAGGCAATCTACTCCAGCCGCACCGCCGACAAATTCGTCGTTCGCCTGCCCGACGGCATGCGCGAACGCATCGCGGATGTGGCGCGCAACCACCACCGCAGCATGAACTCGGAGATCATTGCACGTCTGGAGCAGAGCCTGCTTCAGGAAGATGCCTTGGGCGAGGATCTGAGCCTGCGTCTGGACAGTCCCGAACTCTCCCTGCATGAGCGGGAGCTTCTGCAGCGCTTCCGGCAACTGACCCGACGCCAGCAGAATGCCTTGGTCGCCCTGATCGCGCAGGATAGCGAACTCGCGACTGAAGGCCTGGCCAGCGAGCAGTAGTCGCATGATCGACATGCACTGTCTTCGATCAGATTTTTTCCTGAACCGTCAGAGACTGGTGCAGAGAACAGGCCTATATCCATAGGCCTGTTCTGGGCAGAAGGATCTGCACCTCTTCGGCACCGCGACGCTGCATCAAAGCGCCTCCTCAAGCCCATGCGACTCGATGATCGACATGAGCCATGTACAAAACCTTGCCTCCCTTGCCTCGACCGCTCATCGCATTCTGAGCCGCCCCCGCCGGCTCGCCCCTTCGGCATCGACGCCAACTCAAAGCAGGAACAGCGTGGCCAATCCCAGGAAGATGAAGAAGCCACCGCTATCCGTCATGGCGGTGATCATCACACTGGCCCCCATGGCCGGATCGCGCCCAAGCCTGGCCAAGGTCATGGGAATCAGCACGCCCATCAGGGCAGCCAACAACAGGTTCAGAGTCATTGCTCCTGTCATCACCGCAGCCAGCGACCAGTTGCCGTAAAGGAGACCCGCCACCACGCCGATCACCCCCCCCCAAACCAGGCCATTGATCAGCGCCACCCCCAGCTCCTTGACCAACAGGCGAGCTGTCTTGCCCGTATTGATCTGGCCTAGAGCCATCGCCCGAACGATCATGGTGATCGTCTGGTTGCCGGAGTTACCGCCGATGCCTGCGACGATCGGCATCAGTGCCGCCAGAGCCACCAGCTTCTCGATGGCCCCCTCGAAAAGGCCGATCACCCGTGAGGCGACGAAGGCGGTGACCAGGTTCACCGCAAGCCAGGCCCAGCGGTTGCCGACCGACTTCCACACCGAGGCGAAGATGTCCTCCTCCTCGCGCAAGCCGGCCATATTCAGCACTTCGCTTTCGCCCTCCTCGCGGATCAGGTCGACCATGGCGTCGATGGTCAGACGGCCGACCAGCTTGCCGTTCTTATCCACCACCGGCGCGGAAACCAGGTCGTAGCGCTCGAAGGCCTGAGCAGCATCGTAGGCGTCCTCCTCCGGATGGAAACACACCGGATCGAGCGCCATGATCTCGGCAACCTGCCGCTCGGGATCGCTGACCAGCAGGCGCTTGATGGGCAGCACCCCCTTCAGCAGCCCGTCGTAATCCACCACGAACAGTTTGTCGGTGTGCCCCGGCAGCTCCTTCAAGCGCCGCAGATAGCGCAGCACCACTTCCAGACTGACGTCTTCGCGGATGGTGACCATCTCGAAATCCATCAGCGCGCCAACCTGATCCTCGTCGTAGGAGAGCGCCGAACGCACCCGCTCGCGCTGCTGGGCGTCGAGAGACTCCATCAGCTCGTGGATCACATCGCGCGGCAACTCGGGAGCTAGGTCCGCCAACTCGTCGGCCCCCATCTCCTTGGCGGCGGCGATCAGCTCATGATCGTCCATGTTGGCGATCAGCGCTTCGCGAACCGCATCGGATACTTCGAGAAGGATGTCGCCGTCGCGCTCGGCCTTGACCAGTTGCCAGACGCTCAAGCGGTCAGCGAGCGGAAGGGCTTCGAGGATATAGGCGATGTCTGCCGGGTGCAGTTCGTCGAGCTTGCGCTGCAGCTCCACCAGATTCTGCCGATGCACCAGATCCTCGACCAGATCATGGTGCGCCCCCTCCTGACGGTGCGTCAGGTTCTCGACCAGCTTGTGCCGGTGCAGCAGGTCGACGACCTGGGCGAGACGTTCCTGCAGACTTTCCTGCTGCTTCTTGGCTTCAACTTCAGTCATGGCACGCTCCACCCCCAGCAGCGGAGCACGCCAAGGGTCTCAATCAGTCAATGCGCGATTGCACGAATCGGGTTCTGGAGTAACTACTGGGTAAGTCCATGGTGGATTTCCACAAGCCCCGGCGGGACTGACAGACGCAATAATAACACTGCCCGACGGCTTTGCACTCGTCGGAATGCTGGAGAGAACAAGCGCTTGCAACGCGAAGCTCGGCTCGATATCACTGCGCGACGCTTGCAAAGAGACCTGGAACACGCCGACATGCACTGGCACGCGCTAGTCTGGCGCCCCAAGCCAAGGAGGCCCTCATGCATGGATTGCTGCGCGCCGCAGTGACGGCGCTACTGCTCTGCTCTTCACCCCTGCTTTTCGCTTCGTCCGTGTATCGCTGCGTAGCCTCCGACGGCCGCATTACCTTCACCCGCCACGGCTGCCCGACAGACCAACAGCAACAACTACAGAACGCCTTCAATGCCAGCCCTGGCAACGGCAGGCCCACCCCCATGGCAAACGACACCCCGGAGCGCACAGCCCGCACCACGAAACAGAGCAACCCGCAGGAACCGACCATCGTCGGCCAGCAGGATGATGGCTGCGGCAATCGCATCACCGACCGGGAACGCCGCGAGGCGATAATCAAAAAGGAAGTGCGCCCAGGCATGACCCGCACGGACGTAGACAGCGCCTTCGGCAAGCCGGACAAGATCTCCAGCCGCAACGGCCGGACCAGCTATCAGTACCGCGACAACGCAGGCAACACGCGACAGATCGACTTCGACGAGCACAACTGCGTCGGCATCAAGGGCGGAAAATAAAAAAGGGCCTGCATTGCTGCAGGCCCTTTGGTTATGGCGCACTCAGGAGGATTCGAACCTCCGACCGCCCGGTTCGTAGCCGGGTACTCTATCCAGCTGAGCTATGAGTGCGTGTGGCGCTTGATAGACCAGATCACCGCTGGTTTCGAACCACCTCGAGAAGGAGGTTCAAATATGGCGCACTCAGGAGGATTCGAACCTCCGACCGCCCGGTTCGTAGCCGGGTACTCTATCCAGCTGAGCTATGAGTGCGCTGAGCGTGCGCATTATAGAGATTTAGTTTCGATGTTCAAGCAATAATTCGGTCAATTTCATCGACTTACCGAACTACTGCAGGAAACCTACCCCTATAACACTTGTGAATGGCGGAGGAGGGGGGATTCGAACCCCCGACACCCTTTTGAGGTGTACTCCCTTAGCAGGGGAGCGCCTTCGGCCACTCGGCCACCCCTCCGCAACACGGGGCGAATCATACCCGCCTTTGCCCCGCTTGCCAAGCCAAAAATCGATAAAAATTAGTGGCTTGGCTCTTGATCTTTTTCTTTCTGGATGCGCTGGTAGATTTCTTCGCGATGTACTGCGACCTCTTTCGGCGCATTGACGCCAATGCGCACCTGGTTACCTTTCACACCCAATACGGTGACCGTCACATCATCACCCACCATCAGGGTCTCTCCGACCCGACGAGTCAGAATCAGCATTCCTTTCTCCTTTTATGGGAAGTCAACAGGACAACAGTCTGCAAAAAATAAAAATGGCTATATCCCCAGCGTACCTCAAGGAATATACACCCAAGTATTGACCAGGGCTGGCGAAAGAAAAGCCCTCCTCACCCAGGCAAAACGACGAAGGCGCGGGATATCCGCGCCTTCGTCGATCACTGGCTCACTCGCCCTGGCGGGCGGGAGCATCCAACTCGAACGCGGTGTGCAGGGCGCGAACCGCCAGCTCTAGGTACTTCTCCTCGATGACCACGGAAACCTTGATTTCCGACGTCGAGATCATCTGGATGTTGATACCTTCCCTGGCCAGAGCTTCGAACATGCGACTGGCGACTCCGGCATGGGAACGCATACCCACTCCGACGATAGAAACCTTGGCGATGTCGGTATCGCCGATGACCTCGCGCGCACCGATTTCGCGCGCGGTGTTCTCCAGCACGCGCATGGCGCTCAGATGATCGTTGCGGTGCACGGTGAAGGTGAAATCGGTGGTGTTGTCGTGCGCGATATTCTGCACAATCATGTCCACCTCGATATTGGCCGCACTGATCGGCCCGAGGATCTTGAACGCCACACCGGGATTGTCCGGTACGCCGCGAATGGTCAGCTTGGCTTCGTCGCGATTGAAGGCGATGCCGGAAATGATCGGCTGTTCCATGGATTCCTCTTCATCGATGGTAATGAGGGTGCCCGGCCCCTCCTGAAAGCTGTGCAGCACGCGCAGCGGGACATTGTATTTGCCGGCGAACTCCACCGAGCGGATCTGCAGTACCTTGGAGCCCAGGCTGGCCATTTCCAGCATTTCCTCGAAGGTGATCTTGTCCAGACGCTGGGCCTTGGGCACCACGCGCGGGTCGGTGGTGTAGACGCCGTCGACATCGGTATAGATCTGGCACTCGTCGGCCTTCAGAGCCGCCGCCAGGGCCACCCCGGTGGTGTCGGAACCGCCGCGCCCGAGGGTGGTGATGTTGCCGTGCTCGTCTACCCCCTGGAAACCGGCGACCACCACCACGCGGCCGGCCTTGAGGTCGGCCCGCAGCTTCTGGTCATCGATCTGCAGGATTCGCGCCTTGGTGAAGGAGCTGTCGGTGAGAATGCGTACCTGGTTGCCGGTGTAGGATACTGCCGGCACACCGCGCTTGATCAGCGCCATGGCCAGCAGGGCGATGGTCACCTGCTCGCCGGTCGACACCATCACATCCAGCTCGCGCGGTACGGGCTGCTCGCTGATCTGCTTGGCCAGGCCGATCAGACGATTGGTTTCGCCGCTCATGGCGGAAACCACGACCACGATGTCGTCGCCGTTCTCGCGGAATTTCTTGACCTTCTCGGCCACCTGCTCGATACGCTCGATGGAGCCGACGGAGGTGCCCCCGAATTTCTGTACGATCAACGCCATTTAAAAAGCCACCTAAGCCCGTAAAGGGCGCCATTAAACATTTCCAGCGCGCCGACTGCCAAGGCCGGCCGGCGCGGCTCGCGGTCGGGAAGCAGGGCGTTACAGGCCCTGTTCGACGAACGGCACAGCCAACGCCAGCGCCTCGTCCAGCTTGCCGGCATCGGTGCCACCGCCCTGTGCCATGTCCGGGCGACCGCCGCCCTTGCCGCCGACCACGGCTGCAGCCTGCTTCATCAGCTCGCCGGCCTTGAGCTTGCCGGTCAGATCCTGGGTAACCCCGGCGACCAGCACGACCTTGCCGTCGAACTCGCCGCCGAGGAGGATCGCCGCACTGCCCAACTTGTTCTTCAACTGATCGACCAGCGCCAGCAGGGCCTTGCCGTCCAGACCGTCGAGGCGGGCAGCAAGCACCTTCGCGCCCTTCACGTCCCGCGCCGAAGCAGCCAGATCGTCGCCAGCACTGCTCGCCGCCTTGGCCTTGAGCTGCTCCAGCTCCTTCTCCAGCTGGCGATTGCGCTCGAGCAGGGCACCCAGCTTGTCCAGCAGATTGTCGCGACTGCCCTTGACCAGGCTGGCAGCCTCCTTCAGCTGCTGCTCGGCCTCGTTCAGATAGGCCAGCGCGCCCGCGCCGGTCACCGCTTCGATGCGCCGCACGCCGGCCGCCACGCCCCCCTCGCTGACGATCTTGAACAGACCGATGTCGCCGGTGCGGCTGGCATGGATGCCGCCGCACAGCTCGACGGAGAAGTCGCCCATGCTCAGCACGCGCACGCTGTCGCCGTACTTCTCGCCGAACAGGGCCATGGCGCCCTTCTTTTTCGCCGTATCGATGTCGGTGACCTCGGTCTCCACCGCCGCATTCTTGCGGATCTCGGCATTGACCAGCGCTTCCAGCGCCCTCAGCTGCTCGGGCTTGATCGCCTCGAAGTGGCTGAAGTCGAAACGCAAGCGCTGGCTGTCGACCAGCGACCCCTTCTGCTGCACATGCTCGCCGAGAATCTGGCGCAACGCGGCATGCAGCAGGTGGGTGGCCGAGTGGTTGAGCGCGGTGGCGCCCCGCACCGAGGCGTCGACCTGGGCGTCCAGGGCCTGACCGACGCGCAGGCTGCCTGCGCCGACCATGCCGTGGTGCAGATGGGCACCGCCGGCCTTGGTAGTGTCGCGCACCTCGAAGCGCACGCCACCGACATCGCTCAGGTAGCCGCAGTCGCCGACCTGGCCACCGGACTCGGCGTAGAACGGCGTACGATCCAGCACCACCACGCCCTCCTCGCCTTCGCCAAGCCGCTCGACCGCCGCACCGTCCCGGAACAGAGCAATCACCTGGCCCTGGCCGAAGGTTTCGCCATAGCCGATGAAGCGGGTGTCGGCATCGACCTTGACCAGACTGTTGTAGTCCAGGCCGAAGGCGCTCGCGGAGCGGGCACGCTCGCGCTGGGCCTGCATCTCTCGCTCGAAACCTTCCTCGTCGAGGGACAGCTCGCGCTCGCGAGCGATATCGCCGGTCAGGTCGACCGGGAAGCCGTAGGTGTCGTACAGCTTGAACACCACCTCGCCGGGAATCACCGAACCTTTGAGTTCGACCAGATCCTGCTCGAGGATCTTCAGGCCCTGCTCCAGGGTCTTGGCGAACTGCTCTTCCTCGGTCTTCAGCACCCGCTCGATATGCGTCTGCTGCTGTTTGAGTTCCGGATAGGCCTCGCCCATCTCGGCTACCAGCGCGCTAACGATCTTGTAGAAGAAGGTACCCTTGGCGCCGAGCTTGTTGCCGTGGCGGCAGGCGCGACGAACGATACGGCGCAGCACGTAGCCGCGGCCCTCGTTGGACGGAGTCACGCCGTCGGCGACCAGGAAGCCGCAGGAGCGGATATGGTCGGCCACCACCTTGAGCGACGGCGCACCGTCGTTGGCGCAGCCGATAGCCTGCGCGGAGGCGGCCAGCAGGTTCTGGAACAGGTCGATCTCGTAGTTCGAGTGCACATGCTGGAGCACCGCGCTGATCCGCTCGAGGCCCATACCGGTGTCCACGCTGGGCGCCGGCAGCGGGTGCAGCACGCCGTCCGCGGTGCGGTTGAACTGCATGAACACGTTGTTCCATATCTCGATGTAGCGGTCGCCGTCCTCTTCGGGGCTGCCAGGCGGGCCGCCCCAGATGCCTTCGCCGTGGTCGAAGAATATCTCGGTGCAGGGACCGCAAGGGCCGGTGTCGCCCATCGCCCAGAAGTTGTCCGAGGCATAGGGTGCGCCCTTGTTGTCGCCGATGCGTACCATGCGCTCGGCCGGCACGCCGACTTCCCGGGTCCAGATGTCGTAGGCTTCGTCGTCGCTGGCATAGACGGTGACCCAGAGCTTCTCGGCGGGCAGACTCAGCCACTTCGGCGAGGTCAGGAACTCCCAGGCGTAGGCGATGGCATCGCGCTTGAAGTAGTCGCCGAAGCTGAAGTTGCCCAGCATCTCGAAGAAGGTGTGATGGCGCGCGGTGTAGCCGACGTTTTCCAGATCGTTGTGCTTGCCGCCGGCGCGCACGCATTTCTGGCTGGTGGTGGCGCGGGTGTAGGCGCGCTTTTCCAGGCCGAGGAAGCAGTCCTTGAACTGGTTCATGCCGGCGTTGGTGAACAGCAGGGTCGGGTCGTTCGCCGGAATCAGCGAACTGGAGGCCACACGGGTGTGCCCCTTCTCTTCGAAGAAGCGGAGGAAGGCTTCACGGATTTCTGCGCTTTTCATAAATGAATGGGTCCAGGGAAAGCTGCGGCCACGGCAAGGTTGGCAAAAGGGCGCATTATATCGGCCCCGGGCGACCACGGTAGCGCTTTCTTCCATCGCCGAGCCGCGCGCCCGGCCGGCTACGGGACAGTCGGCATCATTAGGATTCCGGCCTGATGCAGACCGGCGAAGCGGACGAACGACTCGATCCGCAATGCACGCAGGCCGGTGTGCCGGTCGTGGTGCAGGCGCCCGAAGCGGGCGCAGAAGGACGCAGCCGAGGGTCCCCACTGGCCGAAAGGACCGACAGACACCCTCGGCAGTGCGGGACTCTCGCCGCCGGCACAGGAGCCTCCGGCGGACTCAGGCTACAGGCGTAACGGTCAGTGGTCGCATTCCGGGCCATGCACATGGTCGTCGTCGCCCGCCTCGGCCGGCTCCATCTCCAGTTGCAGGCTGACCAGATTGGTGGCCATCGGGCGCAGCAGCAGGTTGGCGTACTCGGTATCGCCCTCCTCCACATCCACGCCGATCAGCAGCTGGCCGTTGGCTTGCTGGACCCAGAGTTCGCGGCCCTGCCAGATCACCGCGAAACGGGTGCAGGAGGTTTCCAGCTGGGTGCCATCGGTGTCTTCGAGAACGAGTTGCAGGGCATCGGTCATTGATCAGCTCCAAGGAGGCCGCCATGGGCGGCGGGTTCAGTCGATTTGAAAAGGATAGACGGAGCCCAGTCCCAGCAGCTGCGTCAGCTCGTCCAGTGCCGTGCGGCACTCGGCGAGCAGTTGGGGATCGGCTAGGTCGGCCTCGTTCAGGCGGTCGCGGTAGTGGCGCTCGATCCAGACGTCGAGGCGGGCGTACAGGCCGTCGTCGAGCAGCACGCCCGGATTGACCGCACGCAACTCGCGCTCGTCGAGCACCACGCGCAGTCGCAGGCAGGCCGGACCGCCGCCGTTTCGCATGCTCTGCTCGAGGTCGAACACCTTCACCTCGCGAATCGGCCCGCCCGCCGCGATCAGGCGCGTCAGATAGCGCCAGACGCTGTCGCTGGCACGGCACTCCTCCGGCACCACCAGCAGCATCGAACCGTCCGCGCGATCGAGCAGTTGGCTGTTGAACAGGTAGGAGCGCAGCGCTTCGGCGACGCTCACCTCCTCGCGCGACACGCTAATCGCCTGCAACCGGCCGCCGCGACGGGCGAGCTTGACGCGCAGCTCGGCGAGCGCCTGCACGCCGTGGAGGAAGGCGTCCTCGTGGTGGAGCAGTACCTCGCCATTGCCCACCGCGATCACGTCGTTGTGGAACACCCCCTGGTCGATCACCGCCGGACTCTGCTGGGCGAAGACCAGCGCCTCCGCCTCCAGCCCGTGCAGGCGGGCCACCGCCTCGCTGGCCTCCTGGGTCTGCCGCGCCGGCAAGCGGAGCGGCGCCGGATGGCCAGGATCGAAGGCGCTACGGCCGAAGACGAAGAACTCCACCCCCGGCTCGCCGTGGCTGCGGCAGAAACGCATGTGGTTGGCCGCGCCCTCGTCGCCGAACTGGCTTACCGCCGGCAGCGCCGGATGATGGGCAAAGTGCCGTTCGTCGGCGAACATGGCCCGCAGCAGGCGACCGGTCGTGGAATGTTCGATGGAGCGGTGGAAGGTACCGTTGAGATTGGCCGGCGTGAAATGCACGCGCCCGTCCGCGCTGTCGGCGCTGGGGCTGACGGTGCAGGCATTCGCCGCCCACATCGCGGCGGCGGAGCTGCAGGCCACCAGCAACGGCATGGCGTCCCGGGCGGCCCGGCCAACCACTTCGGCATCGCTGCCGGAAAAGCCCAGGCGGCGCAGGGTTGCCACGTCCGGCCGCTCCTGGGGTGCCAGCACGCCCTGGGGAAAGCCCAGGTCGTGCAGCGCCTTCATCTTCGCCAGGCCCTGGCGGGCGGCCTCCTTCGGGTTGGAGGGCGTCTGCCCGCTGGCCTGGGAAGCCAGATTGCCCCAGGACAGCCCGCCGTAGTTGTGGGTCGGCCCGACCAGCCCGTCGAAATTCACCTCCTGCGCGCTCATCGCCCGCTCCCTCGCGGCTGGGCGGCGAGCGGCGTCGCGCGCACCTGGGCGCCGGCACAGAGCTGCAGGCGCCGGGCGGTCGGCGGATCGACCACCAGGGTGCCGGCCGCCACCCGCGCCGGGGCGGCGGCGATGCGGCAGTCCTGGCGCTGGCGATTATGGATCAGGTAGGGCTCGGCCTCGTCCCCCGGCGTGCCGACCGCCAGCACCAGGGTCTGGCTGTCGCGCACCGCGCGGATCTTCGCCGTCTCGCACTCGACCACCGGGCCGGCATCGAAGATGTCGACGTAGCCCTGGTAGCTGAAGCCCTCCGCCCGGAGCATCGCCAGCGCCGGTTCGCTGTGCGGATGCACGCGGCCGATCGCCGCGCGTGCCTCTTCGGAGAGGAAGCAGCTGTAGAGCGGGAACCTGGGCATCAGTTGGGCAATGAAGGCGCGGTTGCCGACCCCGGTGAGGTAGTCGGCCTGGCGGAACTCCATGCGGAAGAAGTGCCGGCCGAGGCTTTCCCAGAACGGCGAGCGGGCGTTGGCGTCGGACATGCCGCGCAGCTCGGCGATCACCTTGTCGGCGAACAGCGCGCGGAACTCGGCAAGAAACAGCAGGCGCGAACGCGCCAGCAGGCGGCCGTTCAGGCCGCTGCGGTGCTCGGCCTGGAGGAACAGCGAGCAGAGTTCGGAATTGCCGGTCAGGTCGTTGGCGAGAAACAGCGTGGGGATCTCCCGGTACAGCTCCAGCTCCCGCGAGGCGCTGACGGTCAGCCCGACCCGGTAGTTGTACCAGGGCTCGCGCAGGCCCACCGCGGCGGTCAGCCCGGAGATGCCGACGATCCGCCCCTGGTCGGTTTCCAGCACGAAGAGGTAGTCGGCGTCGGCCTTCTCGGCCTCGCCGCGAAAGCTTCGCTCCGCCGTGGCGACGCGCTGCGCCAGGCGTTCCTCGTTCGGCGGCAGGGTGGTCAGGCCGGTGCCGGTGCTGCGGGCGAGGTCGATCAGCGCCGACAGGTCGGCACTGCGCACGGGACGGACGATCATGTTTCCTCCGCAAGGGCCGCGGACGCGGGGTAGCCCCGGCCGAGCCCGCTCACAGGGCCACCAGGCGCAGGCTGTCGCCCTCGCCGACGCCGAGGGCCGCGGCCGCCTCGGCGCTCAGCGTCAGCGGCTGGCCGGGCGTCCAGTCCAGTTCGACCAGGCTGGCACGAAAATCCTGCAGGCCGCCGTTGCTGAGCAGATAGAGCCGCCCCCCCCCGCCGCCGGCGCCGATGGCCGCCGGCGCCACGGCGCTGCGGGCGATCGAACGGATGCCGGAGGTACGCGCATGGAGAATCGGCCCGCCGTCGAAGATGTCGACGTAGTGCTCGGTCTCGAAACCCTCGCGGGTCATGATGTCGAAGCTGATCTGCGCGCGCGGGTGGACCTGGCCCATGGCCTCCTGGGCGGCGTCCGGCAGCAGCGGCACGTAGATCGGATAGTGCGGCATCAGCTCGGCGAGGAAGGTGCGGCTGCGCAGGCTGGACAGGCGCTCGGCCGCCGCGTAGCTCATGTCGAAGAAATGCCGGCCGACCGCATCCCAGAATGGCGAGTCGCCCTGGTCGTCGCTCGGCCCGACGATCTCCACCACCACGGCGTCGGCGAAGCGCTCCGGATGGCTGGCCATGAACAGCAGGCGGCCGCGGGAGATCAGCTCGGCCCAGGGCGTGTGCACCAGCGTCGGCTCGACATGGAAACTGCTCAGCAAACTGTTGCCGGTCAGGTCGTGACAGATCGACAGCACGTGAATCTTGTTGTGGATCTTCAGCTCGCGCGAGGCGTGCACGAAGGTCTCGTTGCGAAAACTGTAGAAGGCCTCGGAATAGCCGGCCGAGGCGACGATCCCGGAGCAGCCGACCAGGCGCCCGCCGGCCGGCTCCTCGAGGACGAAGAAGTAGCGCTCCTCGCCGTTGAAGCTGACCTCGGCGGCGAACGAGGACTCGGACACGGCGATCTTCTCGCGCAGCCGCTCGCGGTCGTCGGGCAGCGAGGTGACGCCGACCGGGCTGTCCGCGGCCAGACGCTGAACCTCGGCCAGATCGGCCATTTGCGCGGGGCGCATCACCAGCATGGGGCGTCACTCCTGGGGGACGGGCCGAAATGCGCCGCCCCGTGTCTTGCGCCGCTCAGCTGCGGACCAGTCGGGCGATGGCCCGCTCGAAGCGCTCCAGGCCCTCGTCGATGTCGGCGTCCTCGATCACCAGGCTCGGCGCGAAACGCACCACGTCGGCACCAGCCTGGAGCACCATCAGGGCCTCCTGCTCGGCGGCGACCAGCACATCGCGGGACTTGCCCTTCCAGGGCTCGCTCAGCACGCTGCCGATCAGCATGCCCATGCCGCGCACCTGGCTGAAGATGCCGTACTCACGACCGATCGCCTCGAGACGGGTCTTGAAGCGCTGGTGCTTGTCCTTCACGCCCTGCAACACCTCCGGGGTGTTGACCACGTCGATCACCGCCTCGGCCACCGCGCAGGCCAGCGGGTTGCCGCCGAAGGTGGTGCCGTGCACGCCGGCCGAGAAGTGCTTGGCCAGGTCGGTGCGGGTGAGCATGGCGCCGATCGGGAAGCCGCCGCCCAGACCCTTGGCGGTGGAGAGGATGTCCGGGACCACACCGTAGTGCATGTAGGCGAAGAGTTCGCCGGTGCGGCCGACGCCGGTCTGCACTTCGTCGAAGATCAGCAGCGCGTTGTACTGGTCGCACAGCCGGCGCGCGCCTTCCAGGTAGGCCTGCTGGGCCGGGAGGATGCCGCTCTCGCCCTGGATAGGCTCCAGCACCACGGCGCAGGTCCGCTCGGAGATCGCCGCCTCCAGGGCGGCCAGGTCGTTGTAGGGGACATGGGTGATGCCTTCGGGCCGAGGCCCGAAGCCGTCGGAATACTTGGGCTGGCCGGCGACGCTGACGGTGAAGAAGGTGCGCCCGTGGAAGCTGTCCAGCGCGGAGATGATCTCGCACTTCTCGGCCCCGAAACGGTCGTGGGCGACACGCCGGGCCAGCTTGAAGGCCGCCTCGTTGGCCTCGGCGCCGGAGTTGCAGAAGAACGCCCGGTCGGCAAAGGTGGCGTCCTCCAGCTTCTTCGCCAGGCGCAGGGTCGGCTCGTTGGTGAAGATGTTCGACACGTGCCAGATCTTCCCGGCCTGCTCGGTCAGCGCCGCCACCAGCCGCGGATGGCAGTGGCCAAGGGAGTTGACCGCGATCCCGCCGGTGAAGTCAATCAGCTCGCGACCGCTCTGATCCCAGACTCGCGAGCCCTGGCCGCGCACCGGAATGAAGGCGGCGGGGGCATAGTTGGGGACCATCAGCTGGTCGAAATCGGCGCGTTGCACCTGAGCATGCTCAACGGACATCGGGAAACTCCTGCCACGGTAGGCTAGCGAAGAAGAATTCTGGGAACGGCCCTGCGGCGGGAATCTCCACCGAGCGACAGGGTGTTGCAACGCCCATCCGCAGGGTTCCCCACGCCCCGGCGACGGCGCGGAAAACGTAAGGAAGGCGCAGTTTAAACACTGTGCGGCGCGGGGGAAGCGGCGCGACGAAAAATTCCCCCGAACGGAAGCCCGCCCCGCTCCGGTTCACGACTCGACCGGCGCCGTCGGCTCGAACTGGCCGCCGGCACGGCGCTGGTTGCGATCCTCCCGCGGCGTGGTGCCGAAGAAGCCGCGGTAGGTGCTGGAAAAATGCGGCCCGGAGGAAAAGCCGCAGGACAGGCCAATCTGGATGATCGACTTGCCGGTCTGCAGCAGCAGCTGGCGGGCCTTGTTCAGGCGCAGCTCCAGGTAGTACTGGCTCGGCACCCGGTTCAGGTACTGCTTGAAGATGCGCTCCAGCTGGCGCCGCGAGACGCAGACATGCTGGGCGATCTCGTCGGTGGTCAACGGTTCCTCGATGTTGGCCTCCATCAGCAGCACCGCCTGGGTCAGCTTGGGATGGCTGGAGCCGAGACGGTTCTGCAGCGGCACGCGCTGGCGTTCGCCGCCCTCGCGGATGCGCTCGACCACCAGCTCCTCGCTGACCGCGCAGGCCAGCTCGGCGCCGTGGTCCCGGGCCAGCACCGCCAGCAGCAGATCGAGCACGGCCAGGCCGCCGCAGGCGGTGAGGCGGTCGCGGTCCCAGTCGAACAGATGGCCGGTAGCTATCACCTTGGGGAAGCGCTCGGCGAAATCCTCCTGCCAGCGCCAGTGCACCGCCGCCCGGTAGCCGTCAAGCAGACCGAGCTGGGCCAGCGGATAGACGCCGGCAGACAATCCGCCGAGCTGGCAGCCCTCGCGCGCCACCTGGCGGAGCGCCGCGGCCAGCGGCGGCGCCACGCGGACGGTCGGCGCATCGGCCAGCAGCAGCAGCTTGTCGAAGCTGCCCAGGCGGCCCTCCCACGGTATGCCGGGCAAGCGCCAGCTGCCCTCCTGCAGCACCTCGGCCTGCAGAAAACACAGTTCGTAACGCGCCTGCGGTTGCACGTGAGCGGCAAGCTGCAGGGCCTCCTCGGCCAGGGCCAGGGTCAGGGGCCGGACCCCGGGCCAGAGGAGAAAACCGATTCGATGGGCAGTCATGGCGGGCGACGAAGCTTCCGGGTGCCGGGCGTTGGAAAGGCCGCGCCGACAGAACGGGCGCCGGCGAAGGCGAGCGGCATTCTAGCAGGACCGGGCGAACGACCGGGCGGCCCGCCCGCCCGCCGCGCCGGGAACCACCATCGCTGAAGTACATGCCCTTGAAGGTCTTGAAGCAGGTGTCGGCGAAGCAGTCATGGTCGCCGTACAGGCTGCGTGCCCGGCCCAGCCAAGCGTCGATGATCACCACGGCTCGAGGGCGGTGGCGCCCGGCAGGGGGGTGATCAGGCGCTGCTCGGGGGATCGTCGCCCTCCCAGATGATCGCCACACGCGTCGAAGCGACACTGCCGCAGCGGGTCGGCGCGAATCCGATCCATGCACGGCAGCCGCCGTCGCACCGACTCAGGCCGGCGCCTGCCCGGCACGCTCGAGCAGGCGCTGGGCGCGCCCCACCACCGGCGCATCGATCATCTGTCCGTCGACCACGAATACCCCCTCGCCGGAAGCCGCCTCCGCCATCACTCGCCGGGCCCAGGCCAGTTCCTCGGCGGAGGGCATGAAGGCCTCGTGGACCACCGCGACCTGACCCGGATGGATGCACAGCAGGCCGCCGAAACCCATGTCGCAGGCCATCCGCGCGCGCCGGGCCAGCCCCGCCGGGTCCTGGATGGCCGGGAAGATGGTCTCCAGCGGCGGCGCCAGGCGGGCGGTGCGCGACTGCAGCAGCAGTGCGTAGCGCACCTGATCCATGATCCGTTCGCCAGCCTCGCTGCCGACGGCCAGTCCCAGATCCAGCCCCAGATCGAGGCCGCCGTAGGTCAGCCGCTCGACGCCCGGGACACGGGCGATCGCCGGCAGGGCGTGCAGCCCTGTGGCACTCTCGACAGCCGGCCACACCGGCTTGCCGGCCGCCGCCACCAGACTGACCTGCACCGCGCTCTCCACCTTGGGCAGCACCACGCCGAGAATGCCCGGCTGGCGGCGGCACAGCTCCAGATCCGCGGCCTGCTCGGGGTGGACCGAAGCATTGATGCGCACCAGCAGGCGAGCCTGCGGATGATCGGTCAGAAAGGCGTCCAGATTGGCGCGCGCCTCAACCTTGAGGCCTTCCTCGACGGCATCCTCGAGATCGACGATGACCGCGTCGGCGCCACTGGCCAGCGCCTTGGGAATGCGCTCCGGGCGACTCGCCGGAACGAACAGGGCGGAACGGATGGGGGCTGGATGCATGGACGTCTCTCGCTTGTTCTCGTTATGGGAAATGCATGATGCCCGAAGCCGGGATCGCACCGGACGATCAAAGCGCGCCACCCCGCGCATCGCAAGCGCGGATGCGAGATATCGGCACAAACGGGCAAAGACGAAGGAAAGCGAAGAGGTGAAGCGAAACGGCGGGAGCGGGCAAAAAAAGGGCGACCCGAGGTCGCCCGCCCATCATTCCACTAGGAATGCAAACAAAACACTTGGATCGAATCTCCCGATCCAGGACGTCTTCTTTATACCCGACGGGAACGGCGGCCAGCATTGCACCAAGGTCTAACGGGCCCGCCCAGCCCCAGCCCATGCTGGCGCAGCTTGTTGGCGATGGTGGCCGGCTGTGAGACGTTCCTTACCGGACGAGGTGCGCGGCCTGCACCACGGCCAGGCAAATCCGCCCCATTCGCGCTATGCCTATATTAAGAAGAGCAGCGGTGCGCAGCAGCGCAGGAGGCACCGAGATGACCGCGACGCCCTATGTGGCCCGGCAACCGGACGAGCGGGGCCTGATCCCGTATTCCGAAGCCGAGCACGCCGTCTGGCAGACGCTGATCGAGCGCCAGTTGGCCGTGGTGGAGGGACGCGCCTGCCAGGAATACCTGGACGGCATCCAGCGGCTCGCCCTGCCGCACGAACGCATCCCCCAGCTCGGCGAGATCAACCGCGTGCTCGAGTCCGCCACCGGCTGGCGGGTGGCGCGGGTACCGGCGCTGATCCCCTTCCAGACTTTCTTCGAGCTGCTCGCCGACCGCCGGTTTCCGGTGGCCACTTTCATCCGCCGGCCGGAGGAGCTGGACTATCTGCAGGAGCCGGACATCTTCCACGAGCTGTTCGGCCACTGCCCCATGCTGACCGACCCCTGGTTCGCCGCCTTCACCCACGCCTACGGCCGGCTGGGGCTGGCGGCCAGCAAGGAAGAGCGCGTCTACCTGGCGCGGCTCTACTGGATGACCGTGGAGTTCGGCCTGGTCGACACCCCGACGGGCCGGCGCATCTACGGCGGCGGCATCCTCTCCTCGCCGAAGGAAACCCTCTACTGCCTGTCCGAGACGCCGGAACACCTGCCCTTCGACCCGATCGAGGCGATGCGCACGCCGTACCGCATCGACATCCTGCAGCCGCTCTACTTCGTGCTGCCGGACCTGCGGCGGCTGTTCGAGCTGGCCCGCGAGGACATCATGGCGCTGGTGCGCCAGGCCATGCGTCTCGGCCTGCATCCGCCGAAGTTTCCGCCGAAGGCGGCCTGAGCGCCGACAGCAGACGCAGGGCGGAAAACCCGTGCAGCGGTTTTCCGCCCGAACCCTACCTCGACCTTGCACCGGAGCCTGCCCATGACCGCCCTCTCCCAAGCCCACTGCGAAGCCTGCCGCGCCGACGCACCGAAAGTCTCGGAAGCAGAACTCGCCGAGCTGATCGGACAGATCCCCGACTGGAACGTGGAAAACCGCGACGGCATCCTGCAGCTGGAGAAAGTCTTTCCGTTCAGGAATTTCGCCCAGGCCCTGGCCTTCACCAACGCGGTCGGCGCGCTCGCCGAGGCCGAGGGTCATCACCCGGCGCTGCTCACCGAATGGGGCAAGGTCACCGTGACCTGGTGGAGCCACAAGATCCGCGGCCTGCACCGCAACGACTTCATCATGGCGGCGCGCACCGACGCGGTGGCGAACAGTCCGGAAGGCCGCGGCTGACCCTTGGCGCCAGCGCGAAACAGCCAGCGACCGTTCGTCTGAAAAAATATCCTTTTTTAAAACAATAACTTGCAGGCAATATTCGATCCACCTCGGGAGCATTTGGGTTGCCATTCGTCGGCAACCTCCCTAGGGTGGGACGCATGTGGTCCCAGATTGCTCCCATCGGTTCGCTGCTCGGCGGGGTTGCGCTACTCCTGCTCGGCAACGGACTGCTCAACACCCTGCTGACCCTGCGTGGCGTCGCCGAAGGCTACTCCACCGGGCTGCTCGGCCTGTTGATGTCCGGCTATTTCGTCGGCTACCTGCTCGGCACCTGGTTGACGGTACCGCTGATCCGCCGCATCGGGCATATCCGTGCCTTCGCCTGCTGTGCCGCCTCGGGCGCCATCGTCGCGCTGCTCCATCTGATCCTGGTCAATCCCTGGGTGTGGATGGCGCTGCGGGTGGTCTACGGCATCGTCCTGGTCACCCTCTACATGGTTATCGAGAGCTGGCTCAACGCCCGGGTCAGCGGCGACAGCCGCGGCCGGGTGTTCGCCGTCTACATGGCGGTCAACCTCGGCGCCCTGGCCCTCGCCCAGCAGCTGCTGAATCTCGCCAGTCCGCTGGAATTCCTGCTCTTCGCCCTCGCCGGCATCCTCATCTGCGCCGCGCTCTTGCCCGTCACTCTGACCCGCCAGGCCCAGCCGACCCTGCCCGACACCCCACCCACGGAGCTGCGCCAGCTGGCGCGGATCGCCCCGCTGTCGGTGACCGCCTCGGGGTTGTCCGGCCTCGCCCTCAGCGCGTTCTGGGGCCTGGCGCCGGTATATGCCAGCCAGAGCGGTTTCGACGCCGCCGGGGTGGGCCTGCTGATGAGCGCGACGATCCTCGGCGGCGCCGTGCTGCAGTGGCCCATCGGGCGCTATTCGGATCGTCACGACCGCGCGAAGGTGATGCTCTGCGTGGTGGTCCTCGCCGCGCTGGTCGCGCTGGCGATCAGCCAGCTGCCTGTCGGCAACCTCTTGCTCGGCGCCTTCTTCCTCTGGGGCGGGCTGGCCTTTTCCATCTACTCCATCGCTGTGGCGCGGATGGTCGACCAGTTGCACCCGGACGAGATCCTCTCCGGCTGCAGCGGCCTCTTGCTGGTCAACGGCCTGGGCTCGGCCTGCGGCCCGCTGCTCGCCGGCTTGGCCATGCACCTGCTCGGCCCCCGCGGGCTGCCGCTCTACTGCGCGCTGGTCCTTGGCCTGCTGGCGCTCTACGGCCTCCATCGCCTGCGCCGGGTGAGCGATCTGCTCAGCGAGCCGCACGCCCAGTTCACCCCCATGCTGCGCACCAGCCACACCGTGCTCGAACTGATGCCGGAAAGCGCGGCCGAACCCACCGCCGAGTCCGCCGCGACGGAAGCGGAACACACCAGGGAGGAAACCTGCACCTGACTCCCGGGGCCACGGAGGTCACCGGACACTAAAAGCTCGTCGGCCCAGGTCGGCGCGTCAACTTGCCCCACTCTTGGAGAGGAAGACAGCGCATGCTACTTGCCACCGATCTCGATGGAACCTTTCTTGCCGGCGATCCGCAGGATCGCCTGAGTCTCTATCAGACCATCACCGCCCACCCCGACATCCAGTTGGCCTACGTCACCGGCCGCAGCCTGGAGGCCGTCCTGCCACTGCTGGCCGACCCCACCCTGCCGCAGCCGGACTACATCGTCGCCGACGTCGGCGCCAGCCTCTATCACGGCGACACCCTGCAGCCGATCCAGCCGCTGCAGCACGCCATCGACGCCCGCTGGCCCGGCGAAAGCCAGATCGCCAGCGCCCTCGCCGAGCTTCCCGACCTGCAGCGCCAGGACGTGCCCCAGGCGCGCCGCTGCTCCTACTTCTGCACCCCGGAGCGCGCCGCCGACCCGGCCCTGCAGGCCATTGCCGAGCGCCTCGACTGCGACCTGCTGTACTCGGCGGAGCGCTACCTGGACTTCCTGCCGCGCGGGGTGAACAAGGGCAGCAGCCTGCTGCGGCTGGTCGAGCACCTCGGTCTCGATCCGGAACAGGTGCTGGTCGCCGGCGACACCCTGAACGACCTCAGCATGCTCAGCTGCGGCCTCAAGGGCGTCTGCGTCGGCCGCTCGGAAACCGCCCTGCTGGAGCGTACCCTCAACTGCACCCGCGTCCTGCATGCCGACAGCCCGGGCTGCGGCGGGATCATCCAGGCCTTCTCCCACTTCGGCTTCCTCGGCGAGCACGGCTTCGCCGCCGAGAGCCGCAAGTCCGCCGAGCCGGGCCAGGCCGAGCTGGTCATCGTCTACCACCGCCTGCCCTACGAGGAATACCGCGAGCATGGCCGGCTGCAGCGCCGCCGACCGACCTCGCCGAACGGCATCATCCCTACCCTGCTCAGCTTCTTCGCCGACGGACGCAAGGGCTCCTGGGTCGCCTGGGCCGAGCACGAGGCGGGCGACGGCGAGTTCGAGAGCCACACCACGGTCGACGCCGAGCGCTATCCGCGCCTCACTGCCGCCCGCGTGCCGCTGGGCAAGACCGACATCGACACCTTCTACAAGCGCTTCTCCAAGGAAGCCTTCTGGCCGACCCTGCATACCTTCTGGGAACGCGCGGTCTTCAACGAAGACGACTGGCAGGTGTTCCTGCGGGTCAACCGCGCCTTCGCCGAACGCACCGCCCTGGAGGCCGCCGAGGGCGCCACCGTCTGGCTGCACGACTACAACCTGTGGATGGTCCCGGCCTACCTGCGCGAACTGCGCCCGGACCTCAAGCTGGCCTTTTTCCACCACACCTACTTCCCCTCGGCGGACGTCTTCAACGTCGTGCCCTGGCGCCGGCAGATCATCGGCAGCCTGCTGCAGTGCGACTACGTGGGCTTCCATATCCCCCGCCAGGTGGAGAACTTCGTCGACGTCGCCCGCGGCGTGACCCCGCTGAAAGTCCTCGGCCGGCAGAACTGCGCGCCGCGCTTCGTCACCTACGGCTGCGCGGTCGGCCTGGAGCGCATGACCACCGCGGTCGACACCGGCATGCGCCAGGTCCGGCTCGGCGCCCATCCGGTCGGTCTGGACCTCGGCCGGGTGCGCGACGCCCTGGCCCGGGATGCCGTGCAGCAGCAGATGGCCCGCCTGCGCGAGGAACTGGGCGAGGTGCGGCTGATCCTTTCCGTGGAGCGCCTGGACTACACCAAGGGCGTGCTGGAAAAGCTCAAGGCCTTCGAGCGGCTGCTGGCGGACAACCCCGAGCTGCAGGGCAGAATCACCCTGGCCAGCATCTGCGTTCCGGCAGCGCGGGAGATGACCGTCTACGACGAGCTGCAGGGGCAGATCGAACAGGCCGTGGGGCGAATCAACGGGCGCTTCGCGCGGGTCGGCTGGACGCCGGTGCAGTTCTTCTTTCGCAGCCTGCCGTTCGAGGAAGTGGTGGGCTGGTACGCCATGGCCGACGTCATGTGGATCACCCCGCTGCGCGACGGCCTCAACCTGGTGGCCAAGGAATTCGTCGCCACCCAGGGCCTGCTGGACGGCAGCGGCGTGCTGGTGCTTTCCGAATTCGCCGGCGCCGCCGCCGAACTCAAGGGCGCCCTGCTGACCAACCCCCACGACACCGCCGACCTGGTGCACCAGTGCAACCTGGCGCTGAACATGCCCGGGAGCGAGGCGCGGGCGCGACTGCGCGAACTGTTCGACATCGTTGCCTTCAACGACATCCGCCGCTGGGGCGACGAATTCCTCGGCGCGCTGGAGGAGCCGCAGGCGTCAATCCGCGCCATCGCCTGACGACCGCGAGCGCCGGCCGCCTATCTCCGGTGCGCCGGCGCCTTCAATACTCCACCCGGCCCCGCCCCGCCTTGACCGCTCCGCGCTTGCTCTTCCCCTCCAGCCGGCGCTGCTTCGAGCCGTAGGTCGGCTGGGTCGGGCGGCGCGCCTTCTCCACCTTGGCCACGCTGCGGATCAGCGCGGCCAGGCGCTCCAGGGCATCCGCGCGGTTCTGCTCCTGGGTGCGGTACTGCTGGGCCTTGATCACCGCCACGCCCTCGCCGCTGATGCGCCGGTCGTGCAGGGCCAGCAGACGCTCCTTGTAGAACGCCGGCAGGCTGGAGGCATGGATGTCGAAGCGCAGATGCACCGCGCTGGACACCTTGTTGACGTTCTGCCCGCCCGCCCCCTGGGCACGGATCGCGCTCAACTCGACCTCGTCGTCGGGCAGGCGGACGGTATTGGAGATTTCCAGCATGACGGACTCGATCGAAGGGGACGGGCAGGATAACCGCTCGCGAGGAGAATGGGTTACCGGAATACTATGCAATATTTATATATGTTTTATATCATCACTTAATTAATTAAGCGAAGCCGTTACCCGCTTCGCATAGTTCCACCGAGATCAGACCATCTATCGGAAAGCCGACCAACAACCTCTACAGGAGCTGTACATCTCCAAGCACAAACTATTCTGGATATCAGTCCAGACACACTCGCACTTACACTCAACAAATACGCAACGACCCAAAGCTGAAAACTTAGCCACCAAGTCTGGAATCATTTCGCCACAAACGGCGAATCCTTATAGGGACCTGCGTAAATCATGAAGTACACAGCCCCGAAAGCTCTCACCGCAATCCGCAACGGCGCCTTGCGGTAGCCTGTCTCTCATTACAACGCAACGCCTGACTTTTGGTCCGCTCAAAACATCTCGCAACTATCTGCCCGAGAATGAATAGTGCAGCCCCATGCAGCATGGCCGTGCATCCGCCGCAATCCCCGGAAACCAGCCGCCCGCGCCAGCGACTCACGGACCGACAGATCCCGGGGCCGCGGCAGGTTCCATGACCGATCCCACGGCGACCTTGCACTGTCACACCTTTTGACCATACTCGAAGACGGCCTTCGCCAAACCTTGACGAATCCCATCCTCAATCCAGATAGCATCCACTGAAAGGAGACAGCGAGTACAGGGACGGTCCCGGCCGTCGTGCTATCCCTCCCCGCCATGAACGGCGGGAGTCTCTCGCATGGAACGATGAGAAAAATTCCGACACCTCGTATCAAGGCTGGACTTGCGCTGGCGGCTTTGCTGGCTGTCACCACCGCCCATGCCCAACCACCAACCACCAAATTACCATCCTACGGCGCGGACATTCAAAAGACTTCGGTATCGGGACTGTCGTCCGGTGCCTTCATGACCTCCCAGCTCTACGTGGCGTTCTCGGACATCATGGTGGGAGCCGGCATCGTCGCCGGAGGCCCCTATTTGTGCGCGAAGTCATGGTCGGACAATACCCTGATGGAGAACGCCACCACCACCTGCATGGACCCTCTGACTCCCAGCGTCGGTCCCAATACCCCCGCGTTGGTCCAGCAGACAAGTTCGCTGGCCAGTTCCGGCAAGATCGGTACCCTGGACAACCTCAAGAACGACCGGATCTATATCTTCAGCGGACAAAACGACGACACGGTCACCACCACGGTAGTGGACCAGACCTACAAGTTCTTCACATCGGTCGGGGTCCCCGAATCGTCCATCAAATACGACAAGAGCGTCGATGCCGGCCATGCGCTGATCACCAACAGCAATACCGACACATCATGTTCCCTGACTAAGGCTCCGTATATCAACGACTGCGACTTCGAACAATCCGCCGTCATACTCAACCAGATCTATTCGGACTTGAAGCCGGCGGCCGATCAATTGAGCAGCCCAATCATCGCCTTCGACCAGTCGGAGTTCGTCGACTCGGATAACACCAGCATGAGCGACACGGCTTATGCCTATATCCCGGCGGCTTGCCAGAACGGCAAAAGCTGTCCCATCCATGTAGTGTTCCATGGCTGCAAACAGGGTGCGGCAGTCATCGGCGACAAGTATTACGCCCAGACCGGCTACAACCAGATGGCCGAAGCCAACGACCTCATCATGCTCTATCCCCAGGTGCAGCCCTCCAACGCCTCGCCGCTGAATCCGGAAGGGTGCTGGGACTTCTGGGGCTATTCCTCGCCGGGCGATCCGAACCCCGACTATTTCACCAGCAATGCCCCCCAGCTGCGCGCCGTCCACAAGATGATCAGCCGCCTTACCGGGCCCCGGTCCGCTTCAGCCTCTCTCACTAAGGAGTAACACCATGGACGCCATCACAGCGGATGCAGCGATCGACCCGAAGCTGTCCGAGGCGCTCAAGCGCTGGAACGACTATGCGAACGAAAGCGCCCAGAACGTGCAGGTCCTGTTCGAAGCCATCACGCCGGTCAAGGATACGCTCCAGATCGCCCAACAGATCACCGACTCCCTGCAGCGCACCCACTGGACACCTACCGGTACGAACTGGGTGAACCCCTCGGCCCTGTTCACCGCCTATCAGGAACTGGCGGAGATTCAACTGGCCGCCCTGGAGAAGGAGAGCGATTGCTATATCCGCTTCCTGACCACCACCCTCGGGAGCGGCAAGCAGATCACTGAGGCCATGCAGGGTGCCAGCTCCCCACAACAGTTCCTGGCCTCCTACCTGGACGCCAGCCTGAACATCGTCCAGCAGTATCAGGACGATGCCAGCAAACAGGCATCGACCCTTAGCCAGATTCAATCGGCCTACAGCGCCTGGCTGCAAAAGACGCTGGAAAGCCTGAGTGCGAAAACATCGCCGGAGAACGCAACCACTCCATAAAACGCCGGACAAAAACAGCAGCGCCGGAACGATTCGGCGCTGCACTCCCCGACAAGCGCCGCTCCGCAACACAACAGCCGATCCAAAAAAGGTCGAGCCAACTCGTTCAACTCCAGCGACCAACGCCAATCTCTCACGACATATCCCTACGTTCATCGGTGCAACCCTGCACCCAGGAGACTGAAGATGAGCATGACCGGGAAGTTCAGTACATTGCTCGACGAAACCGAGGTGCGCTTCCAGCAACGCCAACAGGTACGTGAAGAGAAGGAACAGCTGCCCCCAAGCCCACAACCGACGCCTCCCCACGCGAACAGGAGCCCACCATCATGGCCAAGAACGCATTGTGCATCGGCATCAACGACTATCCCGGCACCGGCAGCGACCTCTCCGGTTGTATCAACGACGCCCACGACTGGGCGGCGGCGTTGAAGAATTTCGGCTTCGGCGTCTCCACGCTGTTCGACGAGCAGGCCACGCGGGAGGCGATGGTGGGCGCCATCGGCAATCTGATCGGCAGCGCGAAGAGCGGCGACAGCGTCGTGCTCACCTATTCCGGTCACGGCACCTGGGTGGAGGACCGCGACGGCGACGAGCCCGACGCCCGCGACGAGGCACTCTGCCCCTGGGATCTCACCAGCGCCGGCCCGCTGCTCGACGACGACATCCGCGGCCTGTTCGACGCCCGCGCCGCCGGTGTGCGCCTGCTGCTGATCTCCGACAGCTGCCACTCCGGCTCTGTCACCCGCGGCGACGAGCGCGACCTCGATGCTGAGGGGCCGCGCGCCCGCTTCCTGCCGCCTGCGGCCTGGATGAAGCCCGGCAGCCTGCCCGCCGCGCCGCGGGCAAGCGCGCTGACCCTGGCCGGGGGCCTGCGCCGGGTCGGCGGCGATCTGCTGCTGGCCGGCTGCCGCGACGACGAATACAGCTGGGACACCCGCTTCGCCGGCCGCCCCAACGGGGCCTTCACTTTCTATGCGCTGAAAACCCTCAAGCAGGACCGGCCACAGACCTACGAGCAGTGGTTCGCGTCGATCCGCCGCTATCTGCCCTCGACCCGACTGCCGCAGGAGCCGCAGCTTTTCGGCACCCGCAGCGCACGGCAGATGCGGATTTTCGACTGAAGGGTGACCGACCATGGGCGAACGTAGCTTCCGTATCCGCGGCCGGCTCGCCGATGCCGCATCACCCCGCCTCGGCGGCGACACAACCCACCTCGGCGCGACACGCCGGCTCGTCCCGGGCCGGGCGCGCGACGGCGTAACCGACGAGTTGGAGGTGTCCGCAGGCGAGGTCGTCCGCATCGAGCTGGACAACGGCTTCGTGCTGTGGAGCCGTGCCGACGATCTGGTGCACGAACACGGCCGTCGCGGGCTGTCGCGCGACGGCGGCGAAGCCTGGGAGTTCGACAGGCTGGCGCCCAGGCGGGACGGCGCCAGCCGCGACGAGCGCGGCCTGCTCGGGCTGGGCGTCAAGCTGCTGGATTTCTTCGGGATCGAACTCGACAAGGTGGCGGCGCGCGAGCTCGGCAGCCGGCTCGAGGACAAGCAGCTCAAGGCCGGACCGCCGGGGCTGTATCGCTGCAGTCTGGATGACGCTTTCCAGCTCACGCCCGCCAATCCGGTAGCGCCCGCCGATCCAGGGCCGCTGCTGGTGTTCATCCACGGCACCGCCTCGAGCGGCCAGGGCAGCTTCGGCAAGCTGTGGGAGCCGGACAACGCTGCCGGCCGCACCGCGCGCCAGCAGTTGAAGACGCGCTACGCCGAGCGCGTGTTCGCCTTCGAGCACCGCAGCCTCAGCGAGAGCCCGATCGTCAACGCCCTGGCGCTGGCCGACAGCCTGCCGGCAGGAGCCGAGCTGCATCTGGTCACCCACTCCCGCGGCGGCCTGATTGGCGAGCTGCTCTGCCTCGGCGAATGCGAGAACCTCACCCAGGTGCTGACGCCCGAGCGACTGAAGGAGCTGTTCGCCGCCGACCGCACCATCGCCGAACAGCTCGGCCTATCGCCACTCGACACGCAAGCCCTGAAGGCGCGCGACGACGCCTATGCGCAGGACCGCGACGCGCTCGCGGAACTTATCGGCATCTTCGCCGCCAAGCACTTCAGAGTGACGCGCTTCGTGCGCGTCGCCTGCCCGGCGCGCGGCACCACCCTCGCCTCCGGACGCCTCGACCGCTGGCTGTCGATGCTGGATTTTCTCGCCGGCAAGATGCTCGGCGAGAGCCTGTTCGCCGATGGCCTCGACTTCCTGCTGGCGGTGGTGAAAGAGCGCACCGATCCGCGCACCCTGCCCGGTCTCGAGGCGATGATGCCAGGTTCGGCGTTGACCCGGCTGCTGCACCATCCCGAACTGCTCACCCCCGCCGATCTCAGCGTGATCGCCGGCGACATCGAGGGCGACTCGCTGTGGCAAAAGCTCAAGCTGCTCGCCAGCGACTGGTTCTACGGCGCCGACCACGATTTGGTGGTCAATACCGGCTCGATGTCCGGCAGCCTGCGCCGGTCCGGGCAGGGCGCACGCTTTCGCGAGGACAAGGGCAGCGAAGTCAACCACTTCGGCTATTTCCGCAACGCACGCAGCGTGAACTGGCTGCTCGCCGGCCTGACCCGCCTGCCCGCCTGGATGGGGAAGACGGCGGCTTCCTGCCGATCGCCGCGGCCCAACACACGCCGCCACGCTGGCGTGGGGCAGTCGAGCGCAGCTTAGGCGACACGAGGCCACGACCGCTGGCGGTGGTCCTGCCGGGCATCCTGGGCAGCCACCTGAAGGCCGCCGGCAAGCACGTCTGGCTCAACTACTGGGCACTGCTGCGCGGCGGGCTGCAGGACATCGCGCTGGACGCGCCCGACGTCGCTGCCGATACGCCGATCGACGAATTCTACGGGCCGCTGCTCGAATTTCTCGCCCACACCCACCGGGTGCGCGTGTTCGCCTACGACTGGCGGCTGTCGATCCGCGAAGCGGCCGCGAAGCTCGCCACTGCCCTCGAAACCTGGCTGCTGCAGGCCGAGCGCGACCGGCAGCCGGTGCACCTCGTCGCCCATTCGCTGGGCGGCTTGGTGGTCCGCGCGATGATGGCCGACGGCGGCCCCGGCGCGGCGCTCTGGCAGCGCATTGCCCGCCTGCCCAACAGCCGCCTGCTGATGCTCGGCACGCCCAACTTCGGCACCTACGAAGCCGTGCGCTGGCTCACCGGCTGCAACCCAACCCAGGCCCGGCTGTCGCTGCTGGACTTCACCCGCGACACCGGCGAGATCGTGAACCTGGTGCGTGAGTACCCTGGCCTGCTCGAACTGTTGCCCTGCGCCCCGGGGGAGCCGGATTTTGCCGATCCAGCTCTCTGGCAGAAGATCCAGGCGCAGCTGAAGGCGCCCTGGAAGATCGCCGAGAGCGCCGCGCTCGTGCATGCTCGCAACACCTGGAGTCTGTTGCGCGCAGCCAAACCCGACCCGGAGCGGATGCGCTACGTCGCCGGCTGCCAGCCGGCGACGGTGATCGCCCACCAGTTCGGCGCCGACGACTCGCCCGGTCCGGACGGACGCAAGCACCTCGACTTCCTCGCGACCCGCGAGGGCGACGGCACCGTAACCTGGGCGTCGGGCAACCTGCCCGGCGTGAAGATGTGGTATGTCGAGGACACCGCCCACGACGCCCTGTGCGTGCAGAGACACGCCTTTCCCGCCTACCTCGACCTGCTGCAGACGGGCACCACCACCCGCCTGCCCGACACCCCGCCAGCACGTCCCCGCACCGCGGCCGACGAGCCGGAGCGCTTCATCCTGCCTGCCAGCCCGCCGACCGACGGCATCCCTCCGGAAAGTGCGCTGTGCGGCTTCGGCTTCGGCGGCGGCCTGCCGGAGACGGCGTTCGACGAACGTCCGGCGCTGCCGACGATCGAAGTCAGCATCCGCCACGGCGATCTGTCCTACGCCCGCCATCCCGTCATGGTGGGGCACTACCACGGCGACACCATCATCAGCGCGGAGCGCACCCTCGACCGCCAACTCGATGGAGCGCTGTCGCGACGGCAGCAGCTCGGCCTCTATCCCGGCCGGCTCGGCAGCCATGCGCTGTTCTTCAACGAGCACGCCAACGCCAAACCGGCCGGGGCGATCGTCGTCGGCCTTGGCCAGGTGGGCGAACTCAGCCCCAGCCTGCTGGAAGCGGGGGTACGCGCCGCAGTGCTCGACTACGCCCTGCAGGTGGCGCAGTGGCCCGACGAACGTTTCGGCCCACAGGGCAGCCCGCGCCACGCCTCGCTGTCCTGCCTGCTGGTGGGAACCGGGGCCGGCGGCGTCACGGTCCGCGACTCCCTGGAGGCGATCCTGCGCGGTGCCATCGCCGCCAACGCGCGCCTGGCCGATACCGGACTGGACAGCCGCGCGACCCTCGACCGGCTGGAGTTTCTCGACGTCTACGAGGACATGGCGATCGCCGCCGCGGAGGCACTGCGCCAGATTCTGGGCGTCGCCGAATTGGCCAGCACGCTGCGCTGGCCAGCCCAGGAGGTGGAAAGCGGCCCTGCCGGCCAGCGCCGGGTGCTCTTCGACGATGAGCCCGAGTGGTGGCACCGCCTGGAAATCGTCGAGGAGGACAGCCACCGCGACTCCCTGCGCTTCATTTTCTCCACCGATCGCGCGCGCGCCGAGGAAACCCTCGCCACCGGCCAGCTCGCGCTCGCCGAGTCCTTCATCCGACAGGCGTCGAACTCGGCGCGCGCCAACCCCGAGACCGCGCGCACGCTGTTCGAGATGCTGCTGCCGCTGCACCTCCGGGAGGTCGCCCCGCGCCAGAGCGGCCTGGTGGTGCTGGTCGACCAACGTTCCGCACGCTATCCGTGGGAGCTGCTGGAAAACCGCTGGGGCGACGGCGAACGCCCGCGAGCAGTGAGATCCGGCCTGATCCGTCAGCTCAAGACCCGCGAGTTTCGTCCACGTCCGGCGTATGCCTTCCAAGCCCAGGCGCTGGTGGTGGGCAATCCGGACCTCGACGGCTGGGACAAATTCGCCGATCTGCCCGGCGCCCGCCGGGAGGCCCAGCAGGTTGCGACGCTGCTCGCCGGCCACGACTGGCAGGTACGCGACTGCATCGACGAGAAGACCGACGCGATCATCGAAAACCTGCACCGCGACACCTGGCGCATCCTCCATCTGGCCGGGCATGGCGTACACGAATACTCCCCGCCGTCCCTCAAGGACAACGATCAGCCCCGCGACGCTTGTACCTGCAGCACGCCAGCCCCTGCGACGAAACGGCTTTCCGGCATGGTGATCGGTCGCGAAACCCTCCTCACCCCGGGCGATATCGAGCAGATGCGCTGGGTACCGGAACTGGTGTTCATCAACTGCTGCCACCTCGGCAATACGCAGGCGAGCGAGTCGAGCGTCCGCGGCGAGCTGGCGGCCAACCTCGGCGTGCAGTTCATCCGCATGGGCGTGCGTGCGGTGGTCGCCGCCGGCTGGGCGGTGGACGACGGCGCCGCCCTCGCCTTCGCCGAAACCTTCTACACCCAGCTGCTCGACGGCCAGCCCTTCGGCGAGGCGGTGCGCGCCGCGCGCGAGGACATCTGGCTGCGCTTTCCCGGGGTGAATACCTGGGGCGCCTACCAGTGCTACGGCGATCCGAACTACCGCCTGTATCACAATGGCGAGACACGCATCCACCGCCCCGCCCCCTACAACGCGCCGGCCGAACTGGCCGCCGATCTCGACAATCTGGCCCAGACGCTGAAGGCCAGCGGTGACACCGAGGATCCGGAGCAAATCCCGGCGCAGCGGATCAACGCCCTGCTCGAACGCGTTCCGGAACCGCAACGCGAGCGCTGGCAGCAGCGGGCCGAGGTCGCCGCCGCACTCGGCTTCGCCTGGGGCGAGGCACGCAACTGGCCGGCAGCGATCAAATGCCTCGAGAAGGCGCTATGCGCGGCTGCTGGCGATTGCCCGATCCGCGTCGTCGAACAGTTGGCCAACTTCCGCGTCCGCCGCGCGGCCGAGGACTGGCTCGCGCTGCGCCGGCAAGGCGGCAGCGAAACCGACCGCGAACGCCAAACCCGCAGCGAAACCCTGGCGCAGGCGACCGCCGACCTCGAGCACCTGTGCCAACGCGCACCCACCGCCGAACGGCTGAACCTGCTCGGCAGCGCCTGCAAGCGCCTGGCCCTGATGCGGGAACAGCCGTCTGAGCGGCTGGCCACTCTCGCCAGGATGGCGGAAGCCTACTGGCAGGCGTTCGAGTGCGGCGGCCGCAGCGAGGCCTACCCCTTCGGCAACTGGGCAAGCGCGCAACTGCTCGCCTTGCGTCTAGATGCCAACCGCACCGGCGATTGGCAACGCACCCTCGAGGCCGAATGCACACGGCTGCGCGAGGCCCTGCAACGCAACGACAGGTGCGACCCGGATTTCTGGGACAACGCCGGCCCCGCCGGCCTGGATCTGGTCCTGCTGCTGGCACGCCACCTCTCGGCACCATCCTCCGCCACCACACTGCCGCCCGACGGCGAAGCCTCGGTCGCCCGGATCATCGACGGCTACCGCAGCGCGATCAAGCGAGGTGCCAGCCCCCGCCAGCGCGCCTCGGCGGTCGAAAACCTGGACTGGCTGATCGCCTTGCTCGTGGCGGACCAACCAGCACTGACCGCCGCGCTGGTTCGTATTCGCGAGGCGATTCGATAAAGAAGCCTGTTTGGCTTTACCAACAGAGGTATCCCATCATGAACACAACGCCTATCACAACGCTGGAGTTCGACCCCGAACGCAACGAGCTGGGCAAGGACAAGCGACTTCGGGACGGGCTGTCGGTCGCAGTGCAGATCGGCAACACGCTCTGGGTGGCGAACGACGAGACGGTCAGCCTGGAAAGGCTTTCGCTGCTTGACGATAGCCAAGGCACCTGCCGCTACGGCCGACACAAGCAGTTCCCGCTGAATGACTACCTCGCGCTACCGGTTCCCCCTCCCGACGACCCGGCCGACCTGGAAGAGGCGGATGTGGAAGGCCTGGCCTGCGCTGGCGGTTACCTCTGGCTGGTGGGGTCGCACAGCCTGAAGCGCAAGAACCCTAAGCTGAAGGACGGCCCCTACAAGGCGCGAAAACAGCTGGCCACGGTCGGCCGCGACGGCAACCGCTACCTGCTGGCGCGCATCCCGATCCTGGAGAGCGAAGGTACCTGCACGCTGGCGAAGCAGAGTGCGCAAGATGGCAAGAAGCTGTTCGCCGCCTGCCTGCGCGGCGACGACAAGGGTAACGAACTGACCGAGGCCTTGCAGAAGGATGAACATCTGGAGCCGTTCCTCGCCATCCCCGGCAAGGACAACGGCTTCGATATCGAAGGTCTGGCCGTGGTCGGCGAACGGGTTTTCCTCGGCCTGCGCGGACCGGTCCTGCGTGGCTGGGCGGTCGTGCTGGAAGTGGCGGTCAAAGAGGACAAGGAGCAGCCCTCGACCCTGAGGCTCAGGGCCATCGGACCGAACGGTCGCCGCTACCGCAAGCATTTCCTTCAGCTCGGCGGCCTGGGTATTCGCGACCTGTGCGTGCAGGGCTCCGATCTGCTGATTCTCGCCGGGCCGACCATGGATCTCGACGGCCCGGTCAGCATCTTCCGCTGGCTGGGCGGCAGCGCGCCCGATGGCGAAGCGCTGGTGCCGGCCGGCGAACTGCAACGAGTCCTGGAGGTGCCCTACGGCGATGGCGTGGACCATGCCGAAGGCATGACCCTGTTCGCCCCGGACGGCGACCCGGCGAACTCGCTACTGGTGGTGTACGACGCTGCAGCCGAGCGTCGCAAGTCGGGGCGAAGCACGGTAACCGCGGACATTTTCATGCTGTCTCCTGATTATTAATCAGGTGCTGCCTTGAGCATTCGAATGCAGACTTTCGCTCGGCGTCTGGCAGAACAGCGGAGCCCAGGCGCAGGACAGCTACCGCTATAGCGGCAAGCTCCTCTGGCCCACGAAGCGGGAGGACTATCTGTCCTTTCCGGAAGGGATCGAAATCAGCTACTCCTCGCACCCAAGCCTCGCCCAGACCACCGAGAAGCAGGAAAAACACAGCCTGAGGTTCGCCTATGAAGACATGGCGATCACCTACAGGATCAAGCTATAGGAGGCGGTCGATATGATCATCCGCCAAGGCGCGAATGAGGTCTGCCTGGAGGCCGGAACGCTGGAAACCTCGGACGACGGTACCCCTTCGCAGTCTCTCCGCTACCGGTAGCGAATGGGCGGAGGATTTTCGAGCCCGGTCCGGAGCAGCAATAGTAGGAGCACTCCCGACGAAGCTGCTGGCGTCTCCCTGACCAGTACCGCTCAAGGTCGGCATCCGCACGTCGAAACCACCCTATTCCAGTGCCTGTTGCCCCCCATCGACCAGCAATCAATACGCGCGAATTTCCTCGTCGAGGAGCTGCGTCATATGGCATCGCCCGATCTGCTCGCGAGCCACCGCATGGCTCCTCCGGTGAATTGGACATGGCAGTACCTGCGGCTGGGCCTTCATCGAGCACCCTCTCGGCGAGCCGCAAGCCCGGTGTGGAACGTCGTCACCGACGCCACACGCGTGAAGGATCACAGCAACATCATGCGCAAGCTGTTGCACATGTTTCTGCGCCAGCTTTCTCTCGACCTGCCGAGATGAGTCGTGCGGCAAGTGCTGGTCGATAGCGAGCGGGCACGCTTTTCCTCCCCAGGAGATTGACGATGAATATCTATCAGCAGATTTGGGATGCGGATCAAACCGGTAGCGGCATCAAGCCGATCCTGGCAGGCACCGGGGGCGATCCGGCGCACGGCTATGTGAAGGTCTCGCCGGAGGCGAGCGGGGACGCGAACACCAAGGTCCTTGCCGAAGTGGTGATTCCGGCGTCGAAGAGCCGGACCTACGATCTGGTCCGCGCCCTGTTCGACAACTATGCGCTCGACGAGCGCGATCCCGAGAACGAGACTGCACACGAACGCGAGGAGGTGCATAACCTGCTCGCAGCAGTCGTCGACACCGCGCCCATGCAGGTCGCGCGCCGCTATGTCGAGGAAGCGACCGATACCGTGATTTCGCTCGAGCGCTGGTACGGAACCCTGCTCGATCAGTGGTTCCGACGTTTTTCACAAAGCGGCGATCCGGACCTGTCCGGATTCGAACACGTGTTCGTGGGGGAGCAGGAAGGCGCCAAGGTGCAGGGCTACCACTTCTGGTACAAGTATTACCTCGACGACGGACTCGCCTCGCAGATCGACCGTAACCGCCTGCCCGGCTTCAGGGACGACCGCATCGTCTACCTGCGAGGCAAGTATGGCGACGGGCAGGAGGCCTTCCCCGAGTCGGTGACGATCTCCTATCGATGGGATGCGGCCGATTACGACCGCGGCAAGATCCGGCCCCTGACGAAGCCAACCGGCGGGTTCTTCGTCGGCTGCAGTGTCGAAGGGCTCATGGCAATGGGCGCGGTTCGCGCACATCTTGGGGCACGCGCGCCCAAGGAGGCGGTCATCAATGGCGCCCGCTACGACCTGAAAGTATTTCGCAGCACGAACAACCAGCACATCCGGACCTTCTATCCGATGTTTCTCGGGCCAGCGGGCGAGGTGCCGGAAGGCGGCGAGCCGACCGGGGGAAGCTCCCCGACGTTCGTCGAAGGAACGGTGCGCATCATCGCGGCCCTGGTCAACCCGGTTGGCGAGGACGAAGACCAGGAAACCGTCACCCTGATCAACACCGGATCGACCCCGACCTCCCTCGAAGGCTGGGCCCTGCTGGATGCGGCTAACCACCGCTACGTACTGCCCGGCATGGCGGCCCCGCTCGGCGCCGGCCTCACGACCTTGGTCCGCCTGCCCAGGAATTCGATTCAGCTTTCCAACAAGGGAGGAGAAATTCACCTGCTGAATCGGGACGGGAGCGTCGTACACCGGGTCAGCTACACCAAGGGGCAAGCGGAAGAGCAAGGACGAACGCTCACCTTTTAGCCCGACACCTACCGCTTGTCGCCGACTTCCCGGGGTCAGTGACAGGCCGTATCCGGCTTGATAGGGGCAAGTCCATTGTGAGACATCACTGGGATCAGGCAATCGGGGTAGAAGCTTAGGCCAAGCCCACATTGTTCGACTTCAGGCGATTGCCCTACTCTCCGTTTTTGCCTTACGGAACTCACCGATGGATTCGCTCACCCAGGCCGTGCTCGGCGCCAGCGTGCAGGGCGCGCTGCTCGGGCGCTGGCAGGGACGCAAGGCGCTGCTCTACGGCGCGCTGCTCGGTACCCTGCCCGATCTCGACGTGCTGATCGACTACGGCGACGCCGTCGCCAACATGACCCACCACCGCGGCTTCAGCCATTCCCTGTTCGTCCTCACCGGCTTTGCGCTGCTGCTGGCCGGGCTGCTACGGCGTTTCAGGCCGCATCCGGGGTACAGTGGCAGCCGCCTGTTCCTCGCCGTCTGGCTGGTGCTGGTCACCCATGTGCTGCTGGACAGCCTCACCAGCTACGGCACCCAACTGCTCTGGCCGCTGGCCACGCCGCCGGTGGTCTGGTCGAGCGTGTTCATCATCGATCCGCTGTACACCCTGCCGCTGCTCGGCGCGGTGTTGGCCGGCGTCCTGTACCGCCTGCACGGTCGGGGGCTGCGCTGGCAGTACTGGGCGCTGGGCCTGTCGACCCTCTATCTTGGCCTGACCCTGGCTGGCAAGCAGATGGCCGAGAGCCGCGTGACGGCGGAGCTGGAGCGCCAGGGCATTCGCGCCGAGGCGCTGTTCAGCGCGCCGACCCCCTTCAACAGCCTGCTCTGGCGGGTGCTGGTGCGCGACGGCGAGGACTACCTCGAGGCGCTGGTCGGCTGGCTCGACCACCAGCCGCCGGAGTTGATCCGCCTGCCCCACGGCACCGCCCTGATGGCCGGGCTGGACGATTCGCCGCAACTGGCAAGACTGCGCTGGTTCACCCAGGACTGGCTGCGCTACGACGAGATCGACGGGAAACTGGTGGTCACCGACCTGCGCCTGGGCATGACCGGCGCCCATCCGTTCCGCTTTGCCTTGGCCACCGAGCACGACGGCCGCTGGCAGCTCCTGCCCCGACCGGAGCGGCTGCCGATGAACCGCGGCCGCCTCGAGCATCTCGGGCTGCTGTGGCGGCGCATCTGGCACCAGGAGGCGCGCGTCCCCCTGGAAGACTGGGCCCGCGAGCTGCAGAAGTGGCAGTCGCCGCTCACCGCGAGTCCCGCGACGCCACCCTCCCCGGCCGCCGGCGCTACGGCCGGTGCGCCTCCCCGACACGGAGAGGGCTGATCCCGCTGCGCTTCGGCGGGAAAGGCCTGTGGCCGTTTCCCGCCCTACGCTCCTATCCCTTCAGTCAGTACCCCGCGCCGGATCTGATCCTCTTCGATGGATTCGAACAGGGCGCGGAAGTTGCCCTCGCCGAAGCCCTGGTTGCCTTTGCGCTGGATGATCTCGAAGAAGATCGGACCGATCAGGGTGTGGGTGAATATCTGCAGCAGGATGCCCTCCGCGCCTGCCGCGCCGTCGATCAGGATATTCAGCTCGCGCAGCGCCGCGAGCGGCTCGCCGTGGCCCGGCACGCGGGCGTCGACCTTCTCGTAGTAGGTATCCGGGGTGTGCATGAACTCCACGCCGTTGGCACGCAGCGCGCGCACCGTGGCGTAGATGTCGTCGGTAGTCAGGGCGATGTGCTGGATGCCCTCGCCGCGGTAGTCGCGGATGAATTCGGCGATCTGCGAGCGGTCGTCGGCCGACTCGTTGATGGGGATGCGGATCTTCCCGCAGGGCGCGGTCATCGCCCGCGACAGCAGGCCGGTGTGCCGGCCCTCGATGTCGAAGTAGCGGATCTCGCGAAAGCCGGCGATGCGCGCGTAGAAACCGGCCCAGAAGTCCATCCGCCCGCGCTCGACGTTGTGGGTCAGGTGGTCGATGGCGGTCAGGCCGACGGCGTTGTCCTGCGCGCTGCGCCCCTCGATGAAGTCGAAATCGACGTCATAGATGCTGCGCGCGCCGTAGCGGTCCACCAGGTAGAGCAGCGAGCCGCCGATGCCCTCGACGCAGGGGATGTTCAGCTCGCCGAAGTTGGCGTGGCTGCCCAACAGTTTTGCCCCCTGGGCCTGCACGTAGGCGGCGGCCTGGGCCGCATTTCTCACCCGGAAGGCCATGGCGCAGGCGCTCGGCCCGTGGCGCTCGGCGAAGGCATGCACCGGCCCGCCGGGACTGCCGTTGAGGACGAAGTTGATGCCGTTCTGCTGGAACAGGAAGACCGCCTTGGAGCGGTGCCGGGCGGTTTCGGTGAAGCCCATGGCGGTGAACAGCCCGCGCAGTTGGGCGATGCCCGCGGCGTTCGGCGCGGTGAACTCGACGAACTCGAAGCCGTCGGTGCCGATGGGGTTGTGCGGGGCGATTTCCGGTATGGCGTTCATCTCGCTTCCTCGCGGTCGAAGTCTGTGCCGATACCTTCAGCACAGGCGAAGATCCGCCGCTGGGCAAGCGGCGGCTGCAGCCGGTCCGTCCCGACAGGCTTTCCTGACGGCCGGTCGCCCGTGTGGCGGTTGCCGGATGCTGCGCAACTATAATTAATGGGAGGTTGTCACCGATGGTTTCCCGGCTGGAGACGACCGATGACAGGCCTTCCCATGACTATCCGAGCCCATTTCCTGTTCGGCTCGAGAGGTTCGCCATCATGAAAACCCATTCGTCCAGCCACACCCCCCACGGCCTCGGCGCCACCATCCACGACACCTGGATCACCGCCAGCGTGAAATCCTCCCTGGCCCTCGCCCGGGATACCCGCGGCCAGGACATCCACGTCAAGACCCACGGCGGCGAGGTGTTCCTGAGCGGCATGGTCAACAGCCACCGGCAACGCAACGAAGCCCTCCAGCTGGCCCGCGCGGTGCATGGCGTCGTCCGGGTGGACGCCACCGGACTGGCCGTCAGCCTGTCGGCCACCGACCGCCCGTTCGAGGCGTCCAACTCCGAGGAAACCGCCGACTACCAGGCCTACGGAGCGCAGCAAAGCAAGACGGAAGATCGGCATTAGGGACGGTTGCACGTGCCTTAAGGCGCCGGGCCGAGGCCGACGGCGCCCGTTCGTGCCCTTGGCCTCAGGGCGTGAAAAACCGCCGGGGAAAGGGAACGTCGATCTCCGCGTCCGCCAGGTCGACACGCTCGAGGAGCTGTCCGTCGCGGCCGAAGGTTTCGAAGCGCAACGGGAAGAGGCTGTCCTGCGCCAGCCAGAGCCGGTAGCGTCGCACCTCCGGCTGGCTCGTCTCCGCCAGCCCGTCGATCTCGAAACCGACGACCGGTCGCGCGGCGACTTCCCCGTCGCCGAGTACGGTCAGCTTGCCGCGGGCCTGTAGCGCCCGGAAATTCGCCAGCTGCGTGCCGACGTCGGTGTCATCGACGCGCAGACCGTGCGGGCCGCGGACCAACGTATTGTCGGGATCGAAACTGAGCCGCGGCAAGCCATCCAGACCTAACGGCCAGACCCGTACCCGGTGCTCGCCGGGGTCGTAGATCAGCACCAGCCCCTCGTGCGGCCGGACGAACTCCATGCGAATCCAGCCAGGCTTACGATAGAAATAGCGCAGCACCTGCCGCTCGCTGCCGCCGGCGATCCGGCGCACCGTGGCCCGGTAGCTGGTCAGCGCCTGGAAACGCTCCTGCGCCGCGGCCAGCGGATCGGCCCTGGACTCGCCGAACAGGGCGAGAAGCAGCACGATCCAGGGCATGGCTCGCCCCCACCCACGATCCGTCCTCGCGAAATGACTGTCACAGGCATGCATCGGTGTCACCGATTCGGCGCAGGCAATGGACGAAGTATCGACCACAAATTCCCGCCAGCCAGACGCCGGGTGACGGCCGGCCCCGCCGCGAGCGAATCCCGCGGCGCTCGCCGCGCTTTCCGCACGGGAAAACGGCAAGGGCAACGGTGGCAGCCTCCAGCGACCGAACGCTGGGCGAGCCCCGCCGATCATCCACAGGAGGGACTGGCCAGCGCTGCAGGGGAGTTCTACCCTGCAGCAAGCGAACGCCAGATCCACCCCGAGAAGGAATCGCCGCAATGCCCTGGAAACGGACCTTCCGCCTGCTTGTCCTATCCCTGCTCGTGCTGCCCGGCCTTGACGCCTGGGCCGGCACCCTCGAGTCCTACAGCCTGCCCGCCGCCGACTATCCCGGCTCGCGCGAGCGCCAGTACAAGGTCTATGTGCCCGACGTGCTGCCCGCAGCGGCACCCCTGGTGATGGCGCTGCACGGCTGCCGGATGGATCACGACGATGTGCTGCGCGACTGGGGGCTGACCGCCGCCGCCGACCGCTACGGCTTTATCCTGGTCGCGCCCTTCGTCACCGACTACGACGAGCCGCGCACCCCCAACTGCTGGGGCTTCTGGCTCGACGGGCAGCGCCATGCGGGTCGCGGCGAGGCGGAGGACCTGCTGCGCATCGCTCAGGCGGTGGAAGCCCGCCACGCGGTCGACCCGGCGCGCCGCTACATCGCCGGACTCTCCTCGGGCGCGGCGATGAGCGTGGCGGAGGCGATCGCCCACAACGAATACTGGGCTGCGGCGGCCAGCGTGGCCGGCCTGCCCTACGGCGAGGACGCGCAGGCGGTGTCCTTCGCCGCCTGCCCGCTGAGCGGCGCCCGCTTCCACAGCGTCGAGCAGGTGGCGGCCGACATGCGCGCCGAACTCGACGACCCCTACCCGATCCCGCTGCTGGTCGTGCAGAACGACAACGACTGCACCGTGGTGCAAAGCGCCGGACGCCGCCTGCGCGACGCCCACCTCAAGGTCTTCGGCAGCGCGCCCTTCGACACCCCGGCCACCACCCTGGCGGCGCAGGGGCGCTGCTTCCCGGTGTTCGGCGGCAACGACTACGGCTGCCGCCGCGAGGTGTTCAGCGCCGACGGCAACAGCGCCAGCCGCTCGCTGGTGGAAACGCTGTTCTACCAGGGACCGCTGGAAACCCCGGCGGCGGACGACGAGGACCGCGGCCACTACTGGATCGGCGGCGAACACGGCCGCGACGGCAACTACGCGCTGCGTCAGGGCCCCAGCCATCCGGACATCCTCTGGGAGTTCTTCGCCCGTCATCCCCGCAACGGCGCAACGGCCAGCGACCGGCCGCGAGTGACCATCGAAGGGCCGAATCCGCTGCGCCTGGCGCTCGGCGAGCGCTTCGTCGATCCCGGCGCCCGCGCCGCGGACGAGCGGGACGGCGAGCTGGCAGTCGGCGCCGACTGCACGGTCGACACCCGCCGCGCCGGGCGCTACGGATGTACCTACAGCACGACCAACCGGCGCGGTAAGCGCAGCGAGAGCATCCGTACGGTACTGGTCGAAGACCCGGAAGTCCCCGCGGCGACCTGCGCGACGGTCACGGCCTCGCCCGGCGGGCACTTTTTCGGGGGCCGGGCGGTGATCGGCGGCAGGCTCTTTCTCCGCGCCCTCGCCAGCGGAGACCGGGTGGACATCGGCTCACTCTTCCAGTGGTTGACCCCGGTGACGCTCCACGAGGGCTCGCCGGGGCAGTGGTTCGTCCGCCCGACGCCGCTCTGCAGCGGGTAGGAAAGCCCCAGCGCCAGGCAACAATGTTTCCCGTACGCCGGCTCAGTGCTGCAGATGCCCGTAGAGCTTGGCGTAGAGGCCGCCCTCGGCGATCAGCTGATGGTGGTCGCCCTGTTCGGCGATGCGCCCGCCGTCGAACACCAGCACCCGGTCGGCCTGCTTCACCGCGGACAGGCGGTGGGCGATGATCAGCGTGGTGCGGCCGTGGAGGAAGCGCCCCAGGGCTTGGTGCAGGGCGTATTCGGTGGCGGCGTCGAGGGCCGAGGTGGCCTCGTCGAGGATCACCACCTGCGGGTCGGCGAGCACCATGCGGGCGATCGCCAGGCGCTGCCGCTGGCCGCCGGAGAGACGCACGCCGGAGCGCCCGACCACGCTGCCCAGCCCCTGCGGCAGGGCGCGGATGGTCGGCGCCAGCTGGGCGATCTCCAGCGCCTGCCAGCAGGCCTCGTCGCTGCGCTCGCGGCCCAGGGTGAGGTTGGCGCGCACCGTGTCGTTGAACAGCGCCGGCTGCTGCAGGACCACCGCGACGTGCTCGCGCACCCGCTCCAGGCCGATCTCCTGGAGGGTCGAGCCACCGAAGCGGATGGTCCCCGACTGCGGGGTGTAGAGGCCGAGCAGCAGTTGCACCAGGGTGCTCTTGCCGCCGCCCGAAGCACCGACCACCGCGACCTTCTCGCCCGGCGCGATGGACAGGTCGAGACCGTCCAGCACCGGCTCGTCGCGGTAGGCGAACCGCAGGTCGCGCACCTCGATGCCGACCGTGGTGCGCCCCCGGAAAGGGTCGACGCCGCCGGGATACTGCGGCTCGTCGGCACGGGCGAGCAGCTCGTTGAGCCGCGCCAGGGCGCCGGCGGCGGCGTAGAAGGCGTATTGCAGGCCGAGCAGTTGCTCCACCGGGGCGATCATGAACCACAGGTAGCTGAACACCGCGAGCATCTGGCCGATCGACAGGTCGGAGAACAGCACGGTGAGCATCGCCGCGGCGCGGAACACGTCGATGCCGAACTGGAACAGCAGACCGCTGGCGCGGCTCGAGGCATCGGTCTTCCACTGCGAGGCGACCGCGCGGTCGCGCACTTCCTGGGCACGCTGGCCGAGGCGGCCGAGGAAGAAGCCCTGGCGGTTGCCGGCGCGAACCTCCTGGATCGCCTCGAGGGTTTCGCTGAGCGCTTGGGTGAAGCGCGCGGTGCTGTCGTTCTCCAGCTTCTTCAGGTGCTTGACGCGCTTGCCGAGCAGCACCGTGGCGTAGATCACCAACGGGTTGAACAGCAGGATCAGCAGGGCCAGCTGCCAGTGCATCCAGATCAGGATCGCCGAGGTGCCGGCCAGGGTCAGGACGGCGACCAGGAAACGGCTCAGGGTGTCGCCGACGAAAGCGTCGAGGGTATCCAGGTCGGTGACCAGATGGGCGGTCACGGTGCCGCTGCCGAGGCTTTCGTATTCGCCGAGGGAGATGCGCTCGAGGCGCTCGATCAGGCGCATGCGCAGGCGGTAGACGATGTCCTTCGAGAGGCCGGCGAACAGCTTGGCCTGCAGCACGCCGAACAGCAGCGCCGCGCCGCGCAGCAGCAGGGTGGCCAGCAGCATCAGGCCGATGTAGCCGACCGCGTTCTGCCAGGCCGCGGGCAGCAGGTGGTCCATCATCCGCAGCCCGGCGTCGCCCTGTTTGAGCAGCACCTCGTCGACCAAGAGCGGCAGCAGGAGCGGAATCGGCACGCTGGCCAGGGCTGCCAGCACGGCGACGCCGTTGGCCAGCAGCAAGGCCTTGCGGTGATGCAGGGCGAGCCGGCGGATCTCCGCCCAGCTCAGGCGATCGGACGGCTCAGGCATGGACGGCACGCTCCAGCCAGCGCCCCAGCAACGGCGACAGGCGCTCCAGCGGCTGATGGCCGTTGGTCAAGAGGGCGAGCATGCCGTTGCGCTCGGCCAGCAGGGTCGGGAAGCCGGCGATGCCGAGCCGCTCGACCCAGGCGAAATCGGCGCGGGTGGCGGACCGCTGCTCGGCGCTGTCGAAGGCCTCGGCGAAGCAGCAGCGGCTGAAGCCGGCGGCCTCGGCCAGCTCCAGCAGGACACGTGCATGGGTGACATCGCGGCCCTCCAGGTAGAAGGCCTGCTGGATCAGCCGCGCGAGACGCCCCACCCGCCGCGGCGCGAGGTGGCGCGCCACCACCAGCGCCCGGCAGGCCGGCTCGGTGTCGTAGACCAGGCCCTCCGGCAGCCCCCCGGCGAAGTTGAAAGGCTGGCCGGTTTCGCCGCTCACCGCCCGCCAGTGGGCGAAGATGCGCTCGCGAGCCGGCTCGCCGAGCGGCGCGCGCTCCTGGCGCAGGCCGCCGACCACCCAGTCCAGCCTTACGCCCGCCTGCGCTGCCTGACGGGCCAGCTCCTCGACCACCGGGGAGAAGCCCCAGCACCAGGAGCACATCGGATCCATTACATAGAGCAGGCGCTCACTCATACGAACTCCGTAGCGCGTGTGGAGATGCGTTTTCTGATCGTAGTCAGCCGGGCCGGGGGTGTGGCCCCTGGCCGGCAAAAAAGCTGTCGATACCCTGAAAATGGCCGCGCCGGCGTGGGCCGGCGCAGGGGAAGTCTACCGCAAGGGGAGCGGGCGGACGGACTGCGGCAAACTGCCGCCCGTCCGCGAGGCCTCAGTGGTCGTGCTTGCTGCCGCCGGCACAGAGCGGCGAATCCGGCGCGACGCCGCGCTCCGCCCACTCCTCGGGGGTGTAGGTGTGCAGGGCCAGGGCATGGATCTGCCCCATCAGTTCGCCGAGGGTGGCGTAGACCTTCTGGTGGCGCTTGACCACGCCCAGACCGGCGAACTGCGGGCTGACGATCACCGCCTTGTAGTGGGTCTCCTGGCCGCGACTGTGCATGTGGCTCTCGTCGAGCAGCTCCAGGTACTGGGGTTCGAGGGCCGCCAGGGCGGTCTTGATGCGTTCGCTCTTGAGGGTCATTTCTTGGGCTCTCCCAGCTCTTTCTGCATGTCTTCAAGCAGTTTGTTCACCTCCGGCACCGCCGTCTCCAGCGCCGCCTGGGTAATCTGCGCCGACTGCGCGGTCAGCGCCGGCATGCTCTGCAGGACCTTCTGGCCCAGCGGCGACTGGTAGAACTCGAGCAGATCCTTCATCTCGCTTTCGCTGAAGGTGCCGGTGTAGAGCTTGACCAGATCGGGCTTGAGCTTGTCCCAGCCGACCGCCTTGTCCAGCGCGGTATTGGCCCGGGCCTGGTAGCGCTCGAGCAGCGGCTGCTTGCTCTGCGGCGCCTTGGCCTCGGCGAAGCGCCGGGCGAACATCTGCTGCACCTGGGCGTAGACCGGCACGGTCAGCTTGTCGGCCCGCACCACCTGGAGAAACTTCTCCGCGGCGGCGGCATGGCTGGCAGCGTCGGCCAGCGTCTGGCCGCTGGCGCAGAGCAGCAGAGAGGCGGCGCAAAGCACTCGAAAACGGGACATTCGGACATCCTTCTAAGCAAGGCAAAAGGGGAAAACCTCCGACGAGGCCTTCCCGGCCGGGCCATTCTGCGCCCAAGCCGGAGGGCGCTCAAGGGAGGCCGGCGGAGGCGGCGTCTACACTTCGCTACAGCCCAGTATCGAGGAGAACTGCCGCATGAGCCGCATCGAAACCGACAGCCTGGGGCCGATCGAGGTTCCCGACGAAGCCTACTGGGGCGCCCAGACACAGCGCTCGCTGATCAACTTCGCCATCGGCCAGGAGCGCATGCCGCTGGCCGTTCTGCACGCCCTGGCGCTGATCAAGAAGGCCGCGGCGCGGGTCAACGAGCGCATCGGCGACCTGCCGCCGGAGGTCGCCCGGCTGATCGAGCAGGCCGCCGACGAAGTGATCGCCGGCCGGCTCGACGACCAGTTCCCGCTGGTGGTCTGGCAGACCGGCAGCGGCACCCAGAGCAACATGAACGTCAACGAGGTGATCGCCGGGCGGGCCAACGAGTTGGCCGGCGGGCCGCGCGGCGGCAAGAGTCCGGTGCATCCCAACGACCACGTCAACCGCGCGCAGAGCTCCAACGACTGCTTCCCCACCGCCATGCACATCGCCGCCGTACGCGCCGTGCGACTGGACCTGCTGCCGGCCGTCGAGGAACTGGCCGAGGCCCTCGACGTTCAGGCCAAGCGCCATGCCCGGCTGGTCAAGACCGGACGCACCCACCTGATGGACGCCACGCCGGTCACCTTCGGCCAGGAACTCTCGGCCTTCGTCGCCCAGCTGGGCCTGGCCGAACGGGCCATCCGCGCGGCGCTGCCGGCGGTCTGCGAGCTGGCCCAAGGCGGCACCGCGGTCGGCACCGGGCTGAACGCGCCGCGCGGCTTCGCCGAGTCCATCGCCGCGGAACTCGCCGCGCTCTCCGGGCTGCCCTTCGTCTCGGCGCCGAACAAGTTCGCCGCCCTCGCCGGCCACGAGCCGCTGGTGAGCCTCTCCGGCGCGCTGAAGACCCTGGCGGTGGCGCTGATGAAGCTCGCCAACGACCTGCGCCTGCTCGGCTCCGGGCCGCGCGCCGGCTTCGCCGAGGTGCGCCTGCCGGCCAACGAGCCGGGCAGCTCGATCATGCCCGGCAAAGTCAATCCGACCCAGTGCGAGGCACTGGCCATGCTCGCCTGCCAGGTGCTGGGCAACGACGGCACCATCGCCTTCGCCGCCAGCCAGGGGCACCTGCAGCTCAACGTCTACAAGCCGGTGATCATCCACAACCTGCTGCAGTCGGTACGCCTGCTCGCCGACGGTTGCCACAACTTCCGCCTGCATTGCGTCGAGGGACTGGAGCCGGACCCGCAGCGGATGACCGAGCATCTCGAGCGCAGCCTGATGCTGGTGACCGCGCTGAACCCGCACATCGGCTACGACAAGGCCGCAGAAATCGCCAAGAAGGCCTACGCCGAGGGCACCACCCTGCGCGAGGCCGCCCTGGCGCTGGGCTACGTCGGCGCCGAGGACTTCGATGCCTGGGTGCGTCCCCAGGACATGCTGGACGCTGGCCGGCACGGCTGAAGTGAACACCACAGGAAGCATCGGCCATACTTTTGTCCGACAGAACCTCGGGTATTGTGGCTCCGGTGGCATGGCCTCCGGGTTCGAGGAGCGACATGCCACCAATCCCCCCGAGCCATAGAGCAACGCAAGGAGCACCGCCATGTCCGCACACCGCTCGACCGACACGACTCCCACCCCCCACTTCCGCGCCGACCGCATCAGTGTCGTCAACTGCGAGTTCTTCTTCGACACCCGCGAGGGCCAACTGATGGGGCCCTACGCCAGCCGCGAGGAAGCCCTCAAGGGCGTCGAGGACTATATCCGCCAGTGCCAAGGGCAACCGTCCGGCTAACGGCTACCCCCTGGACGGCGCAGCCGAAAAAGCCGCCTGGCGCGACCGCCCCTCAGAAACGCCAAACCATGCCGCCGCCGACGATGCGCAGGGTGCTGTTGGCTGGCTCGCTGGGCAGGATGTCGGTGCGCCCCCGATTGCTCGACCGGTCCGGCGATGCGCCGAACCGGATCAGGCTGTAGCCGAACTGCAGCTCCATCCCGTCCTCCATCTGGTAACGCAGCCCGGCGGCCAGGCGCAGATTTTCCGGCAACGGGTCGGCCGGGGTACGCCCCTTGCCGGCCCGCGACGAAGAGCCGTATCTCACCCCGACGCTCCAACTCAACCGCTCGCTGAGCTGCTGCTCCGCCCCCAAGGCGAGGCGCCAGGTGTCCCGGTACTGGTGCTCGGAGGCACTCGAGGCCGCGGCACCGAGGGCCTGTGCCTCGTTGGCGCTCCTGCCGAGCCCGCTCCAACCCTGCCCCTGCCAGCCCAGGCTGGCCGAAACCATCCACCCGCTGTCGAGCCGATGGGCAACGCTCGCGCTGACGGTGCGCGGTGCCCGTGTGTCGGCGATCAGCCGGTTGGTTTCCAGAAACCCCAGGGCGAGGTTCGCCACGGGACTGGCGACGCCGGCGCGCTCGTCGAGATCCAGTTCGTAGCCGCTGGCAGAGGCCACTCCCAGCCAGGTGTTCTTGCCCAGCCGGTACAGCTGGCCCAGATTGACTCCGGCGTTCGTGTCGCTGTTGCGGTAGGCCGGATTGCCCAGCGGCGGAAAGGCCAGGCCGGCCGATGCTCGGGAACCGGCATCGGCTGGCCCCTCGGCAAGGTTGAACATGGCGTCGTCGGCCCAGCCGGTGCCGGCGGCACCGAGCAGGGCCAAGCCGAACAGAACCTGGCGGGTTGGCATGGTAGCCACCTCTCTCGCGTCCATAGGGAGGGTGTACCAGCCGTGAAGACTCATCGGATCGGGGCATAGTGGCGCAACATCCCACCTGCCCCTCCCGGAAAACATCCAGGACACGGACTGGCAGTCCGTCGACCTCGTGTGGGCTTCGATAGCGGCGGAGCGCTATCGCATGGCCATACCCAGTGTCAGTCAACCTTGACAAGCATAGTTGGCAGAATGACGGCTCATTGACGCACCAGCCCCCGCCGGGGCCCGCGGCCACAGAAGCCGGGGCGCCCGTTCGTCGGCGGCCCGACGAACCGACGAGCGGCATGTTTCAGCCGCGAAACGCCCTCTCCAGCGCCTCGTTGAGGGTGCGCAGGATCTTTACCCGGGCGAAGTACTTGTCGTTGGCCTCGACCAGGGTCCAGGGGGCGATCCCGGTGCTGGTGCGGTCGACCATGTCGCCCACCGCATCGCAGTAGGCGTCCCACTTGTCGCGGTTGCGCCAGTCGTCCGGGGTGATCTTGAAGCGCTTGAAGGGCGTCGCCTCGCGCGCCTTGAAGCGCTCGAGCTGGGTCTGCGGGTCGATGGCCAGCCAGAACTTGACCACCACCACCCCGGCACCGGTCAGCTCCTCCTCGAAATCGTTGATCTCGCCGTAGGAGCGCAGCCAGTCGACCTCGCTGCAGAGGCCCTCGACCCGCTCCACCAGTACCCGTCCGTACCAGGAGCGGTCGAAGATGGTGAACTTGCCGCGCGCCGGGATGTGCCGCCAGAAACGCCACAGGTAGGGTTGCGCGAGTTCCTCGTCGGTCGGCGAAGCGACCGCCACGATGCGGTACTGGCGCGGGTCCAGCGCCCCGGTGACGCGGCGGATCGCCCCGCCCTTGCCGGCCGCGTCGTTGCCCTCGAACACCGCCAGCAGGGCATGCTGGCGCATCCGTTTGTCGCGCATCAGCCCGGCCAGGCGCGCCTGCTCGACGAGCAGTCGCTCCTGATACTCGGCCTTGTCCAGCGCCTGGGTCATGTCCAGGGCATCCAGCAGGGCGCGGTTGTCGAGGCTGGACACCAGGGGCGCCGCATGGGGGCTGCTGCGCGCCGCCCCCTCGCGCCTCAGGGCCGCCTGCAGGCCCTCGAGGAGGATGCGCCCGACGCTCAGGCTGCGGTAGTTGGCGTCGGTTCCCTCGATCACGTACCAGGGCGCGAAGTCCCGGTTGGTGCGGCGCAGCACCCGCTCGCCATGACGCACGAACTTGTCGTAGGTCTTCGACTGCTGCCAGTCCAGCGAGCTGAGCCGCCAGCTGTGCAGGGGATCGTCGTTGAGGGCCTTGAGACGCTCCTTCATGCGCTTCTTCGAGAGGTGGAACCAGAACTTGAAGATCAGCGCCCCCTCGTCGCTGAGCATGCGCTCCAGGCGCCCGGCGATATCGATGGCCTGGTCGAGGCGGGCGTCGTCGATCCGCCCGCCGATCCGCGCCTGCAGCATCTGGCTGTACCAGGTGCCGAAGAAGATGCCGGTCCGCCCCTTCGGCGGCAGCTTCCGCCAGTAGCGCCAGGCCGGCGGACGGGCCAGTTCCTCGTCGGTCGGCTGGTCGAAGGTGCTGACCTCGATCAGCCGCGGGTCCATCCACTCGTTGAGCAGCTTGACCGTCTCGCCCTTGCCCGCCCCCTCGATCCCGCTGATCAGCACCAGCACCGGAAAGCGGCCCTGCTCCTTGAGCTCGAACTGGGCCTCCAGCAGGGCCTCGCGCAGCGCCGGAACCTGGGCGTCGTAGGTCGCATCGTCGATGGTGTGGCCGATTTCCGCGGACTCGAACATGGGAAACTCCTGGAGCAACAGGGATACGTTCAGCGTAACGAATGAATGGCACGCTGTCCGGCACCGACCGGGGGTTCGGGTAGAATACGCCGCCGATTTTCCAGGAGAACGCCCATGCCCGACTTCCAGCACGCCCAGCTCGACTGGGACGAGCACGGCCAGCCGCTGTCGCGCGGCTTCGGCGACGTGTACTTCTCCCGCGCCTCGGGGCTGGAGGAAACCTGCCACGTGTTCCTCGCCCACAACGCGCTGCCGCTGCGCTTCGCCGCCCTGCCGGCCGGCGGGCGGCTGACCGTCGGCGAGACCGGTTTCGGCACCGGATTGAACTTCCTCTGCGCCTGGCAGCTGTTCGAGCGCATGGCGCCGGCCGACGCCCGCCTGCACTTCGTCAGCGCCGAGAAGTTTCCCCTGACTCGCGCCGACCTGCGCCAGGCCCTGGCCCTCTGGCCGGAGCTGGCCGCGTATGCCGGGGCGCTGCTGGAGCAGTATGTCGCCGTGCATCCGGGGTTCCAGCGCTTCGTCTTCGCCGAGGGCCGGGTGGTGCTGACCCTGCTGGTCGGCGACGTGCTGGAGCGCCTGCCCGAGCTGGATGCGCGCATCGACGCCTGGTTCCTCGACGGCTTCGCCCCGGCGAAGAACCCGGATATGTGGACGCCGGAACTGTTCGCCGAACTGGCCCGGCTGTCCGCCCCCGATGCGACCCTGGCGACCTTCACCAGCGCCGGCTTCGTGCGCCGCGGACTGCAGGAGGCAGGCTTCGCCCTGCAGCGGGTCAAGGGCTTCGGGCAGAAGCGCGAGATGCTCGCCGGACGTTTCGAGGGCGCGCCGCAGGATACCGCCAGTCCCTGGTTCGCCCGCCCGCCGCATCCTGCCGGCGCCCGCGAGGCGCTGGTGATCGGCGCCGGCCTGGCCGGCTGCGCCGCGGCCGCCAGCCTGGCCCGGCGCGGCTGGCAGGTGACGATTCTGGAGCGCCGCGACGGGATCGCCGAGGAAACCTCCGGCAATCCCCAAGGCGTGCTCTACCTCAAGCTGTCGGCCCACGGCACCGCGCTTTCCCGGCTGATCGTCGCCGGCTTCGGCTTCACCCGCCGGCTGCTGCAGCGCCTCGAACCGGGTCGCGACTGGGCGCCCTGCGGCGTGCTGCAGCTGGCCTTCGACGCCAAGGAAGCGGCGCGCCAGGCCGAACTGGCCACGGCCTTCCCCGCCGACCTGCTGCACAGCCTGGACCGCGAGCAAGCCGAAGCCCTGGCCGGGGTCGCCCTGGACAGCGGCGGGCTGTTCTACCCCGAGGCCGGCTGGGTGCATCCGCCGGCACTCTGCGCGCAGCTGGCCGAGCACCCGAACATCCGCCTGCTGACCCACCGGGAAGTCCTCGACCTGCACCGCGAGGACGGCCAGTGGTGCGCCCGGAGCGGCGAGACGCTACTCGCCCGGGCGCCGGTCGCGGTGCTCTGCGGCGGCGCGGAGATCGCCCGCTTTCCCGAGGCTGCCGGGCTGCCGCTCAAACGTATCCGCGGGCAGATCAGCCGCCTGCCGGCGACCGCCGCCAGCAGTGAATTGAAGACCGTGCTCTGCGCCGAAGGCTACGTCGCCCCGCTACGCGACGGTGAGCACACCCTGGGCGCCAGCTTCCGCTTCGACAGCGACGAACTGGTGCTGACTGCCGAGGAACATGCGGAGAACCTGCAACTGCTGCGGGAAATCTCCACCGACCTGGCGGAACGCTTGCAGGCCGACCGGCTCGATCCGGCGGAGCTGGCAGGCCGCGCCGGCTTTCGCTGCACCAGCCCGGACTACCTGCCGCTCGTCGGCCCCCTGGCCGACGCCGCGGCCTTCGCCGAGACCTACGCCGTGCTGGGCAAGGATGCCCGTCAGGTGCCGCAGCGCCCCTGCCCCTGGCTGGAGGGCCTGTATGTCAGCAGCGGCCACGGCTCGCGCGGCCTGCTCAGCGCACCGCTGGCCGGGGAGCTTTTGGCCGCCTGGCTGGACGACGAACCGCTGCCGGTGCCGCGGACGGTGGCCGAGGCCTGCCACCCCAACCGCTTCGCCCTGCGCCGACTGATTCGCGGGGGCTGAAGCGGTACCACCGCCTCGCCCCCACATCGGGCGCGCACAGCGGATGCTTGATGCGCCCGCAGCATCCGGGCAAAGTTCCTCCTTCTGACCCGAGGTTCCCAACGGGAAAATTCGCGCTCGCTAGAGGATTGGGGATGGTGCGCATCATCTGGATGCTGTTGCTGCTGCTATCGAGTCTCGCCTCGGCCCGGGCCGCCCAGCCGGCCGTGCTCGCGGATCAGGAGGTCCGCCTGCCCCTGGGACCGCACACCCGCTACCTCGAAGACCGCGATGCCAGCCTCGACGCCGCCCAGGTGCTGGCGCTGCACGACGAAGCCTTCCGGCCGGTCGAGGGCAACCAGGCCAACCTGGGCCACAGCCGCTCGGCCTGGTGGTTCCGGGTCGACCTGCAGAACACCCGCGCACAGGCCCTGCCCGGTTTTCTCGAGATCAACTATCCGTTGCTCGACGACGTCCGGCTGACCCTGCTGACCCCGGACGGCCAGCTCCAACACCAGGAAGGCGGCGATGCCCGGCCGTTCCGGCTGCGCCCGGTGCAGGTACGCAACCTCTGGTTCCCCCTGGAGCTGCCGCCAGGCAGCAGCACCCTGCTGATCCGCGTGAAGAGCAACAGCGCGATCAGCGTGCCGTTGTATTTCAGCACCAGCGGGGCCAGCGCGGCCGCCCAGGAACGTCTGGAAGGCCTGAACGGCGCCTTCTATGGCATGCTGCTGGCCCTGTTCTGCTACCAGCTGTTTCTCTTCCTCTTCCTGCGCGAACCCAGCCAGGGCTGGTACCTGCTCTACAGCCTCAACGCCATCCTGCTCGCGCTCAGCGTCGACGGCTTCCTGCTCCAGTGGTCGCCCGGCCCGCAGCTGGTCGCCGTGTACCTGCTGACCTTCACCTTCTGGCTGGCCGCCACCCAGCTCACCCGGCACTTCCTGAACATCCCCCAGTATTTCCCCCTGCTCGACCGCACCCTGCGCCTGTGGATGCTCGCTCTCGGCGCCGCGCTGCTCGCCGCCCCGCTGATCGGGCTGCAGGCCTGGGGCGTCCTCGCCAGTCTCGCCACCCTGATCGGCGCCCTGCTGCTGCCCGGCTGCGGCGCCCATGTATGGCGCAAGAGCCTGCGTGCCGGCGCCTACCACCTCGCCGCCTGGGCGCTCCTGCTGGTGTCGCTGGGGGGCCTGGCCGGCAGCGCGCTGGGCCTGGAGCGGCTCGGCGACCATTGGATGGCGCTGGCCAAGCTGGGCACCGCGATCAACCTGCTGGTGCTCGCCGTCGGTCTGGCCGACCGCTTCCAGCAGCTGCGCCGGGAAGGGTTGCATTCGTACCAGGCCGCCGAGGAGGCGTTCCTGCAGAATCAGGCCAAGAGCCGCTTCCTGGCCAAGATGAGCCACGAGATCCGCACGCCACTCAACGGCGTGCTGGGCATGCTGCAACTGCTCAAGGAAACCCGCCTGGACCACAGCCAACGCTTCTACGTGGACACCATCGCCAGCTCCGGCAGCACCCTGATGGCGGTGATCAACGACATCCTCGACTACGCGCGCATCGAATCCGGCAAGCTCAGCCTGGAGCACATCGAGTTCGATCTCGAGGAGATGCTGTCCGACACCCTCAACCTGTTCACCGCCCAAGCGATGGAAAAACGCCTGCGCCTGCACATGAGCCTCGACGAGGGCGTGCCGCGCCACATCCAGGGCGATCCGACCCGCCTCAAGCAGGTGCTGACCAACCTGCTGAGCAATGCCCTGAAGTTCACCTCCGAGGGCCAGGTACGGCTCGACGTCAGCCGCCGACGCCGGAGCGACGGCTCGGAGCGCCTGTATTTCAGCGTCAGCGACAGCGGCATCGGGATTCGCCAGGAGGCCCAGGCTCGGCTCTTCGAATCCTTCAGCCAGGGCGACTCCAGCACCACCCGCCGCTACGGCGGCAGCGGCCTGGGCCTGGCGATCAGCAAGGAACTGGTGGAAATGATGGGCGGCCACATCGAGGTGCAGAGCACTCCGGGACTCGGCAGCCGCTTCACCTTCGACATGCCGCTGCAGCGCGGCGGCGAGGGCCGCGACGAGCTGTTCCAGCTGCTGGTCGGGCACACCGCGCTGCTCGCCTCGCTGGATGGCTTCGCCTTGGATGCCATCGGCCGCCTGCTCGGCCGCTGGGGCATGCACACCGAGCGCTGCCGGATTCCGGAAAAACTGCCCGAACAGTTGGCCGGCTTCGACGAGCCACCGCTGCTGCTGCTGATCGCGCCCTGGCCGGGCAGCGTCGAGCATTGGCTGGACGCCCTCTATCCGCACCTGGCGCCCGGTCAGCGGCTGCTGCTGGTCTGCCCGCCGGAGCAGTGCCGGCAGCTGCCGGCCAGTCGCAGCAGCCTACAGATGCTCGGCCTGCCCCAGCCGGTCGGCGTCGCGGCGCTGCGCAAAAAACTCGTGGAGCTGCACATGGAGCCCGCCCGTCCGCTGGCACCGATCGAGGACCCCGCCGGCGACAGCCGGGTGCCCTGCATCCTCATCGCCGAGGACAACCCGGTGAACCAGCTGGTGGTCCAGGAACTGCTGAAGAAGCGCGGCTACCATGTGCGCCTGGCCGGCAACGGCGCCGAGGCAGTGGCCGAATACCACCGTTCGCCCGGCTCGATCCAGATGATCCTGATGGACTGCGAGATGCCGGAAATGGACGGCTTCGAGGCCACCCTGCAGATCCGCCTGCTGGAGCGCCTGCGCAAATGGCCGGCGGTGCCGATCATCGCCCTCACCGCGCACACCCTCGACGAGCACCGGGAATACGGACTCGAGGTGGGGATGAACGACTTCCTCGGCAAACCGGTGGACAAGCAGCTGCTGCACGCCACCGTGGAACGCTACCTGTCGACTCGGACGCTGGTGGACAATTGAGGCCGGGCGGCCCCGCCCGCTTTGCTCCCGGAGAATCCCCATGCTCATCCCCTACCACCTGCTGGAGGCCGACACCCTGACCCGGCTGATCGAGGACTTCGTGACCCGCGAAGGCACCGACAACGGCGACGAAACCCCGCTGGCGACCCGCGTGCAGCGTGTCCGCCAGGCGCTGGAAAGCGGCGAGGCGCTGATCGTCTTCGAGCCGGACAGCCAGCAATGCCAGTTGATGGCGAAACGGGACGTGCCGAAGGAGTGGCTGGATTGAACCTGGCAGTCAGCGCCGCCGCCCGAGCAGCCAGAGATAGACCAGGGCATTGACCAGCAGCACCAAGGTGCCCAGCCAGACCTGGATGCCCGGCGTCAGACCGGCCGGGTAGATCAGTGCCAGCAGATAATGCTCGATGAAGCCGCCGTCGTAGCCGGACTCCCCGGCAGCCCGGCGCAGAGCGTTCTCCCAGCCGGTCAGCGGACAGGGCAGGCTGAAGAACTCGGTCGCCGCCCCCCAGGCCATCGCCGGCAGGTGCACCAGGGCCAGGACGCGCCAGCGCAATAGCAGCAGGCCGCCCAGCAGCACGAAGAGAATGAACAGCAGGTGTGCCACCAGCAACGCGTCCGCAGCCAACCGGTAAAGCATGGATGCCTCCCCTGTGGCGAAGGGCAGCTGTTTCTACCGCCGGCCCGATGGGACAACCATAGCAGCGCCGGGCAGGCTGCCCCCGGCAGGAAAAAGCCCTGCCCCAGAAACAGGAAAGGCAGCCCGAAGGCTGCCTTTTGACCTGCCGAAGGAAGGATCAGTGGGCGACGGCGCCACTGGCTCCCAGGCCGGTCTGCGAGCGGACGAACTGCGGCAGGAAGCGCTCACGCTCTTCTGCAGCAGACTTCGACTTGTCGGTGATCGAGAAGAACCACACGCCAGCGAAGGCCGCGAACATGGAGAACAGCGCCGGATACTTGTAGGGGAAGATCGCTGCCTCGTTGTGCAGCACGTCGACCCAGACAGTCGGGCTGAGGATGGTCAGCAGCATCGCAGTACCCAGACCCAAAGCGCCACCGATCAGCGCACCGCGGGTGGTCAGGTCCTTCCAGTACATGGAGAGGAACAGGACCGGGAAGTTGCAGCTCGCGGCGACGGAGAAGGCCAGACCCACCATGAAGGCGATGTTCTGCTTCTCGAAGATGATGCCGAGCAGGATCGCCACGACGCCCAGGGACAGGGTGGTGATCTTGGTCACGCGCATCTCGTCCTCTTCCTTGGCCTTGCCCTTCTTGATCACGCAGGCGTACAGGTCGTGGGACACGGCCGAAGCGCCAGCGAGGGTCAGACCGGCGACCACCGCCAGGATGGTGGCGAAGGCCACGGCGGAGATGAAGCCGAGGAACAGGTTGCCGCCGACGGCGTTGGCCAGGTGGATGGCCACCATGTTGGTGCCGCCGATGATGGCGCCTGCCGCATCCTTGAACTCCGGATTGGTGCCGACCAGCAGGATGGCGCCGAAGCCGATGATGAAGGTCAGGATGTAGAAGTAGCCGATGAAACCGGTGGCGTAGAACACGCTCTTGCGAGCTTCCTTGGCGTCACTCACGGTGAAGAAGCGCATCAGGATGTGCGGCAGACCGGCGGTACCGAACATCAGGGCCAAGCCCAGGGAGATCGCGGAGACCGGATCGGAAACCAGGCCGCCGGGGCTCATGATGGCCGCGCCCTTGGTGTGGATCTTCACGGCTTCGGTGAACAGGGTGCCAAAGTCGAAGCCCACGTGCTTCATCACCATGATGGCCATGAAGGTGGCACCGGAGAGCAGCAGGACTGCCTTGATGATCTGCACCCAGGTGGTGGCCAGCATGCCGCCGAACAGCACATACATGACCATCAGCACGCCCACCAGAACCACCGCGACGTAGTAGTCCAGACCGAACAACAGCTGGATCAGCTTGCCGGCACCGACCATCTGGGCGATCAGGTAGAAGGCCACCACGATCAGCGAGCCGAAGGCCGACAGGACACGGATCTGGGTCTGCCCGAGGCGGTAGGAGGCCACGTCGGAGAAGGTGAACTTGCCGAGGTTGCGCAGGCGCTCCGCCATCAGGAAGAGGATCACCGGCCAGCCGACCAGGAAGCCAATCGAGTAGATCAGGCCGTCGTAGCCGGAGGTGAACACCAGGGCGGAAATACCCAGGAAGGACGCCGCGGACATGAAGTCGCCGGCGATCGCCAGACCGTTCTGGAAGCCGGTGATGCTGCCGCCGGCGGTGTAGTAGTCGGAGGTGGAGGTGTTGCGCTTGGCCGCCCACTTGGTGATGCCCATCGTGAAGGCGATGAACACCACGAACATGATGATCGCGGTCCAGTTGGTCGCCTGCTTCTGCACTTCGCCGCTAATGGCGTCGGCCATCAGCAGGGGTGAGGCTGCCAGCAAGGCGGCAGCGGTCAGAAAACGCTTCATCATTTCTGCACCTCGTCGAGCACTTCCTGATTCAGACGATCGAACTCGCCGTTGGCGCGGTAGGTGTAGACACCGGTCAGCACGAAGGCCAGCAGGATCAGGCCAACACCGACGGGCATGCCCAGGGTAGTGGCGGATTCGGCACTGAGCTTGGTACCCAGGACCTGCGGTACGAAGGCGATGATCAGGATGTAGGCGAAGTAGAGGCCCAGCATGATGGATGAAAGCAGCCAGGCGAACTTCTCGCGCCTTGCCACCAGTTCTCGGAAGCGCGGATTCTGCTCGATCCGCCTGTAGATACCGTCGTCGTTCATTTCTTTTATTTTCCTCACGGGTTGCGGGGTAAGCACACTCTAGTTGTCCCTCGAACAGACAACAGACGACCTTAGTCTTAGCCCGCCGCCCTATGAGCCAAAGTCGATATGTGGAGGTCATTGGCATCGCCCGGGCCGTCCCCCCCTGATCGACACCCCCTATCGGTGCGATGGACAGCGACCATTTCCGCCGCGCCCGCCGGATCGTTACCCTGGACTCACCCTGGAACGACGCCCTGCGAGGTGCGCCATGCTCAAGACCCTGGCCTTCACGCTGATGCACTTCTGCATCGCCTTCGTCGTCGCCTATGCGCTGACCGGCAGCATCGCGGTGGGCGGCCTGGTGGCGGCGGTCGAGCCCCTGTGCAACTCGGTGGGCTTCTATTTCCACGAGAAGCTCTGGCAGCGCCTGGAAAAAGCCCGCGGCCAGCCGGGCGGTCCGCCGCGCGGCTGGCTGCATCGCCACGCCTGAGGCCGGTGCGGTGCGAGGGCGGAAGCGGTTAAGATGCGCGACCCGGCTGCCAGACGATCTCGAACCATGCCTGTCACTTCTTCGCGCTTTCCGCTACTGCCCTACCTGTTCGCCACCCTTCTCGCCGTGCTGGCCCTGAGCAGCCTCTGGTACGGTGCCGGCCAGCCGGCCGTGCTGGCGGACGTGGTCAGCCCCACACACAAGCTGCAGTGCGTCTCCTACAGCCCGTTCGACAAGGACCAATCGCCCTTCGACAAGCCCTTCGTGCTGCGCGAGGCGCGCATGGATGCCGATCTGGCGCTGCTCGCCGAACGCTTCCACTGCGTGCGCACCTACTCCATGACCGGCATGCAGGCGCTCCCCGCGCTGGCTCGCAAGCACGGCCTGAAACTGATGCTCGGCGCCTGGGTGAACCCCGACCCGGTGGAGACCGAGAGCGAAATCGCGCTGCTGGTCGAGGCGGCCAAGGCCAACCCGGACGTGGTCGAGGCGGTGATCGTCGGCAACGAGACCCTGCTGCGCAAGGAAGTCACCGCCACGTATCTGGCTGCGCTGATCGAGCGGGTCAAGACCAGCATCGACCAGCCGGTCACCTATGCCGATGTCTGGGAGTTCTGGCTGAAGCACCCGGAAGTCGCCCCGGCGGTGGATTTCCTGACCATCCACCTGCTGCCCTACTGGGAGGACGATCCGACCGGGATCGACCAGGCGCTCGCCCAGGTCGCTAGCGTCCGCCAGGAATTCGGCCAGCGCTTCGCGCCCAAGGACATCCTGATCGGCGAAACCGGCTGGCCCAGCGAGGGCCGCCAGCGCGAAACCGCCGTGCCCAGCCGGGTCAACCAGGCCCGCTTCATCCGCGGCTTCGTCGCCATGGCCGAGCAGCACGGCTGGCGCTACAACCTGATCGAGGCCTTCGACCAGCCCTGGAAGCGCCAGAGCGAGGGGGCGATGGGCGGCTACTGGGGGCTGCTGGATGCCGACCGCGAGGACAAGCAAGTCCTCGCCGGACCGGTCTCCAACCTGCCGTACTGGCCATTCTGGCTGGGCGTCGGCGGGCTGCTCATGGCCGGCGCACTGGTCGTTGCCGGGCGTCCGGCCTCCACGACCGCGGCCCTGCTGCTACCGCCGCTGGCCGCGCTCGGCGCCGCCTGCATCGGCCTGTGGGCCGAGCTGGCGCGGGTCACCAGCCGCTACCCCGGCGAGTGGCTGTGGGCCGCCCTGCTGATCGGACTAAACCTGATCGTGCTGCTCCACGGCGTGCTGCGGCTGTCGGCCCGCGAGGGCTGCCGCGCCCGCTTGTTCGCCTGGCTGGATGCGCGCGGCGGCTGGTGGCTGGCCGCTGCCGGCTTCGCCGGGGCGGTGATGATGCTGGCACTGGTATTCGACGCCCGCTACCGCAGCTTCCCCAGCGCCGCCCTGTTGCTGCCCGCACTGCTCTACAGCTGCCGCCCGGTGGCCGGACCGCGCCGGGAGATCGCCCTGCTGCTGGGGCTGATCGGTGCCGGCATCCTGCCGCAGCTGTATCAGGAAACCCTGCTCAACCGGCAGGCGCTTGGCTGGGCGCTAGTCAGCCTGCTGCTGGTGGTCGCTCTCGGCCGCAGCCTGCGTCTGCGCAAGCCCGCCCCGGTGCCTGCCGCGATGGAGGCCGCCTCAGCGGCGAACCAGACGTAGCCCGGCAACGACCACGGCGAACACCGCCAGGCTGGCGGTGTAGAGCACCAGCGCCGGAATTCCCAGGCACAGCCCGGCGAACGCCAGCCACCAGCCGGCGCGCCCGGGCAGCAGGAAACCGGCCAGCGCCGTGACCAGGGCGCTCCAGGCCAGCAGCCGGAAGTGGATCATCAGGCCCAGCCCGGCGCGCAGCTGGCACTCCCAGCGCTGCGCCTGCTCGGCGCACAGGCCGACCCACTGGCCATCTTCCATGAAAGCAAAACGCAACCCGTAGCTGGCCGCCACGCAGAGCGGCAGGAGGATCAGCAGGGCAAGCAGGGGCAGGCGCGAGGACATGGGACACTCCAGGGACAAATGCCCGCCAGCATAACCAGCAGCGGCGCGGAAGCAAGCGCCGGAGCGGGACTACCCTGATTGCACACGCTGCGTTAAAAGCAGTCCCATGGCCAGATCACCCACGAGGTTGGACCATGCCCCGCCTGCCCCTCATCGCCGCCCTGCTCGGTACTCTGCTGCTCTGTGGCCGCCTGCCGGCGGCCGACATCGACCCGGCGAATTACGGCTTTCCGCTGCACAACCCCTTCGAAGCAACCATCACCACTACGCCGCCGGAACTGCGCCCCCTCCTGCCGTCCGACGACGAGATCGACCAGCAGGACTACAGCCTGCCACTACGCCCCGAACGCCGCTTCGCACTGCCGGGCAACCTGCGCCAGGTCGAAGACCTGCGCTATCGCCTGGCCCGCCAGGACCATCCTGCGCCGCTGATTTTCGTCATCTCCGGCACCGGCGCGAACTACGCCAGCAGTCTCACCGAGTACCTGAAGCGGCTGTTCTACGGGGCCGGCTTCCATGTGGTGCAGTTGTCCTCGCCGACCAGCTACGACTTCATGACCGCCGCCTCGCGCTCCGCCACGCCCGGTCTCAGTCGCGAGGATGCCGACGACCTGTACCGGGTCATGGAGGCGGTACGGGCGCAGCAGGCGGACCTGCCGGTCACCGCCTACCACCTGACCGGCTACAGCCTAGGAGCCCTCCACGCGGCCTTCGTCAGCCAACTGGACGAAACCCGCCACCGCTTCGATTTCAAGCGCGTGCTGCTGCTCAACCCACCGGTCAACCCCTACAACGCGGTGCGCAACCTCGACCGTCTGGTGCAGACCGAGGTTGCCGGCGTCACCGGCAACCTGACCTTCTACGAGCTGATCCTCGGCAAGTTGACCCGCTACTTCCAGCAGCGCGGCTACATCGACCTCAACGAGGCCCTGCTGTACGACCTCCAGCACTCGAAGGAGCGCCTGACGGACGAGGAAATGGCCATGCTGATCGGCTCGGTCTTCCGCTTCGCCGCCGCCGACATCGCCTATACCTCCGACCTGCTCAACCGCCGCGGGCTGATCACTCCGCCGAACTACCCGATCGACGAGGACACCCCGCTCGCGCCCTTCTTCATCCGCGCCCTGCAATGCAACTTCGGCTGCTACCTGACCGAACAGTTGATCCCCCAGTGGCGCGTCCGTCACAACGGCGGCAGCCTGGCCCAGTTGATCGGCCAGATCAGCCTCCAGTCCCTGCAGGACTACTTGGCCGGCAGCCGCAAGATCGCCGTGATGCACAATGCCGACGACCTCATCCTCGGCCCCGGCGACCTCGGCTTCCTGCGCCGCACCTTCGGCGAGCGACTGACCCTCTATCCGTTCGGCGGGCACTGCGGCAACCTCAATTACCGGGTCAACAGCCAGGCCATGCTGGAGTTCTTCCGTGGCTGAAAGGCCGTGGCTCATCGCCGCCGCCCTGCTCGCCGGCAGCCTGGCCGTCAACGCCGAACCGGCCGCCGACGGGGATGGCTTCAAGCACCCGCTGGACCGCCTGCACTTCAACCAAAGCCTCGACCAGCGCGAGTTCGAGCGCTCGAGCCTCGCCATTCTCAACGTCCGGGACCCCTGGGAACGCTGGAATCGGCGGGTCTATCACTTCAACTATCGCTTCGACGAGTGGCTGCTGCTGCCGGTGGTGCGTGGCTATCGCTACGTCATTCCGGGATTCGTGCGCAGCGGCGTGCGCAACTTCTTCAGCAACCTCGCCGAGGTCCCCAGCCTGCTCAACAGCCTGCTGCAAGGGCGGGGCAAGCGCGCCCTCGACACCGGAGCCCGCCTGCTGTTCAACACCACCCTGGGGGTCGCCGGCCTGTGGGACCCGGCCAGCCGCATGGGGCTGCCCAGGCAGAGCGAGGATTTCGGGCAGACCCTCGGCGCCTATGGCATTTCCGAAGGGCCCTACCTGATGCTGCCGATTCTCGGACCGTCCAACCTGCGCGATGCCGGCGGCCAACTGACGGACTTCCTGGCGGCCAACTGGGTCGACTACCTGAACGTTGCCACGGCCAGCGACGCCCATCCGGAAATCTACACGCTGAAGGGCACCGACCTGCGCGACAGCATTCCCTTCCGCTACGGACAACTCAACTCGCCGTTCGAGTACAACCAGATCCGCTACGTCTACACCCGCGCCCGCCGGCTGCAGATCGAGGAATAGCGGCCGGCCCGCTATCGGTAGAGGCTCGGCTCGCCGTCCGGGCGGCTCTTGAAGCGCCGGTGCGCCCACAGGTACTGCTCGGGGTGCCGGCGTACCGCCTGCTCGACCCAGCGGTTGATGCGCCGGCAGTCGGCCTCCTCGCTCTCGCCGGGAAAATCCGCCAGCGGCGGATGGATCGTCAGCCGGTAGCCTGAACCGTCGGCCAGACGGGTCTGAATGAAGGGCATCACCTGCGCCTTGCCCAGGCGGGCGAACTTGGTCGTCGCCGTCACGGTCGCCGCCGGGATGCCGAACAGCGGCACGAAGAGGCTCTGCTTGCGTCCATAGTCCTGGTCCGGCGCGTACCAGATGGCACGCCCGGCACGCAGCACCTTGAGCATGGCGCGGATGTCCTCGCGCTCGATGGCGGTGGCATCGGCGTTGTGCCGCTCGCGGCCGCACCGCTGGACGTAGTCGAAGACCGGGTTGGCGTGCTCGCGGTACATGCCGTCGATGGTCTGCCGCTGGCCGAGCAGGGCCGCGCCGATCTCCAAGGTGGTGAAGTGCAGGGCCATGAGAATGACCCCTCGGCCCTCGGCCTGCGCCCGCTGCAGATGCTCGAGGCCTTCGATGTGCGCCAAGCGGGACAGCCGCCGGCGCGGCCACCACCAACTGATGGCCATCTCGAAGAAGGCGATGCCCATCGAGGCGAAATTCTCCCTCACCAAGCGCTCGCGCTCGGCGGCGGAGAGATCGGGGAAGCACAACTCCAGATTGCGTCGGGCAATGCGCCGGCGCGAACCGGCCAGCCGGTAGGTCAGCGCTCCCAGCCCGCGACCAAGCCGCAGCAGCCAAGCGTAGGGTAGCTGGGCCACCAGCCAGAACAGCCCCAGCCCCAGCCAGAGACCCCAGAAGCGCGGGTGAAAAAAACGGGCACGAAAGCGCGGACGATCCATTGACAGCCCCAAAAACGGCAAAAACCGGCATTCTAGCGGGAAAGCGTCGGCCGGGGCCGTCGCACAAACACGCCGCCCGAGTCCGCCTCCAACCCGTGCGGCAACCCGCCACGGGCATGCCAGAAGGCGCGTTGCCGGCCCGCCCGGCGGTTTTTTTCCGTCCGGCTAGCCTGCCGCAGCGTTTCCCGTTATAAGACCGCCATTCACTGCAATGGGTAGATCATGAGCCACGCCGACCTCCTCGACCCAGCCCCCGTGTTCCAGCTCAAGGGCAGCATGCTCGCCATCACCGTGCTGGAACTGGCACACAACGACCTGGCCCGTCTCGACCACCAGTTGAGCGAAAAAGTGGCGCAGGCCCCCAACTTCTTCCAGAACACCCCCCTGGTACTGGCCTTGGACAAGCTCCAGCCCGGCGCGCAGCGGCTCGACCTGCACGCCCTGTTGGCCGTCTGCCGGAGCCACGGCCTGCGCACCCTGGCGATCCGCGCCAACCTGGCGGAGCACATCGCCGCCGCCCAGGCGCTGGACCTGCCGGTCCTGCCGCCCTCCAGCGCGCGGGAGCGGCCGATCGGCCCCGGCGCCACTGCCGCGCCGGTGCCGGCGAAGAAGCCCGAGAAGCCCGCCGAACCGGTGGTGCGCCCGACGCGAGTGGTCACCACCCCGGTACGCGGCGGCCAGCAGATCTATGCGCCGGGGGGCGACCTGCTGGTCCTGGCCCCAGTCAGTGCCGGTGCGGAGCTGCTCGCCGACGGCAACATCCATGTGTATGCCCCGATGCGGGGACGTGCTCTGGCAGGCATCAAAGGCAACGGCCAAGCCCGGATTTTCTGCAGAGTGCTGGCCGCCGAGCTACTCTCCATAGCCGGCCGCTACAAAGTTGCCGAAGACCTCAGACGCGATCCGAACTGGGGCGAGGCCGTGCATATCCACCTGGCCGGTGACGTGTTGAACATCACTCGCCTTTAACGGATACTCGCGCGTTTTCAGGGGCTTTACCGGACTGGACTCCAAAAAGCCACCCGCGCGGCTCACCGCTCCCGTTTTTATTTATTTGGGGTGAATCACCTTGGCCAAGATCCTCGTAATCACTTCCGGCAAGGGTGGCGTCGGCAAAACCACGACCAGCGCCGCCATCGGTACCGGCCTTGCCCTGCGCGGGCACAAGACCGTCGTCGTCGACTTCGACGTAGGTCTGCGAAATCTCGACCTGATCATGGGCTGCGAACGCCGGGTCGTATACGACTTCGTCAACGTCATCCAAGGTGATGCCTCGCTCAGCCAGGCCCTGATCAAGGACAAGCGCCTGGAAAACCTCTACGTGCTGGCGGCTAGCCAGACCCGCGACAAGGACGCCCTGAGCACCGAAGGTGTGGGCCGGGTAATGGACGAGTTGCGCGAATCCTTCGAGTACATCATCTGCGACTCGCCAGCGGGGATCGAGAAGGGGGCGCACCTGGCCATGTACTTCGCCGACGAGGCGATCGTGGTGACCAACCCCGAGGTGTCCTCGGTACGCGACTCCGACCGCATGCTCGGCCTGCTCGCCAGCAAGTCGCGGCGCTCCGAGAACGGCGAGGAGCCGATCAAGGAGCACCTGCTGCTGACCCGCTACAGCCCCGACCGCGTGACCAAGGGCGAGATGCTCGGGGTGGAAGACGTCGAGGAGATCCTCGCCATCCGCCTGCTCGGGGTGATTCCCGAATCCCAGTCGGTCCTCAAGGCCTCCAACCAGGGTATCCCGGTGATCCTCGACGAACAGAGCGACGCCGGCCAAGCTTACAGCGATGCCGTGGAGCGCCTGCTGGGCAAGGAAACGCCGCACCGCTTCCTCGATGTGCAGAAGAAGGGATTCCTGCAACGTCTATTTGGAGGACGTGAATGAACATTTTTGACTTCTTTCGCGAACGCAAAAAAGAAACTTCTGCGTCCATCGCGAAAGAGCGTCTGCAGATCATCGTCGCCCACGAGCGTGGCCAACGCAGTACGCCAGACTACCTGCCGGACCTGCAGAAGGAGCTGGTCGAAGTGATCCGCAAGTACGTCAACATCGACAGCGATCAGGTGCAGGTGATCCTGGAAGACCAGGGCAACTGCTCGATCCTCGAACTCAACGTCACTCTGCCGGATCGCTGAGGCGGTTCGCCCTGCAACGGCGGCGGCCCTGCAGGCCGGGTGGAAGCATAATAGTTTTCCACTGCCTGGCTGTCGCTGTCGCTCCCGGATACTCCATGCCCCTGTCGAACATCGAAATCGTCCATCAGGACGACGCCCTGCTGGTGGTCAACAAGCCCACCCTGCTGCTCTCGGTACCGGGCCGCGCCGAAGACAACCGGGACTGCCTGGTCAGCCGCCTGCAGGACAACGGCTATCCCGAGGCACGCATCGTGCATCGCCTCGACTGGGAAACCTCCGGCCTGATCGTGCTGGCCCGCGATGCCGACAGCCACCGCGAGCTGTCCCGCCAGTTCCACGACCGGGAAACCGAGAAGGCCTACACCGCGCTCTGCTGGGGCGAACCGGAAGCCGACAGCGGACGCATCGAGCTGCCGCTGCGCTACGACCCGCCGACCAAGCCGCGCCATGTGGTCGACCATGAGCTGGGCCGCCACGCCCTGACCTTCTGGCGGGTGCTGGAGCGCTGCGGCCACTACAGCCGCGTCGAACTGACCCCGATCACCGGCCGCTCCCACCAGTTGCGCGTGCACATGCTGGCCATCGGTCACCCTCTCCTGGGCGACCGTCTCTACGCCCATGACGAGGCGCTGGCCGCTGCCGGGCGCCTGTGCCTGCATGCCAACCTGCTGGCCCTCGGCCACCCGCAGAGCGGCGAGCGCCTGCGCTTCGAAAACCCCGCACCGTTCTAAACGCCCAGCGCGAGCGCGCCGGGCGTCCGACTGCAGCCCGTCGCCCTTTTCGATACACTCCGCAGCAACGCTGTCCGGAGTCCACTATGCGTACAGAACTCAACCAGGGCCTGATCGATTTCCTCAAGGCCTCGCCCACTCCCTTCCACGCTTGCGCCAGCCTGGCCCAGCGCCTCGAAGCCGCCGGCTACCAGCGCCTGGACGAACGCGAAGCCTGGCCGAGCCAGTCCGGCGGGCGCTACTACATCACCCGCAACGACTCCTCGATCATCGCCATCCAGCTCGGCCGGCGCGCGCCGCTGGAAGGCGGCCTGCGGCTGGTCGGCGCCCACACTGACAGCCCCGGCCTGCGTGTCAAGCCCCAGCCGGAACTGCACCGCCAGGGTTTCTGGCAACTCGGCGTGGAGGTCTACGGTGGCGCCCTGCTCGCTCCCTGGTTCGACCGCGACCTGTCACTGGCCGGACGGGTCACCTTCCGCCGTGCCGGACGGGTCGAAAGCCAACTGATCGACTTCAAACAGCCGATCGCCATCATTCCCAACCTGGCGATCCACCTCAACCGCGAGGCCAACCAAGGCTGGGCGATCAACGCGCAGAACGAACTGCCGCCGATCCTCGCGCAGATCGCCGGCGACGAGCGGGGCGACTTCCGCGCCCTGCTGGCCGAGCAGTTGCAACGCGAACACGAGATCAACGCCGACGTGGTGCTGGATTTCGAACTCTGCTTCTACGACACCCAGGGGGCGGCGCTGATCGGCCTGAGTCAGGACTTCATCGCCGGCGCCCGTCTCGACAACCTGCTGTCCTGCTATGCCGGCCTGCAGGCGCTGCTCGCCGCCAGCGACGAAGAAAGCTGCGTGCTGGTCTGCACCGACCACGAGGAGATCGGCTCCTGTTCCACCTGCGGCGCCGACGGCCCTTTCCTCGAACAGGTACTCGGCCGCCTGCTGCCGGCCGGCGACGATTTCGTGCGAATCATGCAGCAATCCCTGCTGGTTTCCGCGGACAACGCCCACGGCGTGCATCCCAACTACGCCGACCGCCACGACGCCAACCACGGCCCGAAGCTCAACGCCGGCCCGGTGATCAAGGTCAACAGCAACCAGCGCTACGCCACCAACAGCGAAACCGCCGGCTTCTTCCGCCACCTGTGCTTCGACGTCGAGGTACCGGTACAGAACTTCGTGGTACGCAGCGACCTGGGCTGCGGCTCGACCATCGGCCCGATCACCGCCAGCCGGCTCGGCGTGCGCACCGTCGACATCGGCCTGCCGACCTTCGCCATGCACTCCATCCGTGAACTGGCCGGCAGCCACGACCTGACTCACTTGGTGAAGGTCCTGACGGCCTTCTATTCGAGCCCTACACTGCCCTGACGGAGACCCCATCCCCGCCTCGTCCTCCCGGCTGGAGCAGCGGCCAACCTCGCATGCTCGAGGTCAACCGCCGTCCCGCTCACACCAGGCTGTCGTCGATCACCAGCGCCACCTTGCCGGACACGGTGTTACTGGCCAGCATCTCGAAGGCCGCGCCGACATCCTTGGCGGCGAAACTGTGCTCCAGGCGCGGATCGAGGCGCCCTTCGCCGAACAACGGCCAGACCTGCCGGCGCAGCTCGTCGATCAGTTCGCCCTTGAAACGGTCGTCACGCGTGCGCAGGGTCGAGCCGATCAGCTGCACCCGCTTGCCCAACAGCTTAGCGAGATCCAGCTGCGCCTCGCGCCCACCCATAAGGCCGATGATCACCCAGCGTCCATCGCGGGCCAGCAGGTCCAGATCGAGCGCCGCGTAACGCGCGCCGATCGGGTCGAGGATCACGTCGAAGGGCGCGAAGTCGCGCAGGCCCTCCAGATCCTGGGTGCGCAGCACCCCGCCCTGGGCGCCCAGCGACTCGCAGTAGGCCAGCCGCTCGGGCGAGCCGACGCTGACCCAGCAGGGATTGCCGAATGCCTTGCACAGCTGGATACCCGCCGAGCCGACACCACTGGCCCCCGCGTGGATCAGCGCCTTCTCGCCCGGCTTGAGGGCACCCAGCTTGAACAGGTTAAGCCAGGCGGTGGCATAGACTTCCGGCAATACCGCCGCCTCGACCAGCGACAGCCCTTCCGGTGCCGGCAGGACATGCCGTCCGTCCACCACCACCTCCTCGGCCATGCCGCCGCCGGCCAACAGCGCGCAGACCCGGTCGCCGACCTGCCAGTGGCTGCCCGCCCCGACCTCGCTGACCACCCCGGCGCACTCCAGGCCGAGCACATCGCTGGCGCCGGATGGCGGCGGATAGAGCCCGGCACGCTGAAGAAGATCGGCCCGGTTCAGTCCGGCCGCCGCCACACGAATCCTGATTTGCCCTACGTCACAGGAAGGTGCAGGCCGCTCGACCCACTCCACACTTCCCTCGATGCCTTGCAATGCCTTCATGCTACCTCCATAGTAGGTTTTTGAGTCCGCCGCAGGCTCCGCTCCCTTCGTCAAGAAAGGAACCCGGCACCCCGTCTGACGGCCTAATATGCGTTATCACTCCCCACTAGTCGAATGACATGAAGCGCCTTCTCCCCAGTACTCTCCTCGCCTTCACCCTCGGCCTCAGCGCTTCGCTGCTGGCGCAGACCGCTGCTGCCGGCAACTGGGATGCCCTGCAACCGGACCGCGACCAGGTGATCGCCAGCCTGAACGTGGTGGAGCTCCTCAAGCGCCATCATTACAGCAAGCCGCCACTCAACGATGCGCGTTCGGAAAAGATCTACGAAAGCTACCTCAAGCTGCTCGACCCGACCCGCAGCTACTTCATCGCGGCGGACATTGCCGAATTCGACCGCTGGCGCAACCAGTTCGACGACCTCCTGAAGAGCGGCGACCTGCAGCCCGGCTTCACCATCTACAAGCGCCATCTCACCCGCCTGGAGGAGCGCCTGCACTTCACCCTCGGCCTGCTTGAGAAGGGCGTGGACAGCTTCGACTTCGGCCGCGACGAAAGCCTGCTGATCGATCGCGAGAACGCCCCCTGGGCGAAGGACAAGGCCGCCCTCGACGACCTCTGGCGCAAGCGCCTGAAGGACGAGGTGCTACGCATGAAGATCGCCGGCAAACAGCCCAAGGCCATCCAGGAGCTGCTCATCAAGCGCTACAACAACCAGTTGTCGCGCCTGGAGCAGACCCGCAGCGAAGATATCTTCCAGACCTACATCAATGCCTTCGCCCAGACCTACGATCCGCACACCAACTATCTATCGCCGGACAACGCGGAAAACTTCGATATCAACATGAGCCTGTCGCTGGAAGGCATCGGTGCGGTGCTGCAAAGCGACAACGAACACGTCAAGGTGGTCCGCCTGGTGCCTGCCGGCCCGGCGGAGAAGAGCAAGCAGCTCGCACCGGCGGACAAGATCGTCGGCGTCGCCCAGGCCAACGGCGAAATGGTCGACGTGATCGGCTGGCGTCTGGACGAGGTGGTCAAGCTGATTCGCGGACCGAAGGGCTCGGTGGTGCGCCTGGAGGTCATTCCGGCCAGCAATGCTCCCAACGACGAAACCAGCAAGGTGGTCGCCATCACCCGCGAGGCGGTCAAGCTTGAAGAACAGGCAGCCAAGAAGTCCATACTCGAACTGCCTCACGAGGGACGCACCTACAAGCTCGGCGTGATCGAGATCCCAGCCTTCTATCTGGACTTCAAGGCGTTCCGCTCCGGCGATCCGGACTACAAGAGCACCACTCGCGACGTGAAGCGACTGCTCAGCGAACTGAAGGCGGAGAAGGTCGATGGCGTGGTCATCGACCTGCGCAACAATGGCGGCGGCTCGCTACAGGAAGCCACCGAGTTGACTGGCCTGTTCATCGACGAGGGGCCCACGGTGTTGGTACGCAACAACGACGGCCGGGTCGACGTGCTCGCCGACGAAAACGGCGGCACCTACTACACCGGTCCGCTGGCAGTGCTGGTCAATCGCCTTTCCGCCTCGGCTTCGGAAATTTTCGCCGGCGCCATGCAGGACTATCATCGCGCCCTGATCATCGGCGGCCAGACCTTCGGCAAAGGCACGGTGCAGACCATCCAGCCGCTCAACCACGGCGAGCTAAAACTGACTCTAGCCAAGTTCTACCGGGTTTCCGGACAGAGTACCCAGCATCAAGGGGTAATTCCGGACATCAGCTATCCGGACGAGGTGGATACCAAGGAAATCGGCGAAAGCGCCCTGCCGGAAGCCATGCCCTGGGACAGCATCCGCCCGGCGATCCGTCCGGAAGCAGACCCATTCAAGCCACTCCTGAGCGAACTCAAGGCCCGCCACGACCGCCGTACGGCGCAAGATCCCGACTTTGTCTTCACTCGCAACCGCCTCGACCTGAGCCGGCAGCTGATGCAGGAAACCACCGTCAGCCTCAACGAGGGCAAACGGCGCGCCCAGCACGACTCCATCGAGTCCAAGCAGCTGGCCATCGAGAACGAGCGGCGCAAGGCCAAGGGCGAGGAACTCCTGACCGAACTGAAGGAAGAGGACGAGAACGCCTTGCCAGTGGAAAACGGCAAGAACAAGAAACCCGAGGACGATGCCTATCTGGCGGAAACCGGGCGTATCCTGCTCGACTATCTGGGCCTCAGCGAGGCCTTGGCCAAGCACTGATCCACATGGTGGACATACCAAGGGGCCGCTCATGCGGCCCCTTCGTTTTCTGCCGGAAAAGCCCGGCAAGGGCGGTTGGCGGCAAGCCCCGCATCCCGCCCAGTGTCCTCATCGATCCTCGTAACTGAACTCGAAGACCCGTACCACTTCTGCCGCATGCCAGGAGGCAGCAGCCGTGCCATCGGGCGGCCCGGAAAAGCGCCCAAGTCGCACCACGCAGTCGAAGAAACCGGGGCGCGGCAGACGGCTGGCGCCCTGGCTGATGACCAGCGAGCTGCGCAGAGGCCGCTCGGCACGCGCATCGAGAACCGCCAGATGCTCCAGCGCGGCGGTCAGCGTCTGCATGGCCGGTGGCGGCAGTTGCAGGCGCTCGATCAGCGCGCGATAGGTCAGCAGATGACGACTCTGACGCGCGTCGTCCAGTTCGCCCAGCAGCGCCTGCCAGTGCTGGCGACTGATGCGAATGGTCAAGAGTTCCCCTCCCAGTCCGCAATGCCCAATGCCCGCGCCAAGGCACGCCGGATCGCGGAGTCCGGCTGTCGCTCACCCGTCTCGATCATCTCCAGATAGGACGGGCTTATACCCACGGCTCTGGCCAGTTGCTCCTGCGACATGTTTTGAGCTTCGCGCAGGGCGACCAATTGCGCAAGGCTGGGGGTAACCGCAGGCCGTTCGGGTGCCTCGAGCTCCTCGCCGCCTTGCCCGGCAGCCCGCAGCAGGGCCTGATAGTCGGCCCAAGGCAGTACCGCATACTCCACCTCACCCTCACGCATGATCATTTGAACGTTCGTAATTTTTTTCTCGTGCATCGATCCGGTCCAAAGATTGACAATCCGTCTGTCGCCAGAATCCCTCAGCGTCCTTCCGAACGGCCTGCGGGAGTCGACAGGCGCTCCAGCTCTGCCTGATGCTGCGGCGACTGGGCAGCCAGCCAGGCACGGAAGGCCTCCAGCTCGCCACGCCAGCTGCGCACCACCCAGGCAAGCACCGCAATATCGTCGAGAAACCCCAGGCCGAGCAACCAGTCGGGAAGCGCATCCAGCGGAGACAGGAAATACAGAAGCCCAGCGATCGCCGCGAGCAATGCCTGCTGACTAATCTGCCGGTATTCGCCACGCCACCAGGCCGTACAGAGCGACTGCAGCAGGCGCAGATCCTCCCGGACGCCCCCTAGCCGCCCACCCTTGCGCTCGCTCTTGCGCGCCACATCCAGCAGAAGCTCGGTCAGCCGCCCATCGGCCAGCAGGGACCGGGCAAGACGAAGAAATCGGGAGAAAATCCAGGGTGCTTTCATGATCGCTACTCCGCAGCATGCGGTCTTCTCGGATTATCCACGAAATCCGTGGACAACATTGATCCCTCGGTTTCCGACGTGCCGGGGAACGCTGCGTTGTATCCGATCTTTTCCCCTACTCGATGGAAAGCCTCGGCGCATTAACAGGCCGTTGAAAAATTCAGCTCCAACTCCCCCAACCCGCCAGGCTTGACGTTTTCTCAAGCGCTCGGCCCCCGACGTTTCTCTCAAAAGGCCTGGCTCCAGGCCCTTTTTGACGATTCCAGCGCCGTTTCCACGCCTTTCGGCGTTTTCCGGGCGCAACTCGCCCTATACATGCGCGCCTCGCCACCAGCCCGACAGGCTCCCCAGGCGGATCAGGTTGTAGACCGAGAAGCCCAGCAGCAGTTGGGCACTCAACTTCGCCCGGCCGATCAGCTTGGTCTTGCGCAGACCTCCCACCGTCTTC